>Ga0315287_10005503_pt1 | contig 12489 bp, 11 predicted proteins | sample YL17G11_0_MG_FD_205037 | JGI IMG/M metagenome (GOLD analysis project Ga0315287, IMG submission 205037) | Sediment microbial communities from Yellowstone Lake, YNP, Wyoming, USA - YL17G11_0 | ecosystem: Environmental > Aquatic > Freshwater > Lake > Sediment | place: USA: Wyoming | collected...
GCGTCGCTGAGGCGGGTGGGGATAGGAAACTCCACATCAATCGCCTGCATGTTGATTGAACCGGACCAGTCGAATTGAGGTGGAATACCCGCGTCACCCGGCACCCGCCAATAGGTTTTCCACCCTGGTTCCAGTTCCACCAGGATGCCTGCCAGCCACCGCCCGTTAATCTTTCCGCCAGCCACCAGGGAAGCCCTGTAGGGCCGGGGCACACCAGCAACCACAGCTGACGCCAATGCCGCCAATGCCGCCATATGAATGATCGCATGTCTTCGGTTCATGCCTACCATTATGGCGGTGCTCTGGTTTTTTCCCAATCAATTTTCCATCACAATGGAGTGCTTTTCTATCTCTCGATTTCCAGATAAACTTACATCATGATGTCACCAAAATTTCTCGATGGCCAAATCTTGATTGCGATGCCGGGCATGGGCGATCCGCGCTTTGATAAGTCGCTGATCTTCCTGTGTGCCCACAGTGAAAGCGGTGCCATGGGAATCATGGTGAATAAGACGGCACCGATGATGTTTTTTTCCGATCTGATCGACCAGTTGAAAATCATACCAAGTGGCGAAATGCGGGAGCTGTCGGCCTCGGTGCTAAATATGCCCATCCTGTTTGGCGGGCCGGTTGAGCAGTTTCGCGGTTTTGTGCTGCATAGCACCGATTATTTTACGCAAAACACCAGCCTTCCCATCAACAATGGTGTGGCGCTGACGGCAACGATTGAAATTCTGCAGGCCATTGCCCGGGGCGACGGGCCCGCAAAAGTAACCCTCGCACTGGGCTATTCCGGCTGGGTTGCTGGTCAATTGGAGAATGAACTCCAGCACAACGGCTGGCTTCTCTGCGAAGCAGATGACGACCTGCTGTTCGGAGTGGACAATAATGGCAAATATGGCCGGGCGCTGAGGAAGATAGGCGTGGACCCTCTGATGCTTTCCTCCCAGTCAGGCCACGCTTGACGGGTTTTCCGGCGGCTTCTTAGGCGCTGTCTTCTTCGCTGGTTTCTTCTTGGCCTTCCTGGGTTTTCTTGCAGCAGTGAAGATCGACGGCAACTCGACGGGTTCTAGCTTGCTGGGCCTCGGCGCCATGGGCGAGAGCCCCGGTGTCGGATAGGGGCCACGCGCTGCAGCCTCTGCGGCTGCCACATCTGCCGCCAAGGCTACTGCAGTTTGCTGAGCCAGCGCCTGATCTATATCAACCGTTGCCAGCTCCATGTCATTGGGCACGGCTTCCGGCTCAATTGCAGCGCGTTCCCACAGGGTTGAAATGGCTGTCTTGCCGTAGGCTTTTACATAGGGCATGGCGCCGAGCGATTCGGTGATCTGCCTGGCTGTCATGGGCTGGCCTATGAAGAAGCCCTGCACATAGTCACAGTGCAAGATGCCAAGGCGGTCCAACTGCGCCTGATCTACTATGCCCTCCGCCACGATGGTCAGGCCGAGGTCGTGTGCGAGCGAGATAATGGCTTCCAGGATGATGGCGGCGCGCTCATCCTCGGGCTCGGGCACGATGAAAGAGCGGTCAACCTTCAGGATATCGAAGGGCAAGTTGCGCAGGCTCGAAAGCGATGAGTAGCCCGTGCCGAAGTCATCACAGGCAAGCCCGACGCCAAGTTGCTTGATCTGCTCCAGGACGCCCGCCGCCCTCTCGGGAAATTGCATGACAACCGATTCGGTGATCTCGATCTTGAGGCTATGCTTGTAGACCGCCTCGCGACCAATGGCGGCCCTGATGTCGAGCACTAGGTCGGTTTCAACAAGCTGGCTCGCCGAAACATTGACCGCCATGAATACTGGTTGTGTCGGCCGGAACGCACGTTGCCAGATGCCAAGCTGGTGGGTTGCTTCGTTGAGAACAAAGCGGCCTATATCCTTGATCATGCCGGTTTGCTCGGCGAGCCCCAGAAAGCTTTCGGGTGCCAGCAGCCCGAGCACCGGGTGGCGCCAGCGTACCAGCGCTTCAAAGCCGGCAAGGTCCATGTCACTCAGCCTGGCGATGGGCTGGTAGTGAACTTCAATCTCATTGCGCTCAAGGGCACGGCGCAGTTCCGATTCCAGCGCAACCAGTTCGCCTCGGTCATCGCGCATGGATGGTTGGAATATGGCAAACATTTCCTTGCCACGGCGTTTGGCCTCGTAAAGGGCGATGGCCGCGTCCTTCATGAGTTGCTCGGGAGAATTGGTCTCTTCACGATAGCAGGCCGCACCCAGGCAGGCGGTCAGGAATATTTCCTGATGACCTATGGTCACCGGCCTGGCAATGGCTTCGTGCACGCGGTCACTGAAAATGTTCACATCGCCGGCAGCCGACTCGGCGAAAAGCAAGGCAAACTGATCGCCGGGAAGGCGCGCAACGGTGTCATTTGGCCCAAGTAGCGCTTCGATGCGGCGCCCAAAAGCCGTGAGCAGACTGTCACCTGCATCATGGCCCAATCCGTCGTTGACGGCCTTGAAGCGATCGAGGTCGATCAGAATCACATAGAGACTGAATGACCGGGGCTTTGCCATTTCCCGCTTCAGGCGGTCCATGAATAGGGCGAGATTGGGAAGGCCGGTCACCTGGTCGTAGACAGCATCCTTCAACAGGCGTTCCTCGGTGCGCTTGGCATGAGTGATGTCCGACAGCGTTCCGATGCAACGCACCAGATGATTGTGCGGGCCAGTGATGCCGCGCGCCCTCAGTTCGAACCAACGATAGCTGCCGTCGCTGCGGCGCAGGCGAAACTCCTGGTTGATAACACCGCGGACGCGCCGTTCCGCCTCTGCAAGCGTGGTGGCATAGGCCACACGATCAATGGGGTGCATGAGTTCGTAGAGGGCTTCCGTTGCCGCCTGGCCAAAGGTGCCTTCGGGCTGGCCCAAGGCCTGTTCGAGCCCCTCACTCAGATAGAGATCCCTGTCCTCGGGATAATAGTCCCAAACATATTGCTGGGCGCCTGCCAGTGCCAGGCCGCCCCGTCCCATCTCCTGGGATTGGCCCCGCGACAGGAAACCCCGCATGGCGGCGCTGCGAAAGAACCTATAGCAGACGAAGATCACAATGACCATGAGCCCCAACAGCAGTAAAGGTGACATGGCGGCGTTATTGCTTTTCAAAAAGGCCGCCATCGCGGCTAGCAGTGTCCAGACGACGATTGTCGACCATACCGTAAGTCCGGAGTCGGCTGGCCGCTCCCGGCGGAAGTAGAGCAATATGAAAAATCCGCCAAAGGAGATGCCTGCAAAGGCCATCCTTGCAATGCCTGACACCATCAGCGGCTCGACTAACCCGTAGATCGCCAGGGCGAGGCCCAAGGCGGCCACAATCAGCAATGCGTTCCTCACCACGGGCATGCTGTGCCGCAGATCGGCAAGACTGGAAAAACACAGCAACAGCCCAATGGTCAACAGCGTTTCTATGACGGCGCGGGCTTCGTGAGGTGCCACCTGGAATCCGGAGAACAGCAATTGGGGCTGTGAAAGATAGCCAACCTCCAATGCCATGAATGCAACGGCAGAAAAGGCAAACAGTGCGCAGGACAGGAAGGACGCTTTTGCACGCGCCGCAAACAACAGCAACATGCTGAAGGCCAACAAAAGAGTTATGCCCAGTATTGCACCTTGCAAGAAGGCCAATGAACTCACATGCGAATTGAATGCCTCCCGGTCCCATAGCATGACATTGGTGGGCTCATTGGTGATCTGCACGGCAATGCTCTGTGATACGCCTGGTGGCACAAGAAACTCAAAGGCATCCTGCCCCAAGGCGGAAATTCTTGCAGGCGGCGAACCTCCGCTATGGGCAATGCCCGAAACGATGCTGCCCGGCGGGGTCGGAAAGATGAGTCGTGAACCCGTGAACTTCTGATAGTCCACGGCCAATACCACATTATGAGGGGTGGCACCGTTGTTGACCAGGGCCATGATAATCCACTTGAAGGGTGGTTTCTCACCGGTCGCCCGGAGGTCGAGAACATCGGACCTGCCGTTTGGGTCCGGCGGCAGTTCCACGCGAATACTCGCCTGCTCGGTGGAAAGCCTGCGCAGCAACTGTGTGATGTTGACCTTCGATACGACGGTGCTGACATCTAGGGCCCCATCTGCCCAAACCGGCGGAGCCAACGCGAAGAAGATCAAGAACAATAGAGTCGTAAAGCGCAATAGCATTCTTTCGCCCTGGTTATGATTGCCCCGACTCATGGGGTATAAGTAACGTTCAGGCGTACGCAAGGCAAGAACTGCCGCTATTGCTACCTGCCAAGACGCGCGAAGAGCAAGTGATCCTGCCATTTTCCGGCAATCTGAAGGTATTTAACCGCCAGGCCTTCCTGCACAAATCCGCTGCGGCGCAACAGGCTAATGGAGGCGATGTTGCTTGGCAGGCACGCAGCCTCGACCCGGTGCAAACCGAGATTGCCGAAGGCATATCCCAGCACAGCCGCGAGGGCGTCCCCCATGTAACCCTGCTGCGCGAAGGGCTGGCCTATCCAATAGCCAACCGAGCACATCTGGGCCACGCCGCGGCGCACGTTGCTGGCGGTTATGGCACCCAGCAGATGCCCGTCTTCATGATGGAAAATGAAAAAGGGATATCCCGCATCGCAGCGCATCTGCTGCTGGTAATTCTTGATGCGGGCCCGAAAATTGAACTTGCTGTATTCAGCGTCCGACCACTGTGGTTCCCATGGCATGAGAAAACTCTTGCTGGCCCGGCGTAATTCAGCCCATTCCTCAAAATCATTGAGAGAGGGAGGCCGCAGCATGACCCGTGCGTGGCGAAGAATGGGCACCGGATCCTGGGCAAATGGTGATCGCAGAAATACCATGCGTTATGCCTTCAGGTCACTGTTTGGAAAAATAACCCGCAATCTTCTGATGTGTCGACAGATGTGACAGTTGTCCTACCGCACTGATGGCAGGCACCCTGTTCTGGAACAGTCGGGCTGCCAAGGCGCGCACCTGGTCGGGCGTTACAGCTTCGATTTTTTCAACCAGCGTAGAAATGGCCGGCACGGCACCGAAAGCCAGGAACTGCCTTGCAATCTGATCGGCGCGCGATGATGCGCTCTCGAGATTCATGACCAGGCTGGTTTTCAGCTGGGCCTTGGCGCGGGCAACTTCTGCGTCAGTTACCGCACTGGTCACCGACATCATGACGTTCGATGTGACCTCAAGCAATTCCTCTGTGTGTTCTGGCGAACTTGCGGCATAGACCCCGATCTGGCCTGCATCTTCATAGGCCGAGCCGAAAGCAAATACGCTATAGCACAGCCCGCGCTTTTCACGCACTTCCTGGAACAGCCGCGATGACATGCCGCCACCCAGGATGTTTGACAGGACCTGAAGCTGGTAGATTTCAGGATCCCGGTAGCTTGGTGCTTCGAAGGAAAGTACGATATGGCTTTGGTCCAGCGGCTTCTGGGAATTTTCTTCGTGCGCGACAAAGCTTGGCGGTTCGCGCTGGGGCTGCTGACCGCGCTCGATGGAGCCCAGCAGTTTCAGGGCTGCGTCGGCGAATTTTTCATGGTCGATGTTGCCCGCTGCAGCAACCACGATGCGTGAGGCCCAATAGTTGCGGTTGCGCCATGCCAGCATCTTGTCGCGGTCAATGACAGATACGAGTTCGGTGGTACCCAGTATGGAGCGTCCCAGAGGGTGGTCACCAAAACAGGCGGCCTGGGCGAGGTCGAAAACCAGATCATCTGGTTGGTCGTTTGCGGCCGCTATCTCCTGCAGGATCACGTCCCGCTCACGCTCCAGCTCCTCACTATCCAGCACGGATTCTGTGAAGATATCGGCCAAGATATCGAGGGCGAGTGCCCAATCGTCCTTCAGGACCCTGGCATAATAGGTGGTGGTTTCCATGCCGGTAGCCGCGTTGATTTCGCCGCCTGCCGATTCAATTTCTTCTGCAATGGCCTTGGCGGAGCGGCGCTTGGTGCCCTTGAAGGCCATGTGTTCGAGAAAATGCGCAATGCCGTTTTCTTCCGGGCGCTCATCGCGGGCACCAGCCTTGACCCAGATGCCCAGTGCGACTGTTTCAATATGCGGCATGTGGTGGGTCAGCACATTCAACCCGTTTGGCAGACACGTAAGCTCGACACCCATTAACCAGTTCCCTACCAGGCCTTATGGAGGGCCAGGACGAAATCCCTGACCGCGGTGGCGCTGTTAGGCAATATAGTGAAGCGTTCTTTCGCATTGAGCAAGTGGATTAGCCTTGGTGGTAAATTTGGCCTCACGGAGCTTGCCTTTTCCACCGCGTCGGGGAACTTGGCGGGGTGGGCCGTGGCCAGCGTGACCATGGCACTGCCGGCCGCCACTGACTTCAAGGCCGTGGCAAAGCCAATGGCACTATGGGGGTCGAGCAGTTCTCCCGTTGTGGTCAAGGTTTGTGCGATGGTTCTGGCTGTTTCGGCCTCGTCCACCGCATGGGAGTCAAATTCTTCCCGGATGCGGGTCAGTTCTGGCGCGCCAATGGTGAACGAGCCGGACTGGGAAAGGCATGCCATCAGGTTGCGGATGGCACCTGCATTCCTGTCATAGGCAAGATACAGCAGTCGCTCGAAATTACTTGAAATCTGGATGTCCATCGAAGGGCTGGTGCTGGCCTGCACGCCTTGCATTTCATAGCGGCCGGTCTTCAGGGCGCGGTCGAGGATATCATTCACGTTGGTGGCGATGATAAGACGGTCAATGGGAACGCCCATGCGCTTGGCAACCAGGCCTGCAAAAATATCCCCGAAGTTGCCGGTTGGAACACTAAAGCTTACCCGGCGGTCCGGTGCTCCCAGCGCCACCGCCGAAGATACATAATAGACAATCTGCGCCATGATGCGCGCCCAATTGATGGAATTCACACCGGCGAGGTGCACGCGATCTCGGAACGGTATGTCATTGAAGAGCGCCTTGACGATGGCTTGGCAGTCATCGAAATTTCCATCAATGGCGATGTTGTGGATGCAGGGCGCGTCCACCGTTGTCATCTGGCGGCGCTGCACATTGCTCACCTTGCCATGAGGGTGCAGGATCACCGTTGTGGCATACTTACTTGTCTTGAAGGCATCTATGGCTGCACCGCCGGTGTCGCCTGATGTGGCGCCCACGATTGTGACATGCCCCGAGCGCATCCTAAGCGACCAGTCCATGAGCCTTGCCAGCAGTTGCATGGCCACGTCCTTGAAGGCAAGTGTGGGCCCATGGAAAAGCTCGAGAAGCCATTGGTTGGCATCCATCTGTTTCAAGGGTGCGATGGCAGGGTGGCCGAATGTTGCATAGGCCTCGGCGATCATTTGCTTGAGTTCTGCTGCGGGAATGGCGCCATCCACAAAGCTCGAGGTGACCGCATAGGCCACGTCCTGGTAGGAATGCCCCCGTAAAGCCCGTAATTCATCTGGGCTTAAGCTTGGCCATTGCGCCGGGATATATAGCCCGCCATCTCTGGCAAGACCTGTGAGCAGGACATCTTCAAAACCCAGTTCGGGGGCTTCGCCCCGCGTCGACACATACTTCACGAAAACAACCTCATTGCTGCTTGCGGCCACGCTAGCGGCGTAGTTCACGCCTTTCAAGCATCGCTTGTCCTCACCATTTTGCGGACGAACAGGAAGGCGATGACCGCAAGTACCAGGGCGAGGGAAAACCAGGTGACGGCATATTGCAGGTGATTGTTGCTCAAGCCCGCCTGCGGGGCCGACGCTCGCGGAAACGCCTTCAGATCACCTGCCGGCAAAGCCTGTAGAATGAAAGGGGCCACCTTTGCATCTGCTGGAATGGCAACTGACGCCAGCATGGCGGGAATGTCCCACCAGTACCAGCGGTTGTTGTCCACATCGTTCGGCGGATCGAAATAACCCTGGGCGGCACCATGGGTCCTGACGACACCCTGAATTTCGACAGGCCCTGGCGACTCGGGGCGCTTGGCGCTGTCCCGCAGATTGTCCGAAACGGCGCCACGATCCACCAGCGCCAGCACGCCCTCATCGCTTGTGAAGGGCGTTATAATCTCCCACCCGGGCTCGCCCTCAAAGACCGTCAATTTCTGTCGTTCATGGGCGTGGTCGAAAGTCCCCCGGGATTTCACATGGGCAAACTCAATATCATCGTCCTTTTCTCCGCGCTGCAAGGCTTCACTCAAGGTCATGGGTTGTGCGGTCTGACGGGCGGCTATGCGGGCGAGCAAGGTCTCCTTCTCGGCGAGACGAAAAATTTGCCAGACGCCCAGCCCGCACAGAATGGCAATGCCGATAACGGCCCACACAAGTACCGGCCAGATGCGGGTCTTGCCCTTCATTTAAGCTGACCTTCACGGGCCTGGGTAGTCCACTGCTGGCACAAAAGGAATGCTTTCACGGGACGGAGCAATAAAAGGGGAAGCACAACAAGAACTGGAATTGCGATAAACAGATGCACCCACAAGGGTGGTGAATAGGCGATCTCGACACCCACAATCGAACCAACACCGACCACACACACAAACAGCATCACGAACCAGGCGGCTCCGTCGCCGCTATCGGCAAATGCATAGGACAGGCCACAGCTCTTGCATGCGCCGGCAACCGTCAGGTAACCCGAAAACAGCTTGCCTCGCCCGCAGCGCGGGCACTTTCCGGAAAGGCCCGTGGAGAATGGCGACAAGGGGGGGTAATAGTTCTCAATCATGCGTGATCCTCAACAAAAAGGCCGCGCAAGAACCCCCGCACGGCCCCAAACCCTGTTTGCCTGTCATCTATTCGACGGGGAGCGGCGCACCTGCCGAGGCCCACACGTAGACGCAGGCGAACAGAAACAGCCAGACCACGTCGACGAAATGCCAGTACCAGGCTGCTGCCTCGAAACCAAAATGCTGCTTTGGCGTGAAGGCGCCATTCATGGCCCGGAACAGGCAGATGAGCAGGAAGATGGTTCCGATGAGGACGTGGAAACCATGAAAGCCTGTTGCCATGAAGAAGGTGGAACCGTAGATGTTACCGCCATTTTCACGATTGAAGGCAAACTGGGCGTGTGAATACTCATAGGCCTGCACGCAGGTGAACAGGGCGCCCAGGGCAACCGTCGCAATGAGACCCCACTTCAGGCCCTGGCGGTCATTGTTGAGAAGCGCATGGTGGGCCCAGGTGACCGTCGTTCCCGATGTAAGAAGGATCAGCGTGTTGACCAGCGGCAGGTGCCAGGGGTCGAAGATTGCAGTTCCCTTGGGGGGCCATACTCCTTCGGTGAGAGCCACACGGGCTGCTTGGATGGGTTCACCTGCAAACAGGCTGGCGTCAAAAAATGCCCAGAACCAAGCCACGAAGAACATCACCTCCGAGGCAATGAACATGATCATGCCGTAGCGGAGATGCAGGCTGACAACCGGCGTGTGGTCACCTGTATTGGCTTCGGTGATGACATCTCGCCACCACATGAACATTGTGTAAAACACCAACAGAAAGCCAATAGCCATGATGGCCGAGGTTCCACCATGCATCCATCTCACGGCGCCAATTGCCAGAATGAGTGCTGAAGCGCCGCCCACTGCTGGCCATGGACTTGGATTAACCAAGTGATAATCGTGGTTCTTTGCGTGGCTGTCAGCCATATCAGCTACTCCTTGGTTCTCTTCAATCTGTCGCGGGCTTCAGCGGCTGCTCAACTGCTGAAACCGAGCTGGGTTTGTCACTTGGAAAAAATGTGTAGGATAGCGTGATCTCGCTGATGCCTTTTGAATCTGGGTTGTCGAGGATGGCGGGATCAACAAAAAACACCACCGGCAAGTCTTCGCCTTCACTAGCCTTCAAGGTTTGCTTGGTGAAGCAGAAGCACTGGATCTTGTTGAAGTAGGCACCGGCCTTATCAGGCGACACGTTGAATATGGCACTGCCGGTTGATTCATGGTCGGTTAAGTTGGTGGCCGTGTAATGGGCGATGTTCTGCTCACCGATCTTGACCTTCATGACGGTTTGGGTTGCCTGGAATTTCCAGCCCAAGGCAGATGCCGTGTTGGCGTCAAAGCGGATGGTGATGTATTTATCAGTCGCAGTCTCTGGAGCGGCGTCGGCCCGCTGGGGTGTGCCACCAAATCCGGTCTTTTGGCAGAAGGCGCGGTAGAGTGGCACCGAGGCATAGGCAAGTCCCACCATGATCACGAACACAGTCAGCACGATTGTGGCGACCCGCCGGTTTTTCTGAGTATTTGGAATAACCGGAGGCATGTCAGTTGCCAGCCATAATCGCAGCGTTGCTGGACAGCCGCACGATGGTGATTGCGAAGAACAACACAATCAGCACGCCAAGGATTGCTGCCATCGCGAGCGAGCGCTTGCGGCGCCGCGCCATATCTTTGGCATCGAAGGGTGCATTGTTCATGGCATCACCGAGTGAAAGCCTGCAATGCCGAGCAGTCGCTCAAGCGGAATAAGCGCAAACAGCAGGAACAGCCAAAGAATTGAATAGCCGAACAGCTTCTTGCAGGCGCGGTCGGCAGCCTCACCGGTGCGCAATCTGTAAACGCTGACTGCATGATAAAGAAATTTGGCCGTCATGATGAGAGCTCCAAACACATAGACAATGCCGCAAATGCCAAGCATGGCCGGCAACATGGTCACGGGCAGCAACGCCATGGAGTAGATGAGGATCTGCTTGCGGGTTTCATCCCTGCCAGCCACATTTGGCAGCATGGGAACACCGGCGGCCTCGTAGTCGATCTCGCGCCACAAGGCCAGCGCCCAGAAGTGTGGCGGCGTCCATACGAAGATGATGAGGAAGAGGGAAATTGCGCCAAGATCGATGGTGCCGGTGACGGCGGCCCAGCCAATCATCGGCGGGAATGCGCCGGCAGCACCGCCGATCACGATGTTCTGGGGCGTGCAACGCTTCAGCCACATGGTGTAGATCACCACGTAGAAGAAAATGGTGAAGGCAAGCAACGCCGCGGCAACCAGGTTGACGGTAAGACCCAATATAATGACAGAGCCCACCGCAAGGGTGGCGCCAAAGCCCAAGGCCTCGCCGGGAAGTATGGCGCCGCTAGGCACCGGACGGGACCTGGTGCGCCTCATGATGGCATCAATATCGGCGTCATACCACATGTTCAAGGCACCCGACGCTCCTGCCCCCACGGTGATGGCCAAAAGGGCGACGAGGGACAGCAGTGGATGTAATCCGCCGGGGGCGGCGACAATGCCTACAAAAGCTGTAAAGATAACCAGCGACATCACGCGCGGTTTCAGCAGCGCGAAGTAATCGCCCGCCGTACCCTGGCCGCCTTGGGCATGGGATTGGCTGGAGATTTCTAACTGAATGTCGCTCATCAGACTACTTTATGACTGGCAGGGTGCTGAACTGGTGGAAGGGAGGCGGCGAAGAGAGCGTCCATTCCAGGGTTGTGGCACCAACGCCCCAGGGATTGTCGGCAGCAGGAATCTTTCTCGCGTAGGCTGTGATGACCCCATAGAGGAAGATGACGACGCCAACGAAAGAGATGTATGATCCGTAGGACGACACCTCGTTCCAGCCCGCGTAGACTGCAGGATAGTCGATGTAACGGCGTGGCATGCCGGCAAGGCCCAGGAAATGCTGCGGGAAGAACAGGATGTTCACGCCCACGAAGGTGACCCAGAAATGCAGCTTGCCAACAAATTCGCTATACATGTAGCCGGTCATCTTGGGGAACCAGTAATACCACGCGCCGAACACGGCGAACACGGCACCCAGTGACAGCACGTAGTGGAAATGTGCCACCACGTAATAAGTATCATGCAGCGAACGGTCCACGCCGGCGTTGGCAAGCACCACCCCCGTTACACCGCCAATGGTGAACAGAAAGATGAAGCCAAGCGCCCACAGCATCGGCGTCTTGAACTCGATGGAGCCGCCCCACATGGTGGCAATCCAGGAGAAGATCTTGACGCCGGTTGGCACCGCAATGATCATGGTTGCGGCAAGGAAATAGGCCTGGGTGTCGGCATCCAGGCCGACGGTATACATGTGATGGGCCCAGACGACGAAGCCAACCACGCCAATTGCCACCATGGCGTAGGCCATGCCGAGATACCCGAACACGGGCTTTTTCGAGAAGGTTGAAACGATCTGCGAGATGATGCCGAAGCCCGGCAAAATCAAGATGTAGACTTCAGGGTGCCCGAAGAACCAGAAGAGATGCTGGAACAGGATCGGATCGCCACCCTTGGATGGCACGAAGAAGGACGTGCCGAAATTGCGGTCGGTGAGGAGCATGGTGATGGCGCCTGCCAGAACAGGCAGTGACAACAACAGCAGGAACACGGTAACCAGGATCGACCACACGAAAAGCGGCATCTTGTGCAGGGTCATGCCGGGAGCGCGCATGTTGAAAATGGTGGTGATGAAGTTGATGGCACCAAGAATGGAAGAAGCACCGGCCAGATGGATTGAAAGAATGGCATAATCCATGGCCGGACCGGGCTGGCCGGTGGTGGACAGCGGCGGATACAAAGTCCAACCGCCACCTGCGCCATAGGCGCCCGAGGGACCCTCCACAAACATG
>Ga0315287_10005504_pt1 | contig 12488 bp, 11 predicted proteins | sample YL17G11_0_MG_FD_205037 | JGI IMG/M metagenome (GOLD analysis project Ga0315287, IMG submission 205037) | Sediment microbial communities from Yellowstone Lake, YNP, Wyoming, USA - YL17G11_0 | ecosystem: Environmental > Aquatic > Freshwater > Lake > Sediment | place: USA: Wyoming | collected...
TCAAGAAAGGCAAACAATCGATCACGAAAACTAGCTGAAGCATCTTCCTTAATCTTTGATTCTCCGACCAAAGCATAGGCCTTAGGAATCTGAACGTACTTCAACCACATCATTCGTACGTCGCCCGCTTCAGCGTTCTCAGCATCAACAATATCCTCCAACTGAGACAATTGATCAATCATCTCTTCTTCAGAAGGATAACCGTTCTCCAATTTCTTGGCGGCAATAGCATTTTTCAAAACGTCAAGATCTTTTGGACTGATCTTGTATTGCTCTTCTTCAGGACCACTGCCTTCTTCAACCTGCACGTCATCACACGCACCAGCTTCCATCTTCTTCAACTTCGTGTAATACCGAGGATCTTCAGCAAGATGGTCGAGAGCAATCTTCTTCGCCTCTTCAGGATCAGTAGTATGCTCCATCTCAATTTCAATACCCTGTGTAAGTTGTACGCTATCAACTCCCTCAGGACTATTTGACCAATCTTCTAGAAGCTTCTTCTCAGCCTCTTTCGCAGTATCTGTAGAAATTGGAGCTTTACCTTCAATTTTTCGTCCGGCTAGACCCTGTGAAGTAATTATATCCTTCACCTTTCCGAACAGATATTCCTCAACATCTTCAGCTTCCAACCCCTCATCAGTAAAATCATTCAGAAGCTCTTGAACAAGAGAGCCTAACTGTTTCAGTCTCTTCTGATTCGCGAGCCCTTCAAGACGATCAAAAACGTCCCAACTCTGATCCTCCTCTTTCAAAGCTTTCTTCGTCTCTTCTTCTCCAGCTTCAGAAGGCTTGGAAGGAATCTTTCCTTCTTTTGAAAACGTAGGGAACTTCTTAGCTCCCGGTTCTCCTCGGGGTGTTTCTGGTTTCTTTCTTCCCGGTGCAAGAAGATCAACCTTTTCAGGCCTAGTAACCTTTGGCTCTTCCTTCTTGAGTTCCGGCTCTTTCTCCAGCTCTGGGCCCTTCTCAGGACCGGCATCAGGAAGCCGAATCTTGATGGTCTTCTGAATACCACGAAGAACCTTGCGGAGGTCAGTTTCAGAGGTCTTCTCTTTGGCCATCACAACCATCTCTCGAGTGATGCCCATATCCTGCCACTTCTGGAGTTTTTCAGCCCAGTACTTGGTATCCGTGTTCTTAGCATCGCCCTGTGCGTACTTCACCGTACTATCGAAATCCGCCGGATCATCAGGAAGCAAATTATGCTTGAATTCATCAGGATTAACGCCCTTGGCCTTCAGTATACGCATCAAACCTAGATGCGTTTGCATCCGATCACCAATGTATTCAATCAGACTATTCAAACCATAACTAGTTCGCTTAGGACGAAAACCATAGTAACCTGCAGGGCTACCAACTTCAACACCAGCACGGCCCCAAGCCTGCCAATGATCATGGGGTGTTGCGTTTTCCCATGCACCATCACTCAGCTGACCAAGGATTTCATCTTCCCAGAGAAATGCTTCTTCAGCAGTAGCAAATCGCACAAAGCCTTCTAGATCTCTACCAGTTGCAGCTTCATTCGTCTTGGACTCAAGCTGAGCTACACGGGCACCGGAAGATTTAACTGAAGCTTCTTCTGTCTGATGATTTCTTTCTCCACCCAAAAGACCCTTCAACTCCTCAACCAGAGACTCATCATCATAATCCATATCCAGGGGCTGGTTGTTGATTTCAACCTGACCATCAGAATCAACCCGTACTTCGCTGCCCTGATACTTGAGATCCAAAACAACACGCTGAGGATCCTTTCCAATCGTAGTCCCGCCCACAAACCTCTTGCCCAGCTTCTGAAGCGCAGTCTCAAGACGCTGGATGGCCTGCTCCTGTTCATCTGTGCTGGCCATACGAGTAAATCGACCTTCCTTGACCTTGCCCTCAAGCTGGACCACAACATCTTCTCTGTCCTTATCCTTAGGCATCTTATCGGGGTTCTGCATGCCCATATCATCAGTAGCACATCGATGCTCTTCATCATCCACAGGATTGTCCTGCTCATGGGGCTTCGCTTCAGAATCCTTGTCCTTGACCTTTGGGGCCTTCTTAAGATCTAACTTATTGATCTTCTCAGCCTCAACAAGGGCCTGATCATGAATCAGAACACCAGCCTGAATCTTAGCTAAAAGAGTCTGAAGATGGTTTTGCGTATGCAAAGAAAACATAGATTGCTCCTTATCCTTCGAGATTGATTAACGTGACTTTCTTTCCATCTTGGTCGCACCAATGGCCGGATCCGGATTCTCCATCAAAGGCTAACAGGTCTCGGATCTTGTCCGAAATGAATTCACTACGAACCCAGAAAGCCACACGAATCTTTCGACCATCCTTGTAAATCGGTTTCAGCTCCACTGGAAGATCTGAGAACCGTTTATTCTGTAGATCTTGGACAGCAGCCGGCACCGATGGATTGTTAAGCACATGATCCAAACACATCAAAGCCCGCTTATCTGCAGGAAGAATCTTTCGACCTTCTAAAGCAGCATCCAGGATCTTGTCTACACCAGTCATCGGAAAGTCAGAGCAAAAACTACCGAGGACCTGAAGCAACCGCTTATACGTCGGAAGGCCCTTCGCTTCTAGCACCTTGTGCATTATCTTCTCCTTGCAGAATATCTTCTTGAGCAATACGAATCTTCTTAAAGAACTCAACTGCCATTCCCGGCTTCGGGAAGAAAACAGTTCCAACACATTTCACTGGTGGTTGATTTTCTTCTAGCTTATCCTGTAGCTCTTGATCTTGAATGCTTACAGTCACTTGGACGTGCAGTCCGGAATCACACATCACCTCGAGAATTCCTATATCGTGTTTCTCAAGGCGTGCCCCGTAAAGAAAATCGTATCCCTTAAAACCATCAAGCATTTCAACGGATCGTCCTATAGTTAATGATTCAATAGTTTGTTCCAGTCCTCCACGATCATCGGAGTAAGCAGCGAAAATCTCTTCCTCCAACCTAATCAGATCTTTGTTTTGCTTCTGAAATTGAATTCTTACGGACTTGGGAAGATCGATGAACCTGGAATCCGGCCACAGTCTCTTCCAACTATCCACATATTGAAACACTTCTTGAAATTCTTTCCGAGAGTAAAAACCTCGAAGAGCTTTTCGTAATTCATCTCGAAGGTTTTGTAGATGTTTCTGTTCCTCTTCTCCTTGCTCATCGAGCAAACACTGAAGTTTTACAGTCTTAGACAGTTCTTGTTCATCAAGCAAATGTTGGAACGCATTCCAATAATTTCCAGGAACAGTAACCGTTAGAGCATCTTCAAATACAACAGTAAATCCTTCTTTGGTTTCAAGAACTTCAATCCCCCAATCGATTTTTGCTCGGGCTAATTTTCTCAGAGCATCTTTTGTTGCTCCAACATGACATGGAAGATATGCTATATTTGCTTCGGTAGTATCTTCGTCAATCCTACTAAATTCAATTTTTGTGGCCAAATCATATAGTGACATTGATGAATCCTTGTAGTTGTCCAATCAAGCCTTCCACATTGTGGAGTTCGTGTTCCCACACAATTAATACTTGATATCCGTGCTTTTCGAACAAAGCAGTTCGAGGTTTGGTCTCCTCTGGCGTATGCCAGTAATCCCCAAAAAGCTCGATGATCAATTTCTTCGTCCGGTGGACGAAATCTGGACACTTTCCTGCTACAATCAACTGGCCATCACCCACATAGATCCAATTGCCTGGATCTATTTCATCAAGGATGTCCAGGAAGACCATCTCTGCTTTGTTGGGAGCAACATTCCTTGCTCTCATCTGCTTCTGGACATATTCAGGAGATTGCCAAAGGGCTTCAATCTTCTTTCTGGTTGCGAGGGTATGATGTGTTCCCCGACGAATCTTTCGAAGCTTCTCTATTGTTGCTAGAGAAAGATGTGTTCCAAGATGAGCCTGACGAATCTTCTCTCTAGTTACGTCAGAAACAGGTCGACCTGTTACAGCCAGTCTTATCTTTTCTACAGTACTCTCAGAAAGAACTTTGCCCAGATTGCTCTCTCGAATTTTATCACATGTATCAAGAGAATGATGCTTCCCTGTCCAATATCCAGGACGTCCTAAACTGGCCTGACGAAGCTTCTCTCTAGCTTCTGGAGTATGGTGTGATCCTTTTCTCATATCTGCATTTCCGGTTCAGGTCTTACCTCTCCCTAGGCTTCGTTGTTAGATCGTAGAACATTGATCATCTCCGCCATTTTGATACGATTTCTCCATGTCCCAATAAGATGGATCTTAACTCTGACCAATCAACAGGACCAGGAAGATTGTAATAACTCTTGCCCGAAAACTCTACAGAACACACATCTTCGGAATCATGAAAAAGAGAAATACCTTGTTCAATAGCATCTACTTGGTTTTGTGTGATATTGACATCCGGATGTACTTCCAAGTACATAAGAGCATGTTCAATACCATAAAATCCACCTCGAATCACTCCGGATTGCAACAATTGAGAAAGAGAAACACCGCCATGGCGAGCTTCCGCTGCATGCTCATCATGACATTGAAAAACTGCACCGTCCGAAAAAAGGAAGAAAAAGAAAGAGGTTTTCCAATCAATTTTTGAAGTAAAGCTCTTCGGATCTTCGTTTTCCAAAGCAATTCTAACCTCCTCCTGAACAGAGGCTACTGCTACTGCTTCATTCACTCTGTTCAGAAGGCTTTCGAATGACATACTCTACTCCGGTTCAGGTCTAACCTCCCCTTGGCTCTGTATCTTAGGCCGTTTACGAGGAGTCAAAACATTTATTGTTGGTTTCGACGGCTTCACTGCACGTCGAACTCTTTGCACCGGTTTCTTACGAGGAGCAGCAGCCGGCTTCGGTCTTCGTCTTGGTGCCGGAGCAGGAGCTGGAGGAGCAGGAGCCGTTTCAGGCTCTTCTTCCTCAGGCTGCTCTACTTCTTCTTCCTCTTCTTCAGGAGGAGCTTCTAATCCACCAGGAGGACCTGTAGGTGTTTCTTCTTCCTCACCCTCTGGTTTCTCTTCTTCAGGCTCTACTGGCTTCTCTTTCTTCGTTACCGGCCTGACTGGCTTCTTTGGCTTCTCTTCTGGCTCAGGCTCAACTGCGGCTGTTTTAGCAGGAGCTGCTGGCTTAGTAGGCTTCGGAGTCGGAACCTCGGGCTCTTCTTCACCACGAGCTTTCAACCCTGCGGCAGCTTTCTTAAATGTTCGAACCTCTGCTTCTGTTCCCTGTTCGATTGCCTTGATGTCTTCAGCATAAAAGTCCCGAAGCCACTTGGCCGCAGTATTCTGATAGAAAGGAAGGACCTTGAATACGGCTTGGACATGCTTACAATGAGCACCGTATTCTTTGGGGTTTCGAACCTTTGGAGGACGTTTCTCTTTATCTCCATACTTGGCGTCGTACTTGTCCTTAGACAATACATAATCGCCTCCCCAATAAAGTTGTGCGGGACAAGAGCATGAAAGCTGAATATCAGCTTTATCCAAGAAAGCCTGAGATAGTTTCGTAAAATCCACCCGAGCCTTATTGGCCAACCATAAACGTCGATCCTTAGCTACACGAGCTAGGACGTTTTCAACATTCTTAAAATGAACGACAATGTCATACCATGTATTCTTCTTCGTTCCACTATGAACTTTGAAGTTCCAAACATCTTCTTCTACATCCTTAAGGCGAACTCCACCCATCGATCCAATCTTTTGTACACGCTTTCCGAATGAAGGAAACAGACTTGTAATAGATTTCTGTTTCTTCTTAATATCCGAGAAAGTTGCTTCAACAATCTTTTGGAACAGGTTACTGAACACTTACCACCTCTGAGTAAATACGACCCAACGAGCGGACGTTATGATATCGGCTTGAAGATCTTTGATCTCTTCTTTACCTTCATCCAAAAACGCTTGACCATCATTCTGTAATTTAATAACCGAAGCAGCCCGAAGTGTTGCTCCTTCACTCATCTTCACTAGACCCTTCACATATCGAAGGAGCCAATCAAGAATATGCTCTTCAGTAATATCTTCATCTGGAAGAATTCTCTTTGTCCCTATGCAGAACAACGACGCTGTTCCACCCGGAACATTGATAGCATACAAATAACCACCCACAGCAATGTCTTCACTTCTATCCCAAATCCAGTTGAAATTGGTTCCACAATAAATTCTGTAGTTCCTAAACGCTTCACTCATCATGATGAGGTCAGTCGTTACCGAATCAAGAACCTGGATCGATGTTAAAGTCCACAGCGGATGATCGTTCCAGATCCATGTTGTAGACCGATTAGGCATAACTTGAACTACAGATTTGAAAGCTGCGGGCAACTGAGCACGCGTTTGTCCTGTAGTATATGGTACTTGAGAACAGATCCGATATGCTGAATGAGTGTTCCAATACCGAACAGCATTCTCGACATGTTGCTTGATAGTATCATCATCCGTGGCCAACACTCGGGGCTGAAACTCTTGTCTCACCCAGGTCACATATTTTTGAGAGTTTCGGATCGGTGTTAAATCACTCATTGAAGAACCTTATCCATTCTGCACGATTGTAATTTGTTTTCATATGACAACGATGACAGAGAGAGATCAAATTCTCTGTATCAAGATTCTTCTTGTCGTAGTCAATGTGATGAATATCTAATTTCTTCTTAAATTCTACTTGTGGCCTACCACAAAGTTGACAAGTATGTTGGTCTCTCTTTCGGATGGCTTCTTTAAGAGCTTCGGTCCAAGCAGTTGAGTATTCTTCGAAGGAAATACCACCTTGCCAATTATAACACTTTTCTCCAAGATGAGCCTGTCGGATTTTCTCTTTTGTTTCTTCAGAAAGATGTTTTCCAAGATTAGCTCGACGCATCTTCTCTCGAGTTTCATCAAAAACCAAATGTCCTAGAAGAGATTTTCGAATCTTCTCTCTAATTTCTAAAGATCGGGGAATTCCTTGCAAAGAACTAATCTTTCCCAGATTAGCTTGTCGTAGTTTTTCTCGAGTTTCATCAGAAACAACCTTTCCCAATCGAGCTTTCCGAATCTTTGCTCGAGTGATCAAAGAAACAGTTTTTCCTAACATTCCTTTTGGACTTGGCTTTCCCTTTCGGGCTGCGCTCATCTTCGCTCGAGCTTCTAGCGTATGATGGTATGTTCCCTTTCTCATTTCTGTCCTACCTTTTCTCGCATCCTCTTCAATAACGCATCAACATCGGATTCCATTGGAAGATCCAAATCTGTCTTCGGAAGATGCGGACGCAACGATGGGGAGCGAAGCACACCCAATTCAGAAATAGAATGGGGTTTGGGATACAAAACAGGTATCGGCTTCTGTAGCGGTGTGCTAGGAGAAGCTTCTTCAATGTTACCCAATCGAATCAACTCTTGGGCTTGCTCTTCATTCTTAAACTTTATCCAACAAACTTCATCAATAGAAAGCATGTATTCTTCAACAGCAGTATTCAATGTGAAGTCGGCCTTGGACCTAATAAGCTTCTGAAGCATATATCCTCAATCTTCACAATGCGAACGATAACGATGACGTTCAATTACCAACAAAGCACCATATTCTGGAACGTATCGAACACGATATCGTCCATGCCCACTTAGAAAATGATGGGTTTCACAATACTCATCCTCTTCTTCCTCATGATGCTCTTCGTGGTGTTCTTCATGATGTTCTTCATGATGTTCTTCGTGATGCTCTTCTTCTGGCGGTGAAAGATCTTCAATTTGTCCTAATTGAAAAAAGGTATGAGCTTGTGTTTCATTTAGAAACTGCACATACTGTGTTTCACCTATAGAAAGCATGTACATTTCTATGGACGTATTGAGTATGAAGTTGGCCTTAGACCGAATGAGCTTCCGCAGCATTATATCCTCAATCTTAATTCGTGAATGCGTTAGTATGTTAAAAAAGCAAATGGTGGGATTCGAACCCGAATTTTGGACTTACGGTATGCCAAAACGCATCCTACCGGCGACCATCTGCCAGGGCCATCCTTGGCCCTTACTTCAGATCCATGATTCAATCCTTTAATATACTGTGATATACTGTGATGGTTAGCCCTCAGTCTGGGTGCCCAGAGAAGTGATCGTACCTTCACAGAACATACCAGGATTAACAACCTTGAACGCAGCCGAACTCATGAAGCCCTTCTGAGCCATGATGTCCGACGTGATCAAAGTCGGGGTGGTGAACATCGGAATGTAGGGCAGATAAACGAAGCCCGCCATTAAGAAATTGTCACCCTTGTAACCCAACACGTACTTGTTGGTATTCTTCCACGGGTTCTGAATAACCTTACGGCCGCCAATCTCGCCAATTACGACGGGACCAGTTGCAGCAACCTTACCAGTACCCACAGTCTTAAACTCAGGCATCTGCTTGAGGACTCGAGCAACGTTACTGCCGCAGTGAATCCACGTAGCCGTTGCACGCAAAGTCTTCGCCCAAATGTTATTCGAGCCTTCCTCAAACCTGTCGAGCAGCTCGTACTTCTTCCACAACCACTCCTGACCACTCTGGATCTGTGCATTCCAAAGAGTCGGAGCAGTCGCACAACCGACGCCAACTGCAGCAGCATCAATTAGGTCCAGACCGGTCTGGTCGATCGAGAACTTAATCTCCCCGCCCAGATACTTCACCAGCTCGGACTCAAGATTGATACCATGGGCTTTCTGCAAGTCAAGAGCAGCACCCAGCGAGTAACGGCTTCGCAGAGTGAAATCACTCGCAGTAACCGCTTCGGAGGTCAAATTGATATCGATCTCTTCAACACCCTTACGCTCGTTGTTAGCATCAACGGGCATATCATACTGGTAGAAGTAATCGATGGTGACGTTTCCAGACGCCTGACCACTAATGGTGATATTGTAAACGCCAGCAGCAGTAATCGTACCTGTAGCTCCGCTACCAGTTACAACACCAGCCGAACTCGACGTTCCAATAACAACACCAGTAACGCCCTTGATCTGGATCTCACCCATCCGGATGATACCAGGAGCATACGCTAACGTGCCACTAACAGCACCGTTGCCGACTGCAATACGCTCGCCGTGGACCTGATCCTCAGCAATTCGCCGAGCGGCAGTAGAAGTGCCATGACCAGTCTTGGCAGCAATAAGAGCATCACCGTCAGAAACCGAACCCTTAGTCTGACCAGCCTTAACGTCCATGTAGAACACCGAACCGGTTCGACGGTCCAGCGACTGCGTGGTCGCGATCTCATTCAGAACCAGGGTCGGAACGAGAGCAGCAATCACGGGAAGCTGAATACCCAGGAAGCTGATATGGTCTTCCGTGGTTGCCTCAAACAACTTACCCTGGGACTTGGTCGCAGCGTCCATGAACGCATTCTCCAAGCACTGAGCAATGTTCCGCTTCTCAAAGAGAGTGATCTCTCGATTGCACTCGCTCTTCATATAAGCTTCAACAGCATCAATGTACGGACTCTGCCACGTAGCCACCAGCTGATCCTGGGCTCCAAGCAAAGCCTGCATCTTACTTTCAATCAATTGCTTCGTATTCATTTTATCTCCTCTTGTTAAGTTCCAGAAAACATGCCCTTAACTACAGCATAAACTTGGGCAGTTTTTGGATCTACTTTCTTCTGTTCCTTTTCACGAATCTGTAAAACCTGCGGCAAGTTCTGATGTAGTGCATCATCTCTTAACGCGTCTACAATCTTCTTGTAGACTTGATCAACCTCTTCCTCACTCTTACAATCATCGAGAAGTGCTCGAGTAGACTCGGTGAGGATCAATCCTGAATTTCTAATCTTGAACTGAGCGTATGTTCTAATACCCTGAGCGGATATCTCACTGGTATTGTGCTCGGCGATCTGCTTCAACTCCGCCTCATGTTCCTTCTTTAATCCTTCTAACTGCGTTTGAATAGCAGCATGCTGAACCTTTATAGCTTCAAGCTCAGCTGTGACATCATGGAGTTGACTGGTCAAACCTCGAACCTCTGTTTGAGATTCTTTAAGAGCCTTTGCAGCAATCCGATGCGTTCTCTTCGCCGATTCGAGTATCTTATTCTGTGCATCACGAACCTGCTCAGCTTTGATAGTCTGAGACTGAAGTCCCATGACCTTGTTAGCTGACTCGTTAGCAATCTTCAAACCAATTCGGAAGCTCTGACTGGCATCGGTATAGGTCCGATTCAAATCATCAACTGCTTCCAATGCAGTCTGAAGTTCAGCATTGTGCACTGCTTCAGATACCTTTGCCTGAATCTTCATCTTGTGAATCATCTTTGATTCCATTTGTGGCTCTGCAATATCTTCAAAAGAACTCTTTTCAAGTTCAAAATAATCACGCACCCCATCAGAAACTCCCATGGACGGTGCCCAAACTTCAAAACCACCATCTTTCCCAGAAATAGCAAACTTATGCTTATCAATCAAACCATACCAAATATCTGAATTCCGAAACTTCTGCGGCTTACCAAAAACAGCCTCAATCTCTCTCTGATATGTACCTTCAGGAAAGCCATCACGAATAGTTAAAGTAGAAACCTCTTCTTCAGGAAATGGTTCTGGTTCTTCAAGCATCTCCACTGTTTCATTCGTCTTCTTTGACTCCATCTTAGACTTCATTGTTGGTTTCAACTCTGCAGACTTACCAGATTTATTTATTGGAAAGAGCTCCTTCTTTGAACTTAACTCAAGCTCAATATAATCCATGACATCTTCGGCAGTCTGCTTATCCGTCGTCCAAATCTCCCATCCGCCTTCACCACCTTCTTCTTTTCCTTCATCATGACAAAGAAGAAAAGGACGTCCCTCAATCTTTCCACTCCAAGATTCATCCTTACTTATCATAGATCCAAAAACAGATTCAAGATCTTGAACACTATACTCCACTGAAAGATGATCTTTAACGGTCATTCCTGCTAAGGCCACTACGTCTAGCATCTCCACTGTTTCATTCGTCTTCTTTGACTCCCGAGCGTACTCACCTGTAACATTCTCTGGATTGAAAGCTTCCGGCTTAATCATCTTATCTGCTTTTTTCTTTCTCTTCCCAAACAACTTGAAATGAGAAACCAAAGCAAATACAACATCTTCCGGATTAACCTCATCAGGATGAGCCAAATCAGAAATCAACTCCATCGCAGCTTGTTCAACTTCCTTATGATCAACAAAGGGGACTGAAACACAAACTTCATCAGCAATCTCCTTGTAGGAGAACTGATCTCCCTCCTTGATCTTCTTCAAAGCCTTGCATGCACCGCAACCTGAACCGTCGCACTTAGAACTCTTGCATGCAATACTTTCAATCACTGCTCGACCAAATCGCTTATCACCAAGAGAAGCTTTCGTCTCTGATAGAACTGACTCAGCAGCTTTAACGATGTTCCGACGAACTTCGACCGGTGCCATGTTGGCTGTAGAAGGATCAGCAGTGAAGTCCGTTGTGATGTAAACGTACTTTTCCGGAATCACTCTCTGATACTTTCCTAAAGCTTTCGACTCGGCTTCTTCCAGCTCTCCTTCTGCACGAGTGCTAACGCCAACAGTGCATTCAGCACGAAGTAAGCAATCAACAATTCGTCCAGTAGGTGTGTCAACCACATCTATCGTCTGATAGACCTTGTCACCATCGACTTTCATCTCATGAATGACATGCGAAGTCAACTGCAGATCCGAAGCAGATCCCTGCGGATGTTCGGCATGACCAAACAGTGACCGCTTCTCAAGCTTCTCTTTGAGTTCAGGATCATTCAGAACGTGCTCCCAGACAGCGGCTTCGTAAACACGCTTGTTAGCATTCATCTGATCAATGTTGCATACGGGATACACAACACGACACAGAACACCATCGGGGAGCTTTGTCCGATCGGACTCAACAATTCGACCTTTTTCTATCAAACGTTCTATAAGCAGCATGGTGTATTCCTTACTTCTTAGCTTCAGGCTTAGGCTCAACAGCAGCAGAAACTCCTAACTTGGCCGCCAAATCCTTCACAAGCTGATCATCCAGTCCGGCGTAAAAGGCATCATCAAACTTTTCTAGTTCCTGCACGGCCTCTGTTTCTTCCTCGTTATCTTCCATACCCTCTCGGTCTGGATCTCCGTAAATATCTTCTTCGGTATATGCCATAGCCTGATCAGCCATTTTAGCTACCTTCTCAGCAGTATCCGTTCCGATCTTGGCTAGCATGGTCTGAACCAGATGGCCTTCACGTGCAGCATATCCGTTGGTGATCCACTGCTCGAATCCACCGTTCCAAACCTGGGCCATCAGGTCAAGCACGGATTCCCACTTGGACTCCTGCCCTTCAAGCTTCTGAAGGATGGCATCCCAAAGATCGTTATCCTGGGCTTCATGCATCTTCTTAGACTCTCTTGCTGTAAAGAAAAACTCGGCCTGCTTCAGTTTCTTCTTCTCTTCGGGAGTAAGATTTTTCTTGGCCTTCAACTTCTTGACCAAAGCCTTCAATTCTTCCTTCCGACCATTCTTGGACTTCTTGTTATCCTTCTTAGACCGAAACTGTACAGGAACCTTGGTCTTTGACTCATCGGTAGACT
>Ga0315287_10005506_pt1 | contig 12486 bp, 10 predicted proteins | sample YL17G11_0_MG_FD_205037 | JGI IMG/M metagenome (GOLD analysis project Ga0315287, IMG submission 205037) | Sediment microbial communities from Yellowstone Lake, YNP, Wyoming, USA - YL17G11_0 | ecosystem: Environmental > Aquatic > Freshwater > Lake > Sediment | place: USA: Wyoming | collected...
TCACGACGATTCCCTCCAGCGCTTGCGGCAGGCAGGTGTTCCATGGCGCTGCCGCGTTGACTGTTGATCGTTCCCCGGGGCGCGCCCCGTTACAGCGGGAGCCGCCGGTCAGGCACGCTGATCATCACGATGACCCACCCACCCCCCCCCCCCGGTTTGCCCCCCCCCCCCCCCCCCCCCTCAATCACCAGCCGCCATCAACGACAACAAGACCAAGCTCTTTGACTTGTGCGACAAGCTGGGCATCTCCTCCAAGATCAAGGCGGACGACCGGGAGCTGACGGGCAAGCCGCTCATGAAGCGCATCATGCAGGCGTGGCTGCCCGCGCACGAGGCCTTGCTGGAGATGATGATCTACCACCTGCCCTCGCCCGCGACGGCCCAGGTCTACCGCGTGGAGACCCTGTACGAGGGCCCCCTGGACGACATCTATGCCAACGCCATCCGGACGTGCGACCCCAACGGCCCGCTGATGCTGTACGTGTCCAAGATGATCCCCGCCCAGGACAAGGGCCGCTTCTTCGCGTTCGGTCGCGTCTTCGCGGGCAAGGTGGCCACGGGCGCCAAGGTGCGCATCATGGGTCCCAACTACGTCCCCGGCACCAAGAAGGACCTGTACATCAAGACCGTCCAGCGCACGGTGCTCTGCATGGGCCGCCGCCAGGAGGCCGTCGAGGACGTGCCGTGCGGCAACACGGTCGCCATGGTGGGGCTGGACCAGTTTATCACCAAGAATGCGACGCTGACGGGCGAGAAGTGCGAGGACGCGCACACGATCAAGGCCATGAAGTTCTCCGTCTCGCCCGTCGTGCGCGTCGCGGTCGAGCCGAAGATCGCGTCCGACCTGCCCAAGCTGGTGGAGGGCCTGAAGCGCCTGGCCAAGTCGGACCCCATGGTCCAATGCTCTATCGAGGAGACGGGCGAGCACATCATCGCCGGCGCGGGCGAGCTGCACCTTGAGATCTGCCTGAAGGACCTGCAGGACGACTTCATGGGCGGCGCGGAAATCCGTATCTCCGACCCGGTCGTCTCCTTCCGGGAGACGGTCACGGAGACCTCCGACCACGTCGTCATGTCCAAGTCGCCCAACAAGCACAACCGCCTGTACATGACGGCCCGGCCGATGGAGGACGGCCTAGCGGAGGCGATCGACGATGGCAAGGTCGGCCCGCGCGACGACCCCAAACTGCGCTCCAAGATCCTGTCCGAGGAGTTCGGGTGGGACAAGGACATGGCCAAGAAGATCTGGTGCTTCGGCCCGGACACGACGGGGCCCAACATGCTGGTGGACGTGACGAAGGGTGTCCAGGTGAGGATTGATGAGGGATGGCTGGCGGGCGCGGCGAGAGAGAAGAGCGGCGGGGGGGTTGTGAGCCGCTGTGCGCGGCCGGCCACCTCTCCTGCTTTCCATTTGGCCGTTTTTTTCACTCACCCACCCTTTTCTCTCTCCTCTCTCTCTTCCTCCCTCTCTCCTCCCTAGTACATGAACGAGATCAAGGACTCCTCCGTCGCGGCCTTCCAGTGGGCGACCAAGGAGGGCGTGCTGTCGGAGGAGAACATGCGGTCGTGCGTGTACGAGATCCACGATGTCGTCATGCACGCGGACGCCATCCACCGGGGCGGCGGCCAGATCATCCCGACCGCCCGGCGGGCCATGTACGCGGCCGAGCTGACGGCCAAGCCCCGCCTGTGCGAGCCCGTCTACCTGGTCGAGATCCAGGCGCCGGAGCAGGCCCTGGGCGGCATCTACTCGGTGCTCAACCAGAAGCGTGGCCACGTCTTTGAGGAGGCCCAGCGCCCGGGCACGCCCATCTTCAACCTGAAGGCCTACCTGCCCGTCATCGAGTCCTTCGGCTTCACCTCCACCCTGCGGGCCGCCACCTCCGGCCAGGCCTTCCCGCAGTGCGTGTTCGACCACTGGGAGACGATGAACTCCGACCCCCTGTCGGCCGGCACGCCCGCCAACACGATCATGCTGGACATCCGCAAGCGCAAGGGGCTCAAGGTGGAGCCCCAGCCCCTGGGCGAGTACGAGGACAAGCTGTGAGGAAGGAGGAGGGAGCGGGTGGAGCGGTTGGGTTTTGGTTGTGCGCGCGGAGAACCATGGAGCGGAGAGAGAGTTGTTTTTTTTTTGCCTGTGGTGGCGGTGTCTGGGCCTGCGGGGGGGGGGGCGGGGTGCGAGGGACTGTGGGTTTTCTTTTTGAAAACCGCTGCCCGCGCCCTTTTCCTTGTCGCCGGCATACACGAAGGGGTCTGTGGCAGGTGTGTGTGCGTGTGTGCGTGTGTGCAAACCAAAGATAAAAAGGACGCGCGCTCGCCGTGCTGTTATCAATGAATGGAAAGGGGAGCGCGAGAGGTTGAGCGAAAAAAAGGTCGAGAGCACAAGTTGCGCAGCTCACTCTTCTTTCTTTCGCCCGCACACACCCCTCTTCTCGTCCCCTTTTTTCATTGCGCGCCATGGACGTCGCCTCCCTCAAGGTTCAAGCACAGGAGGGTGAGTGTGGCAGGAGGGATGTGCGTGCGTGTGTGGCGTCGGCGAAACACAGCCCGCGGCGGAAGAGCACGCTAGGCCATTGGACTTGCGGCCCCCCCCGAATTGCACCCCCTTCCAAGCACTTGTTCTTCAATCAGGGCGTGTCAGCATGTAGCGCGGGTGCCACTCCATGCCTTAATTTCGAATGATAAGGGGCCTTGAAAAGGGACGAGCCCTCTAGTCGGGCGCGCCGTTTTGGGGAGGCGACCGATGAGAAAAAAACGCGCACGCCGCCGCCGGCTCTCTCATCATCTTCAACCCTCTCTCTCTCTCCGCACCCTCCAGCCCTCGCCCCGCTCCTGGAGAAAGCCCAGCCCTACCTGACTAAAGCCGCCGACACCGCCGCCCCTCTCCTGGACAGCCTCCGCCCGCATGCCGAGTCGGCGTGGGCGGCGGTCGAACCGCACGCCCGGGGCGCGACCTCGGCCCTCGACGCGCGGGTTGGCCACCTCGCGCCCTGGCAGGTGGCGGCGGGTGCGGGCGGGCTGGTGGCCCTGCTGCTGGGCGCCGCTGGCGGCCTGGCCCGGCGTGTGACCTTGCTGGGCTTGATCGCGGCGGCGGCGGCCCAGGTGTTTGGGGTGAAGCTGGATTAATGAAATGGAATGAAATGAAAAATGATGAGGGGGGATGGGATGGTTGAGAGAGAGTGTGTGTAGAGCCACGCGCGCGCACGGCCGTTTGTTTTGCTGGTTCATAACACACGCACACACATGCTGGCCTTTTAAATGTTGTCTTGGCGTGCGTGAGGAGGTGAGTACGCGGAAAAGGCATAGGCAAACAAATGAGAAAGGTCCAACCTTATATGACTATCGACTGGTCTACTCCTCCCATCTCTTCTTTCGGCGTGCAAAAACAGGCCCCGGCCGGCCCCGTCGTCCCGGCCGCGCGCGCACCGTACCCGCGCGTATCTCGGGCAACGCAGCACACACACAGCGCGTCAATCCCTCCTTTTTGAAGAGTGCGTTCCTCCTGCTTGCGACACGAAAGGACACACAAAAAGAAAAGGCTTTCCAAAAATGCCGGCTGAGGCAGCAGCTCTCCTGGCCGCCCTCTTCTTGGCCGCCTGGGTGTGGGCCGCCCCGCCCGGGCCCGGGCCTAAACCTGCGCGAGGCAGCACCACCCACGCGCTCCCCTGGCTTGACGCGGCCCTGCGCTCCCTCCCGCCCTCCACCGCCTTCCTCCTCGGCGCGGGCATCGCGTCGCTCGCCGCGGCCGGCCTGTGGTTGGCTGCCGGCTTCCGCTCATCCGTCCGGGCCGCGGGCGGGTGGGGCCGCCTCGCCCTGGCGGCCGCGGCCGCCGCCCCGGGCCCGCTGGGCCGGGCCGTCCGGGCCGAGCTAGACTCCGTGCGGGCCCAGGTGGCCGCCGCCGTCCCGCCCCGCCCGGCCGCCCTGGGCCCGCCACGCACGGCGCTGCCGGCCACCGGCCAACCACCCGGTGCCATCCTCAAGGCCCTGCGCGCCGCCGCGGCGGGGGACGGCGTCCGCCTGGCCACCACACCAAACTCCCGCGCCTCTGGCACGCTTTACCTGCCGGGCGGGGAGCACGCCCGCCTGCTGGCGGAAGCGTACGCGGCGCACGCCCATTCCAATCCCATGCACGCTTCTGCATTCCCCGCGGCGGTCTCCTTGGAGCGCGACGTCGTCGCCATGGCGGCCTCATTGGTCGGCGGGACTGCGCCCGGCGTGACTGACGTGGGCGGCTTCATCACGTCAGGCGGTAGCGAGTCCATCCTTACAGCCGTCCTGTCCGCCCGCAACCTGGCCGCCCGGTCCTGGCGGGGCCTGGTGACGGGTGGCGGGCGGCTCGACCTTGTCCTGGCCTCCTCCGCCCACCCGGCCTTTCACAAGGCGGCGGCCATGTTTGGTCTGCGGACTGTGGTGGTCCCCGTGCGGAGCGACGGACGTCTGCACGCGGGCGACGTGGCCGCGGCGCTCACCCGCCGCACCGCGCTGGTGGTCGCCTCTGCCGTCTCGTTCCCGCACGGCGTGCTGGACCAAGTGGCCGACATCGCCCGCGTGTGCGCGGCCGCGGGCGTCCCGCTGCACGTGGACGCCTGCCTGGGTGGCTTTGTTCTCCCGTTCCGCTCATCTCCGCGGTCCCCTACCCTGCCCACCAAATTCGGCTTTGACGCGGGCCAGGCTGTAGCCTCAGTTTCAATAGATCCTCACAAGTTCGGTTTGTCCCACAAGGGCGTCTCCGTGATCCTCCTGCGGGGCGAGCCCCGCCGCCGGGCCGCCTACTCCGTCATGGTCGACTGGCCGGGCGGCCTTTACGCGTCGCCCGGCCTGCCGGGGTCGCGGTCGGGCGCGCTGGTGGCGGCCGCGTGGGCGGCGCTCGTGCACCAGGGCGCGGCCGGGCTGGCTGCCTACGCGGCGTCCATTTACGCCGCCGTCGCGACGGTCAAGGCCGCGATTGAGGGCGGTCCACTGGCCGCCGACCTGGCCATCCTGGGCGACCCGGTCGGCCCCGTCATTGCCTTCACCGCCCGCGTGCCAGGGTGCCTAAACGTGTGGGCCCTTGGCGACGCCCTGGCCGCCAAGGGCTGGCGCCTGTCGGCCCTGACGGCCCCGCCCGCCTTGCACATGTGTTTCACGCCCGCCAGCGTCGGGTCTGCGAGCTCCCTGGTCGAGGACTTGGTGGCTGCCGTGTCGGCGGTCAAGCAGATGGCCGCGGCGGCAGAGGGTGGTGGGAAGAAGAAGCACAAAGGCGCGCCGTCCACCGACGCCTCCCTCGCCCCGCTTTACGGTCAAGCCACCAAGGCGGGCGGGTCCGCGCTGGGCCGGGCGGGCGTGTCCGCCTTTCTAGAGCTGTACCAGGACGCGCTGGTGACGGGGGGTGGCGGCGGCGGCGGGGATGTGAAAAAGTGAAAGGAGAGAATGGGAGTGTTTACAGAAAAGTCAGGCAGGGGGGGGGAGGGTTGAAGAAAAAAAAAAAGCAGAATGGCGTTGTGGTTTGTTTCCCCTTTCCCCTCTCTCGCGCTCATCACGCGCATTACACACCCCTTTCATTCACATTCGCCACCCCGGCGTCCCGGTCAGGGCCATATACATGTCGGCCAGGGCGGCCACGGCGGCACCGTCGGCAGCGGGCGCCACGCCACCGCCACCACCGCCGCCCACCACCCCCTCCAGCTCGCACAGGGACGGCGCCTGCCACCAGGGCGTCGCGGGCGGGGCGGCCGAGGGGATGAGCAGGGGCTGGGGCGTGCGATGGGGAGTCATGGAGGGCAGCAAGGACGGGGCGGCGGAGGCGCCCCGACCCCCGTTGCCGCCACAGGGCCGGGCGGCGGGCGTGGGCGTGGGCGTGGGCGTGGCCGCGGCGGTCGCGGCCAGAGCTGCCGCCTCTGCTGCCGCCTGGGCGCGCGTCACCTTGCGGGTGGGCGGCCCGGCCGGGGCCGCCACCGCCGCTGCCGCTTTCTTGGCCACCTTCTTGACCACCTTCTTGGCCACCCCGCCCGCCGCGACCCCGGGCGCCTTGGGCGGGGCGCGGCCACCGCCCGCCGCGCCCGCGCCGACGGGGCGGGGCGGCGCGCGCGGCCCGCCCCCGGCCGGGCGGGCCGACACGCGCAGCATGGCCATCACCTCATCCTCCGACATGGTGGGTAGGATGGTCAGGAGCTCGGCGTAGGCGGCGAGCGGGAAGTTGAGCTGTGAATGGACGGAGGAGAGGGGGCGGAGGGTGGGTGATGAATGAAAAAAATAGCTAAAAAAACCCTCGAAAGGTTTTGCGGGGAACTCCCCACGCGCGCCCCTCTCCCGCCCGCCCTTACCCTCCTTAACTCCCCCGCTTTCTTTCCGCGCAGGACAGCACGGCGCGTCTCTACCTCTCCTGAGAGTTCCGAGGCAAGCAACCACGCCAGCAAGCCGTCAAAACCGCAAATGCTCTCTCCTCATTCTTACCTCCGCCGCGGGCCCGCGCACTTTCAGCGTCATGATGTCGTGCGCCTTGGCCGCGTGCTCCTCCCAGTCGAAGCCGCCCAGGTAGACCTGCTTCTTGGAGTGCCAGACGTGGGCCTCCCACTTGCCCGTGCGCCTTTTGTTTTGGAGGAGAGAGAGGGGGGAAGGAGATGGATGAGCCTTGCTTTTGATGCGTTGGCAGCGCAAAACCCCGTGCGCTCTTCCCTCCCTCCCTTCACGACTCACTTGTGCAGCGTCACCCCCTTCCACCCAGAAGTGGCGCCAGGACGGTTGGGGGGGCGGACCTTGACAGTGGAGTCAAGGGTGACGCCGGCGGTGAGGTTAGGAGGGGCGGGCGCAGTGGTGGACGGGGCGGGCGCAGTGGTGGACGGGGCGGGCGCAGAAGGGGCGGGCGCCGCGCGAACGGCGGCGGCGGCAGCGTCGTGGGAATTGGCCGACACGTGTAAGGGCGCGTCCGTCCCGGCAATACCCACTCCGCCACCCCCGCCACTACCCAGGAGGTAAGGCATGTGATCACCTCGCACCAGGGTGGCGGCGGGCGGGGTCCGGGAGGGGTTGGGCATCGTCGGTGGTGAAAGGGGGAGGGGTGAGTCGGGGAGAGAGTAAACGAAAAGTGGAGAGAGAGGTCATGGCCCCGACCTCCTGTTCTCCCAATCATCCACCATTTTCATCTCCTGGCGCGCGCGCTGATCTAACAGCCTGTCATGTTCTTCTTCACATCTCATTCACCCCTCAGAATCCCAGCCAGCCCCTCCTGGTAGCTCGGGTACAGCAGGCCACCCTCCTCCGGCGCCAGCAACGCCGCGAACCTCTCCCCTAGCACCCGCTTCCCAGTGGTTGGCTCCACCCGGTCCGGCTCCTTTTCTTCCACCCCCTCCCCGCCCGACAGCAGCGCCCGCGCGGCAGCCACCACCACCTCCCGGGCCGCCGGGTCCCCGTCCACCGCGTTGTACACTCTCCAGTCAGGCTGCTGTGCCGGGCGTGGCGTGCGTGCTGCGGCCAGAATGCCGCGCGCCAAGTCCGCCACGTGCACGCGCGAGGTCGGCTTTCTGGCTTCAGCCTCTCCGCCCCGCCGCATCCGGCCGGGCCTGCCTCCACTCGCGACGATGTCCAAAGCCGACCGACCGGGCCCGTAAATGCCGCCCGCGCGGAAGGCCGCGCCTGGGATGCCGGCCCCGCCCGCCCAGTCCCGCCAGGCGGCCTCTGCCATGACGCGCGCGCTGCCCGCTGGGGTGGAGGGTCCGACCTCGTCGTCCTCTCCTACCCAGGCGCCGCCGCGTTCCGCCCCGTACACGGACGTCGAAGATACGTAGGCGACCCAGGTGAGGGCGGGCGTGAGAGAAGAGAGGTCCGTCACGGCTGAGAGGACGGGGTCCAGAGGAGGGGGGGTCGGAGGTGGCGCCCCCCCCTCAACGACCTCCAGGCGGTGCGGGGCAACGGTCGAGACCAGGTGCGTCGCTGCCGCCAGGGCGTCCGCCACCTGCGGGGTCAGGCCGCCCCCGCCCCCACCGGGCGATGGTGAGGCTACCAGGTCCAGGGCATGGGCTGGAATGCCGGCGCCCGTGAGGGCCGCGGCTTTGGCGGGGGAGCGGACGGTGCCGGCGACGGACCTTTAGATGGATGGAAAAAAAAAACGACGAGAGGTTTGTGGGGGCCCCGGGACTGCGGGGGGGTGGGGGAGAGCAGCGTGCAAGCCTTGTTTTATTCTGTCTCTCTCTCATTATTTTTCAGTTCCTTACCATCCTTCCTGGAGAGCGAGGCGGGCGAGGGTCTCACCCAGGAAGCCGAGGCCAAAGATGAAGAGGGACGGCGGTGGGGAGGTCGAGGCGCGGGTGGTGCGTTGTGCGAATGGGGGGCGCCGCGTCGTCGTCGTCGTCGGGTGGAGCCGGCCCGGCGCGGCCCGCCTGCCAGCATGCATGGCTGCTGACCACCTGACCGCTATGCGACCGCCTGACCGTCACGTGAAGGCACGGCAGGCGCGCGCGCACGGGGGTGGTGCGTGTCCTATTTTTGCGTTGAGAGTTCTAGCCACTTCAACTGCAACCCATATCTTTACAATTTCATCTCCCCGCCCATCCATCTCCGCCCATCCATCTCACTATCACTCCGAATATTCCGGGTCCCACGCCGTCGCCACCACGGGCACCGCCACTGCCACAGGCGCCGCCGCCACCGCCGGCGCTGGCCTCACCTTCTTGACCGCCGCCGGCGGCGGCGGCGGCACCACCCCGGCCTCGCCCAGCGCTGGCCCCCGCCCTCTCTTCCCTCCGCCGCTCACCACCGACCGCCGCCCCGCCGTCTCCCAGCTGGAGAACCGGAAGTTGCGGTCATTCAACCCCCTCAGGAATTCGGCCATCGTCCCGTCGGACGCCTCCCGGGACGCGATGTGCGGGTAGACGCACCCATTTTTGAAGGCTTCGGCTGCCTCCCCAAACCGGCACAGCTCCAGGCTCTCGCCCCGCCCCTCGCCCCACCGCCGGTTGTACGTGTGGAAGATGGACTCATCCAGGAAGAGGCCCAGGTCAGGGGCCAGCGGCGTCGTAACGTCCGTGCCCGCCCTCAGCGCGGCCGGGATGGCATTCGCTGGCGCCACCCCGCGCGCGACCGCCAGCGCCGTTCCGACCATCTTTCGGATTTGGTGGAGGATGAAGGACTGGCCCACCACCACCAGCCGCACCCAGGGCGCGCCCCCGATGTCGACCGTCCCCTCACAGGTGAAGGACAGGATGTACCGTTTGGCTGTGGGATCGGTGCCGGGCATGCGCACCGTGAAGTTGTGGAAATTGTGCGTCCCCTCAAACTGGGCGAGGATGGAGGTGGTCCTGTCGCGCTCGGCGTCGTCAAACACGTAGGGGGGAGGTGTGCCCGCGGGTGCGGGCGCAGCCGCATCGGCGCCCGCGTCCTGGGTGACAGGCCCCCCCGACACATCCGTCGGCGCGTCTGTCGCAGTGGACGGTGGCGCGGGTGGCGCCTCCTTCTTGGCGTCACTGCGGGCGACGCCCGCCGACGGGTCGAGCGCCCAGGCGGGGAGGAGGTACTCGTACCGCCGCCGGTCGCACGCTTTCCGGGCGTCAAAGGAGCCCGTGACGCGGGCGCAGCCTAAGATGCGAATACTGGGCGGCAGGGCGGCATTGATGGCCGGCACGGGGTCGGCCGCCTCGTCCTCGCAGAGGAGGCGCAACGAGACCACCTGGCCGACGGCCGAGACGCCCCGGTCTGTGCGCGCGGCGCGCGACCACCCGATCTTTGAAAAGTCGTCGCCCACGTTGGCCGGGGCGATGCCGCCCGCCGCGGCGATGGCGTCGCGCAGGGCCTTCTCAATGGTGGGCAGGGCCTTATTGTACTGCATGCCGTAGTAGCCGGCGCCGACGTAGGCGACAAAGAGGGCGACCTTGCGCTTTTTGAGGTGGGAGGTCGAGGTCGACGGGTCTGCCACCGCGGCGGCGGCGGCCGTTGTTTCTTCTTCGCCGCCGCCGCCTGCCTTGGGGGCCGCTTCTTCAGTAAACGGTCTTGCGCCACCAGCTTCTCCTTGTTTTTCTCCCTCTCCTCCAATCGACTGGGTGGCCGGGACCGGGACGGGCGGGGCGTGCGGGGGCGTCGCATCAGCGGGCGCGGCGGCCAGGCGCGGGGGGGGCGCATGCGCTTCGGCCGGCGCTGCGGGCGCGGGTTCCGTGGGGGCGTCTGTGGTCATGTGACTGTGGGCAATCAGTAAGCTCAGAAGGGGCGCGAGCTGCGCGAGCGAGTATTAATGGCGCGTGGGCGCGCTGGCGAAAGAGGAGTGAGAACGCAGGCGAAGAACCGACCTAGCCACAACTGAAATTATTGCATAAAAAAACGGCCGCCCCTGTCTAAAAAATGTCAATACGCGGGCGGCCCCGTCCCTGGCGGTAGCGGCGGTGGCGCGCCACCCAGCCCATCCAGCGCAGGCCCGCCCGCCACAAACAGGGCGGCAAAGGCGGGCGGGGAGAAACCGACTGCGGGGGAGAGGGCCGGCGGCTCCAGACCGGCGAGGGGTGGGGCGGCCAGGGAAGCAGGCACAGCCCGCTGCCCACCCCCACCCCCGCCCGACCCCGGCCGTCCCGCCGCGAGCCCCGCCCACGCCCGCGAGGCGGCTGCGGCGGACCCGCGCCGGTTGCGCCCGCTGGCGGTCGGCGTGTCGTCGCCGCCGCCGCCAGGCGCGGAGGGTGCGGGAGGAGCCGCCCCACCTGGAGCAACGGCGGGCAGAGCGCCGCCCCCAGCCAGCCCCCCACCTGCACCACCACCACCACTCCCCGGCCGCCGCGCAAACGGGTCTATGTACGGGTTGGGGTCGGCCGCCTGGGTGGCCAGGCGTGATGCCGCCGGCTTTCGCTTACCAGAAGCTGGTGTGGTGTTTAAGTGAAAGGGTGCAAAAAAAGTGAGTTGATGAAAAAATTTCGGAGGGAGGGGGCCAGGGGTGCAAGGGCGTGAAGGGAGCGCCACTCCCACGCCCCCTTCCCGCTGCAAGAGCAGGGAAGAAATTCGGCCCCCTCAGAACGACAACCATCTCGATGTGGCGGCCCGCCACTTCGGCATTAGCGCGGGTGGGAAAATAAAACCCCGCGCGTCCGTACACTAGGGCCGCACAAAAATGATGTGAGATGCTGCGAGCACGAAAAAAAAAAACTGACTCCTTACCTCGCTTGGCTTTCTTGGCCGGCGGCGGCGCCACGCCGGGCGGGGACAGGGGTAAGGGGGCATAATCCCCATTTCCTCCTTCATTCACCCCAGGAAGGCGGGGTGGAATGGCTTTTGGCGCCCGCCCCCCTCCCCGCGGGCCGCGAGGAGGCGGCGACGGCAGCAGCGGGCCCGCGCCCGGCGGCAACGACCGCTGCGCCCCGCTCGGCGACTGGTGGGCGGCCGCCGCGGTGGGAGCGCCGACGGCGAGGCCGGCAACGCCAACACCCAAGGCCGCCATGACGCTCGCGGTCAGGCTGGACGGAGGTGGCGGTGGCGGCGGGGCGCGGAAGGCGGGTGGTGGTGGGAGCAGGCCGCGCGGCGGGCCGGGCGGGCCACGCGGCGCGCCGGCTGGTGGTGTTGGCTCCTGCTGCGGCGCCGCCCACCCACCCACCCCGCCGCCGCTCACCGCCCGCGCCCGCAGTACTTTGAATGCCGCCGCGTCCGCGTACGGCGCGCCCGTCACCGGGTCCCGGTAGGGCGCGGGGCGGCCCGTGACAACGCAAACCGGCGGGCGCGCAGGCGGGGGCGGGGGCGGGGCGGCGGCCAGGCCGGGCGGGAGTAGGGCGTCGATCGCCTGGATGGTCGTCTGCGTGGTATGCACATGGAAAAAGGTGTGGGGCGGCGCGGTGAGAGTGAGGCGAGAGAGAGAAGAAGGCTCTCGCTCCCGCGAAAGGGTGCAGCGCCCTGCCACTCCCCGCCCCTCGCACCACGCCCCATCCCCACCAGAACAAGGCGGGGCGGCGCGTGGCGGAGGAAGAGGAGCCGCAGGCCGCAGCCCGTGCACACCCCCATATGAAATGCTAATCTGCGCACACTCGCTTGCCGCGCGGCCGTGACAAAGTAAAGAGGCAAAACGCGCGGTGGTTGGAGGGCAGTGGTTGAAAAAGAAAGAAAAAAGAAAGAAAAAAGGCTTCAAAGAGAAATAAACGGTTGGATCGGCACTGGCTCGCGGCTAAAAAATGCCGCGAGTCCCTCAGGATCTACTATCTAATTGGTTGTTTGTATATGGGGGTGGCGGGCGGGCGGAGAGAGAGGGAAAGCCCTCTCTCCCCTCCTCCCCCAACCACCCCATCATCAGCCGAAGAATTTGAAGGCGGGGTGGGGGGTGGGAGTGAAAGAGCAACGGGACCCCGCTCGCCCTCTATTTTTTCTCCTTACCTGCTCACACCCGTTGACGACCCGGGACCGGGTGCGCAGGCGAGGCCCGGCAAAGGACCGCCGCCCCGCGCTCGCCCGTGCCTTGACGGCCTCCTCCCGGGCCAACAAGCGGTCTAGGTCGATCAAGTTTTCAACCTCCGTCCGGGCGGCCTCGGCCAACACCTCCGCCTGGGTCAGGCG
>Ga0315287_10005507_pt1 | contig 12486 bp, 13 predicted proteins | sample YL17G11_0_MG_FD_205037 | JGI IMG/M metagenome (GOLD analysis project Ga0315287, IMG submission 205037) | Sediment microbial communities from Yellowstone Lake, YNP, Wyoming, USA - YL17G11_0 | ecosystem: Environmental > Aquatic > Freshwater > Lake > Sediment | place: USA: Wyoming | collected...
TAGCCCACGAGCACGGGGCTGGAAAAATGCAGACGCAGATCGCCGACCGGCTCGGCCGCAGCAAAGGCACGATTTCCCGCGAACTGCGACGCAATCGCAGCCGCAACGGCTAACGCGCGCGTCAAACTGCGTCGATTGTATCCCGAGTTCGTTCGCCAAGATGAACACGAAGATTCTTGCGTTTCGTCAAAGGTTTATCATTGGTAAACTCTAGCTGGACAGACCACTAGCTGCCCGTTGAAAAACACTGTAGGAGGCGACTCCAGTCGCCGATGATGTAGCGCAACCTGTTGGCAGAAAGCTACTTAGGAGTACTGCCAACTACGAACTTGACCCGGCCGGCCGTGTCTAGTAGAGTATGGATATGATTCTTCCTGTGGCGAACCTACTGGCGTTGTTATTCCGGGCGCTCTTGGAGCGCCGGCTTTAGGGTTCGCACGCACCCTGTTGTGTACGCAAGAAATCGAACCCCAAGGCCGAAAACGCCCTGGGGTTTTTTTGTTGCGTAAGGCTGTTTGCTATGATGACCTCGTTTCCAGGAATTCAGTCAAATGACAAACGCTAACCCAACCGCCTCTCGACATATTGTAATCTTCGACACCACGCTCCGCGACGGCGAGCAGTCGCCCGGCGCCAGCATGAACCTGTCCGAGAAGATGGAGGTCGCCCAGGCGCTGGTCGAACTGGGCGTGGACGTGATCGAGGCGGGCTTCCCGATTGCCTCGCCGGGCGACTTCGAGGCCGTCCGCGAAATCGCCCGGCACATCCGCGGCTCGGTCATCTGCGGCCTGGCCCGATGCCGCGAGGCCGACATTGACCGCGCGTGGGAGGCGCTGCGCTACGCCGAGCGGGCGCGGATCCACGTCTTCCTCGCCACCAGCGCCATCCATCGCGAACACAAGCTGAAAATGGACAAGGACGAGATCATCCAGCACGCCGTGGCGAGCGTGAAGCGGGCGATCGGCTACTGCCCGGACGTCGAGTTCTCGCCGGAGGACGCCTCGCGCACCGAGACCGACTTCCTCTGCCAGGTCGTCGAGGCGGCGATCGACGCCGGCGCCACCACGGTCAACATCCCCGACACCGTCGGCTATGCCACGCCAACCCACCTGGGCAACGTCATCCGCACGCTCCGCAACCGCGTGCCGAACATCGACAAGGCCGTCATCAGCGTCCACTGCCACAACGATCTCGGCATGGCCGTGGCCAACAGCCTGGCTGCCGTCGAGGCCGGCGCCGGCCAGGTGGAATGCACGATCAACGGCCTGGGTGAACGGGCGGGCAACTGCTCGCTGGAAGAAATCGTCATGTCGCTGCGAACCCGCAACGACTACTACCACGCGGCCACCAAGATCAACACCCGGCGGCTGGTCCCGGCCAGCCGGCTCGTGGCCAACATTACCGGCATCCAGGTGCAGCGCAACAAGGCCATCGTCGGCCAAAACGCCTTCGCCCACGAGGCCGGAATCCACCAGGATGGCATGCTCAAGGAGCGCACGACCTACGAGATCATGCGGCCCGAAGACGTTGGCTTCTCGATGACCGACCTCGTGCTGGGCAAGCACAGCGGCCGCGCCGCGCTGGCCGACCGTGCCAAAGCGATGGGCTACAACCTCACGCGCGAACAGATCGACACGGTCTTCGAACAGTTCAAGGTCTTGGCCGACAAGAAGAAGGAAATCTACGACGCCGACATCGCCGCGCTGATCGAGCAGCAGATTCACGCCATTGCCGAAAAGTGGACACTCGACTCGTACAAGGTGCTCTGCGGCACCGGTCAGATCCCTGAGGTGACGCTCCGGCTCCGCCACGGCGAGGAGAAACACACGGTCAACATCGCCTGCGGCGACGGGCCGATCGACGCCATCTTCCTGGCCATCGAGCAGGTCACCGGCTTCTCGGTGGTCTGCCGCGACTTCAGCGTCCATAGCGTCACTGTCGGCAAGGACGCTCAGGGCGAGGTGATGGTCCAGGTGGAGCACAACGGACAGGTATATCGGGGCCGCGCCGTGTCGACCGACAGCGTCGAGGCCAGCGCCAAAGCGTTCCTCAACGCCATCAACCGCATTGCGGCTCTAGGCAACGGGAGCAAGAAGTAGCCGCTTGCGGCTCGAAAAGCAGCCGCTTGCGGATTCGCACTCACGATCTGGTGTTTTCGGCCGAGTGGCGGAATTGGCAGACGCTCGGGACTTAAAATCCCGTGGGGAGTAATCCCCGTGAGGGTTCGAGCCCCTCCCCGGCCACCTTGCGACGCGACGGCTTACGACGTTTTAAATCGCTGTATCGCAAGAAATAGAAAAGGCTTGCGACGATTCGCAAGCCTTTCCACAGCGAGGGCGACGGGAATCGAACCCGCAACCACCGGATCGACAGTCCTAAATGAACCGGCGTACACCATGCCGACACCGTTCCGAGAGTGGAAAACGCCGGGAAATACGGGGTGCCGACTTCGGGCCGAGAGGATGCCGAGAGGGGTTTGATGGCGGTTTTGGCAACACTGTTGGCAACACTCGCAAACGAAAGCGTGAAACGGTAGGATGACAACCGGGTTGCCCCGACGGGGGCCAAGCGGCCGGCGGGTGGTTCTGATTGCTTCCCCTTTCACAACTCCCCCGGCCGACCCGGCTAACACAAGGGGAAGATTCATGGATTCGATTCTCGCGTTAGAAGAGACCTCCCGGCAAGCGGTCTTGTGTCTGCGGCACGTCTTATCCTTCCGGCGAACGGCCGCCCAGGTTGACCACAGGCGGCTATACGTCCGATTCGACGGCAAACAGTTGCGGGAAGCCCTCGATGCTGGCCGTGTGGCAATCAAACCAATTCAGCGGGCACTAGCCTGACAACCTTGTTCACCTGCCGGACGAGCCGGCAGGGGTGCCCAAGCCGGATATCCTTGCTGAAGTTTTACTTGCGGCGTCTCCACAAGATCAAAGCGGCAATCGCACTGCATACGAGCAAGGTGGTGCTATCGGGCTCAGGAACACTTCCCACGCGGAAACCTAAGTAACTGCCCTCGACTGACGGGTCGTAGTAGTCGTGGGATGAGGCGGCCAAGTCGCAGAAGTCGCGGGCGCTGCACCAATCGCCGGCACGCAACCCACGCGACGAACTGGCATTGTAGTCTCCGCTAGTCCACGGGCTTTCCATCCATTCAAAGACATTGCCCATCATGTCGTAGGTGCCCTTGAGTTCTTCGCTACCGCTGCCGATGTTCCACGGGCCAGCGGGGTTGGTGGCGTGTCCGTTGTCCCAGTAATTCCAGCCGCTCCAGCTTGTCCCGTTGCCCTGCGCCGGAAGAACGTCCCCAACCGTCGCGTAGGTCTGCAACGCCGTGTCGTTCCAGTAGGCCGCCTTGACCCACTCATTCTCCGTCGGCAGGTAGTAAAACGCATTCTTGTTGCGGTAGAGATTCGTTCCATCGGCGGCATCCGAGGCGCTCCAAGTGGCAAACGTGTAGTCGGGCGTGCCTTGGGTGCCGTTGAACTTGTACGCCGCCTGGTGGTTCGTGCTCGTGTTCAGCCAGTTGACGAACTGTGCCGCCTCGAACCAGCTCACATTGTCGGTAGGCACGCTCGTGCAGGTGTAGTAAGAACTGTTGTTGTAGCCCCCATCGGCGCCCGTCACCGGGACGCCCAGGTTGGTCTTGAACTTGTTCCACTGGTCGTTGGTGATCTCGTAGGTGCCCATGCGGTAGTCGTGGTTGACGATGCCGTAACCGCTGGTCGGGTTCGTAGCGCCCGAGATTGGCACGAAGTCGATGTTGAATCCGCTGCCGAAGCTGTCCGCCATCGCCACCGTGCCGAACGCAAGCACGAGCAAAGCGACCGACGCCGAAACCATCCAATTCAGTCTGTGTACTCTCATGTCTCTCTCCTCGATCGGGTGAAAATGTTAGAACTCGTAATGCTCACGATAAACGCCGTTGGACTGCCGCACTCCATAAGCCGCGCGCAGGAAAGCACGCGGCGGATCACGCACAAGGAAAACCACCCAGCCAAGAATGGTCCTCGCGCAAGGCGAAGCCTTGTGCGGCGGAGGACCGGCGCTATGGGCGGCGACGCTGCCTCAAAACAGCTACCAGGGCTCTTCCGTCGTGCGTGCCACGCACACGCTTCACGGCCCAAAGCCCGTTATGCCTCGGGGGTCTCGATCAAGGAACACCCCCCCAGCTTACCATTCCGGAATAATATGCAAGGGGGCTGGATGCCGTTTTTCCACTAGAAATTGGGCCAGCCGATGTGCTACGATCGGGCTGCCGATGCCAACACAGGAAATGATCAAGGATGGATGATGAATGAGCCGCCGGTTGGAACCGGGCGAAGGACGATAGATGATATTGGAGAAACCAGGGTCTTGTTGACCAACAACCGCTCAGCGTAGCAGGCCACACGCCGTGTGCCGTCCACTCGCCGGGCAAGGCACGTCGAAACACAAGATCTGTTGGGGCGGCAGTTGTACTGCCGCCTCCAGGGGTGGCAGTACAACTGCCACCCCAACAACCTGACGGCACACGGCGTGTGCCTGATACGTTGCGGACCGTGCTAATCCCTTTGCCCGCTTGCAGTTGCGAAAACGGAAGAACTTCGCTCTGGACCTCCGACCGTCCCAAGAGCTAAGATGGCGGCATTAAATTGGGCGAATTCCACGATGGATCACGGGCAACCTATGTCGACCACTACTTTCCTCGAAGGAAGCGCAACCCGAACGTGGGGCGGCCACCCCACCACGCGATGCTCGGACGAACTGCTCGGCCGCTACCGCACGATCCTCGACGAGCAACGTCTGAGTTGGACCGAGCACCACCGCTTGATCAGGCTTTTGGGTTCGGGCGGGCAGGGGGTGGTCTACCTGAGCGAGCGCCGCGGGACCGACAGCTTCACCCTGCCCGTGGCGCTGAAGGTCTTTTCGCCGGAACGCTATGCGGACGAGCGGGCCTATGACGAGGCGATGGGGCGAATGGCCGACGTTGCCGCCCGGGTGGCCGAAATCCAGCAGGATAATCTCCTGGACGTACACAATTGGGTCGAGCGCAGCCGCATCCGCATGATGGAGATGGAATGGGTCGACGGCTACGACCTCGCCCGGCTGCTGACGCGCCAGATGCTCCAGCGGGTGGAAGCCCGGGTGAGCGCCAAGCGCTGGCACTACATCAACCAGGTGATCGTGACCGCCGGGGCGACCCAGCCGCGGGTGAAGCCGGGCATCGCCATCGCCATCGTGCGCGATTGCCTGGCCGCCCTGGCCGCCCTGCACCGCGAGGGCATCGTTCACGGCGACCTGAAGCCCTCGAACATCATGCTCAAGCGGACCGGCAACGCCAAGATCGTGGACATCGGCTCGGCGTTTCAACTGGAGAAGGCGCCCCCGCAACGGACCTGCACTCCCACCTACGCCGCCCCGGAAGTGCTCGAAGGAGGCGAGAGCACGGCCCGAAGCGACCTGGCGAGTCTGGGCTACGTGCTGATCGAGATGCTGGCCGGCACGCCGCCGTTTGCCGGGTTGGCGAACTACCGCGACCTGTTGGAGGCAAAGCGGGTCCTGGCCCAGCAGCTTCCCCATATCCTGCCCGGCGAGGTCGTCTGCAACGAGTTGCTGATGAGCTTCTGCCGGGGTCTGATCGCCCCCGACCCGATGCGCCGCTTCCCCAGCGCCGAGGCCGCCGATCTGGTGAAAGAGGGCGCCGCCAGCTTCCACCGCCAACTCATCAAGGGCGACTTGGCCAGCGAATACGACAATGAAATCCGGCTGTGGCTGGAGGAGATTCAGGACTTGGATTGAGCGTCCAACGAAAGGCCGCGACCGTCGCGAGGGGTTGACGCCGGGCGAGTCCTAGCGTACGCTATATCGTACGAGAGGAGGAGATGTCATGACTACACTGACCGCCACCGAAGCCCGCAAACGGCTCTATGCGCTTCTCGATGACGTGGCCGAATCCCATGAAGCCGTTCAGATTGCCGGTAAGCGAAACTCCGCCGTGCTGGTGTCGGAAGAAGACTGGCGAGCCATTCAGGAAACGCTCTATTTGACGTCCATGCCCGGAATGAAGAAGTCCATTGTCAAGGGACTCAAAACGCCGGTCGAAAAATGCGCCAAGGAGCTTGATTGGTGACTTGGACGCTGGCCTTCACCAAGCAGGCAGAGAAAGACGCGAAGAAACTGGCGTCTTCCGGGCTCAAGCCCCGAGCCCAGCGCCTTCTGGATATCTTGAAGCGGAACCCGCACCAGACGCCGCCCCCGTACGAAAAGCTCGTCGGTGATCTGGCCGGAGCCTATTCCAGACGGATCAACATTCAGCACCGCTTGGTGTATCAAGTCTTGGATGGCATCAAAACGGTCAAGATCATCCGGATGTGGACTCATTACGAGTAGGGAAGCAACCGCCTCCGCTACACCCGCTTCAGCCAGATTTCGCGCCAGTAGAGGTAATTGGCGCGGGGGCAGTTCTTCGAGCAGATGCCCTCGCAGACCAGCCCATCGAGGATCACCGTATTGTTCAGTTGGGCCATTTTGCCGGTCTCTTCGAGGATGATTTTGCGCACGGGCGTGGCCACGCGATAGCGGCGGCCGCAGTGCAGGGCCATCTCCGGCTCGAACGACAGCCCGCGGTTCCGCCCCTGCGCGTCGAGCGTGGCCTGGATCTCCGCCGGGCTCTTGATCTCGATCCACTCGCCCGGCTGAAGGTTCAACTCGACGCTTACCGTCTTCTTCTGCTCGCCGGTGATCTGATGGAATCCTCGGCCATGGAGCGATCGCCACACGCGGTTAGTCAGCGCCATCCACAGCATGTAGGCGAACCGGCGCAGGCTGATCTCGCCCATGCGGAGGTCGTGCAGGTAGTGTCCCAACTTGCCGGGCGGAAGTTCGCGGGTCGCGCCGGCCAGCTCGGTCGACTGGCAGTAGAAGCGGTCGCCTTTGGTCGTGGGAAGTTGGGCCGTAGCGGAAGCGTCGGCCGCCGTTACCCCCGGCCGCTCTTCGGGCGCCGACCGAAGGTTGGTCGGGAGAGGGGAGTCCATCGCCGGCTTCAGCCACGCCTCCTTCCAGAAGAACAGGCAGCCGCGTTGGCAGCCGTCGTGCAACGAGCCGTCGCAGCGCAGCCCTTCGAGAAACACGGTATTGCTCATGCCGCGGATGCCGACGCCCTCGACGCACGTCTTCTCGGCGCGGCGATAGACCTTGAAGGTCCGCCCGCAGTAGGGAACCATCTCCGGCATCAGCGGCAGCCCTTCCAGCTTGGCGTCGGCGTCGAGCGTGGCGAGTATCTCGCCCAGGCTGCGGACGGCCACCGTATCACCATGTCGGAGGTTGGCCGTTTCATCATGGTTGATGCTATCGTGCGACATTGGTTTGGCCCTCGAACATTCCCGCCACTGTTCTAACGCTCTATCATTCGGCCTGGGCGGCTGATTAAATATAGGTTGCCCCTGGAGCAGAGGAAGTGACACCCGTCGGCCACAGCCTGGTCGGTCTGTCGATTGGCGTGCTTTGCATGCCGCAAGGTCAGTCCCCGCGCACAAAGGCGGCATTTCTCGTCGGTTTTGCGTTTTTGGCCAACATCCCCGATTTCCCCATTCCCGGGTGGGGGCACTACCGCTACCACATCAGCCACAGCCTGTTTGTCAACGGGGCAATGATCGCGACTGCGGCGGTAGTGCTCCGGAGGTGGCGTAGAACGCGGCCGACGCTCGGCTCGCTACCCGTGTTGCTGGGCGGGGCGGCGGCGTGGCTCAGTCATCTGCTGCTGGATTCGCTCTACAGCCACGGACGCGGCCTGGGGGTGTTCTGGCCGTTTTCGACGGCCCGCCTGGCCCTGCCCGTGCCCTGGCTTCATAACCTCAGTGCCAGCCCGCCGCCGTTGGACACCCATACGGTGCGGGTATACTTGGTGGAAGTCGCGTGTTTCCTGCCGCTGGTGCTATTGGCCGTTGCGTGGAGAATCGGGCGGCGTCGTGGATCGCACAGAGGCGACGAACGGCGGTGATAGAACGGCGCGTAAGAACGCCGCGCCGGCAAAGGGGGGCAGCCGACGCGGCGTCGAAAGTAAATCAAAAATGGCTCGGCCGCTACCAGGCGAAGTGGGCGAAGGCCTTGTTGGCCTCGGCCATGCGGTGGACGTTCTCGCGCTTGGTCATGGCCGCGCCTTCACGGTTGTAGGCGGCCAGCAGTTCAGTGGCCAGCTTTTCGCCGGTTGGGCGGCCCTTCTTCTCGCGGATCGCGCCCAAGATCCAGCGGATGGCCAGCGACTGCTGCCGGTTGCGGCTGACCTGCATCGGCACCTGATACGAGGCGCCGCCGACGCGCTTCGAACGGACCTCGATGTTCGGCTTGACGTTTTCCAACGCCTGGGTGAAGACCTGGATCGGCTCGACGTCCGTAATCTTCTCGCCGATGCGGCTCAGCGCGTTGTAGAACACCGCCTCGGCGACGCTTTTCTTGCCGTCCCACATCAGGCAGTTGACGAACTTGCTCGCCAGGATCGACCCGTGGCGCGGGTCTCCGGTGAGTTGTTTCTTGCTGGCAGTAAAACGACCCATAGTAACCTAATCCCTCAACTTGGTTTTTTCGCTCCGTACCGACTGCGGGCTTGTTTGCGATCCTCGACGCCGAGGGTGTCCAACGCTCCGCGGACGACTTGATAGCGGACGCCCGGCAGATCGCGCACACGGCCGCCGCGCACCAGTACAATCGAGTGCTCTTGCAGGCTGTGGCCTTCGCCGGGGATGTAGACCGTGACTTCCTTGCCATTGCTCAGTCGGACGCGGGTGATCTTCCGCAGGGCCGAGTTCGGCTTCTTGGGGGTCATGGTCTTGACCTGCAAGCACACCCCCCGTTTTTGGGGACACTGGTCCAACACGGGGGCCTTGCTGAACTTGCGCGGCACCCGCCGTCGCTTACGAACTAACTGGTTGATCGTGGGCATCAGTGCTTCTCAGATTTCTCGATGAAAACGGCTTTCGATAGCCGAGAACCCCATATTCTGCCAATTTCCCGGCTCGTGTCAATGGGGGTCAACGCCGTACTTGGTAAAATTGAGGGGGCAAGGGATTAGGGATTAGTGCTGTGGACCAGCGGGGCTTCCCCAATTATACTGGCGGCCGTCGCTCTTGCCCTACATAGCCCTGCGACCTTGGCGCTCGTAACGATTGCTCCAATTGGGTGATTCAGTGAGAGTCTAATCAATAACCGGCTGCCGACGGTCGAATGAGATTATTGGCGGGCCTCCGGGGCCAGGATCCCGCCTCCTGACCTCTGGAGCCCTCACAACGCCATGCAGAAACACCTTCGACGAGAGCAGCCGCTGATCCTGGTAATTGACGACGAGCAAGAAGTCTTGAATGAGGTGAAGGCGGCCTTTTCCTCCGCCGGTTGGTCCTGTTGCTGCTGCACACGGCCCGACGACGCCTTGGCGGCTGCCCAAGAGAGCCAACCCGACCTGATCCTGTGCGACATGAGCCTGTTGGGCGAGAGCGGCCCGGAAACATGCCAACAGATCAAGCAGCAGGCCGGCCTGGAAGACGTGCCCGTGATGTTCCTCTCGGCGGCGCAGACGCCCGACATCATTCGCCGCAGCTATCTCTCCGGCGGCGTCTACTGCGTCCGCAAACCGTTCGATCCCGGCGTGCTGGTGGAACTGATCGAATCGGCCCTGCGCACGCCGCAACTGGCCACTGCCGATGCCGTTGAGGCGTAACTCTCTTGGGCGGGGTTTACTACTTGTTGCCGGCTAGCGGCCGACGCATCAGGCACGACCAGGCCCGATAGCCTTTTTTGCAGTTTGCTGCTTCCAGTCGCGTGGGCCGCAGGTGGACGAACTCGAACAGCCGGCCCAACTCGCTGTGGATCTCGTCTTCGCTGACTTGCGGTGGGCCGCCCTCGGCCGTTTCGCCCGGGGCGCCGGCCAGGCAAAAATAATGGGAGCCGGGCCGGGTAACATGCCATAGCATGTCCAGATACCTCTCGATATCCACCAATCGGATGAAATGGTAGAAACCGGCATCATAGACCAGGTCGAACTGGCCGGCGCTGGGGGCGAAATCGAAGATATCGGCCAACACGAAGCGGAGCAGGGCGTCGTGCTGCTCGGCACGCCCCCGGGCGCGTTCCAAGGCGATGGCTGAGGCATCGACGGCCGTAATCTCAAACTTGCGCCGTGCCAGCAGCACGGCGTCGGCGCCGCTGCCGCAGCCAATCTCCAGCACGGTGTCCAGCCGCAGGCGGCACTCGTCGAGCACGCGGACTAGCTCGGCGTGGGGTCGGTCGGTGTCCCACGGCGGGGTGCCCTGGCGATACGCCGCGTCCCAATCGGCGGGGGTGACGAATCTCGGCCTCGGCGGCTGGCTCATAGCGGGTTCCTGCGAAAATCACGGGCACCTTCAGTGTGAGCCTTCGCAGCGGGCTTGGCAAGTAGCCCTTGCTTCTTTACTTCGCTGCCGGCTCGCGGATGAATTTCACTTGCGGCTTGCCGCCCCCGGGCGTCGGCGTGCCGGTGAGGTACTCGGCCATGTATCGCTGGCGCTCGCGGCTGTTCTTAGGCGGCCGGAAATTGTCGCCCTTCTGCAAGATCGGCCGCAATTCCGTAATCCCGCCAAACTCCCGCGCGCCGGCCGCCTGGCAGGGGAACCAGTGCCCCTGGCCCTTATCGTCCTGGAGGTAGAACTCCGGATAGCAGTGGCCGGGCACCCAAACGCTGCGGGCTGGGATGTCGGCCGCCCGGCAAATGGCGATAAACAGCGACGTAAGCTCTTCGCAATCGCCCGTGCCGTCTTTCAACGCGGCCAAGGCGCCCTTCAGCGGGCCGTTCTGGTATTTCACCTTCTCGCGGACCCAATCGTAAATCGCCTCGACCCGGTCCCACGCCTTCTCCTTGTCCTTGCCGATTTTCTTCGCCAGATCGCGGATCTTCGGATCCTTGCTTTCGATCTTCGGGCTGGGCAGCAAGTAGGGCCTGATCTCGCGGGGCAGCTTCTTCGGGTCCGGAAGCGCGTAGATGTTGGTGTTGTCCGGCGGCAGGATCACGTGGCGGCGGACCTCGATCGTGATCACGGCCTTCGCTTCTTCGTTTGCCGGCAGTTGCGCAATGTGTACGTTCATCACCTTCACGCCGCCGTCGGCCATCTCGTAATGGACCTTAACCCCCGGCGAAATCTCTTCTTCCACGGTTTGGACTTGCTGCTCAGGCCAGTCGGTGGGAACGGGCGCATAGCCGGCCAGTCCGCGGCAGGCGCCGCCAATGGACTTGATGATCATACCCGCCCGCCATCGCGTCACTTCGGCCTGGCCGACTTTGGCGCCGTCGGGGTCGCCCTCCTTGAATTGCCCAAACGCGGGCGCGGCCAAACCTAGAACGGCGGCAATGAAGCACGAGTACATTCGCATACCTCTATTCTAAGTCAACCGGCGCGAGAACGCACACGAAAAAACTTGGCCCACACCCCACCACCGGGGAGTCGCGGTGGGCGGAAAAATGCGGTATACTTCTTGCTATGCCAGACCCACGACCCAACCGGCAGCAGATTCTCGAAATCATAAACGGTTTTCGCCCTGCGTGCGTGCTGGGCGCCGCGGCGGAACTCGACGTGTGGACCGCGCTCGGCGATCGGTCGCTCACGGCCGAAGAATTGACCGAAAAGCTGGGCGCCAACCTCCGCGCGACGGCGATGCTGCTGGACGCCGCGGCCGCCCTGCAACTGCTGGACAAGCGTGACGGGCGGTACAGCGTTCCGCCGGAGCTGCGCGATTGGCTGGTCGAAGGCGGTCGCGACACCGTCCTGCCCATGCTGCGGCACGCCACCGGCATTTTGCGCGGCTGGTCGCAATTGGCGTGGACCGTGAAAGGGGGCATTCCCGCCCCGCGGCCGGCAAGCATTCGCGGTCCGGCGGCCGACCGCGCGGCCTTTATTGCGGCCATGCACACGGTATCCGGCCCGATGGCCGACGATCTGGTGGCCCAGCTTGGCCCGCCCAAGTTCCGCCGCCTGCTCGACGTGGGCGGGGCGTCGGGCACGTGGACCGTGGCCTTCCTCCGCGCTGTGCCGGCCGCGACGGCCACGATCTTCGACCTGCCCGACGCGATCGAACAAGCCCGCGCGCGGCTGGCCGGCACGGAGTTCGAGAGCCGGGTGACGCTGGCGGCGGGCGACTTCTACGTCGACGATCTGCCGGCCGGCGCCGATTTCGCCTGGGTCAGCGCCATCTGCCACCAGCACTCCCGCCGGCACAACCGCGAACTCTTCGCCAAGGTCTATCAGGCGCTCGCGCCGGGCGGGCGGATCGCCATCCGCGACATCGTGATGGAGCCCTGCCGCACCCAGCCCCGCGACGGCGCCCTATTCGCCATCAATATGCTGGTCAACACCGACACCGGCGGCACGTTCACCTTCGACGAATATGCCGAGGACCTGCAAGCCGCCGGGTTCCAGAACCCGCAGTTGCAGGTGAAGCACGAGGCGATGAACTCGGTCGTGACGGCGGTTAAAGGATGATGGCCCA
>Ga0315287_10005508_pt1 | contig 12486 bp, 6 predicted proteins | sample YL17G11_0_MG_FD_205037 | JGI IMG/M metagenome (GOLD analysis project Ga0315287, IMG submission 205037) | Sediment microbial communities from Yellowstone Lake, YNP, Wyoming, USA - YL17G11_0 | ecosystem: Environmental > Aquatic > Freshwater > Lake > Sediment | place: USA: Wyoming | collected...
GAAACAAAAGGAATTGCCATCGGCTCAGCCGTGATCGCGGCGGTCTCACTCTTTGCCAGCTTCATTGCCGTGATCGCGGTCGGAAGCGAAGACAAAATCAATGAAATGACGACCGCACAGTACCTCGCGGTGTCCGGGAAACTCACGGTAGCCGATCCAATGGTATTTATTGGATTTCTCATCGGAGGAGCCGTCCCGTTTCTTTTCAGCAGTATGCTGATTCGGGCGGTGGGGCGTGCGGCGTTTGATATCGTTCGCGAATGCCGCGAACAGTTCAGAGATCCCGAAATCTGGGAAGGTACGAAGAAACCTGATTATGGCCGGGTGGTTGACATTTGCACCAACACGGCACAGAAGGAACTCATCGGTCCGGGATTTCTCGCGATCATGGCTCCCTTGGTCGTCGGCTTTCTTCTTGGTCCTTATGCATTAGGAGGATTCTTAGCAGGGATGATTCTCGTGGGACAACTCCTCGCAGTCTTTATGTCGAATGCCGGTGGTGCGTGGGACAACGCGAAGAAACTGATTGAGGACGGTATCTACGGCGGCAAAGGTTCCGATGCGCACAAAGCCGCCGTCACCGGTGACACGGTCGGCGATCCGTTGAAAGACACTGCAGGTCCGGCAATCAATCCGTTGATTAAGGTCATGAATATGGTCAGCTTGTTGGCGCTGGGGCTCGTTCTCAATTACAATGTCATCGCGCCGGCAGCCGTGGCACCCGAGCTGCAAGGGGCGATGAAGACCATCGGCGGGCTTGCTGCGCTGCTCTGTTCCGTGGCGATTGCATGGGCCGTCTGGCAGAGCAAACGGGAAGGTGCCGAGTTGACGCAGCTGGAGCGCAAAGTGAAACCCACGAAGAAAAGCAGGAAAACACGATAAAGGGACAAGTATGGGTCTCAAGGTTCTCGCAGCCACAGACACCGGGCTTGATCTCCTAGCGCTTGGCGAGTGCATGATCCGGTTGAGCCCGCCCGGACATCAGCGCATCGAATTGACACCTACCTTTGAAGCGTACGCCGGAGGCGGGGAATACAATGTTGCTTATGCCCTCGCTCGTTATGGAATGCGAACGGGCTGGGTATCGCGCCTCGTGGACAATCCTCTCGGACACTTCATCCGGAATCATGCGCGTACGAGTGGGATGGATGTCAGTGAGATCGTCTGGGTTCCCTACGACGGCTCAGGGCGGGCCGACCGCATCGGATTGAACTTCACAGAAGTCGGTATTGGAGTCCGCGCGAGCGTCACTCTGTATGACCGCGGTCATACGGCAATCGCACACATGAAACCAGGCGACGTGGATTGGAAGCGCGTATTCCGGGAACGGAAGGTTCGCTGGTTCCATACGGGGGGAATCTTCACGGCGCTGAGTGACAGCTGCGCGGCAGTCGCGCAAGAATCGATGAAGGCCGCGCACGAAGCAGGAACGATTGTCAGCTATGATCTCAATTTCCGCAGCAAGTTGTGGTCTTCAGGGAAAGCGATCGAAGAAACGAAGAAACTCATTCCATCCATCGATGTGCTCATTGGTAATGAAGAGGACTTCCAAAAGGTGCTCGGATTCCAGGTCGAAGGAACAGATGAGAACCTGCAACAGCTGCCGATGGAAGGCTACAAGAAGATGGTCCAACACGTTGTCAAGGCGTATCCGCACATCAAAGCCGTAGGGACGACACTGCGCGAAGTGGTGAGCGGACTCGTCAACAACTGGTCGGCGATCATGTACTATGATGGCACGTTCTATCAGTCACGGAAGTACGAGAACCTTGAGATCGAAGACCGGGTCGGCGGGGGCGACGGATTCTGCAGCGGATTCATCTATGGTTTGCTTCACGGCATGACGCCGCAAGAGTGTGTGGAAATGGGGGCAGCCCATGGAGCGCTTCTTCAGTCAACCCGCGGAGATACCAGCATGGTGACGATGGAAGAAATCAAGCATGTGATGGGCGGCGGTTCGGCAAGAATCAAACGGTAGCGGCGAGGGAAAGTATGCTTCTTTACAGCAGAGGCTCGGAGAATGACGTGCTTCATGAGGGGGACCTGAGAAACGGTCTCTCTGAGGCATTGGGCAAACTTGGCGCACGGAACAAAGTGCTGGCCATACCCCCCGACCATACGCGATTTCACTCGCATGCCGGCATTCTCACGCGTCTTGCCTGGGAGTACTACGGCAACAGACTCACCGACATTCTCCCGTCTCTCGGAACTCACTCGCCCATGAAGGAGAGTGACATCAGTAACATGTTTGGTAACACTCCACAGGGTCTTTTCCGGGTGCACGATTGGCGAAGGGATATTGTCACGCTCGGGGAAGTACCGGCAGAATTCATTCATCAACAGTCCGAAGGAAAGCTCAACTACTCCTGGAAAGCTCAGGTCAACAAGCTTCTTGTGGAAGGAACCTTTGACCTGATCCTGTCTATCGGTCAGATCGTGCCGCATGAAGTCGTCGGCATGGCAGGCTACAACAAGAACATCTTTATTGGAACGGGGGGACCGGAAGGGATCAACAAGAGTCACTTTCTCGGTGCAGTGTATGGCATGGAACGGATGATGGGTCGAGCAGATACACCAGTACGGCGCGTCTTGAACTATGCATCCGAGCACTTCGCCAAACACATGCCGATCATCTACGTTCTGACGGTGGTCGCTCGCGGCGACGACGGAAAACTGAAAGTGCGGGGTCTCTATATCGGCGACGACATGGAGTGTTTCAACCTGGCGTCGGCATTGTCGCTCAAAGTGAATTTCCAGATGCTGGATGAGCCGCTCAGAAAGGTCGTGGTGTATCTTGATCCATCTGAATTCAAGAGTACATGGCTCGGCAACAAAAGCATCTACCGGACACGAATGGCGATCGCTGACGGCGGTGAACTCATCGTGCTTGCTCCCGCACTGAAAGAGTTTGGCGAGGACAAACAAATCGATGCCCTGATTCGCAAATACGGCTATGTCACCACTCCGGAAGTATTGGAATTCGTGAAGAACAATGAGGACCTGAGAAACAACCTGAGCGCTGCGGCTCATCTGATTCATGGCTCAGCAGAAAACAGATTCTCCATCACGTACGCTCCGGGGCATCTGACGAAAGAAGAAATTGAGAGCGTGAACTTCAGATACGCTGAGCTGCGTGATACGATGGAAAAGTACAACCCGCAAAAACTCACCGACGGTTTCAATCTCATGCCTGACGGGGAGAAGGTGTTCTACATTTCGAATCCCGCACTTGGATTGTGGGCTCACAAGGACCGATTCAAGTGACACCGGACGCCGTACTCCCACACCGCCCACGGTACCCTCTGTGAAAATTGTCATCGACAAAAAGATTCCCTTCATCAATGGGGTTCTGGAAAAATACGCTGAGGTGGTGTATCTGGAGGGACGGGAAATCTCCCGAAAGGACCTGCTCAGCGCTGATGCTCTGATCATCCGGACAAGGACGAAGTGTAACAAGGAACTGCTTGAGGGAACGGCGGTACGTTTCATTGCATCAGCCACAATCGGGTTCGACCACATTGACACGGCGTATTGTGAAGCGCATAACGTCTCCTGGACGAATGCGGCAGGGTGCAATTCATCATCGGTGCAGCAGTACATCGCCGGCGCACTCGTGCATCTCGCGGAAAAACTGAACCTGACGCTTGCCGAAATGACGATCGGCGTTGTGGGTGTCGGGAATGTCGGAAGCAAAGTCGCGAAGCTTTGTCGGGCAGTCGGAATGAAAGTCTTGCTGAATGACCCTCCGCGTCAACGCAAAGAAGGATCAGACAGTTTCGTCTCCCTTGATGCGATAGTTGAACAATCGGATATCATCACTCTTCACGTGCCCCTGAATCGTGACGGCATCGACAAGACATTTCACATGGGAAACGAGAGTATCTTTTCGCGACTAAAAAAAGATCAAATTCTCATCAACTCGTCGAGAGGCGAAGTTGTCGATACCGATGCGCTGAAATCCTGCCGCCAGGAGGGAAAACTTGCGGCTTGCATCCTGGATGTCTGGGAACGCGAGCCCGATATTGATAAGGAATTGCTGGGGTTCGTCGACGTCGGGACGCCTCATATTGCAGGGTATTCTGCCGACGGGAAGGCGAATGGCACGTCCATGAGCGTTCAGGCTTTAAGCCGCTTTTTCGGTCTGAATCTCAATACCTGGGTTCCTGCCACTGTGCCGCCACCAGAACGGCCAATAATAGAGTTGGATTGCCCAGGACTAAGCCGTCAGGCCATGTTTGTGCGACTCGTCCGACACACTTATGATATCCTCGCGGATGACCGAAGGCTAAAAGCATCGCCCCAAACATTTGAGAAGCAGCGGGGAGAGTATCCGTTGCGCAGGGAGTTCACCGCATTTACTTTACATCTGCGGAATGCAAGTGCCGACGCTGTCACGTTGACGCGCGATCTGGGCTTTCACATTTCATCTATGTAGGACAGGTTGTCAACCTGTCCTACAAGGTCATCGACGTATGCGCGGCGCAGAATACTGAGCGTAAACAAAACATCCATACAAACAATCGAAAGAACGACAATGCAAGAAAAAGCTGATTTTGGACTCGTTGGGCTGGCGGTGATGGGGGAAAACCTCGTGCTGAATATTGAGAGCCGGGGATTCACCGTTGCCGTCTACAATCGCACGGTAGAAAAGGTCGACCAGTTTGTTCAGGGTCGGGGGAAAGGCAAGAAGTTCGTCGGCGCTCATACGATACCCGAACTTGTGGCCTCTTTGAAGACACCGCGGAAAATCATGTTGATGGTAAAAGCGGGAAAGCCCGTCGATGACTTCATCGAGCTAATCATTCCGCACCTTGAAGCGGGAGACATCATCATCGACGGAGGCAATTCACATTTCCCGGACAGTATCCGGCGAACGAAGTATCTCGAGTCCAAAGGATTTCTCTTCATCGGCACCGGTGTTTCCGGCGGCGAAGAAGGCGCACTGCGCGGCCCTTCGATTATGCCCGGCGGATCGCCGGCAGCATGGCCACACGTGAAACCGATCTTTCAGTCGATTGCTGCCAAGGTTACCGATGGTACCCCATGTTGCGACTGGGTTGGCAACGATGGTGCGGGCCACTTTGTGAAGATGGTGCACAACGGCATCGAGTACGGCGATATGCAGCTTATTTGTGAAGCATACCAGATGATGAGCGAACTGCTTGGCATGACCGCGGACGAAATCCACGAAGTGTTCAAAAAGTGGAACACGGGCGATCTCGACAGCTACCTCGTGGAAATCACACGAGACATTCTTGCCTACAAGGACGCAGACAGTAAACCGCTGGTGGACAAGATCCTGGATACCGCCGGTCAGAAAGGAACTGGCAAGTGGACCAGCGTGGCCTCCCTTGATCTTGGTATCCCACTCACGTTGATCAGCGAGGCCGTCTATGCACGCTGTCTGTCTGCGATCAAGGATGAGAGGGTAGCAGCATCGAAAGTACTCAGCGGGCCGAAGGCGAAGTTCTCCGGCGACAAGCAGGCGTTCCTGGCTGATCTGGAAAAGGCGCTGTATGCATCGAAGATCGTGTCGTACGCTCAGGGATTTACCCTCATGAGAGCCGCCGCCGACGAGTTCAAATGGAGTCTCAAGTATGGCAGCATCGCACTTCTCTGGCGTGGAGGATGCATTATTCGCTCGGCGTTCCTGGGCAAGATCAAAGAAGCATTTGACAACAATCCGTCGCTCGCAAATTTGTTGCTCGATCCCTTTTTTAGCGAGAAGATTGATGCGTCGCAGGAATCATGGCGGCGGGTGATCTCCACCGCTGTCTTGAACGGAGCCTGGGTTCCGGCATTTTCGACAGCCCTCAATTACTATGATGGATATCGGAACGCTCGCTTGCCGGCCAACCTGCTTCAGGCTCAGCGCGATTATTTCGGCGCGCATCAGTACGAGCGCATCGACAAACCGCGGGGAGAATTCTTCCACACAAATTGGACCGGGCGCGGCGGTGAAACTGCATCGTCAACGTATCTTGTCTAGTTCCGCTCAGAAGTTCAAATCGTAGAGCGAGGGCTTCTCGTCGAATACACCCTGCAGGTGCGAATCCACCCGTCGCCTGCAGGGTTTCCTTTTTTCGTATTCTCCCTGCGCATTTTCACAAGCCAGGGCGCAGTAATTTTCGTCGTTTCCAAAAATGGCAATAGCGCCATTGGCACGGGCCAGAAGCACCTGAAAATACTTGACAAAAAGGCTTTCTTTTGCTAAAGTTGTATCACTCCGTGAGCGGTAAAGTAAACGATTAAGGCGATTCCGATCCCGTTTTCACTCGTGCTGTTCCGCTCGTATATCCTGGCTCGCACCAATCATCGAAGGAAATCTTGCCAAACTGTTTCCGTTCAGCTCGAGATTCTCATCGAGAACCGCGTTCGCCGCGATCGCACGGTGTCCATGTTTGAATGAAAACTTCTTCCGAATAGGGATTTCCATGAAAGCACTTTCTGCATCAACTCTCCTTTTTGTGATCGTTCTTCTGATTCCAGCATTGGCATTTGGACAGGCAACATTGTCGGGTGTTGTCTCCGATTCTCTGACACACGAAAAGCTCATCGGTGTCAACGTCGTGTTGGTGGGAACCGGTATGGGCAACGCAACGAACATTGAGGGTGCATACAGCATCACGGGAATCCCTCTGAAAGTCTACAGCGTGAGAATATCCTGCATTGGCTATGAGCCAAAGGTGATCCAGATTGATTTTTCTAGAAATACGACACGGCGGTTGGACGTCCAGCTCAATTCGACAGTCATTCAAGGTCAGGAAGTCGTCGTCACTGCACAAATGCGCGGCCAGGTGGCAGCGATGAATCAGCAGGTCGCATCGAACACCATCATCAGCGTCGTCTCGGAGCAGAAAATCAAAGAGCTGCCGGATGCCAACGCAGCGGAAGCGATTGGACGTCTCCCTGGAGTCTCTATTCTTCGGTCTGGTGGTGAAGCAAACAAGGTCATCCTCCGCGGATTGAGTGACAAGTTCACCACGGTGACAATCGACGGCGTCAAGATCGCTGCGACCGACGCGGACTCAAGGGGTGTCGACCTGAGCACTATTTCGCAGGGTTCACTCTCCGGCATCGAGTTGTTCAAGGCGTTGACCCCCGACAAAGATGCAGACGCCATCGCCGGAAGCGTCAATCTCGTAACTAAGAAGGCACCGTCGCGACGAATGCTGCAAGCGGACATCAAGGGAGATTACAATAAGCTGATGAACTCAGCGAAGCAATATGATTTGAGCCTGCGCTACGGCGAACGTTTCTTTGACGGCATTCTTGGTGTGCAGCTGAGCGGAAATCTCGAAAACCGGATCCGAAGCAATGAGCAATCAACCATCAACTACCAGGACCGTTATGATTTCGTCCCCGCGAACTACTTCATAAGCAATTTCAGACTGCGTTTTGTCGACGAGACCAGAAAGCGCGATGGCGTGGTTCTTCTTCTGGATGTCAATACCCCCGACAGCGGCTCTGTCAGGTTGAGCGGCAACTACAACGGGACGCAGCGAAACAGCTCAACGTTCATGAGAAATTACCCGACCAACAACGCTGGGAGCACGCCGGTCTTCTATGAATCGGAAACGTCGGACCAGAAGATCACCGCATTCAACACTTCTGTGCGAGGGGAGAACTACCTCGGGGGCCTGTCGTTCACGTGGGGTGGCGCGTACGCAAACTCGATGGCCGATTTGCCGTTCGATTACTACATCGACTATTTCGAGGCGATCGGAAAGCGGGACGCAGCCGGTCATGCAACGTCCGGTATGGATCTTCCCCTGAATCTCTTCATTCAGACAAACCCAGAAGTCATCATCCCATATGCAGTGAACAACTTTGCGGTTGCCGCAATCGACTCAGGGATCTTCAGCACAGAACACAATAGTCAGATCGAGCGGACAGCGTATCTGGATGGGAAGGGAAAGTATGGTATTGGAGAGCTGATTTCCGGCGAGTTTAAGCTCGGTGGAAAGTACAAATACACATCAAGAATGAAGACAGCAAGCAGGCTTTTTGCACCGTACTACCTGGGTTTTGCCTGGCAGCCGAAAAACCTGATGGGGACCCGCTTCGAATCATTCTACCAGAGGTATCTGGCGAACAACCTGGTGCGTAGCCCGTCGTTGACAGATTTTCTTGACCCCTCACCAGCAACAAGAAGCTTGCTTGATAAGTATACGCTCAATCCCATGATGAACAAAGATGCTGTTCGGGAGTGGTACAATCTGAATAAGAACGGAACAGGGGCAGGAACCGAATACTATACGGATAATACAGCGGATCTGGACTATTACGATATCAAGGAGCGCCTGGGGGCCGGATATGTCATGAATACCTTGAATTTCGGGCACGATGTGACGTTTCTCGCTGGAATCCGTGTCGAGGATGAATCGAATAACTACTTGTCGAGATTTGTTCCGGGGACGGGTGCGCTCGGAGGATTTCCAACACCGTCAGGTCAGGTAAAGGACACGACCACCTCGTATGCCGAAACCATCTGGTTGCCGAACTTCCATCTGACGCTGAGACCTTTTGACTTCCTCAATGTGCGGTTTGCAGCATACAAAGCCCTCGCGCGGCCAGATTTCAGTGCGAGGTTGATCAAGCTGTACGGACAGTCGGTGGGTTCATCCAACGCGTTGCTCGTCGGAAATCCGAATCTAAAAGCATCAAAGGCATGGAATTACGAAGTGAACACATCCGTGTTCAGCAATACCATCGGACTCATTTCCCTTTCGGCATTCTACAAAATAATCACTGATGACCAGCAGGTTCTCAACGCAGGGGGATTGATTGGTCCGCGATTTCTCGACAGTCTCGGAATCCACTGGAACACATCCTTGATAAAAGGGGGGTACCAGTTGACGGTGCCGTACAATGTTTCTCAGCCCACGAAGGTGTGGGGATTTGAATTTGAACATCAGGCCAACCTCAGCTTCCTGCCGGGATATCTGCAGTTCCTTGTTTTATCGTACAACTTCTCAATAATCCGATCACAGGCCCACCTCGTTGCAACGCTCATCGACACGACCTGGGTGATTCAGCATACAGATTTTGGTGACATCGCGACGCCATTTTATACCAACCGCATCGTTGACAGAACTCAGAAACTGGATGGACAGCCGGAATTCTTCGGTAACGTTGCGCTCGGTATCGACATCGGTGATTTCTCCGCGCGCATGTCTATTTTCTACCAGGGCCAGTTCAATCGTACATTTTCAGCGGGAGGACTGACGGACGGAATCACAGGAAAATATACGCGATGCGACCTCACAGTGAAGCAGCGATTCACAGACCATGTTGCACTGCTTCTGAGTATCAGCAATCTCCTGAATGTCGAAGAGAACACGTACACGACAAACAGGGTGTACAACTGGACCCGGTTGAATACAAGTCAGCAATATGGGTTGACGGCAGATTTTGGAGTAAGGATTGATCTCTAGTGATCCTGACATTGTGTCCCCTGTGACGCGCTATCGAAATGAATCAGAACAGAGAACAGAGCATTCTAATTACAGATCCGAACAACTCAACAACCTACAAGGAGATCATCTCATGAAAAACATGCGAACCATGTATTGCATCGTGCTGCTGTTGTTCTTGCTGCCGGTGCTCCTGCTCGGTCAGGAACTGCGTCTTGTTCCGTGGGCTGGCCAGGGGAGTCTGTATCTCAATCAACAGATTGCAGCGGATACCGTGGCGAACGGCAAACTTCCCAACCGTGTGTATGTCCTGACGCGAGGTGCCCTCTATCTCACCAACGCAGTCTTCACGAATACCGGGAACTGGACATTGAGGCTGAAAGCAAACGATAGCACAACGACCAAGAAACCGGTCGTCATGCTTTATCCGTCTGGCACGGGCGCCACGCCGTGGAATCCTCCAGGCAGTCTTTTCTCACTCGCCGGCAGTCTGTCAATGAAAAATATTCAAGTCACAGGATATTACGAGCTCGTCGATACGAATCGGTGGAACCTGCAGGGAGTTCTCATCACCGTCCCGACATCGACTTCGGGCATCAGCATCACCATTGATAGCTGCATTCTGTCAAACTCGAACGGCAATCATATCCGAACAGACGGTGTCCCCTCTACGATCAGGGTGACAAACACGGTCTTCGCGAATATGGGCTACCTTGGGCGGTCGAATCTCGGTGCCGGCAAGGGCATCGACCTCAGAAACGTCACCTGCGATTCACTGATTATAGTGAACAACACGTTTGTCAACTGGCTGGATCGGATCATCCGGCACTATCCCGCTTCCGGAGCCACAAGCACGGGGGCTATTAACTATTTCCAGTTTGACCACAATACACTCGTCAATGGCACATCATACCATGGAATTCTCTCACTCGGGAGCATGGGCAGCCGGGCCATCATTACAAACAACCTGTTCTTTGATCCGTTCATCATGGGCAATGACTCGGACGTAACCCGGCAGGCCGAGTTCATTCCGAGCGGCGAGAAAGATGCATTTGGCGGTGCGAGAATGAACTGGATATTCTCCTATCCTAACACCACCACATCCTGGGTGGTGGCCAACAACTATTATTGCATCTCTGACTCCAGTCAGGCTTTCTATAATCAGTACAAGTCAGATGGTGTCACGGGGGAAGGATCGCCCCTGACATGGCATATTAACGGCCGGCTGGGGGCCGATTCCGTGAACGCGTTCAAGAAGGTCACAGTTGCGCTGAACAAGATTCCCGCAACAATGACTCAGCTCGCGCGATGGTACAGGGCGGCGAACGGAGGAAAGAAGCTGAAGAACACTCCGGGTGCCTGGACGTACGGTAATGCAACCGATCCCAACGATTTTGACCGAAAAGGATATCTCTTCCTAAGAGATACACTTAACGCAGCATACCCAACAACTTCGGTAGTTTACAAGGGGGCAGAAAAGGGTTTCCCTGTCGGCGATCTTAACTGGTTCCCATCGAATAAGGCCGAATGGTCCTCAAGTTCATCTGCAGGTCCGGGCCCCGCTTCGGTGGTGTGGAACCTCATTTTGCCTGATAGCGCAAATCCCTCAACCACCATCGGAAACGTGACGGGTCAACCGATCAGCGGAAGCAATTTTTATGTTCGCAGTTTCACCGGCACGCCGAATGGTCCTCTGGGCACCACGAACATGCGCTGGTGGCCTTCAAATGATGGAGGAGTGACTGGCTCCTCGTGGGGTCCCGAAACCGGAGAGGTGGCAAACCGTTACATTCAGTTGCAGGTTGCGCCGGCAGCGGGATATTCCTTCGTTGTCGATTCAGTCTCTTTCTGGAGTTGTGGCGGAGGCACGAGCACCATGAGGTTCAATGCCTACTATTCGACGGACGCTGCTTTTGCAACAAAAACACGAGTCAATGCTGACACGGTCACTCTAGACAATTCGGGCAATGTGACGGCCACGACACGCTATGCTTATAAGGTCGGCACCACAGTGCCAGGCGGAAAGTCTTTCTATTTCCGGATCTACCCGTGGTACGGCGGGGCGGCTTCCACCTCGAAATACGTCTACACACAGCTTGCTGAAATCAAAGGGAGCACGGTCCTCGCAACGGCCGTGAAGGATGAAGATCTCGTCCCGAGAGAGATTCAGCTTGCGCAGAACTATCCGAACCCGTTCAATCCCTCGACAACGCTTCAATACTCGATCACGAAGAGCAGTCACGTGGTGCTCGAAGTATTCAACGTGCTCGGGCAATCGGTTGCGCGCCTTGTTGATGGGCAGCTTAATGCAGGAACATATCGGGTAACCTTTGATGCATCGCGCCTGAGTTCCGGCGTCTATTTGTACAGGTTGAAAGCTGGTGATTTCGTACAGACGAAAAAGATGGTCTTGATGAAGTGAGGCGAGGTGCGTGCTTTGGTCTGCGCCGGGGCTGGAACTGTCCGGCCCCGGTGTTTGACAACGAAGCACTGACTCCTTACCAGATCACGTTTTTTCAAAGGAATTGACACACACAGGGAAATCGGAGGCGACAGTGATACTTCAACAATACTCAATCGGAGTTGGTGACAGATTTGCCCATCAGGGTGGGGCGCAATTATCGGCACTCCAGGAAGCGGAACGCCGAGGTGTCACCATTGTCCCCGTGTGGAACAAGTCGTTTCGTGAACACTCGATTGTTGGCACCAAACCGGCCGATACACGCTCAGCGGCAGACAATGCTGTGAAGGAACGCGGTTGGAAGAACTCATTCTATGTGGATGCGGACCACATTAGTTTGAAGAATGTTGACCTTTTTATCGACTCGAGCAATTTCTTCACGCTGGACGTGGCGGACTACATAGGTAAACCGGCAGAAGAGAAGGAGATCGAGGTATTCGTGAGTTCAATGTCGAAGTACCTGACGGCGTTTCCGATGCCAGGGGTACGAACTACAACAAAAGTCACAGAAGCGGATTTGCTTGCCATCGGCCGAAAGTACTTGTATGCGGTCCAGGAAGCCGGAAGGATCTACCGGCACGTAGCGGCAAAAAAAGGGATCGATCATTT
>Ga0315287_10005509_pt1 | contig 12485 bp, 11 predicted proteins | sample YL17G11_0_MG_FD_205037 | JGI IMG/M metagenome (GOLD analysis project Ga0315287, IMG submission 205037) | Sediment microbial communities from Yellowstone Lake, YNP, Wyoming, USA - YL17G11_0 | ecosystem: Environmental > Aquatic > Freshwater > Lake > Sediment | place: USA: Wyoming | collected...
GCCGCGCTGCCGTCGGTCAGGCGAGCGGGACCGGGGCCGGGGCCGGCGTCAGCAATAGAAAGGCCCCGAGCCCTGACGGCCCGGGGCCTGTGTCTGCGGACGGTGTTGCCTCGCCGCCGCCGGATGGAGCCTCTACTCGAACGTCATCGGGATGCCGAACGGCGAAGCGTGGATGCCGGGGGTCTCGTACACATCAGAACTGGACCCAGTGAGGACCACATCGATAGCCATGTAGTGGGTGCCAGCGATAAGCGCCCCGTTCATATGGAACGTGGCGTTGCCCACGCCGTTGGTCGTAACGGTCCCGGCGAGCGCTCCGCCGTACCACCCGCCATCGACGAACACGTACACGTCGTAGACGGTGTCGGGTGTCACGTTCTTGAGTTGGACGGTGACCTTGAGGTTGTTCGGCCCCGACGAGTTGTTGAAGACGACCGCCCCGCCACCGCCGGTGATCCCGTTGATGGGACAGCCGATCAGATCCACCTTCTCGGCCTTGGCAAGCACGGGGGCCGCCATTAGGCCGGCCACCAGCATGCCGAGCGTCAGCGCGCTCACAAGTCTCCGCATGGTTGATCCTCACTTCGAGAGACGGGTCAGTCTCGCCAGGAGTTCGGCGCGGCCCTCCGCCGTTGGAAGGTGGCGTACTCCCCTCCACCTCCGCTGGCTAGTGCCGTCGTACCCTTCCGGTGGCAGTTGGCACCACCCGTAGCGGCCCCGACGCCCGGTGCGGAGCCGGGGCCGGTCGTGTCTTCTGCGCGCCCTCCGGGCCGCGACCCATGAGGTGAGGCTACCTGGTCACCTTCACTCGGCAGGAGCGCCCTCAAGTACCGGGGTCGCCAGGAGCCTCTGTAGAGTGCGAATGCCCAACGGACGCCCACGGGCGAGGGCGGGCTTCACCTCGTCCACACCACGGCATGCGGCTTCTCGTAGACGAGGCCGTTCTCATAGACCACCGGCGTGTAGAAGCTGCCCACGACTTGACCGCACTCGTTGAGGGCCGTGGCTGAGGCGCCGTCGGCCCCCGCTGGTGTCCCGAGATCGACCATCGCCCCGTCCTGCCATCGGAAGGCGCGCCACTTGGTGCCAGTCTCCACGTACCCGACGACCTGGCCGCGATTGTTGATGGCGGTGGCCCTGCTCTTCTTTGCGCCCAGCGTCCCGAGGTCGGTCATCACCCCGTCCTCCCACAGGAAGGCGTGATCAGACCCGGTATCGGAGGAGCCGACGATCTGGCCCTGATCGTTGATGTCTGATGGCGACCCGATTGCGCCGAGATCGCTCATCACGCCGTCCTCCCAGAGGAAGGCGTGCTGTCCCCCCCCTGCTGTCTCGCTCCTGCCCACGACCTGGCCTCGGTTGTTGATGGCGAAGGCCCAGCTCTGATTGCCCCCGAGCGTCCCGAGATCGGTCATCACCCCTTCCTCCCACAGGAACGCACGGATGTCGCCCTCGGCCGTCATGCTGGAGCCGACAGCCTGACCCTGATCGTTGATGTCGCTGGCGCCGGCGAACGGTCCGCCGAGCGTCCCGAGGTCGGCCATCACGCCGCTCTGCCAGATGAATGCGTGGGACCGGCCACCGAGGCGGAGATGGCTCTCGCCGACGACCTCGCCGCGCTCATTGATGGCGGTCGCCGTGCAGTCATCAACTCCGGGGAAGGTCCCGAGGTCGGTCGTGAGGCCGTCCTGCCACATGAAGGGATGCACCTCACCCGACGCGGTGTGGCTTGCGCCGACGATCTGACCACGGTCGTTGATGGCGGTGGCTCCCCCTTCCCATCCACCGAGATCCCCGAGTCGTGTCGGGGAGATCGTGATCGCGTCACCCGGGCGGATGAGCCTGCGGTCCGTGACCTGGGGGTTGGCTGCGAGCAGGGCCTGGACGGTCACGCCGTGGCGCTTCGCGATGTCCCAGAGCGTGTCGCCGGCCACGACGGTGTAGACGACCGGCGGGGTACACGCCGGGGGCGTGGGGAACGGCGTCGGGACTGGGCTGCGGGCGGGCGTTGCGACGGGCGACGGGGCCGTGGCTGGCGATGGCGATGCGGACGGCACGGCCGGCAGCGACCCCGCCGGCGTCGCGGTGCCGGGAGGCCCGGCACACGCGGCGAGGACGACCCCGAGGAGGAGGGACGCGGCACGGCGCTTCGTGTTCACCTGTCGCCGCCGCTGGTGTTGCGGGTTGAGTCGCCGGTGAGACGGTTGACGCGGACCGTTCGTTGCGGCCCGGTCGTTCGCGATCACTCCACCACGGCCGGCCCGGGCACGCCAGAGCCGTTCGGCGCGTCGCCACGCCGTCAGGCGTCAGGCGGGGCGGTCGCCCTCCCCGCGCTCTGGGACATCCTCCGGGTAGTGCCAAAGCACCCGCTCCATCTCCTCGACCGTCAGCCCGCGCCCGAGCCGCCGGCGCGAGTCCTCCTCGGCTCCCTCGAGGAACGCCTGGCGGAGGCGCTTGTTCAGGCGGGCGCGGCGCTCCTGATCAGCCGAAGCCGCCCGCGCCTTGAGGTCGTCCACGCGGTCCTGAGTAGCGGCCCCCGGATGCCCGGTGCGTCAGGTCGCGGCGGCCTTCCGCCGGCGGTACTCGGCCATGTACGCCCGGAGCTTCTCGCGCTGCTCGGGTGTCTTCCGGTAGGAGCTCTTCCGGGACAGGCGGCGGGCCTTCACGACTTCGTCCCAGCAGGCTTGCTGTGGGTCGGCGGTCAGGTCGCCACGTTTGCTTGGCGGGGTATGACCGATCATGCCGGCATATATCCGAACGCGCCGACCCGCGAGGTCCGCTGCCACGGCGTCAACCTGAGGACAGGCCGCGATGGTCTGGGCGAGGTACCAGCGGTCGTAGGATCGGTGACCGATCCAAGGGCACGGCTCGTCCGGCGCATGAGACTTCACGGGCCGAGTGTAAGGGTATCGCTGCCGGCACGCAACCCCTTACAAACCCGGGATGCAACTCCTCACAGCAAACGGTCCCGGACGCCCGGTACGCGTCCCTTCCTCCTCGTGCGTCGCAACGCTGAACTGCCTGACCCGTGCAACGCGCCAGACGAGGAACCGCCCCCGGAGGGCTGTCCGAGGGCGGTCTGTGCTGCTATGGCTCGGCAGTGGTCCGGGATCTACCTCCGGAGGAAGTACCCATCCGTGATCAACCATTCCGAGCCGACTGCCGTGAGTACGCACGGGCCGACGAGCTTCCCGTTGCCAACGAGGCCCGCGGGCAGGGGCGTGACGAACACGCCGCCATCGACCTTGTTCGTGGCCGTGTAGCCCATGAGGAGCCAAGGCGTGTCACCAGGTGCCCAATCGATGCCCCAGCCAGGGGCACCATGGGCGTACTGATCAGGGATCACCGTCGCGTCCGTGCACGTGACGACCCACACAAGGGGATGTTGCTTCTGTTGAACGGTGGGATCGGCCGCCACTGGCCCGGCAATCGTCAGGGCCAGAAGCGCAGCCGCAATAGGCGCGATCACTCGTCTCACGATCCGTTACCTCCGTGTGCGCACACCGCCGGTCGGTCGCCATGCGACCGGATCGACGCTGCGCTGGTGGAACCCCGAGCTTGGGTGCGGACCCGGGGCCGGTGGCCGTTGTGAGCCTAAGGGTGGGTGCAGGGGTACGTGCCCACGTCCCCCGCGTGCTCCGCTTGGATGAGCCAGCTGGCCCCGCGTGGGCCGCCCTGCGCGACACCGGACACGACCTGTCCGAACGGGTGCCAATCCTTGGCGAGGCTCGCGGTCGCGGCACCGAAGTCGGAGCAGCCGGGTCCCGGATCGGCCGCGCCCACGGGCGCGACCAGCGCGAGCGTGAGCAAGAGGCTCGCCGCCGCTGCGGTCAGGAGACGCTTCATAACGTACCCTCCTTGGCGCTGCGCGGGTCGGTCTCGCCATTGGCCCAGCGCATCGGATTGGCGACCGGATCGACGCTGCGCTGGTGGAACCCCGGGCTCCCTGCCTCCCGCAGTAGCGGCGCAGCATGCGCCGTTCGGCCCGGTCCGCTAGTGCCATTCGGCATGGTGCATATGCGCACCGCGATATACGGCCCCCGGACGCCCGGTGCGCGTCCCATCCATCCCAGCGTCGGAGCGGAGCGCCCGGTCCGGAGCCGGGGGCCGTGGTGAAGGCCCCGCTCCTATTCAACGACCTCCGAGAGAACGTAGTCGCGGGACTCGCGATGCCTGCCTGGCGCGGGCTCAGGCCCTCGGCGAGGCAGAGCCGCAGGGCTTCTCTGATCTTGCGCATGGCAGCACGGGGACGGGGCACCGGCATCTCTCCTGGGGCGGTGTGGACGCATTCCAGGCGAGCGTGACGGGTCCGGGGCGCCTCACGCGGGCGCTGCCGACGACCTCACGAGGGGGTGGCCATTACCCGTGAAACAGGGTGGCCGTTTCCGGCGAAACGGGGTGGCCATTTCGCGCGAAACAGGGTGGCCAAAACCCGTGAAATCCGCATGCCCCGACCGCTTGTGCCGGCAAAGGGGTACGTTCGCCGCCGGATGCGGACAAACGGCAGGTGCGCCCCCGGCCGGTTGCGGGCACGCTCGCGCCGTGGATGCGGTGCCCGATCCGAGGCTGATCCCGCCCGGGGGCGACTGGTGCTCGTGCGCGGCTGCGCCCTGGTTCGTCAACAAGCCCTTCACGCTGCTTGACCACGACGAGACCTGCGGATTCCCGGTCTCGCCCTGCTCGGTGCGAGCACATCGGATCACCGTCCACGAGGGCTGCGGTCGGCCGATGCCCGTCCGCTTCTGCGGCTGCCAGCCCTCGGGCTACTCGTTCGATGTCGAGCGGGGCTGGTGGGTCCACTACTACTGCGGCTGGCCGACCCGGGCCTGGCTGACCGCCCACGGCGCTCTGCCGCCGGACGACCTGCTCGGGATCCGCCCCGCCACCTTCCACGAGTTCGTGCCAGTGCCTCGCTCCACGTCGCCCAAGTCGGCCTACGCCCACCTCTCCGACGAGCAGCGCCGGCTCAACGCCCACTTCACCGGTGGCTGGGTGCGGGACTGACCCCGATGGAAGTCGCCTATCTGGAACCCGCGGTCAAGGCGTTCGACATCGATCTCGTCGCGGACCCGGTCGTCGTAGAGGGCCACGCGGCGGCGGTCCTGCTCCTCTCGGACGATAACCCCGGGATGGTGATCGTCGGCATCGCCGGCGAGGTCGTGGGGGCGATCCCGGCCGGCCTGGCTCCCGCGTGGCACGACTTTGCGAGCAGGCTGGCTGCCGAGGGGCTGTCGCCCCAGATCGAGGCCGTCGTCCGGAACCGGCACGGCGACATCAGCATCGGCCTCTATGCCGACCCCGCGGCCGACTACGCGACACCGGGCGAGGTCGACGCCGAGCGGACACAGCGCACCCGCGCCCGCGTCAGCCGGCTCCACGCACGGGCGACAGGGCGGTGTCGGGACTGCGGCGAGCCGATCGAGCCGACGGGGCGCGGGCGCCCGCCCGTGCGCTGCGCGGCGTGCCGGGGTGTCCCGGCGCCGGCCGTCCCCGCGATCCTCGCGTCCGCGCCCTGGCCGCACGAGCCGGCCACCACCGACTGGTCGGTGCTCGACATCGAGACTACGGGCCTGTGGCCTTCCGTCGACCGGATCGTCGAGATCGGCGTGGTGCGCCTCGCGCCCGACGGCCACGAGATCGGAGCCTGGACGACGCTCGTGGATCCCGACCGCGATGTCGGGGCTTCCGAGATCCACGGCCTGACGGCCTATGACCTGCGCGGCGCCCCGCGCTTCCGCGACCTCGCGCCGTCGCTCCTGGCGATGCTCGCCGGCACCCGTCTCGCCGCCCACAACGCCCTCTTCGACACCAACTTCCTGTCCTGCGAGTTTGCCCGCGCCGGCCTCGACTGGGGCATGCCCGACGCCCTCGACACGATGAGCGCCGTGTCCCGTCTCGGGCTGACCAGCTCACGGCGGCTGGACGCGGTCTGCGCCGACCTCGGCATCGAGCACCCGAACGAGCACTGTGCACTGAACGACGCCCGGGCCTCCTCAGGACTACTGATGCGCGTCCTGGGCCGCCTCGACGAGAGGCCCTGCGTCGTCCCGAGCCTCTCGGATGCGCCTGTGCCGCCGCCCTCGCGCCTCCGCACTGACCCGGCTCCGCCGCGCATCGACACAACCCTCGGCGCGATCGCCGACCGGGTGGGCGTCCCGGACGGCCTCGATGTCTCGGACGCCTCGGCACAGGCATACCTCTCGCTCCTCGATCGCGTGCTGGAAGACCGCAAGATCACCGACCACGAGGTGTCCGCGCTGGCTTCCCTTGCCGGTGAGTGGGGCATCGGGGCAGCCGCAGTGCGCTCGCTCCACGCCGCCTATCTCGGCGGCGTCTGGAACCTCGCCCGGGCCGACGGGGTGATCACCGACGCCGAGGCCCACGACCTGGCGATCCTTGCCGAGTTGCTCGGCGTCTCGCTCGACGAACCGACCACTCTCGTTGTCGCGGCAGTCGGCCACGCGGAGGACCTGACTGGCAGGTCTGTCTGTTTCACCGGCGCGAGCGTCGTCTCGATCCAGGGGATGTTCTTGGAACGCGCGCATCAGGAGCGTCTCGCGGCCGAGGCGGGTCTGGTCATCAAGAGTAGCGTCTCGAAGAAGTGCGACATCCTGATCCTGGCGGATCCGGACTCGCGCTCCGGCAAGAGCAAGGTGGCTGACGACCTCGGCGTCCGCAAGATCGCCGAGCCGGTGTTCTGGCGGCTCCTTGGGGTCCCGATCGACTGACAGCCCCGTCGCGGCGGGATCCAGCGACCTCCGGGCCGCTCTGCGTCACCCCGGCATCTGACCTGTCCCGCCGCGGAGCGGGGCCGGATTCCATCGTCCCATCGGGCCCTTACGCGGCACCTATCCCCATCGAACCCCGCCACGGATCACCAGCGATCGGGCGGCATTTGGCCTCGCCGCAGGCAACCCCATGCATGCTCGGGCCGGACGAGCGAGCCGTCAGGGGGCCGTCGCTCGGCGTGCCGGTGGTCGTGCGTTCCCGAGCTGGCCCGAGTAGTTGGCGCCGGACGACACGCTTACGGGCCGGCGAGCTCATGTGCGGTAGCGAACCGCCGGAGGCCGCGACGAAGAGGGTTCCCTACGGCGCGAGCTCACCTGCGCGAGTGAGGGTGATCTTCCGCGTGGCGCTTTCGTCGCAGCACCCCTGCTGCACTGAGCAGTCCCGCAAGGACACCACCAGCCTTCCGGCGGATCCCATCTCCAGCGCCACGACCCTCGATCCGGCCGGCAGGCGATACGGCCACCCGGTGACGACCCGTCCGCGCCGGTCGAGGGCGACGACCTCGGCCCGAGCGTCGGTCCAGGGGGCGAGGTAGAGCGTTCCGTCCGCCGACACAGCGTGAGGGAAGTAGGAGCCGCAGTCGGTACAGCACCGCACGCCATCGAGGGAGGTACGCGTCCGGTACGGCCATCCCGACGCCATCCTGCCAGCTGTGGTCAGGACGATGACCTCGGAGTCCGACCCGGTGCCGTCATCAGCTGTCCACCCACCGAGGATGAACATGAGACGGCCATCGGGTCTCAGCTCCGGTGGCACCTTGTACGGCAGCCGGTAGGGCCATCCGTCGAGGATGTTCCCGCTCCGATCGTGCCCCCAGACCTTCCCGGTCTGGCTCGTGTAGAAGATGCTGCCGTCCTTCGCGATGACGGGTGCGGTGGCGGTTCCGATCGAGGTGATCGGCCACCGCCCGGGGAGCGTCCTGCCGTTCGGCCCGATCATGGTGTACTTCGTGCGGGCAGCCTGGAGGTCGAGGGTGCCCTCCTTCGGGTCCTCGTACCACCAGCCGACGGCCGTGCCATCGGGCGCGAGCATGAAGCCCTGGCCCACTCCCGGGAGCGGCCGTGGCCAGCCGGCGAGAGGGCGACCATCCGGCATGAATGCGTGGATAGAGAAGCCTCTGCCGTCAGCCCCGGTCCTGGCCCCGACGTAGACGGTGCCATCGGGCCCGACGTGCACGTCCCCCGCCCCGCCCTTTGCCTCTACGGGCCAGCCGGGCCGGGACGAGCCGGTGACGGCGAAGGAGCTGACGATGATCCGCCCATCCTTGGTCGTGCACGCCACGTAGGCCACCCCGTCGGTGCCGGCGGCGACGTTCTCCGGCCCGCACCAGCCCGCGAGGAGGGGCGTTGGCCACCCGGGCTGATCCCGCCCCTCGGCGTCGTGGAGGTGGAGCTCGCACCCGCTGTAGCGATCCTCGCGGCAGACCAGCTCGTGTTGCCACCCAGCCGGGAGACCGGACGCGGCGATCGTCGGGGATGGCAACGGATCTGGCCTGGCCGTGGGGGTGGGCACCGACGTCGGCACGGTGGTCGATGCGGATGCTGTGGGCGGGACAGTGGTCGACGACAGCGTCGCTGTCGGGCCGGGCGTCGTGGTCGTGACCGGGGTGTTCGCGCACGCGGCGAAGACGACCCCGAGGAGGAGGGACGCGGCACGGCGCTTCATGTTCATCTATGCAGCCGATTGTGAGGTTGGTTGAGCCGCCGGTGAGACGGTTGACACGGGCCGTTGGTGGCGGCCGGTCGGCCTGGATCACTCCATCACAGGCCCCGTGAGCACGCCAGAGCCGTTCGGCGTGCCGTCGCGCCGTGAGGGCATTGGGGGGACCGGGGGGCGGCGCGGCAGATCGCCGCCGGTGCGCTCCGCCGAGCGCCGGCGACCGCGTCGCGGGCGCACACCACCGTGGCCTTCGGGAGCCTGGCTCCCGCTTGACACCCATGTCGTTGGAACGTATGGAACAAATGGAGCAGGAGGAACATCGACGTGCGGTACCGCCGTGCCTTGACATAGAGTCGGCGGGGTCGATGGTCTCCCCTGATGGACCGGGGAGATACACCAGTCGCCGTCCAGGATCGGGGGATCAGGGGAGAGATCTGAACGGGGGTGCCTCTGGATCAGGGGATTGAAGGTTCGAATCCTTCCTCGCCAGCCAAGTCCCCTGCAAGACCCGGCCGGTTCGCGGTGCCCGGCGGCAGGTCATGGCAGGTCGCGTAGGCAGGCCAGCGCCGTGACCTTCCAGTGCCAGTTGTCGAGCTCGGCGTCGCCGACGATTTCGTTGCAGGCCGTCCAGGTGATGCTGGGGGTGCCAACCCGAACGTCGAGCGCCGGAGAGCCGAGGCGCCGGCCCACCATCCTGTATTCGCCCAGACCCTCCACTGCGGGAGCGGTCCACTCGAAGCAGACGACGTGGCCGTATCCAAACGCGGCATCGGGGGAGCAGCCCGTCGATGGATCGTTCTGGACGACCGCCCCCGCTGCGGGACCGAGATGTCGCCGCGTCTCGGTCGGCTGTTCAGACTAGGGGATCGTGACGCCCGTCAGCACGACGGGACTGTGGAGCGTGTAGTCGAGCTCGTTCGACTGGACCACGCCGGGCGGCGTGATCACGTCGACGGCCTTCGGGACGAGATTCGGGGCGAACGTGCAGTGCGGGTCGGCGCTCGGCGCGGCGCAGACGCCGAACTGGAAGTCCTGCGGCGTCGGCTGGAAGCCCCGGGCCTGGTCCGGGCTGAAGCCGTCCTGGCCGGTGAGAACGACGGTGAAGCCCCAGCCCGGGCCCGGTGTGCCGAGCGACGCCTTCGTGACGCGGAAGGTGATGAAACGCGAGATCTCGTTCGCGCTGATGGCGACCGTGCCGAGGGTCGCCCCGCTGGCGTCGATGTAGCGCTGGCCGAAGCCCTGGGCTTCGACCAACCGGCTCCAGGCCGATCCCGCGTCGATCCTGTAGTTGCGCTGTGGGAACGACGCCGCCGTCGAGGTCGTGGCCGCGCCGGGGACGTGGACGTAGACGTCGACGAGCTGCGCGCCGAGCGGGCTGCCGAAGGTCGGCGCCAGGTTGCGGGTCTTGAGCCGGAAGATGACGTCGGAACCGGCGTCGTAGACCTGGAAGGCCTGGATGTCGTAGGCGCCCGGCTTGAAGTTGTCGGACGTCGGATAGGCGTAGTTGCCGGGGCCGTTGTCGTCGCCGCTCGGATCGGTCACGTCAAGGAGCAGCGTTCCCGGCACGAAGTCGAAGAGCACGGTGCGCTTCGCGTGCGCGGTGCCGCCGGTCGCGCTCACGGCGACGACGTTGAGCACGCTCGTGCCGCCCGTGACCGCGACATCCACGCTGAACGAGCCGCTGGGGCCGGCGGTCGTCGAGGCGACGGTCGTGGCCGAGTTCGCGTCCGTGTTCGTGGCCGAGACGTAGACCTGGTTGCCGGGGGCGGTCGCACCGGTGACCGTCACCGGCGAGGCGGAGACGGATGAGTTGTCGGCCGGGCTCGTGACCGTTAGCGTCGTCGTGCCCTGCGTGCGGGCGACGTAGCGAGAGCTCGTCACCGCCGGCAGCACGACGTTGCGCCCGGCGGCGAGGTCGGCTGTGAGCCGCACGAATGAGGCGGCCGACCAGGTCAGCGGCGACGCCGAGCCGGCCGCGCCGCCGTTCGTGAAGCCGATCGAGGCGATCGTCGGATCGGTGCCGTACGGCGAGGCCGCCAGATCGGGGAACTCCCAGTCTTGTTCGGGGATCAGCCCGATGCCGGAGGCAAAGGCGTTCATGCCGCGGAGCAGCGACGCTGCGCCGGCCGTGTCGCCCGACGCAAGCGCCTGCTCGGCGCGCTCGGCGGAAAGCGCGGGCCAGACGTGCCCCGTGCCCTGGCCACTCGGCGCCCACGGCCGCCCATCGGACGAGCGATCGCCATAGCCGTCGCCGTTGTAGCGATGCCAGCCGGGGCCGTTCGCCGTGTCCGACCGGATCGTCGCGTCGACCACCGGCAGCGACTGGACGACATCCTCGTCGTTCGCCGGCAGCTCGCCGAGCCGCACCAGCTCGAGGAAGCCCGCGTCGATCACCGCGCGCTGGTCGAGCGTCGGGCCGCCGTTGCCGACGTTGTAGGAGATCGCGGCGTTCGGGTCGCCCGTCTTGGAGAGGCGGATGAAGTACGGGTGGGCAGCGAGCGGCCCGTTCGTCGTCACCGCCCAGCCCTTCACCGAGCGCTGCCAGTCGTCGGCGACGCCGAGCCAGAGGGAGGCCGACGACGTATCGCCGTTGACGCGCGCGAGGTCGGCCGCGGCGGCGAGGCCCGCGATCTCGGCCGCGATCGTGGACGGCGAGAAGCCGCCCTGTTCCTCCCAGCGCTCGGACCCGAACGCTGGGCCGCGCGCGATCAGGAAGTTCGCGGCCGGCTTGATGTGGTTCGCGTACAACGAAGCGTCGGTGAGCCCGAGCTGCTGGGCCATCAGGATCGGGTATGCGGTCTCGTCCAGCTGCGTCCCGAACGAGTCGGGCGCGGCCTTGCCGTTGACCAGGCTGTTCCGCGGCATGGACCCGTCCGGCAGCTGTTGGTGGTCGAAGAGGAAGAGCGTCGCTGCGCGCGCGGTCGCGAGGTCGCCGTCGGCGACGAGGCCGGTCCAGGACTCGTAGAGGTCGCGCCCGAAGACCTCGCGGTAGGAGCCGAAGTACGTGTTCGCCGGGTCGCCCGCCGAGACCGCCTGGCCCCACGGCGAGGCGAGGCTTGCCACGATCGCGCCGGGGAAGGTCTTGTCCTCGGACGCCTTGATCACGTTCGCGCTCAGGTAATACTCGTCCTTGAGCCGGTCCCGCTCGGCCGGCGTGAGGCTGCGGAGCTTCTCTGTTCGAGGCTTGCTCAGCGAGTCGTCGTAGCGCTTCCACTCATCCTTGTAGTCGGCGAGCGTCGTGTCGAACGGCGGGCCGAGCGAGGCCTCCGCGGCGCCGACCGCGGCCGCCTGGGAGGCAGCGAAGCCGAGCGCGAGGACGGCCTTGCCGTTCGACCCGACCGCCACCTGCGCGGTCTGGACGACATTCCCGCCGAGGGCGTCGTCGTAGGTCTTCCCCAGGGCGTGCGACGCGTCGAGCTGGACGAGCCCGTCGCTCGAGGCGCCGACGAAGCCGCTCGTGGCCTCCGTGAAGGTGCCGTCGAGCGCCGCGTAGACCGGCTGCGCGTAGTCGCGATTGGCCGCGTTCGTCGCCGTGTTCGGGTCGGAAGCCACGAGCACCGGGTGCCCGAGGGAGCGGTCGACGGTGGCCGAGTCGGCGCCGCCGTTGCCCGCCCCGCCGCCGCCGTTGCCGTTCACGGTCGGGTCGAAGCGCACGTAGAGCCGGTAGCCCGCCTGCTTGGGATCGAACCTGACCCGCATCAGCACCGTGTTGCGACCCGGGTCGGTGAGGTACTCGGTCTCGATCCTGTACTTGCCGCTCTTCGCCGTCGCGGTCACCTTGCAGGCCATGCCGCCGGTGGCCGGGATCGCCTCGACGGCGTAGGTCATGTCGCGGGTCTGGAGGTCGGTGAACGTCGAGCCGTCGGTGACGACGTACTGGAGCGTCTCGACGTTCGTGTTGTCGACGGTCGGGTAGTAGACGTCGCTCAGGACGCCGTTGGCGACGGTGAACCAGACCTTCGACGTCGAGTTGCGGGCGGTGCCGAGGCAGTCCTTCCGCCCGAGGTCGAAGTGCGACAGCGCGCCCGGCCAACCGG
>Ga0315287_10005510_pt1 | contig 12485 bp, 8 predicted proteins | sample YL17G11_0_MG_FD_205037 | JGI IMG/M metagenome (GOLD analysis project Ga0315287, IMG submission 205037) | Sediment microbial communities from Yellowstone Lake, YNP, Wyoming, USA - YL17G11_0 | ecosystem: Environmental > Aquatic > Freshwater > Lake > Sediment | place: USA: Wyoming | collected...
GCCGGGACACTCTCCTCGCGGATCTTGGCGCGTTCGTGAAACTCCGTATGCGTGAAGCCAGGACACACTGCGATCACCGTGACACCGGATAGTCGAAGAGATGTCGAAAGACCCTCGCTAAAGGTCGTCACCCACGCTTTCGCCGCGTTGTAGGTGCTGCCCGACGTCCAGCCCGCAACGCTGCTCACGTTGATGACAACGCCATGTCCGCGATCACGCATACGCGACAGCGCCGCGTGAGTCACTCTCATGACCGCAGTGATCATCACGTCGATCATGTGCTGCTCGGCGTCGACATCGCCGCCGACGAATCTCTCCTTGAGCGCAAAGCCGGCGTTGTTGACCAGCACATCAATGGCCCGCTCGGGATCGCTCACTCGCGCCTCCACGCGGGCGAGCGCGTGCCGATCCCCCAGATCTGCCGTCAACACCTCACATTCGATGTGGTGGTGGTCGCTCAGCTCGGCGGCGAGCGCCTCCAAGCGTGACGTCGTCCGAGCAACCAGCACAAGGTCGTGCCCGCGGGCCGCGAGGGCACGGGCGAAGGCTTCACCGATGCCCGAGCTGGCGCCGGTAATCAATGCGGTACTCATGCTGGTTACCTTCTCACCGTACGGTGCTCTCATGGATCGACTCGTCCCACGCATGCGCCCACATCGCACCAGCGTCTTCGGCGCGATGTCGGCGCGAGCGACCGAACTCGGCGCGGTCAATCTCGGCCAAGGCTTTCCTGATGTCGATGGCCCCGCATCGGTCCAGGAGGCGGCAATCACCGCGATACGTGAGGGTAGAGGCAACCAGTACCCGCCGGTCCACGGTGTACCCGAACTCCGGCGATCGATTGCAGCCCATCAGAAGCGTTTCTACGGACTCGAGGTCGACCCGGTCGATGGTGTTGTGGTCGGTACGGGTGCGAGTGAAACCCTTGTCGCGGCCATCCTTGCGCTCGTGGACGAGGGCGATGAGGTGATAGTCGTCGAGCCGTACTTCGACCTGTACGCCGCGGCGATCGATCTGGCGAGAGGGACGCGGATCACGATCCCGATGACGATGGATTCCGGCCGTTTCTCGGTTGACCTTGACGCACTGGACGCGCGGATCACATCGCGGACCCGGCTGATCGTCATCAACTCACCGCACAACCCGACCGGCTCGATGCTCTCGGGCCACGAACTCGACCGAATCGCAGCCATCGCCCGGGAACATGACTTGATCATCTTGTCCGATGAGGCTTACGAACATCTCGTGTTCGACGGCGTGCACCACCGACCGATTGCGACGCTGCCCGGCATGTGGGAGCGCACCATCACGGTCGGGTCGGCCGGAAAGTCGTTCTCGCTCACCGGTTGGAAGGTCGGCTGGGCCAGTGGTCCTCCCGATCTCATCGCCGCCGTCCGGACGGTTCGCCAGCACCTGTCGTACGTGTCCAGCGGGCCATTCCAGTGGGCCATCGTCGAGGCCCTTGCCCTGCCGGATTCGTACTTCGTCGAGATGGCCACCGATCTGCAACGTCGACGCGACCGGCTCGCGGCTGGTTTGTCCGGATGCGGTTTAGCGCCGTCGAGCACCTTCGGCACATACTTCTTCGCGACCGACGTACGCCCACTGGGATTCGCAACAGGTGCGGACTTCTGCGAGGACGCGCTGACCCGCGCCGGTGTCGCAGCGATACCTGTCCAAGCGTTCTGCGATAGCCATATCGGGGATCCGTACGTCCGCTGGACCTTCTGCAAGCGCGATGCTGTTCTCGACGAAGCGATTGGCCGACTGCTCAAGAGCTTCGGGAGCCGAGGCTGATGGAGTCGACCATCAACACGTTCACCGTCGACTGTGGCGGAGGGGGGATCAAGGCCTCTGTTGTGGATGAACAGGGCGAGTTGTTGGTCCCGCGGCTGCGAATCCCCACTCCCTATCCCCTTCCACCAGGCGATTTCGTGGACCTCATCGCCAACATGCGCATTGCGCTGGAGCGTGACTCACACCGCGCGAGTGTCGGAATCCCCGGAATGATTCGGCATGGAATCGTGCGCTTCACTCCGCACTACGTCACCGAATCCGGTCCATTCTCGTCAACGAGAGAGGATCTCGTACGCGACTGGCGCGACTTCGACGCGCAGTCCGCACTCGCATCTCGTCTCGGCATCCCTACCCGCGTCGTGAATGACGCTGAACTAGCCGGCGCCGGTGTGATCGCGGGCAGTGGTTTCGAAGTGGTGATCACCCTGGGCACCGGAGTTGGCTTCGCTCTCTTCAATGACGGTGCCTTGCTGCCGAAGATCGAGATCTCTCAAGCATGGGCGCGCACAGATGTGACTCTTGACCAATGGCTGGGCGCCCATCAACGCAGGTTGGTGGGCACTCCCGAATGGTGCCATCGCGTTGTCGCAGTCATCGCTCAATTGCGACGCGTCTTCTTCTGGGACCGTCTCTATCTGGGCGGCGGCAACGCGAAGAAGATCGACTCAGCCTCGGCCGGGGCGCTCGGGACGGATGTGACCCTCGTCGGAAACGCAGTCGCTCTTAGGGGCGGTCCCGCTCTGTGGAGCTGATCATCAACGACTCCTGGTCGGGAGCGATGTCGATGACCACCTCCTGCCCGTCGACAACCTCACCACTCAGGATCGCCTTCGCAAGCACGTCGCCAATCGTGGTTTGAATCAACCGACGAAGTGGTCGGGCGCCGTAGTCCGGGTCGTAGCCCCGCAGTACCAACCAATCGCGCGCAGCCGGCCGTACGGCGAGGTCGATGCGACGGTCGGCAAGACGAGATGCAAGTGACGCGATCTGCAGCTCCACAATGCGGTCGAGGTCGCTCGTCGTCAATGGATGGAACACAACCATGTCGTCGAGCCGGTTGATGAACTCCGGCTTGAACGAAATGCGCACCAAGTCCAGAACGGCGTCACGCTTCTTGTCTTCGTCGAGCAACTGGTCGATGAGGATGTGCGATCCCAGATTCGACGTCAGGATCACGATGGCGTTGCGGAAGTCCACTGTCCGACCATGGCCATCGGTGAGCCGGCCGTCGTCGAGGACCTGCAGCAGAATGTCGAAGACCTCTGGGTGCGCCTTCTCGACTTCGTCGAGCAGGATCACGGTGTACGGCCGACGGCGTACGGCTTCCGTGAGCTGCCCACCCTCCTCGTACCCGACATATCCGGGGGGTGCGCCGACGAGACGTGCCACCGAGTGCTTCTCGCCATATTCGCTCATGTCGATGCGAACTATTGCCCGTTCATCGTCAAAGAGAACATCCGCCAACGCCTTGGCGAGCTCGGTCTTCCCGACCCCAGTCGGTCCGAGAAAGAGGAACGAACCCGTCGGGCGATCGGGGTCGGAGACCCCCGCGCGGGCGCGACGTACTGCGTCACTGACTGCCCGGATCGCGTCCTGCTGGCCAACAACTCGCTGCCCGAGGAGGTCGTCGAGATGCAACAACTTGGCCGACTCTCCCTCTGCAAGTCGTCCCGCCGGGATACCAGTCCACGCAGACACAACCTCGGCCACATCGTCCGGGCCCACTTCTTCCTTGACCATTGCGCTGCGCTGATTCGTCGCGGACGACGCCGCTTCGAGTTCGGCTTCCAGCGCGGGGAGCTCTGCGTACATGATGCGCGAGGCTTGCTCGAAGTCGCCGTCGCGTTGGGCTCGCTCGGCCAACGAGCGCAGCTCGTCGATCCGGATCTTCACGTCACCGACTCGATCAAGCCCGGCCTTCTCCTGCTCCCAGGTCGCCCGAAGTGCCAGCAACTCCTCCTCGAGGTCGGCAAGATCAGCGCGCAACTTCTCCAGCCTGGCCACACTCGCTGGATCAGTTTCGCGCGACAGCGCCATCTCCTCCATGCGGAGGCGGTCCACGTTCCGCTGAAGCTGATCGATCTCGACCGGAGACGAATCGATCTCCATCCTCAGCCGAGACGCGGCTTCATCGACCAAGTCGATCGCCTTGTCGGGCAGAAATCGCGACGTGATGTAGCGATCCGACAGCGTGGCTGCGGCCACGATGGCAGCGTCGCTGATCACGACCTTGTGATGAGCCTCGTACTTACCCTTGATGCCACGAAGGATCCCGATCGTGTCTTCCACAGAAGGCTCACCCACGAGGACTTGCTGGAAACGTCGTTCGAGCGCGGGATCCTTCTCGATGTGATCACGGAACTCGTCGAGGGTCGTGGCACCCACCATGCGCAATTCACCACGAGCCAGCATCGGTTTCAGCATGTTGCCCGCGTCCATCGCCGAATCACCGGTGGCGCCTGCGCCAACCACTGTGTGCAACTCGTCGATGAATGTGAGGACCTGGCCCTCTGAGGACTTGATCTCGTCGAGGACAGCCTTGAGCCGTTCCTCGAACTCGCCGCGATACTTGGCTCCCGCCAGCATGGCACCCAGATCCAGTGCGACCAGACGCTTCCCTTTCAGCGACTGTGGAACATCGCCGGACACGATGCGCTGGGCAAGACCTTCGACGACCGCGGTCTTGCCAACGCCTGGTTCACCGATGAGCACCGGGTTGTTCTTGGTACGCCGCGACAACACCTGAACGACGCGACGGATCTCCGTGTCACGCCCGATCACCGGGTCGATCTCACCTCGGCGAGCTCGTTCGGTCAGATCAACCCCGAATTTCTCCAGCGCTTCGAAGGTCCCCTCCGGGTCAGCGGAGGTGACCCGCGCCGCACCGCGCACGCGCTCAAGCGCATCCACGAGTGCGGTGGCCGTTGCACCCTCGCGGGCCAACAAATTCGCGACGTCGGAACCCTGTTGAGACGCGAGCCCCAGCAGCAGGTGTTCGGTCGAGACGTACTCGTCCTTGCGCATCCGTGCTGTTTCCTCGGCGGAAGCGAGCGCACGCTGCAACCCATTCGACAACTGCGGACTCTCGACCGTGCCTCCGGACGCGGCCGGGATCTTCTGCAGTTCAGCGTTGGCGAGTTCGAGCAGACCAGCACGATCAGCGCCTGAGGCGGTGAGGAGCGCTTCGGCGATTCCCTCCGGCTGCGAGAGCAATGCGTGCAGCAGGTGGATCGCCTCGACATGCGGATTACCCGCGGCGGCAGCACCGCGTACGGCAGCGCCCAACGCCTCTTGACTGCGTGTTGTCAGCGGCAAGTTCATCCGATATCCCTTTCTCACTCGTTTCACTTCGTAGCGAGCCCCGGCCGACCCAACCGCTACGCTTCGGCCCAGCTCCCGAGTGGCGATCGCGGCGGAGAGCGAACGTAGGGAGCGATGCGTGCCGGGGAGCAGGTTCGAACAGATCGAGATCCTGGTGGATCTCATGGTGCGATTGCAGCCCTCGAGCATTCTCGATGTCGGCGTTGGCAACGGTCTCTACGGTCTACTGGCCAGACAGTACGTCGACGAATCGGGTCCGTTCGCGGACGAGGGACTCCACCTTGAGGGTATCGAGATATTTGAGGGCTATCTGACCGACGTGCAGCGAACGATCTACGACCGCATACACGTCGGGGATGCGTTGGCGATCCTCCCGGAGATGGAGGGCCGGGCGTTCGACCTAGCCATAGCCCTCGACGTGATCGAGCACCTTCCTGATCCGCGAGGCGACGAGTTGCTCCGCGACCTCCTGCGAGTGTCAAGGACCGTTGTCATCACGTCGCCCCGGGGGGACTTCCCCCAAGGCGAGATGTACGGCAACGTCCACGAGACCCACGTATCCACATGGCCGCCAGCCCGACTCCGCGCGGCTGGAGCGGCCCTGATCGTTCCCCACCCATTCGTATCCATCGCACTCTTCACCAAAGACCGGGAGTTCGTTCGCTACTACCACCGGTACCTGATGCTGAAGCGGGCTTCAGTCCTGGCACCTGTCGGTCTGGTCGCGAGAATGACCACGGTGGACCGGTTCCGGAAGTTCGCGTTGCGCCGCGCCGGCGGAGAGCGCTGATCACCTGTCGCAATGCACCGAAGTCGCCTGCCTTGAGGTAACTCGACGGTCCCATCTCCTTGCTCCGTCCCTAGTTCGTCGGGCCCTTGCGTTGCGGTCGCCACACCACCAAGGCCGTCGCGTTGCGGGTCTGGTTCTCGTGCCTCAACTTGCCGCGAAGCGATTCGGTGTTGGTGTGCACTTCAGCGAGGCGATCGCGAAGGCGGTCGATCTCTGCTTCGAGTTCGAGGACGCGCGCTATACCGGCCAGATTCACACCCTCTGCGGAGAGTCTCGCCACTTCGAGAAGTCGCGCGACGTCATACATGGAGTACAACCGATTGCGGCCGCCAGATCTTCCTGGTGAGACGAGTCCCAATCGGTCGTACTGCCGCAGCGTCTGCGGATGCATGCCGGCCAACTGGGCGGCGATAGAGATGACGTAGACCGGAGAACGTTCATCGACGTTGGGTTCACGACCGATAGGACTACTCATGGCTTCCCTCCTTGCGCACCAGCAGCCTTCGCTGCCTTCGCAACCTGCGGCGCGCTGGAGGCGCGGGCCAGGAGTTCAGCGCGCGGGTCAAGGTGGTCATTGGCTCCGCGGAACGCTTCAACCGCTTCGCGCGCTTGATCGCTGAGATGCGCTGGTACGACGACGTCGAGCGTGACGAGCAAGTCTCCGTGCGTGCCGTCCCGCCGGGTGGCTCCACGACCCCGAACTCGAAGAACTCGGCCCGATGCGCTCCCGGCAGGCACTTTGACGGTCACGGTCCCTCCAGTCATGACCGGCACCTTCACGTCAGCACCTAGTACTACCTCGTCGAAGGAGACCGGCAACGTGACCGTGAGGTTGTCGCCTTCTCGCCCGAACACCGGGTGCGGAGTGACTCGCACAGTCACATACAGATCGCCGGCAGGGCCGCCGCGTTCCCCCGGTGCACCCTTGCCTTTCAGTCGAATTCGTTGGCCATCGCGTACACCCGCCGGCAACCGAGCCGACACCGTGCGAATGCTCTGGCCACGACCGCTGCCGTGACATTGCGCACACGGCTCGTCGACGACCATGCCGCGCCCACGACATTCGCGACACGGTTCCGGGAAGGCGAAACCACCAGCGTTACGGGTCAGCTCACCTGCACCTTGACACACCGCACACACGCGGGGAGTCGTCCCTGCTTTGGCCCCGGTCCCATGACACACCGCGCAAGCCGCTTCCGTACTCAATCGCAGTGGCAGCGTGACGCCAGCGAGTGCATCGGCAAACCCGAGGGTGACTTCACTGTCGATGTCAGCACCGCGTCGGGGCCCGCGCGTCGTTGTGCCACGTCCGAACATCCCGCCGAGCACATCGCCCAGACCGCCGCTGCCCCCGAAGATGTCTCCGAACCCACTGCTACCGAAGTTTCCACTGCCTCCGCCAGCCCCAGGGCCGGTGAAACGCCTCCCACCCTGGGCGAACAACGCACGTGCTTCGTCGTACTCCGCGCGCTTCTTCGGGTCCGAGATGACGTCGTAAGCCTCTGAGACGGTCTTGAATTTCTCCTCGGCTTTCGAGTCGCCTTTGGTGCTATCGGGGTGATACTTCTTGGCGAGTTTGCGGTATGACTTCTTGACCGTGGCCTGGTCAGCGTCCTTTGCGACACCGAGTTCGGCGTAGAAGTCCTTCTCGATCCAATCCTGAGTACTCATCTGCACCCATCACTGCGGATCGACGACGCTGACAACGGCAGCACGGATGACTCGTTCGCCGTAGCGGTAACCGGGCTGGTAGATCTCCGCACACGTCGGTTCGGTGACATCGGCCGAAACGTCGTGACTGATGGCTTCGTGGATCGCGGGATCGAACGGATCGCCCGCGACGCCATAGGACTTGAGTCCGAGTCGCGACACGGTCGTCTCAAGTGCCTCACCCACCGAACGGAAGCCGCCTTCGAGTTCGCTGTGAGTACGCGCACGGCCGATGTCGTCGAGCACAGGCAACAGCTCGGCCAAGGTGGCTGCAATCGCTTGTTCACGCGACAGATCGCGATCGCGCTCCACCCGACGCCGATAGTTGGCGTACTCGGCCTGCAAACGTTGCAGATCCTCGGTGCGCTCGGCCAACTCGACGCGAAGTGGATCGATTCTCGACTCACCCAGATCGACCGCCGTCACGTCGACCTCGATCTCGTCGGCGCCGGCCGCGGGGGTACGAAGCAGGCCGGTCACCGGGTCGAGACGACGTTTGTCGGTGATCTTGACGCCTTCACCGTTGTCGTCCGGGGTTGATCGGTCAGGCGAACTCACTTCTCGTCGCCTTCATCGTCAACGATTTCGGCGTCCACAACATCGTCGTCCACGGTCTCGCTGTCCGACGACGTCGGTGCCTCTGCCGACGGTTCGGCGTACATCGCGGTTCCTAGCGATTGACTCGCCATCGCCAGCGCCTCAGCGTGTTGCTTGATGGCCTCGATGTCGTCTCCCTCGAGAGCCTTCTTCAGATCTGCGAGCGGACCGTCGACATTGGACCTCGCGTCAGCGGGGATCTTCTCATCGTTGTCCTTCAGGAACTTGTCCGTCTGCCACACGAGGGCCTCCGCGGAGTTGCGGACTTCGGCTTCCTCACGGCGCTTGCGGTCCTCCTCGGCGTGCGCTTCGGCATCTTTCATCATCCGATCGATCTCGTCCTTGGGAAGCGCGGAACCGCCGGTGATCGTCATCGACTGCTCCTTGCCCGTACCCATGTCCTTCGCGGACACGTGCACGATGCCGTTGGCGTCGATGTCGAAGGTGACTTCGATCTTCGGTACACCCTGCGGCGCCGGCGGAAGGCCGGTCAGTTCGAAGGTTCCGAGCTTCTTGTTGTACGCCGCCATCTCGCGCTCGCCCTGGAACACCTGAATAAGGACCGAGGGCTGATTGTCATCGGCGGTTGTGAAGGTCTCAGAGCGCTTCGTCGGGATCGTGGTGTTTCGCTCGATGAGCTTGGTCATGATGCCGCCCTTGGTCTCCAGACCCAGCGAAAGCGGCGTGACGTCCAGCAGGAGCACGTCCTTGACCTCGCCCTTGAGAACACCACCCTGCAGGGCAGCGCCAACTGCGACGACCTCGTCGGGGTTGACACCCTTGTTGGGCTCCTTGCCAGCAGTCAGCTCGCGTACCAAGTCGGTGACGGCGGGCATGCGCGTCGAACCACCGACGAGGACGACGTGGTCGATGTCCTTGACCGCGATTCCCGCGTCCTTGATCACCTGAGCGAACGGAGCCTTGCATCGGTCGAGCAAGTCCGTCGTCAGCTGCTGGAACTGCGCGCGCGTCAACGTCTCGTCGAGGAACAGCGGGTTCTTGTCTGCATCAACGGTGATGTACGGCAGGTTGATCGAAGTCTGCTGCGAACTGGACAACTCGATCTTGGCCTTCTCCGCCGCTTCACGGATGCGCTGCATCGCCATCTTGTCCTTGGACAAGTCGATGCCATGGGCGTTCTTGAACGAGGCGACGAGGTGGTCGACGACTTTCTGATCCCAGTCGTCACCGCCGAGGTGGTTGTCACCGCTGGTGGACTTGACCTCGACGATCCCCTCACCGATTTCCAACAGCGAGACGTCGAAGGTGCCGCCACCGAGGTCGAACACCAAGATGGTGTGCTCGGTGTCGCCCTTGTCCAGGCCGTAGGCCAACGCCGCGGCGGTGGGCTCGTTGATGATGCGCAGGACATTGAGACCCGCGATCTCGCCGGCCTCCTTGGTTGCCTGCCGCTGGGCGTCGTTGAAGTACGCCGGGACGGTGATTACCGCATCGGTCACCGACTCGCCGAGATACGCCTCGGCGTCGCGCTTGAGCTTCTGCAGCACCCGAGCGCTGATCTCCTGGGGGTTGTACGCCTTGCCGTCGATGTCGACGGTCCACTGCGTACCGATGTGCCGCTTGACCGAGCGAATGGTCCGCTCGACGTTGGTGACTGCCTGGCGCTTGGCCACCTCACCCACGAGGACCTCGCCATTGCGCGCGAATGCCACGATCGACGGGGTGGTCCGGGCGCCCTCGGCGTTGGCGATGACGGTCGGCTCGCCGCCCTCGAGGACGGCGACGCAAGAGTTGGTGGTGCCCAGGTCGATACCGACGACTCGGCTCATGAAGGTGTCCTCCGTGCTGATAGGTAGTGCTGGCAGGTGTTCTGACTTGGGTCGATCCAAGCCTCGACTCGACAATGCTGTCAACTCAAGCGCAGATCAATTGAGTCGATATGACTCAAGTCGTTCAACTCAGGCGGTCGGCGTTCCATTCCCGACTCCGGCCGGGAGCCAAGAGACCTCTCGAGAGCGGCGCGCGCCACTCTGAGAGGTCTCTTTGGTTCAGATCGGGGTGGTGAGGGAGGCGGGAGCCGGTCCGGTTCCTCACCTCCGTCGACTTACGTCCCGGTGACTCGGACGCTGACGCTGTAGGCCGCCAGATGGTTGGCGTAGGCCGGCGCATAGAGGCGGTAGTACCAAAGCCCCTTGGCCAGAACCGCGCTCACACCGTAGACGGACGCGGAATTCGTCTTGGCCGAGCCGGCGCCGTACCAACGGCCCTTGTAGAGGCGCTGGAGATACACGGTCATCCGGGTCGTCGGGCTGACCTTGCCGGTGAAGGTGATCTTCGATCCGTGCAGGCGCTTGGTGGCCGATGCCTTGACCGTTGCGGACCACTTCACGCTGACGACGGCCGCTCCGGAGTACGCCCACGAAGCGCCGGTCACTGGGTCCAGGACCGCGATCCGGTAGTCGGTGTTCAGCGCTGGCCTCACCATGTAGGCGAACGCACCTGCGGTCGTGCTGTTGGAGTACGCAGCCGGAACGTAGGCGCCGATGCCGTGCGCACGGCTCTCCAGGCGTACCGGCCAATTGCGACCAACACCGGTACCCGAGACATAGACGGCCGAGGCGAGCTTGCTCCAACCCCCGTACGTCACCACGGGCGGCGTCCGGGTCAGAGCCGCGGCGGACACGCTGCGCCCAGCCCCGACGCGCCACACCGAGTCCGCCCAATTGCCCCCGTCGGGATACGTCGCCGCCGCGTAAGGCGCCACTGTCTGCGCTGCGGTCCAGACGTCGGTGCTGGTGGGGTCGGGGTCGGGGACGACCGCGGCACGGGCACTCCAGAACAAGGACGTGGCTCCCGACGCGACGTCGTCGACTCCGGTCAGCGGGTGGTACGTGGCACCGGACCACCGCACCAGCGGCGCAGCGAGCCAGGACCCATCCGCGGCGCGAACATCGTGGATCACACCCACCGTTGACCCTGCGTCGAGCAGATTCGCGGTCAAGTGCACCTGACTCGTTGAATCCAGGGTGATCGCCGGGGCCCACAGATTCGAGCCCAACCGCGAGTACGTCTCGTCGACGGACAGCGTGGGCGTTGTGCCGGTGGTGGTACCCACCAGACGAACACAACTACGCGCCGTGGAGTCGCCGTCGGGCGTACACGTCACGATGGACGCAGACCACAGCACCGGGCCACGTGCGACGGCCGAAACCGGCTGGAAGTCGCCACCGTAGATCGGCACCGTGCCCGTTGACGCCGGAGCCAGCGCCGCGACATCGGTCGGAGGAACCGGGGCTCCACCCACTGGCACAGGGACGGTCGAGTCCGTCACGGTGTAGGGAATCGTTGTGCCGGTGATGCCGATGACGCCGAGGTTCGCCGTCGGCGACGAACCAGATGTCTGCCAGTACGTGAGATAGGCAGCAGCGTCGCCAGCGGCAGAGCCGTAGGACGATGCCACCGCCATCCCTTCGTGCGGAATGCTCAGAGAGTTGTCCGCAATCGCCAGCGGCGGCGGATTGTTGGGGTCAGCAGGCACGAGACCTGACAGATTCATGATCAGTAGATCGGTCCCCACCGGTGCAAGGGTGCTCGAGTCGAACGAGTTGGTTCGCACGACAACCTTGTCCGACGTGACGATCAGGAGCGGCTCGTCCAAGATCGCCGCGGTCGTGGACGAAACGTCGTGAGCAACAAAGTCCGCCATGCTCGAAGGCGCGTTGTTCTTGGAGACCAGGATCACCACGCGACTGCCGATGAACGCCTTGGCGTTGTCGTACTCCGTGAACGCCACAGTCACGAACCAGCGGGCGCTACGTACGTCGTAGAAGACCTGTGGCGAGGAGGCGATTTCGTTTCCGACGTAGCCGGCAAACACATCCAACGACTCACGGTTGAGTCCGCCCCCGGTCGTTCGGTCGTAGTAGGAAACGCTGCCGTTGACTGCTTCGATGACTCGGGTCGGACCGACACCCAGCGTCGGACTCGGCGGCGTCGCATAGATCGGGCCACTGCCGTACAGGTTTCCGATCTTGTCGGCGTTCTGCCGTGACGTCGTCGCGTCAATTCGCCGTAGCCCATGAAGGCTCGCCACGCCGCGCGCCGGTGGAGCGATTCCTTGGGGCGCCTGAGCTGCCCCTAGCGCAGCCTGGGGCACCTTCATCGCAGCCAATGCGGCGGGGGAGGTGTGGGAGGTAGACCCGGTGTGGGAGGTAGACCCGGTGTGGGAGGGGTGCACGACGGGAGCGCGCGTCGATCCTGCGGCAGCAGTGGGTAGGGCGAGGCCAACCGCGACGACGATAACGATCGG
>Ga0315287_10005511_pt1 | contig 12485 bp, 8 predicted proteins | sample YL17G11_0_MG_FD_205037 | JGI IMG/M metagenome (GOLD analysis project Ga0315287, IMG submission 205037) | Sediment microbial communities from Yellowstone Lake, YNP, Wyoming, USA - YL17G11_0 | ecosystem: Environmental > Aquatic > Freshwater > Lake > Sediment | place: USA: Wyoming | collected...
TCTCCACTTCGGACGAAACACACGCACACAGGAAACGCCTGGGCCATCCTCGCCGACGCCACCCGCTCCCACCGCACGGTCCTCCTCTCGACCTTCGTCGCCGCGGGCGTCGCCAGGGGGCTCGTGGGCCTCCCGTTCCTCAAGACCTTCTGGCCGCTGCTGGCCGCCGTCTCGCTCTCGGAGGCGGTGGCCGCCCCGGTGATCATCCTGGCCGACGCCGCGACGCAGCAGGCCGCCGAGGCCGCCGGCAGCGACTACGGCCGCGTCAGACTCTTCGGCGCCGTGGGCCTGGGCGCGTTCTCGCCGCTCAACGGCCTGCTGGTGACCCGCCTCGGCAACGGCGCCGGGTTTGCCGCCGGGGCGGCGGCGTGGCTGGCCGCCTCGTGCCTGACCGCCGCCCTCCCCGTGGCCGGGCTGAGCTCCGCCGCGGCGAGGGGGCAGAGGCCCGCGGGGAGGAGGGCGGCGAGCGAGGCCGGAGGGGGGAGCAGCTGCTGCAGCGGGCGCCTGCCGCTGCCGCTGCCCGCGCCGGCCGTCGTCGTCGTCGAGGCGGGAGAAGCAGGATCGGAAGAAGAGGAGGAGGAGGGGCTCGAGCGAGAGCCCGCCACCTCATCTGCTAGTTCTCGGTCTTCCTCGGTCGAGTTCGAGGCCGTTGCCGCCGCGAGAGCAGGAGAGCGGGGAGGCGAAGCAACAGCAGCAGCAGCGGCAGCAGCAGCAGTGGCAACAGCAGGGGAGACGACGACGGCGACGACTGCGACGACGGCAACGACGACAACAGCGGCGCAACAGCGGGGACAGGCCCCGCCATGTCTCTCCCTCCCCTCCCGCCTCGGAGGAGCAGCAACTCCCCGCGCTCGCCTTTCCTCGCACGGAGGAGGAGGAGGAGGAGGAGCCGGGAAGAGCGGCGACGGGGGCGCCGTCGCAGCCGTCGCCGCAGCGGCCGCTGCCCTCGGCCCCACCTCCTCGCCCCCCCCTCCGCGAGCCGGCGGCGCTCCGACCCCGCCAGGCGCCCTCGCTATCTTCGACGCGACGCTCGGTCGGAGCGAGGGCGGCGACGGACGGGAGCGGAGGGGCAGCCGCGGCTCCCCTTCGCCGGCCCCCTCGACCGCCGCCTCCTCGACGCGCCCGCTGTCGCCCGCGCTCGGAGCCGCCGGGAGCGATGGGAGGACGGTCTCTAGCTTGTCGGCTGCGCTCGCCCTTTCGACGAAGAGGCGGAGGACCTCGTCGTCCTCCTCTTCTTCCGCTCACGCCTTCGTCGTCGACGCCTCGGCGCTGCCGCTCCACCGCAAGCTCGCCGCCGTCTTCGGCTCGCCGCGGGCCGCGCCGTTCTTCGCGACCGCCTGGGCCCTCGGCTACGGCGCCGGCACGATCGACTCGTGGCTCTTCGTGTTCCTCGGGGAGCCCCCCCTGAGGGCCTCGAAGCAGCTGATGGGCGTGACGGTCCTCGTGACGTGCGCGACCGAGGTGCCGGCCTTCTTCTTCGCGGGCGCCCTCGTCGAGCGGTTTGGGGCCGGGAGGGTGCTGTCGGCGGCGGCGCTGGCGCTCGCCGCGAGGCTCGCCGGGTACTGGGCCCTGCCCTCGCTGGCGCGCAGCCCCTGGGCCGTCCTTCCCCTCGAGGCGCTCAACGGCGTGACGTTCGGCTGCGGCTGGGCCGCGGGGACGGCCCGGGCCGCCAGCCTGGCCCCCCCGGGGCTGGCGGCGACGGCACAGGCGGCGTTCGCGGCGGTGTACGGCGGGCTCGGCGCGGGGCTGGGGTCGCTGGCGGGGGGCGTCGTGAGGAGCAGGGCCGGGGGCGCGCGGCGGGTGTTCGCCGCCGCGGCCGCGGTCGTCGCGCTGGCGTGGGCCGCGGCGGCGGCGGCGGAGGCGTTTGTGGAGCGGGCGGAGAGGAGCGGGAGGAGGGGGAGGAGCGCGGAAGGGGTCTTGAAGCAGCAGCGGAAGGGGCTGCAGCGCTGGCCGTTGGCTGACGGCGACGAGAAAGGGAGGAAAATCGGGCCGCTCGCGGCGTGACTCTCGAGTGCTGTATCTTTCAGTCCGAACCCTTTCAAAAAGAAGAAAAAGGGAAGACGGAAACAGTTTCTTTTTCAGAGGTTCGAGCGAGAGAGCGAGAGCTCACCTTCCATTTCCCTTTCTTTCTCTCCCCGCTGACGGGAGGAGAGGCGGCTTTTTGCTCTTCCAATTGGCTCTGGAGAAAGGCACGATCCTCTCTCCTGGCATGACGCGAAGAGAGAGAGGAGCAAGCGCACAGGGGGGCGGCGGGAGCGGAGGCATGCAAGAAGGCGGCGGCGCCGCCGATCGATTGCGAACGGCCGCAGCGGCGACGACCTCGACCCTAGCCGACCCCGGGCGGCGACGCTCCTCTCGCCGCTGCTGCCGCTCCGCTCCGGCGACGAGGACCAGTGCGGCCTCCAAGCTCTGGTATTTGTGGACCTACGCCGCCCAGGCCATGCTCGTCCCCTTTCTGAATCTGGCCTTCCTGCGGGGAGCGGGCCTGACGAGGGCGCAGCTCGGGGCGGTCTCGGCGGCGAGGCCGTGGCTCTCTGCCGTGAGTTTTCTTCTTCTTTTTCCCCCCATCTTTTCGTGTTTCGCGCGCGCGCGCGCGAGAGAGAGAGAGAGAGGGAGAGGAGCTTTGAATGTGTGCTTCTTCTTCACTTCTTCTTCTCTCGCTGGAGGGAGATGGAAGAGAGAGACAGAGAGAGAAATGCCTCACTCTTCCTTCCTTTTCCCCCTCTTCTCTTCCCTCTTCTTCTTTTCCTCGTCAAAAAAAACAGATAACCGGAAACCTCTGGGCCCTCTGGGCCGACGCCACGGGCCACCACGGCCCCATCCTCGCCTTCGCCTACTGCGCCGCCGGCCTCCTCCGCTACTCCCTCCGGTACGTCAAGGGGTTTCCTCAGACCCTGGGCGTCGTCCTGCTGATGGAGGCTCTGGGTTCCCCCGTGAACATCATCGCCGACGCTGCCGTCATCGCCTCCGGCGGGGGCGACGAAGGGAGCTACGGCCGCACGAGGCTGTACGGCGCCGTCGGGTGGGGCCTGTTTTCACCCGTCGGGGGGTGGCTGGTCCAGAGGAGGGGCCTCGGCGCGGGGTTCGTGGCGAACGGGGCAGGGTGGGGCAGCGGGCTGCTGCTGACGCTGATGCTCCCCGTGTCGGTCCTCTCCTCTTCGAGTTCGAAAAAGAAGGACAGGAAGAGGGAGAAGGGAGGGGCGGGCGCTTCCGAGCCTTCTTCTTCTTCCGAGGCCGCTGCTGCCGCTCTCGCTTCTTCTCCTTCAGCTCGTGCTGCCGAGGCTGCCGCTGCTGCTGCTGCTGCTGCTGATCCCCCCTCTGAGCCCGGCGGCGGCGTCGAAAGCAGAGGGGGGATCGCTGGCTCGAGGAGGAGGACCAGCCTCGATGACGACTGCGACGGCGAGGAAAAGGAGCGCGGCGAGGAGGAGCGAGGAGGCGAGCCCTCTTCCTCTTCAGACGGCGGCGACGACGAGACCGAAGCCGCCGCCGCCGTCGCCGAGGCCGCCGCGAGGGAGGCCCCGCTGGCGCCCGCGGCGGAGCTCGTAGCTTTCGACGGACACGCGCTGGCGCACCACCATCATCGTCACCACAAAAAGGAGAGGAAGGAGAAGAAAAAGAGGGGGCGTGATCATCCTCACTCGACTGACGACGTCGAGGAGCCTCTCTTGAGCCCCTCGACCACCGCCGCCGAGGAAAATGAACTCGACGGCGACGACGGCAACGCTCTCTCGACCTCTTCCTCCTCAGACGACGACGACAACGACGACAACGAGAGGCTCCCCCTCGCCAGGAAGCTCGCCGCAGTCTTCTCCTCCCCTCGCTCCTGCGCCTTCTTCGCCACGGCCACGCTCTTCGGCTTCGCGATGGGGACCATAGACACCTGGCTCTTTGTGTTCCTGGACGAAGCCCTCGGGGCGAAGGAGGCACTGATGGGCGCGACGCTGACCGTCACGTGCGTCGTCGAGGCTCCCGTGTTCTGGGCCTCGGGGTTCCTGATCCGGTCCCTGGGAGTGCCGCGTATCCTCGCCCTCGTGCACGCAGCGTTCCTGCTCCGCCTGTCGTGCTACTGTCTGCTCCCCTGGGCCGTCAACGTGAAGGGTCTCTCGCCGTGGGTCGTGCTGGCCGTCGAGCCGCTGCACGGCGTCACGTTCGGGTGCGCGTGGGCCGCCGGCTGCGCGCAGGCGGCGAGGCTCGCCCCGCGCGGCCTGTCGGCGACGACGCAGGCGCTATTCAGCGGGCTGTACCTCGGCGCGGGGAGCGGGCTGGGCGCGCTGGTGGGCGGCGTCGTCCACTCGCGGTGCTCGAGGGAGGGCGAGGCCGCGCGCGGGGGCCGGGCCGTGTTCGCGGTCGCGGCGGGCGTCGTCGCGGTCGGGTGGCTGCTGTCGGCGCTGGCCGGGTCCTTCATGGGGCCCCCGCTCCCCTCTGCCGCTCCTGCTCGCTCCGCTCCTGCTCCTGCTCCGGGGGACGAAGGAGGAAGGCGGTGGAGGCGGCAGCAGCAGCAGCAGCGAGGCTAAGAAGTGGAAACTTCTTCTTCTTCTTCTTGTTCTTGTTCTTTTTAATTTGCAATCACTTTCCTGCCCTCGCCTTCTCTTCCTCTCTCTCTCTCTCTCTCTCTCTCTCTCTCTCTCTCTCTCTCTCTCTCTCTCTCTCTCTCTCTCTCTCTCTCTCTCTCTCTCTGAACTAAAGTTCTACCCTCAACTGCACCTCGTTCACGCGCTCCTCGAGCTGGAACAGGGCCCCGTACTGCGCCAGCCTGAACGCCCCCCTCGCGTCCCGCTCGCAGAGCCTGAGTCCGTCCCTCTCCAGGGCGAGAGCCAGCGCGTCTCGGGCCTCCAGGGTCGCCTCGGGCGTCGCGTACTGGGCCGGGACGCGGGCAGCGGCGACGAGCTCGCCGCCGCGGGCGGCGAGGCGGACGCCTTCCCTCATCGGCAGCGGCGGCGTCGGGGGGGGAGTCTCCTCGGAGCTCTCCTTCTCTTTCCCGCTCCTTTTCTCCGAGAGCCGAGGGCCGATGTGGAGGCTCATGACCTTGGGCTCGGAGGAGGGAGAGGAAGGAGAGGAGACGGCGGCGGCGGTCCCGGGCGGGAAGTGCATGACGACGGGCTGCGACTCGGCGAAGCGCGCGCCGGCCTCGTTGGCGCCCGACGCGTACGACCCGACCTTTTCAAACCCCTCGTCCCTCCGGACGTATTCGCACTCGACCGCAAAGTGCGAAGCGTAGAGGCGCAGGTCGTAGTCTTCGGTCTTGGAGACGACCTCGTAGGGAGGGAAGGAGGTGCCGCCGGCGCCCGGAGGAGAGGAGGGGGTGGCGGAAGGAGGCGCGAGGGTGCGGGGTGGCGGTCGTCGCCGCTGGCGTCGTCGAGCGAGGCCACGATCGGCGGTCGGCGGCATCGCCGCTCTCGGCGGCCTCCCGACGAGCGTTGCGGCCATGTGAGGCTTTGATTGTAATTTGGGGGCTTCCAGCACCTTCTTAGCTTTCTCCGTGGGCGGTTTTGTAGACCGCGGGAAGCAGAGAGACGCGAGAGAGGTAAGATGGGATTGATTTTGAGAAACTAGCTCGAAAGAGACGAGTTTTGGACACACCCAAAGTTGTCTTTTCCCCTCCTTTTGTTTTTCATCTTCATTTTCTTAAAATTATTTCTGAACGAGCAAGTTCGCAGTACGAAGTGGGGGAAGGAGGGAGAGCAGGAGAGAGAAAAAAGAGGAGGCAGAACGAACCGGAGCCCAGACGCAGCGGCAGGGACGGAGGAAGAGAGAGCAGGAGGACGAGCGAGCGAAAAAATGTCTCTACCTCTCCAAGCAGCACGGCGGCGGCGGCCTCGGCCACGGCTCCCTCGCCAGCCGCCTCCCCAGCTCCAGATAGGGAGCGGCGCGCGCTTCGTTCGTCAAGCCGGCAGCGCCCGAGGTGGTGGTCAGGACCCACACTTCCGTTTCGGAGAGGCAGCGAGGCCAGGCGGCGGGGCGCAGCGAGCGGGGCTGCAGCCCGTAGCCGACGCCCGACGACGGGGCCGCCGCGGCCCGCGCCCGCCGCCCCCTGCCCCCTTCCTTCGAGGCGTCCCTCCGCCCCCCGCCCCCGGCGTTGAGGAGCTCGACAAACTGCCTCTTGCCCGTGAAGGCGATCACTCGGGGAGCGCAGCAGGTCGAAGGGTGGCGGCGATCGCGAAGAGAGGGAGGGGAGGGAGGGGCGCCGACCCCGCCGCTGCCGCCGCCGCCCCCTTTGCTCTCCCCCGCCTCCCCTCCCCCCTCCTCGCCCCCCTCCTCCTCCTCCCCCTCGGGGCGGCACCGGCACCCGGCGACCCTCGCGGCCCTTCGCACGTGCTCGACGAGCCTTCCATAATACCCGGGAGCCCAGGCGGCGAACGCCGAGGACGAGATCGACGAGAGGTCCGTCTCGGGGTGGCTCTGGCCGACGTCGCAGAGTCCGAGCCCGGCGAATTGGTTGAGGAGCTCGTCGTCGGCGGCCGCGCCCGAGAAGGGGCTCCGTGTGCCGCTCCCCTCGGTCTTCACCCCGTCGGTCGAGCAGCCGGGGAGCCTGCATGAACGGGACGCGCGGGAGGAGGAGTAGGAGGAGGAGGCGGCGGAGGAGGAGGCCAGCGAGACAGCGACGCGCGGTGGGACGATCCCGGGCGACGAGTGCAGCAGGGGCCAGAAGCGGTTGGAGCGGTGGGCGTATGCGTGTCCCTGCTGCCAGGCCGTGACGGAGGGGTTGGTGCCGGAGAACACGCAGCGCAGGGGGAGGGAGCCGAGCCTCTCAGGGAGGCCCGCGGGGGGTTCGAGGAGGAGGCGAGGAGGGGGGCAGGGTCGCGCGGCCGGCGGCGTCGGCGGCGGCGGGAGCATCGCCGCTTTTGCTTTCGCTCGCTTTCTCGTCGGCGGCGGCGACGCTTCTGCCTCTTTCTCTTCTCCCTCTTCCTTGGCTTCGATTTTCATCGGGGAGCCGAGATGAGTCTCCGCAGCGGCAAGAGCAGGGCGCTTTGACGCGGACTGGAGGCGTGTGGCTCGCATCTTCCTTTTGTTACTAGGGGTGTCGGAGTTGAGAGAGAGAGAGAGAGAGAGAGAGAGAGAGAGAGAGATCGATTGTGCGGCGATTGTCATTTTCCGTTCGCTCGCATCTCTCTCTCTCTGCTCCAACTCTCTCCTCTTTCCCTTTTTCCTCTTCAATGTCCTCCCCAGCAGTGCTCACGTTCGCCGTCATCGGCGAGGGGGACTCGCCGATCTTCGAGGCTGACCTCTCCGCTCCGCCCTCGGCGGCGTTCACGGACGCGCCGGCGGAGGGAGAAGACGGCGACGACGACGAGGATGCGGCGAAGAAAGACCCATCATCGGCCTCGGCCTCGACGAGCGACCACCACCCGCAGCCCTCGTCCCGCGACGAGCGCGCCGCCTACCTCCACCAGTTCGTCCTCCACGCCGCCCTCGACGCCGTCGACGAGGTCCTGTTCTCGCACTCCGGAGGAGGAGGAGCAGGCGCGGGAGGGGGAGGGGGAGCAGAGGGGGGCGCGGCGGGGTCGTCGGGCTCATCCTCGGCGGCCGGCGCGGGCGGTGCGCCGCACCTGGGCGTCGTCGACCGCTTCAACGCGCTACAGGTCTCCGCCTACGCCACGCCCGGGTCTCTGAAGCTGCTCCTGCTCCACGACGGCAGGCCCGACGACGTCGTGCGCGGGTTCTTCAAGGAGGTTCACGAGGCGCTCGTCAAGGCGCGGCTCAACCCCTTTTTCGTCGGGGGAGCGGGGAGCTCTTCGAGCGTCGGCGGCGGCGCCTCCTCCGCCCCTTCTTCTTCCTCCTCCTCTTCTCTGTGCTGCGGCGGGGGCAGCTCCGGGACGGGCCTGACGGGCCTGCTGTCGGCGAGGGGCAGCGGGTTCGACAGGAGGGTGCGGAGCCTGGCGAGGAGCTACTTCAGGGTGATGGTATGAAGGAAAGAAGAAGAAAAGAAGAAGAAGGAGGGGAAGAGGGACCGAGAAGGTGTTTGGGTCTGTAAAAAAACAAAAAAGAGATCGCACCTCGAGGTGCTTCGAGAAGGAGATCGCGAGGCATCAAGGCGGCGACTGAGGGTGAGTGAGGGTAGACAAGAGGGAGAGGGAAAAAAACACGAGCCGAAGAGAGAGGGTGCCTTGTTTCACAAATCTTCTTTTTAGTTTTCAGCTCCTCTTTTTTTTCGCGGTGCCCGCTGCTACCTCCTCGTCGCCCTCTCTTCCTCGGAGGAGAGAGCACCGGAGCGCTCTCTCGGTAGCAGCAGCAGCAGCACGGAACGCCGCGTTGCGTTGAGAGAGCAAGAGGAAGAAGCGAAAAGAGAGAGAGAGAGAGAGAGAGAGAGAGAGAGAGAAAAATAAAAAAACTGCAGCGATGGATGGCCACCGAGTCTTCCGCGTCCCGCTGCCGGCCGACAGCAACAACGGCGCCGGCCCCTCGACTCCGGCGCCCGCGCACACGGCGCCGCCTTCGACGTCGCGCACGATCACGGACACCATCATTGGAGGTAAAGAAGAAGGAGAGAAAGAGAGGGAGAGAGATGAACTCTTCTTCGCCTTGCTTTTCGTTGCCGCCATTGCTTGCTGACAAGCGGTTTTTCATCTCCTCCTCTTCTTTTGACTCGCCGAAAGCGGACTCGAAACCGTCTTTTGCGACTCGCTCCGAGCCTGCCAAGGGCAAGATCGCGTCCACCAGGCTGCGCCTGTCGGTGAAATGAGTTCGAGAGAGGAAGGAGGAAAGGAGCGCGAGAGAGAGAGAGCGAACGAGAACGTGTCTTGGCGTCTGAAAAAAGAAGAGGCACAGGCGCAGGCGAAGAAGACGAGACAAAATCTCACTTCGAGCCCCTCTCTTTCTAAACCCTACAAACGAAAACCCGACAACAGAGCACGAGCACACCATTGTCGGCTACTCCCTGGTGAAGGGCATCGGCGACGGTGAGTTTAGGAAGGAGAAGAAGAGAAAGAGAAAGAGAGACACAGATGTCAAAAAGGAAGAAAAAAAAAACTCACCCTCGTCAAAAACTCTTTTTCCTTTTTCCTCTTTCTCTCATCCACCCCACTTCCACGCCCAAAACAGGCGAGCCCATCGCCTCGGAGCGCTTCACTGTGGGGGGACACGAGTGGGTCCTCCTGTTCTACCCGGACGGAAAGAGGTCCTCCTCGGCCCCTCCTCCCCCGGCGCTGGAGCTGGGAGCGGCTGCGGCGGGGCACGGGCAGCAGGGAGTGCAGCAGCAGCAGCAAGCGGCCGCCGCGGCGCAGGCCGCCGCCGTCGCGGCCGCGGCCAATGCCGTCCATCAGCGGCGCAACGCCGAAGCAGCAGCGGCGGCGGCGGTGGCGGTGGCCGCGGGGAGGGCCGCGCTCCAAGCGCCCCGCGCCGCCAGCAACAACGCCGCAGCGACGACGACGGCGACCCCCTCCGCTCCCGCTCCCGCCGCGGGAAGCAACGCCACTGCCGCCGTCGCCGCCCTCAACGCCGCGCAGAGGCAGCAGTCCGCCCAGCAGCAGCAGCAGCTCCAGGCGCGGAACGCCGCCGCAAACGCCGCGAACGCCGCCGCGGCCGCGCAGCAGGCCGCCTCTGCCGCCGCCGCCACGGCCGCCGCCGCGCAGGCGCAGGCGCAACAGGCCCAGGCCGCCGCGGCCGCGGCGGCCGCGGGCAGCAACGAGTACGCCGCGCTCTTCGTTGCCCTCATCGGCGAGACCTCGGACCCGCTCGGCGTCGTCAACACCTCCGACGGCCGCGTCGTGCGCGCGTTCCACCGCTTCACGCTCGTCGACCAGCACGCCGCCGCGGCCGAGAGGGCCGCCGTCACGGCCGCGGGGAGCAGCGCCCCCGGCACCGTTGCCAACGTCGTCCCGACCGCCAACCACCTCACCAAGGGCCGGCGCCGCGACCAGGGCGCGGTCAAGATCAGCTGCGCGCGGCAGGACCCCAACGCGCGCAACTGCCATGGGTACCGCAAGTTCGTCAAGCGCTCGGTGCTCGAAAACCCGGCTGCGGGCTACCTCGTCGACGACACGATCGTGATCCGATACACCATCGAGCTGGTGGTCTCCTCCGGGGGGGCCCTGGCCAAGCCCGGGGGGAGCGCGGCGGCGGCGGCGGGCGGCCTCGGGGTCGGGAGCCTCCGCGGGCTGGGCGGGCGAGGAGGGGGGCGGTTTGGCAGCGACGGGGCCGGCGGCGCCCTGCCACCGCCGCCGCCGCCGTCGCTCGGCGTCGACCTCGCCCGCCTGCTCGACTCCGGAGCAGGGGCCGACGTCGAGTTCGAGGTCGAGGGAGATCTGTTCAAAGCGCACCGCGTTGTGCTTTCGGCGCGGTCTCCGGTCTTTGACGCGCTGTTGAACGGCTCGATGCGCGAGGCGCGCCAAGTTTTGCAGATCGGGGAAGCGGGAGCGACGGCCCCCGGCGGCGGCGGCGACGTTGAGCGCTCCTCGCCGCCCGCCTCGAGGAGTGTCGGCGGCGCTTCTTACTCTTCGCTCCCGCGCATCAGGATCTCCGATGTGCGTTCCCCGGTCTTCAGGGCCCTGCTGCACTTTGCGTACACAGATGAGCTCCCCTCGGAGATCGGGAGCGGCACCTCGGCCAGCGGAGGGGGAGGCGGGGCGGCAGGAGGAGGCGGAGAGGGATCGACGGCGGCGGCAGCGGCCCCTCTTTCCTCGACCGCCCTCGTCCCCTTTGCCCCCGCCCCCCCCAACCCCAACGCGACCACAACCACGGCCGCCTTCGCCGCGGCCCTCTCCACCGTGGGAGCCGCGCTCGACGTCCCGATGGCCCAGCACCTCCTCGTCGCCGCCGACCGCTTCGCGCTCTCGCGCCTGCGCCGCATCTGCGAGCGCCGGCTCTGCGAGGGCGTCGACGTGGCGATGGCGGCGACGACGCTGGCGCTCGCCGAGCAGAACAACGCGGGCGAGTTGAAGAGCGTCTGCCTGGCGTTTGTGTCGAGGAACCTGCAGGCGGTGATGGCGAGCGAGGGGTACCGGCACATGGTGCGTTCGCGAGTTTCCTCTTTTTTCCCGTTTTTTTTAGCTTTTTTCCCATTTTTTTCTTTCGTTTTTTTTTTCGGGAAAGAAATGAAGGGGGAAAAAACTCAACACTTTTTCCTCCTTTTCTTCTTTTTTCTTTCCAACGAAAAAAAATAAAAACAGGTCCAGTCCTGCCCCAACCTGCAGGCGGAGCTCCTGGCCGCCATCGCTGCCAACGCCGCCGCCGCGGCCGCTGGGGGGCAGCAGCAGGGCCAGAGCCACCACCACCGCCACGAGAGCTCGTCGAGGCACAACGCGCGCTACGTGTCGGCCGCCGCCGTCTTCTCCGACCTCGCGCCCGCCGCCGCTCCTGCTCCTGCCGTCGCGGCGGCTGCTGACGCTGTGGTTGCTGCGACAGCGTTGGCGCGGCAACAGGTGCAGGAGTTTCAGCAGCAGCCCGGGACGCAGCACAGCTCGAGGCAGAGGCCGGCGACGCCCGCGGGGGAGAACACCGGCGGGGGAGGAGGCGGCGACGGCGGTGGTGACGGCGGCCGGCGCGTCAGGCCACGCACGAATCTGTCTCCCTAAGGAATATGGGGGTATAATAAATCATTTCGTTCGCCCGCGCGCCCGCGCGCGCGCTTATTCGTTCGCCCGCGCGCGCTTTCCTCTTCCACACAACTGAACCACCTCTTCATTTCTGCAAAGTAGTTGAACACGCAACAACGACAATACCAGAAAAAAAATGCAAATTTTACACTGTCATAGCAAAAGACCTTTTTTTCCTTTCGTTTCGTTTTCTTTTCAGTTATCTCTCTCTGTTCTCTCTCTCTCTCTCTCTCTGTCCTCTCTCTGTTCTCTCTCGCTCGCTCGCTCTCGCTCTCTATCTCGCTCTCTCTGTTCTCTCTCTCTCTCAGCGCTTCGCTCCCTGCTCGCCTCCGCTCCTCGAAGCAGCAGCAGGGGGAGGGGAGCGGACTGGCGCCGGAGGCAGAGAAGAGGGGGAGGAGGAGGAGGGAGGATTCGAAGGGCTCAGAGAGGGGCTCGAAGAGGGAGGACGGGAAGAAACGACCGTCCTGCTGCTCCTCGGGCTGTCGTCCAGCGCCCCCGAGAACGAGATGTTGCTCCTCCCGGGCACCAGCCTCGCGAAGAGCGCGGCCGCGAGCGCCCCCGACGCGATCAGCCCGGCCCACTGGGCGCCCGAGGCCCTCTCCACGAACCCGTCGGTTTCGAGTTTCTTCGCGAGCAAGGCGAGCCCGACGCCGCCGGCTGCGGCGAGAAAGCTCTGCCAGAAGCCGAACGGAAGCAGCGCTGTCGCGAAGAAGGTCGTGGTCATCGTGAAGGAGATGAGCTTGAGGCTCGAGGCCGCGAGGAAGGTGCGGGCCGGGGTGAGGTAGTACCAGGGGATGGCGACCTTTTTGAGTTTTGGAGTTTTTTTTTTTTTTTTTTTGAAAAAGGGTGGGGAAGAGGTTGAGAGAGGCGAGAGACGAACAACCCGAGGCCGCCAAGGCCTCAACACCACTTTTTTTAATCTCCTCCTCACACACGTTCAACGCACCGCTCCGG
>Ga0315287_10005513_pt1 | contig 12484 bp, 6 predicted proteins | sample YL17G11_0_MG_FD_205037 | JGI IMG/M metagenome (GOLD analysis project Ga0315287, IMG submission 205037) | Sediment microbial communities from Yellowstone Lake, YNP, Wyoming, USA - YL17G11_0 | ecosystem: Environmental > Aquatic > Freshwater > Lake > Sediment | place: USA: Wyoming | collected...
ACGCCACCGTGGTGAGCTGCCTGAACTCGCTCGGGCGGGTTCTGGTGCTCATGGGCAAGTATCCCCAGGCCGAGAAGTATTTCCTCGAGGCGCGGGTCCTGGCGGAGCGGAATCATCTGGCGCGCTCCTTGGCGCTGGTCGACGAATTCCTGGGCGACTCCATGCTGGCACAAGGGCGCTTGATGGAGGCGCGTGAAAACTACGAGGCCGGGCTGAAGAAGGCGCGCGCGTTCGCGCCCAAGGGTGACGTGGTGGGCGAAATCCTGCGCCGCGTCGCCGATCTGGAATTGCGGTCCGGGTTGCGGTCGCAAGCCATCACCACCGCGCGCCGCGCGCTGCGGGTTTGCGAAGGCAGCGGCGAAATGCACGAACTGGGGTTCATCCACCGCACCATCGGCCTCGCGGAGGCCGGACTCGGCCGTCCGCGCGAAGCGATTGCGGCGTTGCAGTCGAGCATCGACGAATTCGACCGCACGTCGAACCCCTATGAGGCGGCGTGGACGCGGGTGGAACAAGCGCGGGTGCACGTGCATCAGGGCGGCGAGGAGGCGCTTCGCCGCGCCGTGCACGAGGCGGGCCAGGCGTTGGATGCCTTCCGCGCTCTCGAAGAAGATCATGGCTACTGCGCCGCGGGACTGCAGGTGGCACGCGCGCACCTGACCCTCGGCGACCAGGACGATGGCTTACTCGCCCTGTACGACGTGCAACGTTTGTGCGAAGACAATCCGGCCTTCGGCCTGGCGGCGGAGGCTGAAGCGTTGCGCGCCGACCTCGAGTCGGCACTGGTGGCGCGGACATCGACCGTGGGCACCGGCACCTCGCAGCTCTTTTCCGACCTCTATGCCTTGGCGCGTTCGCGCGACGACTTCGACGCCGGCATGAGCCGGGCGTTGGAGTCGCTTGCCACTCGCGCCGGCGCCACGGCGGCGTTCTTGGCGGTGCGGGTTCCCGAAGAGCGCGACGTGCGTATCCTCGGCAGCCGCGGGATCAGCGTCGAGGAGGCCATGGGTCTGTCGCGCCATCTGCTCGGCGAAGGCTGCCGGCCGCGGGTTCTGGCGCAAGTCGACAACGACATCGCGGCGAGTTTCCCGGGCCTCGCGGCGCGGGCCGGCGCGGTGCTCTGGCACCCGCTGTGCGCCGAGGAACGGGTACTCGGTGTCGTCTATCTCGAGCGCCAGCGGCACGACAGCCCACGTCCATTCGGACTGGACGACGTCGACTTGGTCGCGACGTATGCCAGCATGACCGGCGTCCTGCTGCTGGATCGCTTCCGCGAGCAGTTCGAGGTGCCGGAGGCGCAGCCCGGACGCGACGAGTTGCACGCCGCGATGCGCCGGATGATCACCACCGACCCGGCGATGTACCGCATCATGGGCCTGGCGCAAAAAGTTGCGGTCAGCAATTGCACCGTGCTCTTGGCGGGCGAGACCGGCACCGGGAAGGGATTGCTGGCACACAGCATCCACCTGGTGAGCGAACGGCGCGGCCGCAAGTTCCTGGCGCTGAACTGTGCCGCGTTGCCGGAGCAACTGTTGGAGAGCGAGCTCTTTGGCCACGCGCGCGGCTCGTTCACGGGCGCCGAGTCGGAGAAAATGGGCTTGTTCGAGGCCGCAAGCGGCGGCACGGTGTTCCTGGACGAAGTCGGCAAGACGTCGCTGTTCATGCAGGGCAAGCTGTTGCAGTTCCTGGATACTTCGGAAGTGCGCCCGGTGGGATCGAACACCTTCCGCAAAGTGGACGTGCGGGTGATCGTCGCGACGAAGGGTAATCTGAAGGAATTGGTCAGCCAGGGGTTGTTCCTGGAAGACTTGTATTACCGCCTGAACGATTTCCCGATCAACATCCCGCCGCTGCGTGCCCGCAAAGGCGATGTGCGGCCGCTCGTGGACCACTATCTGCGGGTGTACGCCGACGAAATGCACAAGCAGATTCCTGGTGTGTCGCGGCAAGCCATGCAACTGTTGGAGAGCTACGCATGGCCGGGGAACGTGCGTGAACTCGAGAAGAGCCTGAAGCGCGCGGTGATTCTGTCCGACGACCGGCAGCCGATCACGGCGCGCCACCTCCCGGACGACCTGAAGGCCGCGAGCGGTTTCGTGGATGATGAGACGGACGCGGCGCAGAGCATGACGCTGCGGCAGCACGTCGCGCACCTGGAGGCGAACCTCATCCAGGCCTGTTTGCGGCGTACCGCGGGCAACAAGTCCGAGGCGGCGCGGATGCTCGGCATCAGCTACCCCAGCCTGTTGCAGAAGATCAAGCTGTACGCGGCAGTTGCGGACGCCGGCGAAGCTTAGGGACGGGCGTTCTCGCGGCGGTGGGATCCGAGGCAGTAGACCGGGCGACGGCCCGGTTTTTTTTGCGGACTCAAAACACCGCCGAAGGCAAGTACCTCGCACCCATTGAAAACAGTTTTGATTCTTGCAAGAGGCGGTTTCGCAGCATGTTAGAGGGGCCAGGCCGGAAAACTATGAAAACTCTTCACAGGTGCCCACGGTCCACCTCCGCCCCCGGCCCGCCTGCGAACCCCGACGCCGTCATAACCAGTTGTTATTAAGATAGATAAAAACGAGTCGCGAAATGGCACGCAAGGTGCATTTGTTCCAAGATGTACGCATCGATGCATTGCGATTCCGCAGCGGACCGGCCGGCCTTGAAGCTGCGGAGCGTTCGGCAAGCGAGGGGCTAGGGATGGACGCCAACGTGGGGATTGGTACCCGTCCCGGCCTCCTGCTGCCGAGGCGGCCCGCTGGGCCGCATCCGAGCTTTCAGTTCTCCGTATGACGAGCGGAGCAGAGGGGGAACGACGCCGGATTAAGGCGAGAATCCTGCGGCCACACCGGGATCTTCTCGGCGTGCACTCGGACCTCCGAAATGGGCCGTCGCGCAAGCGGCGGCCCATTTCATTTCGGGTTCATCCGGGAGCGCCGCAGTTTTCATGGCGAGTGGGTCCGCCGCCCTTGATGGGCGACTCGTTCCGGAACGATGACTTTGCGACACGGGGCCCGCGGAGGATCTAGACCGATTCGCGACCCGCCACCGAAACTAGATACGCAACGAGCCAGGGTGACGCCGCGCGGCGTTGACGCCGGTGGGTCACGCGGCGCCGGCGTCGATGGTGGCTTCGACCGCCGCGAGTTCGATCCAGGCCGCGGCGGCTTTTCGACGCGCCGGCCCGCCTTGCAGCTCGCGCAGGATTCCGCCCACCACCGCCACCAGGCGTGGGACGCTGCCCGGCGCGGTCGCGATCACGCCCGCCGCCGTCGTGGCGGTGCGCTCGCGGCGGAACGGCGGCAGCGCGGCAATGGCTTGCAGATCTTCCGCGCGGACGCGCCGGCCCGTACCCAACAGATGCAGCGCGAACGCGAGTTCGTACGTCAATGGATCGACGAAAGCCGGCCCTCGCGGCACGGCGCCACCCCAATCGACCACTCCAGTGACGCAGTTGCCTTCGAACAGCACATTGCCCGGGAAGAAGTCACCGTGCAGAAGCGCGGCGGGCCATGGCCGGTCCCAGGCGGGCGCGACGCGGCGGTGCAGCGCGGCGAGCAAGGCGGGAGTGACTCCGGCGGTGGCCAGCGCCGTTTGTACGCCGTCCCAAGCCCCAAGCCACTCGCACGCCGCGATTGCGGTGCCGGCGGTGGCTTGCGCGGCTTGCGCGGCCCAGTCGAGCGCGGCGCGCAGGCGCGGCGCTGCGCGCCGCGCGTCGCCCAAGGTAAACGTGTGATGCCATTCGCCGCGGCCAGGCCGCGCGGTCCACATCGCATAGGCCCGGCCATTCAGCACTCCCGCGGCGAGGTTTTCCGGCACCACGCTGCGGCAGGCCCCGGAGAGGGAACTTCGTGCGACCTCGATGCCGCGGCATTCGGCATGCACCGCGGCATCCGCGGCCGCGCTTCGTGCCACTTTGGCGACCGCGCTGGGGTGCGGCGAATCGTCTTCGAACAATAGAAAGACCAGCGCCGTGGCCGGGTCGGGATAGGGTTCGTGAGCCAGCTTGCAGATGTGCACCGCGGCCGGCGATGTGAGGCCGCGCGCCGGCAACGTGGCGCGAAAGACGCTCTCGAGACACTCGATCATGCGTGCGGCTCCCCGCGACGCGCCGTCAGCGCGTAGCAACTGGTGGCCCAGGCTTCCAGCCCCGTGGCGGCGGCGAATCGCCGCGCGGCGCGGCGGGTTTGCGCCAGCAACCGGGGCCGGGCCCGGACGCGGTCGGCGTAGTAGCGCATCGGTCCGGTACTCTCGAGCGGCACGAGCGCCGACGGGACGTTGTACCCGGGAATTGCGGCGTAGCGGCGAACGGATTCGAAGCCGCAGCCTTCGAGCAGTTCCCGGGTGCCCGCGAACGAATAGATCCAGGCGCGGTAATCGCGCTCGACGTGATAGGTCCGTGGAGCTCGAATGGCGCGCAGCGCGGTATAGGCGCGCGCCACCGGTTTCGGCATCAGACTGGTGAACCGCAGTCCCTGATGGTCCGGCGCCCCGAGCCAGAACATCCGGCCGAAGCGGTTTTCGATGCCGACGTACAACCAGCCACCCGGCCGCAGCAGCGTGTACAACCGGCGCAGGAACTGCTCCTGGAGGAGGCGCGGATTCGCGGCACGCCCCTGGCGCGGGGCGGGATCGACGAGTCCCGCCCATTCCAACACGCCGTTCACCACGATGGCGTCGAAGGTCTCCGGCGCGAACGGCAGGGCGTGCAACTCGGCGCGCACCGGAATCAGATTGTGCACCTGGTCCTGGCGTGCACGCAGCGCGATCCACTCGATGCGTTCCGCCATCTTTTCCGCGGCCACGACGCAGGCGACGTCCGGCGCCACGCCGAACGAATTGGCGCCCCAACCCGCGCCGACGTCCAAGACAACGCTGCGCGAGTGGTCCAGCGGCAGCAACACGCGCCAGTCGGCGCGCGCCGGGTGCTGCACATAGTCCATCAGATCAGCATGCCGGGGCCGCAGTTCGGTCTCGAGCGCGTGCCGCCAGCCATGGGTGCGTGCCGCCGCATTGATGGCGCGCATCTGTTCACGCTCGACTTCGCCCCAATAGGCGTCGGACGAGTCAAATTCAAGGATGCCGTCGGTGGTGCGCCGGCCGGCCGCGCCGTGGGCCGGGCACCGGGCTTCGCCGTCTTGCCAAGTGACGCCGGCACCGCACTGCGGACAGGCCCAGTGGATCATTTCTTGGGCCGCGAATGCAGTGGACCCCACGTGCTCCTCCTCACCCTCACCACGCCGCGGTTCGAGCCGGGACCCCGATCCGAGGCGCGGTTCACGCCGCCTCGAGCCCACGCATTCGCGCATTCTAGTGTGCCGGCGCGTGCCGTCAAAGCGCTGGTTGTGGCGCTGGGTGCCGTCCTGCAACTGTGTCGGAAAGTAGACAAGGTGTTCAGGTGCGACAACAGCCGCACGCCGTCAGGCAGCCGCGAGCCGGCGCACCGCGGCCGCCGGGCTGGGCGTCGCGCGGCCGCGCAAGTGTCGAAACTGCGGCCGCATGCGGCATTCCACGGCGGGACGGCTGCGGCGCGTTCAACTGCCCGGGGTTCCTGGCATGTGGGTTGCGGTGCACGGTACGTGGATCGGTGCCGGAGCACCGGACCATGTCGGGTGTCGTTCGAATCGAAGTCCAAGAGCGGTCGGGAGCCTGTCCCCTGAACCGGCCCGGTGGCAGTCCGGCGCGCATGCTGGGTGTCCCCGCGCCACATCGCGGGGGAAGATGTCCATGACTCGAGTGCGAATTGGAATTTGCAGCGCGCTGGCGGTTGCCGCGGCGCTGACGGGATGCTACGACGACGGACATCGGCACGATGTTCTCGACCATTCCGACCACACTGCTCCTGGGGAGCCGCGCGACGTCTTTTCCGTGACCGGTGACGGGCAAGTCACGGTGTACTGGTCGGCGCCGCCCGACGCGGACTTGGCGGGATTCCGGGTTCTCGTGAGCGCCGACGACGCGGACTACTACCGGATCGCCGACGTGCCCGCATCGCAGCGCCACTGGGTCGTGCGCGGCGCCGCGCTCCCGGCTCCGGCGCCGTTCGAGTTTCAGAACGGAACGACGTACTGGTTCGCGGTGGAGTCGGTGGATGACGCCGGCAACCGCAGTGACTTGTCGGACGGCGCCGTGACCGCGGATACGCCGCGCCCCGCGGGCCGGGACCTGCGGCTGTACGACGTCAACGGGCCGCGACGCGCCGAGAGCGGCTACGACTTCTCGCGCTCGCCGTACGGGTATGCGCTGGACGGAACCAGCTTGTTCGCGGACCTCTATTACGCGTGGGAAGGACACCCGGTGTTGCGCTCGGCGCACGCGTCGGTGGTCGAGTTGCAGAATCTCGGACCGATGGCGATGGACGACGACCGCGCCGGGAGCTTGGACGAATCACGCTGGCAGCCTGCGGCCGCGGTGAATGCCGGAATCGGCGACGTGATTCTGGTGAAGGTCTACGAGGAAACGCGTCCCGGGAACGATGCCGAACCGTTCAACGTCGCCAAGGTTCGCGTGGTGAATTACGGAGCCGATGCGGTGTGGCTCGACTGGGCGTATCAGATCCAGCCGAACAGCCGCGAACTCAAGCCGCAGGCCGGCGCCCCGAGTGCGGCGCCCGGCACGGCACACCGGCGGGAGGTCGGGCGATGAAAACCTTGGGCGCGTTGCTCGCCGCCGGCATCCTCGCGGCACCGCTCCTCGCACGGGCGGATCATGGCGGCGCTCGGGATACGTGGTACGACGGCGACGTGCACGTCGACTTGCGGCTGGCCGGCGGCTCCGGCGCCGTGCTCCAGCCGGGCGAAAACGCTCGTATGACGATTCGTGTCGATGAAGACGCCTACGTGGCCGTGTACGCCATCGATACGCAAGGAGATGTGCGGCTGCTGTTCCCGCGGTTTTGGCTCGAGGACGGCTGGGTGGAAGCCGGCGAGCGGCTGCGGTTGGATGACCGGGCTTTCGCAGCGCCGCTTGCGGCGTGCGCCGAGCCCGGCATTGTCTACGTGCAAGCGGTCGCGAGTCCGGTGCCGTTCGACTGGCGGCGGACCGGCCTGGTCCCGGCCGGGCGGGGCTGCGAGTGGTGGCAGCAGGGCCGGCCGCTGCGCGTTCAAGGCGATCCATTGCTGGGCTGCAACGACGTCAACCGGCTGTTGTTTCCGTACTGGGACGAGGCGGTGTTCGCGGCGGGGACGGCCTGGTATTATGTAGGCCACGCTTGCGCCCATCCCGGTTACCTCTGCGGCGTCTGTGCCGGCCGGCACCGGGGCTATCACGAGCCGTGGTCGCAGGTGCGCTTGGATGTGAGCTGGGATTGGGAACGCGGCCGCAGTCACTGCCGGCCACTGTATCGCCCCCTGTTCGTCTATCACAGCGACCGGCGCGTGCTGCGGCACGCGGGTCCCGGCTTCGAGCCGCAGCTTTCGCCGGGGGACCGGAGTCCCTCCCCGGGCGAGCGCCGCCGCGAAGTAATCGTCGACGCGACAGTGCCGCACTCCTCGACCGGCACGAGCGGTCCAGTGCGGCACCGTGCCGGCGGCCGCAGAGAGAGGTGATGGGCCGGTAAGCGGTGGATTGGAAATTCCGGGCTTCGACAGCACGCGGTGGAACTTGACCCCAAGGAAATGCCTTGGCTCGCGTGGCCGGACCAATCCGCAACGGTTGCCGGTTCGTTGGGGAACCCTGGGTTGAACGAGGTGCCGATCAGGGGAGGCATCACGGGCGGCGCGGGGTTCCCATTTTTCCGGTTCGGTGCTTCCGGCGCGCGTCTTGACCCCGCGAGCGCACCCGCCTAGGCTGACACCCCGGTTCACGTCCCCGTGGGAGTGGTCTTGCCGATTTTGCACCGGACCTGCTTGGCCTTCGCGGTGTGCGTGGCCGTGGCGTCCATGGCGTTCGCGGCGCCGCCGGCTCCCGGGAAGCGCGGCCGGATCACGCCGCCGCCGCATTCCATCTCGCGGGACACGCAAGCGCGCGTCGCGGCGCGGCTGCGCACCGGCGTTCCGGCGGCGCAGAAAGCCGCGGCGGCGGACACCCTGCACTTCGTCGCGCTGCGGGTCGACTTCCCCGACCTGGCGTTCGGTGCATCGCCGCCGGCGGACGAGCGCCACGATCGCTTCTATTACGAAAACCAATTCCGCTACGTCCGCCAGTACTTCGATGCCGCATCGAAAGGGCGCACCGCGGTGCAAGTCTCGGTCGCCGACACCGTGGTCCATGCGGTACACCCGCAAGCGGTCTACGGCGATTTCTCGCAGTACGACAGTTTGATGGTGGATCTTGCCACCGAGGCCGTGCGCGGCGCCGATGCGGCGGTCGATTTCTCGCGTTATGACGGCGTGTTGCTGGTGCATGCGGGACCGGGGCAGGAATCGGATATCGCCGGCGATTCGCCGGCACAGATTTGGTCCGGTTTCTTGGACGATGGGACTTTTCGCGAACAATTGTCGTCTCCCGGCTCCACGGTGACCGGTATCGCGACCGGCGATGGCGTCGAGATTCGCAATGCCGTGATCTTGCCCGAGTGGCAGGTCCAAGATCTGACCCCAACGAATCGCACGCGCCTCGGCAGCCTCGGCGTCTATTGCCACGAGATCGGGCAACGCCTGGGCATGCTGCCGCTCTTCGACCCCTCGCCGTCACCGGTGCCGGATTCTCAGGGCCTGGGAAACTTCGATCTCATGGCCTACGGATTGTGGGTGGCAAACGGCTTCATTCCGGCGCAGCCCAGCGCTTTCAACCGGCTGCTGATGGGCTGGATCGATCCCATCCAAGCCAGCGCGAGCGGCGAGCTGCTGTTGCGGGACCTCGAGCGTGGTGCCGCCGATTCGGTGGTCGCGCTGGTGCCGATTTCGCAGCGCGAGTATTTCCTGGTCTCGTACATCCTCGAGGATCCCGATGGGCGCATCATCAAGGACTGCGCCGGCAGGCCGACCGGCCCACGGCGCTTCTTCGAGTTCGAGGATGTCAACCACAACTGTGTGTTCGATTTCATCGACCGCGACGGTGATGGTGCGCTGTCGGCACCCGACAGCATCGATTCGTACGCCGGCGCGGAGTGGGATTTCTTCATGACCGACGAAATCGGCAAGTCGGTCGCCGGCACCGGATTCGGATTGTTGATCCTGCATGTCGACGAGCAGGCGTTGCAGGATGCGCTTGCCGCCGGCCGCAGCGTGCAGTCCGATGCGCGCCGCAAGGGTGTCGACGTCGAAGAGGCGGACGGCATCGAGGACCTGGACCGGGTGCCCGACAACTCGCGCGCCTTCGGCAGCCACGATGACTATTGGCTGCGCGAACACGAGTTCGGCCCCGCGAGCACGCCGAGTTCTGCGAGCGCCGACGGTGCTCCGACCGGGGTGCATATCGCACTCGACGGATTCCCCGACGCGTTCGGCATGCTGCCCGGCGCCCGGGCTCGCATTCTGATCGAGCATACGCCGACGTCGGCGTCCGCGAGCGCGCCACACCGGGTCGCCTATCGGGTTGCCGCCGGTCTGCAGCCGGGTGCGGCGGTCGCGTGGCCGCAATTGGACGGTCGCCTGCATGTCGTGTCGTTGGCCGACAGTGGAGCGATCTTCGTTTTGGATCCGGCCGCGGTCGACGGCAGCGTGCCGCTGCCGGCGCCGCGATTCCAGTTGCCGCCGGCATGGCGCGGCACTTGGATTGGTGCGCCGGCGGTGGGCGACTTGGATGCGGACGGGTTGCCGGACTTGGTGGTGGCAGTGCGTTCCGACTCGCAGGGAGTGGCGCGCAGCGCGCTGTTCGGATGGCGGCGCGACGGCAGCGAGTTGCGCGATCCGGATGGCGTTCCGAGTCTGAATCCCGGCCTGCTCGCCCGCTTCGACGGCACCATCAGTGCGCCGCTAGTCAGCGATTTCGAACGCTCGGGCCACGAGGCCGTCTACGTCTGGCAGGCGGACGGCTCGGGCAGCGCGCATCTCGTCGAACTGGGCTTCCGCACCGGCAGCGGCTGGACACAAACGCAGGGCGTGGGCCTGCGCGGCCGTCCCCACGGCGTGCCCATCGCCACGCGTCTCGACGCGTTGCAGCCGGACGTCGCTTGGGCGGTGGATGATTCGGTCGGCGGCATCCAGACCGTGGCGATCGAAAACTCGAGCCGGGCGCCGCGCTTCGTCGCCGTCACCTGGACGCGGAGCGCGCTGCAACTCGCGTCCGGCGATCTGAACGCCGATGGGACGGACGATCTGGCGATCGTCAGCGAGGATGGTTGGTTCTGGGCGCGAGGCCAACTCGTCACGTGGGGTGATCTGTATCCCTCGCCGCTGGCGCTCGCGGATTTGGATGGCGACGCGACGCTGGAGATCCTCTTCGTAGGCGCGCGCGCGGTGCACGCACTGTCATCGACCGGCGCGGAATTGCATGGCTGGCCGTATGCCCTGGCGCAGGACCCCGGATTGCAGCGCGATGCGGCACCGGGGCGCGATGCGGGTGCGCCGCTGGTGGCCGATTTGGATGGCGACGGGACACTCGAAATCCTGGTGCATCTGCGCGGTGGCGCTGGTTTGGTGTTCGCCAGGGACGGCACGCGGCGCCCGGATCTGGAAGTGGCGCTGCCGGCACGCGCCGCCGGTACGCCGGCGCTGCTGGATCTGGACAACGATGGGCGCGTCGAGCTCCTCGCCACCGGCAGGTTCGCGGCGACGCGCGGCTACGACGCGGGCCCGGAAAACTTGCGGACCGAAGAGCGGGGCGAGCTGGTGGTCGTCCAGTGGCCGCGCACGGGGCGTGTGGACTGGGGACAACTGGGTGGGAGCGCGGGTCACAGATTCCGGGACGACAGTGCACGATCCGTGCAGGTTCACCCCAACGCCCCCGGGGTTCCCAGCTTCGCCGTCGGCCCCAATCCGGCCGACGACGAGGTGCGTGCCCGTGTGGAGCTCACGGCACCCGCAACCGTCCGTTGCCGGTTGTTCGATCTCGAGGGGCAGATCGTGCGCGCCGAAGAGCGCAGCGGTGGCGCCGGGGCGATTCTGGAATTCCGGCTGGACGCCCGGTCGCTGGCGTCCGGTACGTACGTCCTGCAGATCGAGGTTCCAGCCGCGGGGCGGCGCACGACCCCGGTCGTGGTGCGGCACTAGGGTGCGTGGACGGCGCCCCCGGCGCCGACTACAATAGGAAGCGGTTCGACGAGCCGGCGGCGTGACCTGCCGTCCAAGTCCGGCATGAAGGAGGCAGCGGTGTTCATGGAGCGGAAGTTCAACGCGGCGCTGTGGGGCATGCTGGGTGCACTGGCGGTGCTCCCCGCGGTTGCGCTGGCGGGGGAATCCGGCACCGCCGGGTTCTTGTCGTTGCGTTTGGGCGCCGGCGCGCGTTCGGCGGGCATGGGAGACGCGCAGGTGTCCTTGGCGCAAGACGCCACGGCGACGTACTGGAATCCCCCCGGTTTGGCTGCCGTCAAGTCGACCAACTTCACGCTCATGCACAACGAGTGGCTGAGCACGGTGCGCATGGAGACCGCGTCCCTGGCGCATGCAACCAGTTTTGGCAACATTGGTTTGCACTTCTCCGGCATGTATTTGGACGAAATCGAGCGCCGCGAGACCGCGAGCTCGGAATCGACCGGCCATTTCAACGTTTTCGAGTACACGTTCGCCGGCGCGTACGGCCGCACCGTGCATCGCGACGTCGATTTGGGCGTGGCCCTCAAAGGGCTGTACAGCAAACTCGACGATGTCAGCGCGTCGGGTTGGGCGATGGACTTCGGGGCTCGCTACCGCACACGGATTGCCGGTTTGACATTCGCCGGCGCCGCCCAGAATCTGGGTCCGAAGGTGAAGTTCATCGCCGACGAGTTCGTGCTGCCGGCGGTGGCGCGCCTGGGCGCCGATTATCAGCGCGACGTCCCGGCGCTGCGCGGCCGCATGGTGGGAGCCTTCGACTTCATCATCCCCACCGATGGCGACGCGCACCAGCACGCCGGCCTGGAGTATGTCTACCGCGAGATGGCCAGCCTGCGGTTGGGCTACAAGGCGAACTACGACTCCCAGGGGTTGACCTTCGGCGTCGGCATCAAGAAGAGCGGCTATCACTTCGACTACGCGTTCGCCGACGTCGGCAACGATCTGGGTGACGGCCACAAGTTCGCCTTCTCGATCGACCTGTAGGAGAACCCGTGCGCTGCGCCCTGCTGCTGGCGCTGTGGGCCACCGTGGCGCACGCGGAACCGGCGTCGTTGGCGGTGCGCGTGCCGCCGGCGGATCACGACGCTTTCCTCGCCCTCATCGCCGCACTGCCGGCGCCCCCGGTTGCCGGCGCCCCGGTGCTCGCCAGCCGCCCGGCCGTGTGGGCGAAGAGCCGCAACGTCGCCGATCTTTTCGCCGCCCCCGGTCCGGCGCCCACGCATCCGTTCGCCCCGTGGTGCGTGTTGCAGTTCGCCGATGCGGCAGCCCGCGCGGCGGCCGTCACCCGCATGGCGCGCGACCTCCCGGACGCCATCACCGAACCCATCCGCACGCTCGCCGTGTGCAGCGCCGGCGCC
>Ga0315287_10005514_pt1 | contig 12484 bp, 15 predicted proteins | sample YL17G11_0_MG_FD_205037 | JGI IMG/M metagenome (GOLD analysis project Ga0315287, IMG submission 205037) | Sediment microbial communities from Yellowstone Lake, YNP, Wyoming, USA - YL17G11_0 | ecosystem: Environmental > Aquatic > Freshwater > Lake > Sediment | place: USA: Wyoming | collected...
TGCCTGTGAACCAGTGGTATTGTACCTGTAGTACAAGGTACATGAGTAGTATCACTATTCCCTTGGATGAGTAGACTTTGGTAAGGTCACCGAAGCTCCCCCCCAGGTATATACGGCTTTTAGATTCTGCCATGAATCTTGTTGCGCTTAGAGCGGTAAACAGGATGACCCCCCAGGCCTTCCCTGATAGGAATTCAGGAAGCCGGACGTATGCACCCCATTCAGCCGTATAGGTTATGGTGAGGAAGATGGTCAGGTAAAACATGAGTAGCAGGAACCCTAGATAAAAGAGGGGCCCGCCCCCCTCGAGTGGAACCTCTAGCCTCTTATTCCTGCGGAAAGACTCCACAAGGGGTAGGAGGAAGATGAATGAGATGAGGAAGTCGAGCCAGAACCAGAAAAGGATGTCCGACACACCGGCTTTTTGGAAAAAGACCAGGTAGAGCACGTACGCGTTCGAGAACAGGGCAGGCCCTAAAGTCGACAACCTAGTCATTTTAGCATTTGGGGGATTACAGTTCCGATAAAAGAGTATTTTACGTCGTCGATATCAAATTCATCTCCTGGTTTTATTGTCTTACCTGGTCGGACATAGGCTATGCCCGACCACAACTCTTTACCAGCAAGTAAATCATCAATTGTTGAGCCTTCAAGCCTTGAGGATATAACAAATTCTGAGATCGTTACCCCTTCGCAGGGTAAAGGGTCATCAAGCTTAATGAGGAGATAGTCACCTCCAGCGCCATTATCTTTGTAGTGTATCTTCCCGTTGGTAGTCCCTACAAGTCTATCAGCATCGACCGTATCGTGGAAGTCCCAAGGCTCGCTGATTAAGATCTTGACGCTCATCCTTATCAGGTCTTTATCTTTTTAATAGCCATCTGGTGGGCTTTGAAGTAGTTTTTGGCGAGTATCCGCCAGTCCGCGAGGCCTGCAAGCTCCTTCGCGTTGAGTCGTCTGCGAGTTAGTTCCTTCTTCTCCATGATGACTATCTCGTAGAGCCTCTGGTTGAGCTCCTCCACTATCCGGTCGTAGGGGACGCCGTCAAGCTTCAGGACCTGTATGCCGTCGCCCTTCCCGGCGATGAACTGGCCGAAGCCCGCGAGGTCGGTCGTCACTGCGAGCGTCCCCTGCGCAGCGGTCTCGAGGGGGGTGTAGCCCCAGGGTTCATAGAAGGAAGGGAAGACTCCGACGTCGCATGTCAGCGTGGCCGGATTATAGTCCATCGAGATGAGCCTGTCGGCTGACGAGAGGTATGTGGGATAGAATATGACCTTCACCTTGTCCTCCTCCCTGTTCAGGAGGTCGTTCCTCCTGAAAGCCTGTATTATGCTATCCTCTCCCGGAGGATACGACAGCTCGAACGCGCAAAGAGGCGCCGGCTGGCCGCGCTTCTCAATGAAGTGGACCGTCAGCTTCCGGGCCTGCTGGAGGAATTCCTCCGTGAACACGTTCCCGTCCGGGACCTCGCCCTTCGTTATCAGGGTGAGCAGCCGCTCCCTGATTTCCGGCATCCTGGCATCTATCTGGTCGTGTATATCCTCGTATAGGGCCTTGTTCTTGAGTACCTGTATGTCCTCGCCGCGGGTGCCGCTCGGGACTAATATGAAGGCAATGACGTGCTTCTTCGAGGACTCCGCCTTCAGCCGCCTGTTAAGGTTTCCGAGGGCGTCTATGAAAACGTCTATCCCCTTGTTGTGGAACTCGTACCGCCCTGAGAGGAACACGCTCCGCACGTTGTAGAAGTCGACGTAATAGTACCTGCAGAAGTACGATATCAGGAACTCCCGCATGTGGTCCCGGTGGTTCTTCCTGAGCACTGAGAGCTCCTCAAGCTCAGGGAACTTGCTCATGTCGAGGCCGTTGTAGAGGTAGACGTCCGGCTTCTTGCCGAGTATGTAATGGGCTTCCCTGCCAGTAACCTCACTCACGGTGGTGAACACGCTGGCATGCTCCGCGCAGGCGACCTCGGTGGTGTGCTTGTCCTCGCACTTGTACGTCCTCGCAAGGTCGACTGAAGCCCTCTCCTTCCTCTTGAAGCCGTTGTTTATCATGCCGTACAGGTCGGCGCCTTTGCCGCTGATGCTCCTGCCGAGCATCGTGGCGTGGGTGGTGAACACCGTCGCCACGGGTAGGCCGCCCTTGTGCAGGTAGAGGAGGCCGAACCCGGACAGCCACTCGTGGAAGTGCGCCACCGTCTTCCTGCCCTTGAACGGCTCCTCCTTCAGGAGCTCCTCGATGAACCTGCCGACGGCGGTCGACCACAGGAGGGGGTCGTTGAACCACGAGTCGCTGTGTAGTGAATCGATGCCGTAACTCTCCCAAAGCTGCTTTTTCAGGGCGTTGGGGTCGACCGTGTACGATTTCGCATCGACGAGCACGGTCTTCGGCCTGCCGGGTATAAGCCAGACGCCAAAGTGACATTTTATCCCATCGGCTTCAAGGCGTCTGAACGCCTTGGCGAACGGGGCCGGCGGAGCCTGCTCGTCGAACTCGACCCTCGCCTGCGATGGCTCCCAGAAGCCTACCGCAAAATAGCCTTCCCCGTAGTGGTCGACCATCTGGACGGCCTTGGACCTGATGACAGTGTATATGCCTCCGACCTTGTTGCATATCTCGTAGGAGACCTCGAAGACGTAGTCAATGTCACCCATACATATAGATTAACCCCGGGGTATTTATAAGAGTTTTTCAAGATTCTACGCCGAACGGACGGTGACGGCCCGCCAGAATATGACCAGGTGACGGCCGCAATATTTGGGGGCAGTTGACTCACAGCATGCCAAGCATTTCCCCGGAGGAGAGGGAGGCCAAATCCTTAACCACCTTGTCAGGCGTATATGCCTTTAGCTCGTCCGTCGTGTGCGTCCCTGTCGCGACTGCCACGACCCTCATCCCCGCAGCCTTCGCAGCCAAAACGCCGTGGACCGAATCCTCGACGACGATGCATTCTGAAGGCCTCGCGTTCAGGCCGTGGGCGGCCTTCAGGAACACGTCAGGCGCCGGCTTACCGGGGACGTTAGGCTCCCTGTATGCTTCGTATTGGAAGTGTCCGTCAAGGCCGCATGCCTTGAGTATCGCCATGCCGATGTCGCGCGGGTTAGATGTTCCCAGGGCGATGGGCACGTGAGCCGCCTTGAGTTCGTCCAAGAGCCTCTTCGCGCCCGGGAGAGGCGCGCATGCTTCCATGTGCTCGGTAACCCAGCGCCTGCGTTTTTCAGCGAACCGGATATAGTCGACTCCGTCAACGCCGTTGGCTTCAAAGAATATCCTCGCTATCTCCTCGCCCGCCTTACCGTAATGCGGCTTAAGGTCGGAAGGCCGGAAGTCAAGGCCGTAGTCATCGAAAATGACGTTTCGGAAACCCTGGAAGTGAAGCTCGAATAGGTCCACCAACGTCCCGTCCAGGTCGAATATGACCGCCGCCACCGAGGATATATTATCAGGGGGCGAATATATTCAGCGATGAAACAGAGCTCCAAGGCCGTCGCGTACCCGGGCCTGCCGCTAGTCTTCGCGGAGGGTTTCAAGGACTATAAGCTCCGGATTTCAGGCCACAGCCACGCAAGCCTGGCTGTGACCGACATACACGGGATGGCGAAGACGGAGACCTCGGCCGACCTCGTCGGCGGGGGGGTTGAGTTCAGGCTGGACGGGGAGGTGCCGCAGGACCAGAGGGGGAGCGCAGCGTATACCGTTATAAGGGAAATGCTCGCCCTGGCCACGGACGAGACGGGGGTAAGGGTTAGTTCAGAAAACCATAATGTGCTCACAGGCTCGAGCGACTCCGGAGCCGCCGCGCTCGTCACGGTCATGGACGACGTCCTAGAACTCGGGCTGCCGGCGGCGAGGATGGTGGAGCTCGCAAGAGATGTCAGCGAGACCGCCTACAGGAGTATAGTCGGGGGCCTCAGCCAGTGCCTCGTCGACGAGAAGGGCGGGATGGTCGTGTCCCAGCTGAAGAAGCCGGCGTATTTTTCCGGCGTGAACGTGTACGCCGTGCCATTCCCCGACATAAAACGGTTCAGCGCCGACGACCTCCACAAGAGGGTGGTCAACCACAAGTATTACCCCTACAGGACCAATGAGACGGAGAACCGTCTGAGGAGCCTGCAGCGGCTCCTGGACGAGGACGACCTCGACGGGGTCATGTCCATCATGGAGTCCGAGGCAAGGACCGTCCACAGGATGTTCGAGGAGATGGGGATGGCGGTCATCAAGCCTCAGATGAAGGCCGTCACCGACCTTGTGGAGGAGATGAGGGAGTCGAGGATACGCGCCTGGTGGAATGTGGCGGGCGGAAGCGCAGTCTACGTGTTCACCCTCAAGGACAGCGCAAGGGAAGTGACGAGGGAGCTTAAGGCGAAGGGCTACAGGTACAGGCATTATAAGGTCGCCGAGGGCGCAATGCCAATCGCTTAAAAGCCCCTCTTCGAATAGGATTGTGATGGAGTGGCTCCGCTGGCTGGACAGGCTATTTCCCGGGGGAAGGACATATGTCGCCAGCAGGAACTCCAGGGAACGCCTGTACCACCGCATAGGCTGCGACTGCCGGTATATGGGGAGCATAACCCCGGGAAACAGGATGTACTTCAGGGGGAGAACCAACGCCGAAGGCATCGGCCTCAAACTCTGCGGGATATGCATGAAAAAGACCCAGCAGAGGCTGATAGGGGACTACGTTTAGCCCCCGGTACAGGATAGTATATATTCGCCAAATGGAATATGAGGTACCATGGCCGAAGGCTACGGTTACGGGAAGACGATACTGTTCGGGGAGCATTTAGTGGTATATGGGCTGCCCGCCATCGCGTCCGCGATATCCGCGAGGACGACGGCCACCGTCAAGGGGGCCGCCAAATACACGCTCGTGGACAACAGGCCCGCGACCCCGGGCTATAAGAAGGGGAAGTACGAAGAGCAGGTCGAATCCAACAGGCTGATATACAAGGCCTGCGGCATAGAGGTCGAGAAGACGCCCATAGAAGTCACGCTCGCCGGCGACCTCACAGCCGCATCCGGCGTCGGAGCATCAGCAGCCTCTGCTGCAGCCATCGCCCGCGCCCTGAACGGCCACTTCCGCTTAGGTTACGATGACGCGAGAATCAACGAGGTCGCATACGAGGGCGAGAAGGGCTACCACGGCAAGCCGTCCGGCATAGACAACACCGCCGCGGTATACGGAGGCCTCATTTGGTTCGTGAAGAACCTCCAAGGCGGGGCGAACACCATGGACCTCATCAGGATGCCGAAACCCGTCGAGATAGTCCTCGGAAACACCGGGCTGACTTCAAGCACGAAGGAGGTCGTGGAGGCGGTGAGAAGGAACCGCGAGCGGGACCCAAAAGCCTATGAGAGGATTTTCGCACAGTACCAGGAGACTGTCGTCTCAGCGCGCTCGGCCATCACCAAAGGCGAACTGAAGACCGTGGGCAGGCTGATGGACGCGAACCACAGGCTCTTGGAGGAGATGACCGTGTCATGCGACGAACTCGACCTACTGGTCGGCGTGGCCAGGGAGGAGGGCGCATACGGGGCGAAACTGACCGGAACGGGCAGAGGCGGCCTCATGGTAGCCCTGACGCCGGGCAAGGCACTGCAGGACAAGGTCGCTGACGCGATACAGACTGAAGGCTACGTCGCATACAAGACTACGATAGGGGTGTGAGGGACCGTTATGAGGATACTAGTTCTCTTGTTGATTCTGGCTGCCGCGGGATGCATATCCCAGGCCGAACCTAAGGCCGGATGCCAGGAGACGGGCTGCCCGGTCGACCTGCCGCCCACAACCACCCTCGTCCACCACTGTGGCGACTGGAACCTGACGGCTCCTGAGGAATGCGACGTCGGCTACCCATGCCCCAACGGCACAATCTGCCAGAAGTGCAGGTGTGAGATACCGAAAGAGCGTATCAACGCGGACGAATGCGGTGATGTCTGCAGGGGATACGGCTACAGGAACTTCTCACTGACCGACGATGGAGGATGCAACTACAATTTCGGGGTGGATAAACCGTGCGCCGTGAGGTGCGCCTACAGGAATATCACCGCGTTGACTGAGTCCGGCAAGGTCTGCTGCTGTCGCGACCTCAAATACATAAATTGCAAGGTCGACGTCCTCAAGAAGAAGTGCGAATGCCCGACCAAATCAGAAACAGTCGCCCTATGCGCGATGAACAAGCCCGATATGAACGCTACCACGTAAGGTTCGACTTCGACTTCTTCATGTCCTCCGGATGCAGGACAGTCCTGTGGCCTATTCCCTTCGAGTAGTCCAGGAAGTAGATTTTTTCCGGTATCACCCTCACGAACACGTGGTGGCTTGGTATCCCACCAAGCTCCAGCATCCACGGAAATTTCCGCTCGAACGCCGTCTTCAACGATTCCGCCCCCTTCTCGTCAACGAACTCCGCCTTCCCGAACAGCTGGACACCCTTGATATCCCGCCAGGTGGCGTAGTCCTCGTCGATTGTCAGCGATAACTTTGAGTTGGCATTCAGGAGCTGCAGCTTATGCGAGCCGGAGTCGGATTCTATGTAGATGCTGTACCCGTTGCTCACGTAATACACGGTATACGCGCTCGGCGAATCGTTCTCTGAAAGCGCCAGATGACACACGCTGTGCGACGCTATATAGGATTTGACGGCTTCGCTTGCGTCTTCGACTATCATACCTTCACCTCCTCGAAGAAATCCTTTGACGAGCCGCAGACCGGGCACACCCACCCAGGAGGCAAATCCTTGAACACAGTGCCTGGCTTAATCTTCGACATCGGATGGCCTTTAGCCTCATCGTAGACGAACCTGCAAGGCCTGCACCTCCACTTAGCCATGTATGATATTGCACCGGGATGTATTTAACCGGGGGCGCGGCGTGGACCGCAACGCTCTTAAGCTGTAGGTCGTAATAGCGTCCATGAGGCTCCAGGCTGCCGCGGCATGCTTTGCCCTCCTTGCAGGCTGCGTCAGCGAGGGGGCGGAGGTGGCGCAGATGGGACAGTTCAGGCTAACAAGCCCGGGATTCAAAGACGGAGGATACATACCGCCAAAGCACACATGCGACGGCGTAGGCGTCAGCCCCGAACTCGTCGTGGACGGCGTGCCTGATAACGCGAAGTCCCTCGCCCTCATAATGGACGACCCCGACGCGCCCGCCGGAACATGGGTTCACTGGGTGGCGTGGAACATGGACAAGGCGACGAAGACGCTCCCGGAAGGAGCCAAGCCGGCTAGGGAAGGCAGGAACAGCGGGGGGAGGACAGGCTACGGAAACCCTTGCCCCCCAGGCGGCACCCACAGATATGTTTTCAAACTGTACGCACTTGACACCGACTTGAAACTCCAGGCAAACTCGGGGAAGCCGGAGCTGCTAGATGCCATGGAAGGCCATATACTCGGCGAGACGACACTGACCGGCCTGTACGCCAGGAAAAAAGAGTAGGAGTAGACGGCCGCCAACGCTGTCACATCCGGTTTTTAAGTCTCGGAGAGTATATTTAAAGGATAATGGCACGCATTGAAGTCTTGCTAGTCGTGGTCTTGGTCGCACTGGCGCTCCTTGTAGGAGTCCTCTTCGGAGGCTCGAGCATCTGGTTCCTCAAGCCCGCCGGGGGCGAGCAGCTGATAGAGAAGACGGTGACCAAGTTCGTATGCTACGACGGCACCGTAAGGGACGCCCAATCAGACTGCCCGCAGGTCTCCTCTGACGGCACGACGAAGATAGTCTGCCCCCCATGTAAAGGGGTTAATGTGACCGATGCGAACCCGTTCCGAAAATGCGACTGCACGCAATGCGCCGCCCAATGCGGCGCAGGAGGGGTGGTGACAACGACGATAGCCCCGCCCAAGTGCACCCCATGCGCTGCGAACGCCGACTGCGGCCAGCCGAGCTTCGGCGACCTCAAATGCAAGAACGACGAGGTCTACAAGATGTACAGGGAGCCCACCTGCGACGACAAATGCTGCGTAGTCAAGGAAACGTACAACGCGGTGCAGACATGCACGAGCAGCCAGAGATGCAGGCCAGTCCAAGGCTGCGTAGAGTACCAGGACGCGACGGACTAGTAGGAGTCCGGGCTTCTCTTCTGACCGCTAACTAAGAAAATATACTGCCCATGCAGTACTCCGGGGCCTGAAACTTTAAGCCTTCCGCGGGTGCTTCGCAGCCCACATCCTCAGCCTGAGGGCGTTAAGCCTGATGAAGCCTATGGAGTCCTTCTGGTTGTATTTCCCGTGGACGTCCATGCTCGCCACGTCCTGGTCGTAAAGGCTCTCCCCGGACTTGCGGCCCTCTATAGTCACGTTGCCCTTGTAGAGACTCATGTCCACAGTCCCTGAAACGCTCTTCTGGCTCTCGTCCACGGCCGCCATGAGGAAGTCCATCTCCGGGGCGTACCAGAAGCCGTTGTACATGAGCTCTGAGATCTTAGGCACCAGCATGTCGCGCAGGTGCATGACCTCCCGGTCCATCGTCAACCCCTCAAGGTCCATGTGGGCGGCCCTCAGGATAGTGTAGCCCGGAGTCTCGTAAACCCCGCGGCTCTTCATCCCGACGAACCTGTTCTCGACCATGTCTATCCTGCCGACGCCGTTTTTGCCGCCGAGCTCGTTCAGGAATGCCAAGATTTCGACCGGCTTGGCCTTCACCGCCCCGCCGGACTCGACCTTCACGGGCACGCCCTTTTCGAACGTGACCGACACCTTCGTCTCCCTGTCGGGCGCGTCCCTCGGGGAAACCGATTTGGTGAACATGTCGTTGGGGGGCGCCGAAGAGGGATCCTCGAGTATCCCCGCCTCGAAGCTCTTGTGCATGATGTTCTCGTCGGAGCTGTAGGGCTTCTTCTTCGTAGCGTCGACGTCTATGCCGTTCTTCGCCGCGTACGCCAGCATGTCGGCGCGGCCCTGGAATGCGGCCAGGAAGTCGTCCTCCTTCCACGGGGCGATGATCTCCGCGTCCGGCATCAATGTCATGTACGTCAGCTCGAACCTGACCTGGTCGTTTCCCTTACCCGTGGCCCCGTGGGACACGACGTTCGTCTTCTCCTTCCGTGCGATGTCAACCTGCCGCTTCGCTATTATCGGCCTGGCGATCGACGTGCCCATGAGGTATCGGCCCTCGTAGACGGCGTTGCACTTCAGCGCCCTGAAGACGAAGTCCGAGACGAACTCGCCCTTCAAGTCCTCCACGTAGACGCTCTTGGCTCCGACCTTCAGGGCCTTCGCCTTCACCTTCCCCAGGTCCTCCCCCTGCCCGAGGTCGGCCACATAGGCCACGACATCGTAGCCTTTGTCGATGAGCCACTTTAGTATCACGCTTGTGTCCAACCCTCCCGAATACGCCAAAACAACCTTCTTAGCCATCGTTACCTCAGTTTAACCTTCATTAGGTCCGAGCCTGAAAGCGCCCGCCGTATCGCCCTATCGGTGGCCGCGCGGGCGGATGATATCCTCATGGCCTGCGCGTCCGTCCGCTTGGCGCTCGTTGCGACCTGCGTCCTGAAGGCCTTAATCATCCTGGACACCTCACGCGGCGATGTGCTACCCTGGCTCCTGTAGGTGTGTATGTTCCTCTTGGGGTCGAAGACCAGCCGCATCTCGTCGAAGCCGACGTCCACGCCGTGCTTCAGGAGTATTGCGTGGACCTCGTCGAAGTCCATGAACGTCTTGCCCTGCCTCGCGAGCTCCCCGACGAGGGAGCCGACTATGTGATGGCACTGGCGGAACGTGAGCCCCTTCTCCCGCACAAGGTGGTTGGCAAGCTCCGTAGCCGTCGTGAAGTTGGCGCCGGACAGCTCGGCCAGCCGCTCCTTGTTGACCTTCATCGTCTCCACCATCCCGGCCATGACCTCGAGGGTGTCCTCCACCACGTCGAAGGCGCTCCACAGGGGCGGCTTGTCCTCCTGCAGGTCCCTGTTGTAGCCCATCGGGATGCCCTTCATCATGGTGAGAATCTGCATCAGCGAGCCGTACACGCGCCCTGTCCTGCCTCTCGCAAGCTCCGCGACGCACGGGTTCTTCTTCTGCGGCATTATCGACGAGCCCGCAGTGTAGCTGTCGTCCAGCTCGAGTATCCCGAACTCGTACGTGCTCCAGTACACCAGCTCCTCGGCGAGCTTGCTGATGTTCGCCATGAGGATGGCGAGCGCGCAGAGAGTCTCCGCCATGAAGTCCCTGGAGCTTATCACGTCGAGGCTGTGCTCGTGAACGCTCTTGAAACCCAACAGCCTCGCAGTCAGCCTCCGGTCTATGTCGAAGCTGGTCCCAGCCAATGCGCATGAGCCGAGCGGGCTTGAGTCCACATGGGCGTAAGCGGCGTCCAGACGCTCGATGTCCCGCACCAGCATGCTGACGTAAGCCGTAGCCCAGAACGCGAGACTGATGGGCTGGGCGTCCTGGGTGTGGGTGTAGCCCGGAACCGGAGTCTCGACGTTCTCCCCTGCTAGCTTCAGGAAGACCTTCTGGAGCCCTATTACTTTCCGCTTAACGCCGATTAACCTGCCTCGGATGTGTAGCTTCGCGTCCACGAGAACCTGGTCGTTCCTGCTCCTTGCCGTGTGAAGCTTGCCGCCGTACTCCTCTCCCGCGCCGGTTATCACATACTTCTCGACGTTCATGTGAACGTCCTCGTCGCTCTTGTCAAGGACGAATTTCCCGGCTATGCAGTCGCGCCGGGCGCGCTCAAGCCAGTAGAGAATCTTCTTCAGGTCCCGGCCAGATATAATACCCTGCCTGGCGAGCATAATGGCATGCGCCTCGCTGCCCCAAATGTCCTCAAGGACCATCTCCCGGTCTACGTCGACAGACTGCAGATAGTCCTCAACAGTCTTCGAGAAATCCTTCTGGAAACGCCCGCCCCAAAGCTTGACCATCCTCAAATCCCACTAATATGGGACTGGAGGGTATAAAAAGGGGCTCGACAATAGAGTTTAATCCGAGGTCCGATGGATACAAACCAGGTTCTTGGAGAGGCCGAAGTGGCGGAGTGCGTTGAACGCATAGCCGACGGCATAATAGGCGACATGAAGGACGCCAAGAGGTTCGCCCTGATCGGAGTCCTCAGTAGGGGGGACGTGCTCGCGAAGAGGATTAAGGCCGCGATATCCAAGAAACGCGGGGTGAACGTACTCCTAGGCTCAGTCGACACCGGCCCGTACAGGGACGACTCTAAAGGCATAACGGATGACAGGAGCGACATCGGCTTTGCGGTGGAAGGCATGGACATCGTCCTCGTGGACGACGTGATGTCGACTGGCAGGACAATCAGGGCGGCCATGGATGCCATAGTCGCAAGAGGGAGGCCGCGCAGCATCAGGACCGCGGCCCTCATCGACCGGGGCCACAGGGAGCTGCCGATAAACGCGGACTATGTGGGGGTGGAGGTCCCGACGTCGGTGAAGGAGGACATAACCGTGAAACTCAAGGAGACGGACGGCGGAAAGGACGGCGCGTACATCGCGGTCCGGTAAAATGCTAAACAGGCTCTTCGGCAGCGCAAGGATACTCTGGCGCGACTTCGTCATGGGATTGAGCGACGCCACGTTCATCGTCGACGACTACCTCGCAGCCTTCTTCTTCACGGACACCGCCTACCAGTACACGTGGAGCAGGCTGGACGTACACCAGACGCTCCTCAAGGACGAGGTCAGGGTCAGGGCCTTCGAGGAGGCCATAAGGGAGACGGTGCGGCGGGGCGACAGGGTGCTGGACGTAGGCACGGGGACTGGCATACTCGCCTTCCTCGCGGCCAAGGCCGGAGCGTCCGAGGTGGTCGGCGTAGACTCCGCATCCATAATATCAGTCGCAAAAAAAGCGGCCGAGAGGACGGGGCTGAAGAACGTCAGCTTCATCAGGGCCGACCTAAGGGACCTGTCTCCGCAAAAAGTTGACGTCGTCATATGCGAGCTTCTTGGAATGCACGTCACCGACGAGGGCATAACCTACAAGATGTCGAACGCCAGAAGGCATCTTAGGGAGGGGGGGAGGATGATGCCGGACAGGATTGACATATGGGTCGCGCCCGTCGAGTCGCACGAGGCTGGCATAGGCTACTGGGGAACCATATATGGCGTCGACTACTCCGGCGTGGACAGGGCACCAAAGGAGATTAGGAACTACGATTTGAGCGCGGCCAGGTTCCTCGCCGAACCCGAGAGGATAGCAAGCATAGACTTGATGACATCCGAGGAGCCGAAGATATGCTTCAGGGGCTCATTCGACATACGCTCAGACGGCGAATTCCACGGCCTCGCCATGTGGTTCGATGCCAGGCTCAGCAGGAACGTGACGCTCTCCACCGACCCCAGGAAGCCCATGACACACTGGAAACAGGTGTTCCTACCGAGCGAGAGGAGGATTCCCGTTAAGTCCGGGGAGAAACTCTCCGCGGAAGTGAAGGCGGTCCTCAGGAACACGAAATGGCGGTGGGACTACAGGCTAAAGTAATGCTTATATTCGAGAGAGTCGATTATTATCCACTAAAAAGAGGC
>Ga0315287_10005515_pt1 | contig 12483 bp, 11 predicted proteins | sample YL17G11_0_MG_FD_205037 | JGI IMG/M metagenome (GOLD analysis project Ga0315287, IMG submission 205037) | Sediment microbial communities from Yellowstone Lake, YNP, Wyoming, USA - YL17G11_0 | ecosystem: Environmental > Aquatic > Freshwater > Lake > Sediment | place: USA: Wyoming | collected...
CGCGGCGAGATCAAGGCAGACCTCGACAAGGTATACGCGTTCTTTCCTCGACTGAGGGAGCGGCGCACGTCGCAGGCCGGGTACACCTCGGGGGGCGAACAGCAGATGACCGCGATCGGGCGCGCGCTGATGGCGCGGCCGACGATGATCCTGCTCGACGAGCCTTCGATGGGGCTCGCGCCGCAGATCGTCGAGGAAATCTTCGGCATCGTGAAGAACCTGAACGCGGCGGAGAAGGTGAGCTTCCTGCTTGCGGAGCAAAACACCATGGTGGCGCTGCGCTTCGCCGACTTCGGCTACATCCTCGAGAACGGCCGCGTGGTGATGGAAGGCACGGCGAAGCACTTGTCCGAGAACGAGGACGTGAAGGAGTTCTACCTCGGCATCTCCACGGGCGAGCGCAAGAGCTTCAAGGACACCAAGAACTACCGCCGGCGCAAGCGCTGGCTGTCCTGATGGACTTCTACGACGCGCTCGAGACGCGCGATCCGGCCGGGCGCGAGCGCGACTTGCTCGGCGCCTTGCCGTCGCTCATCGCGCATGCAAAGTCGAACGCCCCGTATTTCGCGGCGCTGCTCGCGAGTTTCGATGCCGCCTCGGTGAAGGACCGGGCCGCGCTGGCACGCTTGCCGGTCACGCGCAAGTCCGAGCTGCACGAATTCCAGAAGGCCGCGATGCCTTTCGGCGGGCTGAATGCGACGCCGGTCTCCGGACTCGCGCGCATCTTCGTTTCGCCGGGGCCGATCTACGACCCCGAGGGACGCGGAGCCGATTTCTGGCGCACCGCGCGCACGCTCTTCGCCGCCGGGTTCCGCCCGGGCGACCTGGCCATCAACTGCTTTTCCTATCACCTGACGCCGGCAGGGTCGATGTTCGAGACCGGGCTGCACAAGCTCGGCTGTGCCGTGATTCCCGGCGGCGTGGGGCAGAGCGAAATGCAGGTGCGCGCAATTGCCGAACTGAAGCCCGTGGGCTATGTCGGCACGCCGTCGTTCCTCAAGGTGCTGCTCGAGAAGGCCGACGAAATGAAGGTCGACGTGTCCTGCCTGAAAAAGGCGATGGTCTCGGGGGAGGCGTTCCTGCCGCCGGTGCGCGAGGCGCTCGCCGCACGCGGCATCCTCGGCTACCAGTCCTACGGCACGGCGGACCTCGGCATGATCGCCTATGAGACCCCGGCGCGGCAGGGACTGGTCCTCGACGAGGAGATCATCGTCGAGATCGTGCGGCCGGGCACGGGCGATCCCGTCGCCGAGGGCGAGGTGGGCGAGGTGGTCGTGACCACACTCAATCGCGACTATCCGCTGGTGCGCTTCGCCACCGGCGACCTTTCTGCGGTGCTCGCGGGCCGGAGCCCCTGCGGCCGGACCAATGTCCGCATAAAGGGCTGGATGGGAAGGGCCGACCAGACCACCAAGGTGAGAGGGCTGTTCGTGCACCCCCACCAGCTCGCCGAAGCCCTGAAGCGCCATCCTGAAGTGAGGCGCGCGCGCCTGACGGTGGGCAACGAGGGCGGCGACGACACCATGACCCTTCGCTGCGAAGGCGGCGGCGATGCCGATGCGATCGCCGCTTCGATCCGCGACGTCACCAAGCTGCGCTGCGCCGTCGTGTTCGTCGCCGTGGGCTCGCTTCCCAACGACGGCAAGGTCATCGAGGACGTGCGCAAGTACTAGAAAACCGGGTCAGGTTACATTTCCCCGGAAACCGGGTCAGAGTACATTTCCCCGGAAACCGGGTCAGAGTACATTTTCCGGAAAAGTGGCAACGGGGTCAGAGCCCAATTTCGTGGGGTCGGAGAAAACCGGGGTCAGAGCCCAATTTCGTGGACCAGCTTCGAACTTGCCTAGTCTCTAGCGCTTGAATTGGGGTCCGACCCCAGCCGCGGAAAGGCGACGACGTGGTCGACGTCGAGCTTGATGCCGATGTGCTCGCCGATCGCGTGGTTGTGGTGCGACGGCACCAGCGACAACACCTGCATGCCGTCCGCGAGCCTGAGGGTGTAAAGGAATTCCGCCCCGCGGAACGCCTTCTTCACCACTTCCGCCTTGAGCGGGCTGTCGTCGTCGTGCTGCACGTCGTCGGGCCGCAGCAGGAGGGAGACCGCCTGCCCGGGCAGGATGTCGCAGCCGGGGCAGTGCTTGAGCGATCCCAGCACGGTCTCGATGCCGTCCCCGTCCATCGCCTGCCCGTCGATCAGCACGCCTTCCCCGACGAAGTCGGCGACGAAGCGGCTGCGCGGGCGGTGGTAGAGGTTGTAGGCGCTGTCCCATTGCTCGATGCGGCCGTTGCGCATGACGCCGACCATGTCGGCCATGGCGAAGGCCTCCTGCTGGTCGTGGGTGACCAGGAGCGCGGTGATGCCTTGTGCCTTGAGGATGGCCCGCACCTCCAGCGAAAGTCGTTCGCGAAGGTCGACGTCGAGGTTCGAGAAAGGCTCGTCCAGCAGCAACAGCTGGGGGCGGGGCGCCATCGCGCGGGCGAGCGCCACGCGCTGCTTCTGGCCCCCGGAAAGCTCGTGGGGATAGCGCTGCGCCGTGGCCTGAAGGCCGACCGACGTGAGCAGGTCATGGGTGCGTGCCTTGCGCTCGGATGCGGAAATCCCGCGCAGTCCGAATGCGACATTCGCCGCGACCGTCAGGTGCGGGAAGAGGGCGTAGTCCTGGAACACGACCCCGACGCGCCGCTGCTCGGGCGGCATGATGCGCCCGGGACGGCTTGCGACCGTGCCGTTCAGGAGGATTTCCCCTGCGGCGAGGTCCTCGAGCCCGGCGATGAGGCGCAGCACCGTGGTCTTGCCGCAACCGCTTGGCCCCAGCAGGCAGCCGATCTCGCCCTCGGCGAGCGCGAGGCTGAGATCGTGGCAGATCGAAGCCCCGCCCGGGTAGGCGAAGCCGATGCCGACAACATCGAGCGCGGAAGACATGGGAATGATTATAAAGCGAAATTGATTTGACGAATGCGAATTATTCGTAATAAGATTCGTTTTGACCCGTTCCTGAAAGGCTGCTGAAATGAGACTCCTCAAGACCATCGCCGCCACCTCGCTGCTGGCCTTCGCTGCCGTCGCAACGGGCGCCGAAGAGCCGGTGCTGAACCTCTATTCCTCGCGCCACTACCAGACCGACGATGCGCTTTACGACAATTTCACGAAGCAGACCGGGATCAGGATCAACCGCATCGAGGCCGCCGAGGACGCGCTGCTGGAGCGCCTGAAGAACGAAGGCGACAAGAGCCCGGCCGACGTGCTGGTCACGGTCGATGCCGGCCGCCTGTGGCGCGCCGAGCAGATGGGCCTGTTCCTGCCGGTGAAATCGCCTTCGCTCACCGAGCGAGTGCCGGCGGAACTGCGCCATCCGGACGGCCTGTGGTTCGGCTTCTCGACGCGCGCCCGACCGATTTTCTACGCGAAGGGCAAGGTCGATCCGAAGGAACTCGCGAACTACGAGGACCTCGCCGACCCGAAGTTCAAGGGCAGGATCTGCATCCGCTCGAGCTCTGCGATGTACAACCTGTCGCTGATGAGTTCGATGATCGCCGCGGACGGGCCGGCCAAGGCAGAGGAATGGGCGAAGGGCGTGGTGGCGAACTTCGCGCGCGATCCCAAGGGAGGCGACACGGACCAGTTGAAGGCGGTCGCTGCCGGCGAGTGCGACATCTCGGTGAGCAACACCTATTACTACGTGCGCCTGATGAAATCGTCGAATCCGGCCGATCGCGCGGCGGCCGCGAAGATCGGCGTGATCTTCCCCAACCAGGGCAATCGCGGCACGCACGTCAACATCTCCGGCGCGGGCGTGCTCAAGTTCGCGCCGCACAGGGAAAATGGCGTGAAGTTCCTCGAGTACCTCGCGAGCGATTCGGCACAGGCCTACTTCGCGAACGGCAACAACGAGTATCCGGTGGCCGGAGGGATAAAGGCCAATCCCGAGCTCGAGTCGCTCGGCAGCTTCAAGAAGGATGCCGTCAATGTCTCGGCGTACGGGAGACACCAGAGCGCCGCGCAGCAGATCTACGATCGCGCAGGGTGGAAGTGACGAGCGGGGTTCTTGTACAATGCGGTCGTTCCGCTGCCATGAGGTCGATGGCGCACCGCGGGGCAGGGAACCACGCGATCGGGCGCCCCGCAGCAGGCGGCGCGCGATGTCCACTGAATGTTTTTCGGAGAGACCATTCCATGAGAATTGTTTTCCTCGCAATTGCGCTTGCCGCGATGCTTGCAGGTTGCGCCGGCACGAACTCCCCCTCGGCGGGCGGAGACCAGGGGGATGTGCCCGCAATCAACAGCAAGGAAACCATCACCGGCAGCAACATCCCGAAGAAGGATCGCACCGGCTCGCGCGTCATCACGGTGGATCCCGAGACGATGCAGGGGCCGAAGGGTCCTTCCAAGACGGGGGGCGCCGGCGGCTGAGGCCGGGCTTCTCGCACCAGGATACGGGGCGCAATCGCGCCCCGTTCTCATTTTGCCGCTGCTTCCGGGCGGACGATGCGCCGCGAGGCGACGATCACCGGAAGCAGTCCCACTGCGACTATCGCGAGCGAAGCGGTCGATGCTTCGGCAAGCCGCTCGTCGGAGGCCAGGTTGAAGGCCTGCACCGCGAGCGTGTCGAAGTTGAAGGGGCGCATCACGAAGGTCGCGGGCAATTCCTTCATGACATCGACGAACACCAGCAGTGCCGCCGTGACCAGGCTGGGCTTGAGCAAGGGAGCATGCACGCGAGCGAGCGTTTCCGCCGCGCCCAGCCCCAGGGACCGCGCGGCGTCCTCCATGTTGGGCGTGATCTTGGCCAGCCCGGCCTCGACCGTTTGCAGCGCTACCGCGAGGAAGCGCACGAGATAGGCATAGACCAGCGCCGCGATGCTTCCGGTCAGGATCAGGCCCGCGCCGGTGAGGTCGGCTATGAAATGGTCGATCCGCGTGGCGGGGATGAGGACGCCGACGGCGATTACCGAACCGGGCACCGCGTAGCCCAGCGCCGCGAAGCGGTTCACCGCCGAGGCAAGGCGGCTCTTCGCCAGCCGAGCGCCATAGGCCATCAGCAGCGCGAGCGACACGGCGATCCCGGCGGTGATCGCCGCGAGCTTGAAGCTGTTGGCCGCAAGAACGATGAAGCGCGATCCGAACTGCTCGTCGCCGCCGCCGATGCTCATCCGCGCAAGAAGCGCCAGCGGCAGGAGGAATCCCGCGACGAGCGGCAGCATGCAAACGAACGAGGCGGCGATCGCGTTGCGGCCCGAGAGCACGACGCGCACGCGCTGCTTCGTCGCGGGCGCCTCGAAGTAGCGCGCGCCGCGCCGGCTGCCGCGTTCCAGCGCCAGCACCACCATCACGAACGCGAGCAGCCACAGCGAGAGCTTCGCGGCGGACACCGGCTCGCCCATCGAAAGCCAGGCGCGATAGATGCCGGTAGTGAAGGTCTGCACGCCGAAGTACGCCACGGTGCCGAAATCGGCCAGCGTTTCCATCAGCGCCAGCGCCACGCCCGCGACGATGGCCGGCCGCGCGAGCGGCAGGCTCAACCGGAAGAACGACTGCCATGCGGACAGCCCGAGCGTGCGACCGGCCTCGGTGAGGCTCCCGGACTGGCCGAGAAAGGCCACGCGCGCGAGCAGGTAAACGTACGGGTAAAGCACGCAGACGAACATCGCCGCCGCACCGCCGAGCGAGCGCACGTCGGGGAACCAGTAGTCGTTTCTCGACCAGCCGAAAGTGTCGCGAAGCAGCGACTGCACCGGCCCGCTGAATTGCAGCAGGTCCGTGTAGGCGTACGCGATCACGTAGGCCGGCATGGCCAAGGGCAGCACCAGGGCCCATTCGAGCAATGCGCGACCGGGAAACTGGCAGCTGGTGACGAGCCACGCGGCGCCCACCCCGACCATGGCGGTGCCGATCGCCACCCACAGCAAGAGCCAGAGCGTGTTCTTCACGTAGCCCGGCAGCACGGTCGCCGCAAGGTGGTCCCAGGCCTGCCCCCCGGGGGAGAACACGCTGGCAACGATCGACAGGAGCGGAATCGCGAGCACCACGGCCACGCCGATGCCGGCGGCCACCAGGAAGCGCGGGCGCAATCCGGAAGGCAGTACAAGGGTGGGTGCAGGAGCGATCGACATGCAGGCCTGTGCGCGAAAACGCATTCTAGCAACCCTTGCGCGCGCACTCGCGCCGCTTGACCGTTTGCGGGACGCACGTATAATTGCTGGCGAGTATTCCTCCAAAGGGGAGTAGCTGAATCCGCGATGTCGTCAATACGGGCCTTTTGGCCCCGGCGCGCGGAGTGGCCGGCAGGCCGCAAGCCAGACCTTTGACCGCATGCCGGTTGAAGGTCTTTTCGTTTCCGGAAGGCCCTTGAGCGCTTGCGATCGAGGGCCTTCGTGCTTTTCAGCCAACTTATTTGGAGATCGACATGCTGGAGACAATCGGGACACCGCTGATGTGGGCGGGCTTCTTCACCCTCGTGGTCGTGGCGCTCGTCGTGGACCTCGTCGTCATGGACCGCCGCGCCGGCCAGGCAGTGACCTTAAAGGTCGCGGCAGTGTGGTCGGTGGTCTGGATCGCACTTTCGCTCGCGTTCGCCGCCTGGCTCTGGTGGTACCTCGACGGCACCGGCGACCGGGCGCTCGCCAACCTGAAGGCGGGCGAGTTCCTGACCGGTTACCTGATCGAGAAATCGCTCTCGGTCGACAACATCTTCGTCTTCCTGATGCTGTTCACCTATTTCGCGGTGCCCGCCGAGCACCAGCGGCGCGTGCTGGTGCTGGGCGTGATAGGGGCGATCGTGCTGCGCGTGGTGATGATCCTCATCGGCGCCTGGCTGATCGCCAAGTTCCACTGGGTGCTTTACGTCTTCGGCCTGTTCCTCCTGGTCACCGGGATAAAGATGCTGGTGTTCGCAAACCAGAAGCCGGACCTCGAGCGCAACCCGGCGCTCTTGTTCATGCGCAGGCACCTGAACATCACGCCCGGTTTCCATGGCGAGCGCTTCTTCGTCGCCCGGGACGGCGTGCGCTGGGTGACCCCGCTGTTCGTGGTGATGGTGCTGATCGCGATCACCGACCTGGTGTTCGCGGTCGATTCGATCCCGGCGATATTCGCCATCACGGAAGACCCGTTCATCGTCATGACCTCCAACGTGTTCGCCGTACTCGGGCTGCGGGCCCTGTATTTCCTGCTTGCCGACCTCGCCGAGCGCTTCCATTTGCTCAGCTACGGGCTGGGCGTGGTGCTGGTCTTCGTCGGCATGAAAATGCTGGTGGTCGACTTCCTCAAGGTCCCGGTGTTCATGTCGCTGGGCATCGTCGGCGCGATCCTGGCTGCATCGATCGTCGCAAGCCTCTGGATTGCGCCGAAAAACACATGACTAAACAAGGGCTTGCAGGGCGCCTTCCGCCCCGTCCCGGGGATGCAAAGAAACGTGAGAAATCAAATTGAACTGGGGGACGCCGTTGGGATAAACTAGCGCGCTTTTCATCGCTCCCGGAACTTTGTCCGGGAGAGCGTTCGCCGCAACTCCTGGAGAAAAAACGTTGGCCAGCAAGACGAAAATCCCGACCGAATCCGAAATCATCAAGATGCCGAAGTCGGACTACATGAATGCCGCCCAGTTGGCGTTTTTCAAGCAACGACTGCTCGAACTGCAAAAGGAATTGATGAACAACGCGGGCGTCACCACCGAACACCTGCGCGAGTTGTCCTTCGCGCCGGACCCCGCGGACCGCGCCACCCTGGAGGAAGAGCATGCGCTTGAACTGCGCACGCGCGACCGCGAGCGGAAACTCCTGAAGAAGATCGACGGGGCGCTGGCCCGCATCGAGGAAGGCGACTACGGCTACTGCGAGGAAACCGGCGAGCCGATCGGCATCCAGCGCCTGATCGCGCGACCGACCGCGACGCTCACCATCGAAGCGCAGGAACGCCGCGAGATGAAGCAGAAAATGTACGGCGAGTGATCGCCACCCGGTGAGGGTCGAAGGGCGCTTCGGCGCCCTTTTCCATGTCACCGCGGTGATGTGACGGCAGGGACCAGGAATGCGGTCCGCGCACTGGAACCAACCGTGCCTACCGGCAGTCAGAGCGCCAATCGCCGAGTCGAGACACCCGAAAAATCCCATTGGAGCCCTCCATGCGTGACGCGGAATTCATCAACTTCGAACCCAAGACCGACTACACCCGCCGGGAGTTCGTCATGACCACATTGGCCACCGGATTTGCCACCGCCGTGCTTCCCGTTGCGGCGCAGACCGTGATCGCGACCGACACTTCGGGCCTCATCGCCGGCGAGGTGAAGATCCCCGCGCAGGGTGGGGACATGGCGGCCTATCGCGCCATGCCCGACAAGGGCAAGGATTTCCCGGTCGTGCTGGTGGTGCAGGAAATCTTCGGCGTGCATGAGCACATCAAGGACATCGCGCGCCGATTGGCAAAGGCCGGCTACATGGCCGTCGCACCCGACCTCTACGCGCGCCAGGGCGATGTCTCGAAGATGACCAGTATCGACGACATCCGGCCTGTGGTGGCCAAGGTGCCGGATGCGCAGGTGATGGGCGACCTCGATGCGGCCGCGGCATGGGCCGCGAAGAACGGCGGTTCCGCCGACAAGCTCGCCGTGACCGGCTTCTGCTGGGGCGGCCGCATCACCTGGATGTACACCGCCCACAACCCGAAGGTGAAAGCCGGCGTGGCCTGGTATGGCCCGCTGGTGGGCCAGCCCGCCGACCTCAGGCCGAAGAACCCGGTCGATGTCGCCCCCGCCATCAAGGGCCGCGTGCTCGGCCTTTACGGCGGAGCCGACGGCGGCATCCCCAACGACACGGTGGACAAGATGCGCGAAGCCCTTGCGGCAGCGGGCGACAAGAGCGAGATCGTGCTCTATCCCGATACGCCGCACGGTTTCAACGCGGACTACCGCCCCAGCTACCGCAAGGACAAGGCCGAGGACGGCTGGAGCAAGATGATGGCGTGGTTCAAGAAGAACGGCGTCGCCTGATTCCCGACGCAAGGTCTTTCCGCTGGAGCCGGCGCAGTACGCTCAATGCGCCAATGCGTACGGTGCGGGGCGGGGGCGGGGTGCAAAGCCGCTATAATTTCGCGTTGCCCGTCCCCGACCCTTCTTTTGCCTGATCCCGTCATTTTCTTCTTCTTGCTCGGCCTTGTCGCCCGGCTTGCAAAGAGCGACCTGCGCGTGCCGCAGGCGCTCTATGAGGCGCTGGCGATCTACCTGCTCATAGCCATCGGCCTGAAAGGCGGCGTCGAGCTCGCCGCCCATCCTTCCGGCGGGCTGGGATCGAAACTTGCCGTTGCGCTCGCCATGGGCTTCATCCTTCCCGTGCTCGCCTTCGTGGCGCTGCGCTATGGCGGGCGGCTCAAGCAGGTCGACGCGGCGGCCATCGCCGGCCATTACGGGTCGGTCTCCGTGGTCACGTTTGCCGTGGGCAGCGCATGGCTCAGCGAGCGCGGCATCACCTATGAAGCCTACATGCCGGTGTTTGTCGCGGTGCTGGAACTGCCCGGCATCGTCGTCGGCATCCTTATCGCGCGCATCGGCGCGCCGGGCGGCCGCACGGCATGGGGGCGCGTGGCGCACGAGGTGCTGCTGGGCAAGGGCGTGGTGTTGCTCGCCGGCGCGCTGGCCATCGGCTGGCTCGCCGGTCCCGAGCGCATCGCGCCGCTCAAGCCGTTCTTCTACGACCTGTTCAAGGGCGTGCTTGCGATCTTCCTGCTGGAGATGGGCATCGTCGTCGCCCATCACGTGCGCGACCTGAAGCGCGCGGGCCCTTTTCTGGCGCTCTTCGCCATCGTCGCGCCGATCGCGTTTGGCGCCATCGGCGCGGCGACGGGCGCGGCGATCGGCCTGTCGCTAGGCGGCACCACGCTCCTCGCGGTGCTCGCCGCGAGCGCGTCCTACATCGCCGCGCCGGCGACAATGCGCATCGCGCTGCCGGAGGCCAATCCCGCGCTGTCGCTGGGCGCCGTGCTCGGCGTGACCTTCCCGTGGAATGTGCTCGCGGGCATTCCGCTCTGCCACGCTTTCGCGCGGCATTTCACCGGAAACTGAGGACGCCATGACCGGACTCCACGACAGGAAACTGCTGGTCATCATCACCGAGGCGGCGCTCGAGCAGTCGCTCGCCGCGGACGTGCTGCGCCTAGGCGCCCAGGGCTATACCGTGGCCGACGTGCGCGGCAGCGGACTGCACGGGCCGCGGGCGGGCGGTTTCGACGGCGATCGCAATATCGAGATGAAGGTGATCTGCAGCGCGGAAGTCGCCCGGCGCATCCTCGACCATGTCCAGGAGGCGTATCTCGCGCACTACTCCCTTTCACTCTTCACCACGGACGCGCAGGTGCTGCGTCCCGACAAGTTCAAATGATCCCGCGCCACTTCGTCCTCTTCTCGGTCCTTGCGCTCGCCGGCTGCGACTGGCCGGGCAAGGACGGGCCCGCGCGCAGCCTTGCGCTCGCCGAGTGCCGCCTGCCGGGGGTGGAATCGGTCGCGCAATGCGGCAAGCTCGAAGTGTGGGAGGACCGCGAGGCGAAGTCGGGACGCAGGATCGCGCTCAAGGTCGTCGTCGTGCCGGCGCGCTCCCGGGCACGCGAGCCGGACCCGATCTTCATCCTCGCGGGCGGCCCCGGGCAGGGCGCGGTCTCGCTCGTCGCGCAGGTCATGCCGCTGTTCTCGCGGCTCAACACGTCCCGCGACCTGGTGTTCATCGACCAGCGCGGCACGGGGGAATCGCATCCGCTCAATTGCAACGACGACGGGGGGCTCACCGTCGAGTCGATGCTGGAGGACCGCATTCCCGAGGAACTGGTGGTCGAGTGCCTGAAGAAGCTCGATGCCGACCCGCGCCAGTACGTGACGACGATCGCGATGCGCGACATCGATGACGTCAGGCAGGCGCTGGGCTACGACAAGATAAACCTGTGGGGCGGCTCCTACGGCACGCGCGCCGCGCTCGAGTACATCAGGCTGTTCCCGGCGCACGTGCGTACCGCGGTGCTCGACGGCGTTGCGCCCGCGACGATGCAGCTGCCGCTTTCGTTCACTTTCGACGGCGACAGCGCTTTCGAGTCCCTCCTGGTGGCGTGCGAGGCCGAAAAGGGCTGCCGCGAGGCCTATCCGAAGCTGCGCGAGGACATCGCGTACCTGCGCGTGTCGCTCCGTGCGAAGCCGGTGAAGGTGGCCGTCGCCGATCCGCTCACCGGCGTCGAGGACGCCATTCCCGTGACCGAGCCGGGCTTCCTCGCGAGCCTGTTCCGGCCGCTTTACGTGGCCGAGCTCGCGAGCCTGCTGCCGCTGGGCATCACCAGCGCCCGCGAGGGCAACTTCAATCCGCTGTTCGCGCAGAACTTCGAGATGGCGGAGGACATCGGCGACGACCTTGCCGTCGGCATGCACCTTTCCGTGGTGTGCTCCGAGGATGTGCCGCGCATCACGCCCGAAGCGCTGGCGAGCGCCGGAAAGGGCTTCTTCGGCCGGGCGCTCGTCGACGACTTCATCAACGCCTGCAAGCATTGGCCGAGGGGCCCGGTCGACCCGGCCTTCTACGATCCCGTACGCTCGGATGTGCCGGTGCTGCTGCTCTCGGGCGGCATCGATCCGGCCACGCCTCCCCGCCACGCCGAGTATGTCGCGCGCACGCTGCCCAACGCCCGCCACCTTGTCGCGCCCAACATCGGCCACGGCGTGAGCATGCACGGCTGCGCGCCCAAGTTGATCGAGAAGTTCATCAAGTCCGGCAGCGGCGCGGAGCTGGACGGCGCCTGCCTGGCGCGCATCCCCAGGCCGCTGTTCGCGCTTCCGCTGGGCGCCCGGCCTTCGGGCGGCAAGCAGGGAAAGGCGGCCCGCAAGTGATCCGCGCGAACAAGCTCTCGAAGCGCTTCGGCGATGTGGTCGCGGTCGACGGCATCGGCTTCGACGCGCCCGACGGCCGCGTGACCGGGCTCCTCGGCCCCAATGGCGCGGGCAAGACCACGACCTTGCGCATGATCTCGACGCTCGTGGTGCCCACGGGCGGCAGCGCCAGCGTCGATGGCTTCGACGTGGGCAGCGCGCCGGTCGAGGTGCGCCGGCGCCTCGGGGTGCTTTCCGATGCGCGCGGCCTTTACGGCCGCCTGACCGCGCGCGAGAACATCCGCTACTACGGCGAGCTGCGCGGGCTCGCGCCGGAGACCATCGCATCGCAGGTCGAGAGGTTCTCCCGCGTGCTCGACCTAGGCGCGCTGCTTGATCGGCGCACCGAGGGCTTCTCGCAGGGCGAGCGGATGAAGGTGGCCATCGCGCGCTCCCTCGTGCACGACCCGCAGAACATCCTGCTCGACGAGCCCACCAACGGGCTGGACGTGATGACCACGCGAGCGCTGCGCGACCTGATCCGCGAACTGCGCGAGTCCGGGAAGTGCGTGGTGTTCTCCAGCCACGTCATGCAGGAAGTCACGGCGCTTTGCGACGAGATCGTGATCGTCGCGCGCGGCCGTGTCGCGGC
>Ga0315287_10005516_pt1 | contig 12482 bp, 15 predicted proteins | sample YL17G11_0_MG_FD_205037 | JGI IMG/M metagenome (GOLD analysis project Ga0315287, IMG submission 205037) | Sediment microbial communities from Yellowstone Lake, YNP, Wyoming, USA - YL17G11_0 | ecosystem: Environmental > Aquatic > Freshwater > Lake > Sediment | place: USA: Wyoming | collected...
AATCCCGAAACATCAGGCCGTAATCTGAGAGTTGTTTCGGGAAACCCTTTTCCCGAAACCAAGGCTGTAATCCTGCCCCGGTGGGCCCAGGGGAATCTGGGGTTCTCGGATGGACGTCTTGCGGCCCGGATTTCAAATCCGGCCGAACAAGCCGATCCCTATGGCTTGCTATTCGGGTCGCCGGGCAGAGTGCCGGCCCTGATCTCGGTGATGTTGCCGGCGCCGTCCTTATCGGCATCCAGGGATTCGATTGATTTGAGCGCGGATGCCGATGGGGTCTTACCCTTGAGCAGCTTGCCGTAACAGTTGAGGCCGCCTTTGCCTTTGGGGGTGACGTGGCAGATGGCGCACTTGGAGGCCCTCAGCGCCGTTTGTGAATCGCGCATATACAGGCCGGAGAATGTCTTCATCCAGGAAGTTGTGGCGAATGCGGATCCAATCGTAACTGCGAACAACAAGCCCGCCAGCGCGGGCCGCCTTAGCCGGTGGTTCACTGACTGCCTCCCTCGGTAGACCCGCCGGGCTTAGTATACCGCGATAGCAGGCAGGCTAATCATCATGCCATCGGCCGCTCCCTTCCAGGCCTTCCGCTTTCCACTTCCGATCGTCCGGGATATGCTATCCCGGACGCCGTTCCCCGGACATGCTGTCCGGCTCCCTTCCCTTCCGGGCTTTCCACTTTCAGCTTTCCGCCCGCCTACGCGTTCTTGAGCACGACCGATTCGATTATGTTGGCCGCATCCTCACACTTGTCTATGGCCATTTCGAGGTTCTCGTAAATATCTTTCCACTTGATCACCTCGATGGGGTTGCTCTCGTTTCTGAACAGTGTCGCGATTGCCTGGCGGCTGATCTTGTCGCCCTCGTTTTCGAGGCGGTTGACTTCTATCCAGCACACCTTCATTTTCTTGAGGTTCTTGAGGTTCTCCATGTTGTTGGTGAGACTCTCGGTTTCCTCGGCTGCCCGAAGGATGACGCAGGCGAGAGAAATGGCATCGTGTGTCACCGATTCCACGTCATAGAGATGCATGCGCTGCGCGGAGGCGTTGATGAAGTCCAGGATGTCGTCCAGAGCCGAAGCCAGCGCATGGATATCCTCGCGATCGATCGGGGTGATGAACGTGGTGTTGAGCTTCTCGATGATCTTGTGGGTAATCTCATCGCCCTGGCTCTCGGTCCTTTCGATCAACATCCGCTTCGCTTCGACGTCGGTGTAGTTCTCCAGGAAGTCCTTAAACAGGCGCGCGCCTTCGACCACGTTGGCTGCCTGTGCGTTGAATAGAGCAAAAAATGCTTCTTCTCTTGGGATCAGTCTCAGGCCCATGTTTGGCCTCCATCCTTTCTAAGGCGTGCAGAAGTGAATAAGAGTATAGACCCCGCTTGCCATTAGCGCAGCCAGCGGCATTGTAAGGACCCAGGCCCAGACTATGCGCCCCGCCACGCCCCACCTGACTGCGGACAATCGATTGGTCGCGCCCACACCGACGATAGCGCCGGTAATGGTATGGGTCGTGCTGACGGGAATACCGGCCAGGGATGCGCCGATGATGGTGATTGCGCCCGCGCTCTCGGCGCAGAAGCCGCCGACGGGCTTAAGCTTGGTGATTCCGAGCCCCATGGTCTTGACGATCCGCCAGCCGCCGGACATGGTACCCAAGGCTATGGCAGCCGCGCACAGTATCTTGATCTCCGGAGGGATATATAAGTGGCCATTGGGGAGTTTGGCAAGATGACCCGATGCAACAAGCACCATCGCTATCACGCCCATCGTTTTCTGCGCGTCATTGGTGCCATGCCCCCAGCTATAGGCGGCCGCGGACACGAGCTGCAGCCTTCTGAACCATACGTCCACCCTGTGCGGCGAGGACCGGCGGAACATCCACATGACGGCGGCCATGACCATGTACCCGAGAATCATCCCGATCATGGGAGACAGCACTATGAAGATGGCCGTCTTGTCGATATTCGTCCAGTTCAATACGTCATGAATCGTGCCTTTGAGAAGATAGGCGGCGGTCAAACCCGCCCCGGCAAGCCCGCCTATAAGCGCGTGAGAGGAACTTGTCGGCAGGCCGAAATACCACGTGATCAGGTTCCACAGAATGGCGCCACACAGCCCCGCGAGCACCACCATAATCATATCTTCGGGCCTGAACAGCTCGGAATTGACAGTATTCGCCACGGTATTCGCTACAGCCACGCCGAAGAACAATGGCGCAATCAAGTTGAAGAACGCCGCCCATATAACCGCCCTAAACGGAGTGAGGACCTTCGTGGCAACGACCGTCGCTATCGAATTCGCGGCATCATGGAAACCATTGAGGAAATCAAAGATGAGGGCGACAAATACGATCGTTATAACCAGAGCTAATGACATCTCGATCCTTCTAGCTGTCGTGTCTGGACAGGGCTCGAATGCCTGCTGCATATTCTCCCTGCCCACTTATTCTACATGCAACCCAGCCTTCAGGTCAAGCAAATTGCCAAGAGTTCCCACAGCAGATCCAAGATGTACTTTGAAGAATGTGGGATGCGCCGCTGATACTCCGGCACGTCCCTGCGCCTGTCCCCAAGCTTCAACTCGGCCGGTATCCGCACAGTTCTCTGAGGACGATCTCCTCGGGGCCAAGCGGACGGTCGCGATAGCCCATCAGGACCGGAACCTCGAAGAGCCGCCTGGAAAACCGCGGCGCATGGGCCAGCATGATCGGCTGCAGATTCGTCACGCAGACCCTCACCACCGGGAACTTCATCTCCGGACGGCTTAGATCGACCACAATCACTTCAGCCCCAAATCGGCCCAGCAGGTCCACGCAGTATTCGATGGCGGGCTTCAAGTCATCGCACTCGAACCCACCATCCGGTCGCGCCCGCATCGCCTCGCAGGACGGTTCACGTAGATGGTCAATGGGATCCGACCCCATCCACGTGTCGTAGTTGCCGCAGCGGGGATAGAGCTGGATCGCTTCAGTCAGCGCCCTGACAAGAGCCACTTCCGGGTCAAGGTGAGTTCCCGACGCGTGGCCGAACGTCTCCTTTCCTTCGCAGACTCCACGCAGGAGAACTCCAAAGCTCGGAATCGCAAGATCGCTCGTGATATCCTTGATCCAGCATTGGATGCCGATCCGATCCAGGACTTTGAGCACCTCGGAGACGGGATCGCTGCCTGACGGATCGCATGAAACGTCGGGCATCACCAGACGGTTGTATTCCATGATGAGTCTGGCGTCTCGTTCGATGACCTCCATCAGGCCGTGGAGTATCGCTTCCTCGATGCAGTTCCCCGCCGCCAGGCCGTTGGAGTCGCTCGACGAGATCTCCTCCTCCGGCGTAGCGGCGACGTATGGGCAGAACACGAGATTGGCGGGGACCATCACGGGCTGCTCGCATGTCAACGAGTATCCCCACATCCACCAGATCGGTAAATCGGGGGAATAGCAGGTGTCCAGGGGCAGGATGAACTCGACGGGATCGCGAGCGTGGCCCTCCACGTCGAGGTAGCTTGCCTTGATGAGAGTCTCGTCGCCGAGCGCTCGCGCGCAGAATCTTTCGACGAACTCCAGCGTGGCGCTTATCAGGCACTGGTCTTCCGAAAGGCCCTTGCCGTGGTAGACTTCCTCGGCCTGAGTGCTCTCGCCAGGCCGGAAGTAGATGATTTGTTGATGAATGAATGGGCTGCCGGGAATCCACTGCCTCTCGAATCTCAAGTTCAGCGAGGTGGACAGCAGAAGCTCATCGATCCGGGACAGGGTGTCCTGATCCGACACGCTGCGGAACCCGTTCTGAGTATAGCGGATCGGCCTGGGCTGCAGTTGCAGGTCAGTTCTTTGCATTGCCATGGATTGGAACCCGTGCACGTGAGAGATAGGCTGGTCTTGGTCTCCCGCGCCCTTCTCAGCGCTGCCGGCCACACGCCGCCGCGAAACTAGCTGCCGCCCTCCCAGTCAGACGCTGCATCTCTGGGATCGCCGAAACCTGCTTGCTGCTCATGTGGATCACGACGGGCGCCGTGTTTCTAAGATCCGGTATACTTGTGCCAATCGGTTCGGTGAACGACGTCAGGAGGCTCAACGAGACCTCCTTGTCCATAAAAGAGGCCATGTCCAGAGAAAGTACGACAAGCCCCGATTTGCCTATGACGGCCTTGGTGTTCGGCACAAGGCGCCAGGAGTCCCGTTTCATATCGGGGGTGCGATACGCCATCGAACAGATACGTCCCGGGGCGCCGGCGACTGTGAAATCCAGGTTCCTGCCGCGGCTCTTGATCACAACTCTCTCGCTTGCCTGCTGCTGCAGCAGCAGCGAGTTACGGACTGGGCTCAGATTACCAAATGCCCGCGACGCAACTGCGGCGGCAGTGCCCGTTCGCGTAAGCCCGTGCATCTCCGGGATCGCCGAAACCTGCTTGTTGCTCATGTGGATGACGAATGGAGCGGTCCCTCTTAGACCCGGGGCGCTTGGGTTAAACGGTTCGGTGAATGAAGTCATAACGATGAACGAAACCTCTTTGTCCATAAAAGAGGTCATGTCCAGCGTGATGACGACGATCCCCGTTCCGCCGATGAGAGCTCTGGTGTTCGGAACCGCCTTCCAGTCATCGGGTTTCATGTCGGCGGTGCGATAGCCGATCGCACACAAACGTCCCGGCGGGCCGGCGACCGTGAAATCCAGGTTCTTGCCGCGGCTCTTGACCACGACTCTCTCGCTTGTATCCTGCCGCTGCAGGGCCGTCGCGGGGTTCGGCGTCTCCGAAGCCTCAACCATCGGCCCCGCGAGTGCCTCGTTGATAGGCGACGTGCTCAAAGCGAAAAGCACGGTATTGGAAGTGAAGATCGAGATGATGACTCTCGGGATGTTCGTCTTTCCCATGTCAATGCCCTCCTCCCAGGTGCTGAGCACATCATACGACAGATCAGCCTTGCCGTCAAGCGGCGGCCGGGCTCCCGAAATTCCTCGGCTTGACGCTCGTTTGAGGCGTTAAGTATAATTAACCGGTTGACAATGAGGCGGCGACCTCGGATGTCGGGGAGTGAATACGATGCTTGATGCCAGGTTCATAAGAAGCGAGCCCACCAAAGTGCGCCGGGGCTTGATGAATAAGAATGCCGATACGGGGCTCTTGGACAAGTTCCTGAAGCTCGATGAGAAGCGGCGAGCGGACCTGTACGAGGTCGAGGGGCTCAAGGCCGAGCGCAACTCGGTCTCCGAACATATCGCCGGGATGAAGAAGAACAAAGAGGACGCGACATCCGAAATCGAGCGCATGCGCGAGGTCTCTGGGCGGATCAAGTCGATGGACGCCGACCTGGCCACAATCGAAGCCGAGCTTGCCGCCGCTCTGATGAATATTCCCAACATGCCTCACGAGTCCGTGCCAGTCGGCAAAGACGAGACCGAGAACAAAATCATCCGCACGTGGGGCGAACCGAGGCAATTCGACTTCGAGCCGGCCCCTCACTGGGATATTGCGACCGCTCTTGACATCATCGACTTCGAGCGCGGCTCCAAGATATCCGGCAGCGGGTTCATTCTCTACAAGGGCCTCGGCGCGAGGCTCGAAAGATCGCTTATCAACTGGATGCTGGACGTGCATACGCGTGAGCACGGCTGCGTCGAGGTCTTCCCGCCGTTCCTGATCAACCGCAGGGCGATGACCGGCACCGGGCAGCTTCCGAAGTTCGAAGAGGATATGTATCACACCGACAAGGACGATGACCTGTTCCTCGACCCGACCGCCGAAGTGCCCGTGACGAATATCTATATGGACGAAATTCTGGACGCCTCGCAGCTTCCGATCTACCACACGGCATATACGGCGTGCTTCAGGCGTGAGGCTGGTTCGGCCGGCAAGGACACCCGGGGCCTCCTGCGCGTGCACCAGTTCGACAAAGTCGAATTGGTCAAGTTCACGACCCCCGAGACTTCCTACGCCGAGCATGAGACTCTGACCAACAACGCCGAAGTCATCCTCCAGCGGCTTGGCATCCCGTATCGTATCGTCCTGCTCTGCACGGGCGACATGAGCTTCTCCTCGGCCAAGTGTTATGACATCGAGATTTGGGCGCCTGGAGTAGGCAAGTGGCTGGAAGTCTCGAGCTGCTCGAACTTCGAGGACTTCCAGGCCCGCCGCGCCAATATCCGCTACCGCCCCGAGCCCGGAGCGAAACCCGAGTTCATCCACACCCTCAACGGCTCCGGCGTCGCCCTGCCCCGCCTCGTCGTCTCGCTGCTGGAGAACTACCAGCAGGCCGATGGCTCGATCGTGCTGCCGGAGGCTATCAGGCGGTATGTGGGCGTTGATGTGATCAGGTAGTTGAAGGTTGAAAGTTGAAAGTGGAAAGAAGGGACGGGCGGCGCTCAAGCAGGATTGTCCGGGATATGTTATCCCGGACATTTGCGCCAAGTCAGTATCGGAGAGTACCCCTTAACCAGCGAAGAAACCTTCGAGCAAACCCACCCGGTTCCGCCGGGGCAAGTTAATAAGGCGATAAAGATATCATACGCGCAGGCCATGCTGGCGGCGTTCTTTGGGGCGTCGACCGGTACGGGGGAGATGGTCGTCGAACTAAAGGAGAAGATGGCGGGGCGGTAGCGGGACCCCGGCCCACTGTTGACTAACGGGAGAACATTTCGTCAAGTGCTGAGCACGCTTCCGCCAAGACGCGCTTGGACACCCACAGGGAAGATTCAGCCAGCTTGTGCAGACACACCGTGGCATCTTCCTTGCACAGGTGGCCAGTCGCAGCCGCCCATAGCACGACGCCCAGTGATCCGTGGACTTCAACACCCAGCGACGATGCCAGCAAACGAGCTGCGGCATCATCTGTTAGGTACCAATCAGCGCCAGTCTGCCTTGCCAATGCAAGGGACTCTGCTTCGCCTGCGTGCAGTATTCCTGATTCTTGCCAATCGAGCGCAGCGCGAAGGTGATTGGGTTCCAGACTCCTCACTTGCAGCCAATTCATATCAGCAAGTTAGCTGGCATCGACAATTGCACCGAGTTCCTGGAAGACAGCGGTGGATATCACCACAACGCCCGCTGTGCAAAGCAAGGAAAGGGCGCCCGCCTCAGCTAAGTGCAGGATTGGCCCGGTATCGGAAACGATGGTTCTCATCAATCCGTCTTCTTCTGCCTGAGCGCCCATTCGATGTCTTCCCGTTGGAAGCGCTCGATGAGCGCGGGCTTGCAACCATCGAGCAGTTGAGACAACGCGAACCTTATGGCCTCTTCCTCGGTCTGGAAGTAGCCCTGGCGCATTGCGGTCTCAAGAGCTTCGGCAAGCTTCTCCGGAATGTCGACGCAGATTGTTTTCATGTCTCTACCTCAGGCCTACGACTCAAGACCAGTCTAATCACATTCTACCACAGTCGGCAAGCAGACGGATACCCGGCCAGTATTCATCCCATTACCCGCCCATTCACATCCTGTTTCAGCTTCGCAATCTCCTCGCGAAGCTGCCGCACTTCCTCGGCAAGCTGGCTGAACTCGGCGGGCGAAATGCCGTAGTCGTCCATTCTGAGAATTCTGGCATTCATCTCATCGGTCCGAAGGTGCTCTTCGACGCGCATCTGGTGCTCCCTGAGCTTGATCTCACGGGCTTTGAGAGACCATCCGCGTATCAGCGCGGTAATCGCTATCGCGCTGCCGCCCAATACAGGCAGACCGACTATCACCCCAACAAGAGTTATCACACCATCCACGATATATGCACCTCAGTGCCCTTCGGTTGAAACCGAGGCAACTTGTACAAAATCGGCCTTCGCCGACTACTTCCCCAGTCCACGAAGGTGGACTTTGTAGTCAGTTGCCTCCAATTCATTGGAAGGAGTGTCCGCCTATTCCGCCTCCGGAAACAGCGGGGCGAACCGGTCGGCGTATTGGGACTCGATGGCCGAGAATGCCAAATAAAGCGACAACGTCCATAGGGCTACAATCGCTTCCTCCGTCGGCATTTCGAGGACATGGCTGAAGAAGTCGCGGATGACTTCCTCGTATGAGTTGCACGGCTCGTCGATCACAATCCGCTCGGCGAAGTTGTCCGGAAGCACGTCCTCGTCGATCTTGTCGAGAAACTCCCGGACGTTGGCAGGCGTGGCGTGCTGCAACCGGACGCCAAATTCCGACCTGACCAGCTTCCTGAATTCCTCAAGCTTCACGACTAGGTCACTCCCCAATATCCTCCCACCACATACCAATGTAGCCCGAAGTTGGCTTCTTGTCAATGGGCAATCGGGGTCGGTTCGATACGGGCGACCTTTACCTGGCTCAGCAACGTGTCTACATCGGATTTCAAACCGATATCCGCTCCGCTGCTCATCGCGGTGGCTGCCCCCGCCGCGCATCCCATTCTGAGCGCGTCATCGATGCCCGCGCCGTCGGCGAAAGCGAAAAGCATTCCGGCTATCATCGAGTCACCCGAGCCGATGGTGCTGACGGTTTTGATCTCGGGCGGGGTGGCGTGGTAGATCATGCCGTCGTGGCAGGCCATTGCGCCCTGCTTTCCGAGCGATATCACGACCACCTCGATTCCGCGTTCCCAGAGCGTGAGGGCCGCCCGAGCGACATCGGACTTTGTGTGGAACTCCGAGCCCAGAAGCCGCTCGGCCTCGTCTCTGTTAGGTTTGATCATAAAAGGCTTCGCCTTGAGGCCCTCGACCAGGGAGTCCCGGTCGGCATCCAGCACGGACTTGGCCCCGCCGGCCGACGCGATGTCGATCAGCACCCTATACACGTCATCATTAATCCCCGTCGGCACGCTTCCACCAAACACGAGATAGCTGCTCTGCCGGGAGATGTTCTTCGCGAGTTCGAGGAGATCCACGAGTTCTCTGTGCTCGATCGGGCCACCGCGCTCGTTGAACGTGGTCGGCGGGAGGCCCGCCGACTCCTCCACGCACACGCAGGTGCGAGTGGGCCTGACCGTGGCAACCAGTTCCAAAGCGATGCCGTCTCTTCGAAGCACACTGGCCACGTAATCGCCGGTCTTGCCGCCAAGCAGCGCGACCACTCGGGTCTGCGCGCCCAGCCGCTGCAGCATTCGCGAGCAGTTAATCCCCTTTCCGCCGGCGTCGATCTCGACGCCCAGAACGCGATTGGTTTCGTTCGGGGTCAGTTTGGACACGTAGATGGTCTTGTCGATGGATGGGTTGAGCGTTATGGTAGTTATCATGGCCGGCTACTTCTTCAACGCCGCGCGGACCTCGTCGAGGTGGCCGGCGGAGCCCAGCAGCACGTTGCGGCTGGCGATGAACTTGGCATACTCTTCCATGAAGACCTTGCCGACCGGCCTGAAGTCGAAACCCTCGGGCTTGTCGCGGAAGAACTCCCGATGCACGCGGGTCCACACCAGCCGGCCGTCGGTGTCGATGTTGATCTTGCATACGCCCAGCTTGGCGGCGGGCAGGTATTGGCTGGCATCCACGCCCTTCGCGCCCTTGAGCGCGCCACCTGCGGCGTTGATTCTCTCGACCTCGTCCTGAGGGACGGATGACGAGCCATGCATAACCAGGGGGAAGCCCGGCTTGAGCTTTTGAATGGCCTCGATGACCTCGAAGTGCAGCCCCTGGCTGCCGGCGAACTTGAACGCACCGTGGCTGGTGCCGATAGCGCACGCAAGGCTGTCGCAGCCCGTTCGCTCGATGAACTCGACGGCCTGCTCGGGGTCGGTGAGGTGGGCCTTGTCCTCGGCCACGCTGATATCCTCCTCGACGCCGCCCAACTGGCCCAACTCGGCCTCGACGCTGATGCCCTTCGCATGCGCGGCATCGACCACGCGCTTGGTAGTCGCGATATTGCCCTCGAAGTCCTCATGGCTGGCGTCGATCATTACGGACGAGTAGAAACCGCTCTCGATGCAGTCTTGGCAGGTGGCCTCGTCGCCGTGGTCCAGGTGGGTCGCGAAGACGGCATCCGGGAAGATCTGATCCGCCGCGCGGATCATGGCTTCGAGCATGAGCTTGTTCGTGTACGACCTGGCGCCCTTGGAAATCTGGATGATGAACGGGGCATTGGAGTCCATGTTGCCACGAAACAGGCCCATGGTCTGCTCGGCATTGTTGATGTTGTAGGCGCCCAAAGCGTATTTGCCGTAGGCCTGCTCGAAGAGCTGCTTGGTTGTGACGATCATTAGGTCTTGCTCCTTATAGGGTGATGGTATGGAAGCCGTGCGATCGCGGATCAGGCTGGTTCGATCAGGCCGTAATTACCGTCATCTCGCTTGTAGACTACGTTGACTTCCTCTGTCCTCGAGTTGCGGAACACGTAGAACGTGTGGTGCAGAAGCTCCATTCTTTGGGCTGCTTCCTCGGGAGTCGTCGGCTTCATGGCGAAGCGCTTCGTGCGCACCACGGTGGGCTCCGTTTCGACTTCGCCTTCTTCTCCCTCGGGTCCGTAGGCTTCGGTCATGATCTCATCCTTGATGACCGCCTTCTCCTTGGGTCCTTCATCGGTGGTCTTGCCGTAGAGCTTGCCCTTGAACTTCTGCACTCTGGACTCCAGCTTCTCGACTACCTGATCGATGGAGCCATACATGTCCGTGCCACGCCGCTCTTCGGCGCGAATCATGACGCCGTCGCCCTCCAACTGGACTTCAACCACGTGCATACCGCGGTGCACGCTAAGAGAAACGACCGCTTCCTTCAGGTCGTGAAAGTGCTTTTCAAGTTTCTGGACTTTCTTGTTGACGTAGCTGCTAAGGGCATCCGTAACCTCGATGTTCTTGCCCTTAATATTGATCAGCATGCGCGCGAAACTCCTTTCGTTTGCTCGCTCGTTGAGCGGTTCAAGTCTATCATACCCGCCAACTACTGTCAACGCGAGAGGTAAGAGGGTAGTGGGTCAGTTTGAACTCAACTTTTTTCGAGCAGGTCTATTATGTCCCGAAGTGTCCAAGGATATTTAGCGAGTCCCGCGGCCATGGCTGGGGTTTTCCTTAGCGTCTGATGCACCCGGCAGAAGTTGTAGTGCATGAAGTGAAGGGCTATCGCGGCCTCCAGGTTCTCTACCTTCTTCGAGAAGCCATTGGTCAGGCGGGTGAATCGCCGCATGGACATTCGCATAGTAGGATTCTGCCGCTCAACGTAGGAAGTGGACACGTCACCCATAATCGGCGCGCCTTCAATACGAAGGGTCTTTGCGCCTGTGCAGTGTGCCGGACCGTAGCGGGCTTCTCCAGGCTTCTCATTGCCATACATCTTCACAAGCATGGCGTAGTCAATATCTGCCCCGAAACCGCCCTCTACGGCATCCAGGTACAGCTTTAGGCCGTCTGTCGTCAACTGAACACGGTTGGATAACCTGCCGGCAAGGTCTTCAATGAACGCACGAGCACACTCAGCATCACGTAAGCCAACAAGCCAAGTGGGAATGAGCTTGGTATCTGCATCAATGGCCGTCCAAGTCCAGACATCACCATAGCCAAACTCACCCTTGTGTTCTGCGGGAACGTTCTTCTGGTTGGAATAGCAAAATGCCCATACCTCATCATACTGAATGCGCTTGCAGGGCAGGTTCCGCATGACCTCATCTTGATACTTCCCGCAGGCTTCGCCGAGATCGACAAGCAACTTAACAATGGTGTTCTTGGCTACGCCGGTCATGCGGACTGTCGAGCGGATAGAGTTACCTTCCACGAGGGCGGAAACAACTTGGATTCTCTGTTGTGTGCTCAGCTTGTTCATACTGACATTATACTTGACCGCTTAGGCTTTGTCAAGCATTCTAGTCAGTTTATTCTTTACCAAATTCCCTTGGCTTATTAGGGGGATCTGCTAAAACTGTAATTAAACAGAAAAACTTGAGGTTATTGCTTCTTGTGCGGCCGCCTGGTTGATTTCACGTTAGTCTGCTTTGTATCCCTGCGCGTAGTCCCAGCGCACAGCACAGAAACATCAGTGGCAGGTCCTGTCACCGTGAACTTGATTGGCAAAGTACGGTTTGCGTCTTTTATTTCAAAGGTACCGGACTTCATTGATATCTCCTCACTTGATGGCCCATTGCTTTCGCTTAGACCACTGAAATGCATTCGGCGTAATAACAGCTATATCTATATTTCCCCCGCATATTGGAGGACCCAAACCGAACCGAAACCACCCTATCGTTACAGACGCCGCATATTCGGCAAAATCTACAGCGTCTTGCAACGGCATACCGTCAAATATTAACGGCCATTGAGATATTCCATCTTCAACCCATTTGTTAATCAAAGCGTGATCCACGCCAAGGTTTATCAGTTCTCTCAAGGTATTGGGGTCGAAACCTCGCACCAGCCGCAGGAGTGGCACTATCTGCCCAAACCAATCCGCTCCGAAGGAAGGCCTTCCATTCGCTTGATTGGAACGTACCTCTTGCCAATCCTCGTCTCCTGGTAGATCAATCTTGTACTCATCGGCAAAGAACTGTCCAGAGGAATAACCTCCCACCAGAATTCCCAATGCTGGGCGCTTGGATGCATCAGGGAATGCCGATTCGTAAAAAGGACGCA
>Ga0315287_10005517_pt1 | contig 12480 bp, 12 predicted proteins | sample YL17G11_0_MG_FD_205037 | JGI IMG/M metagenome (GOLD analysis project Ga0315287, IMG submission 205037) | Sediment microbial communities from Yellowstone Lake, YNP, Wyoming, USA - YL17G11_0 | ecosystem: Environmental > Aquatic > Freshwater > Lake > Sediment | place: USA: Wyoming | collected...
CCGCTATCCTGAAGGCCCATTCTGTCAAGGCTGACGCACGTGCCGACAAAGCTGAGGCCGAGGCCGCGCAGCTCAAGGCTGCACTGTGCAGTAAGTTTTCTGATTTGCCCCTATGCGCTTCTAATTTGGACTAAACCCGAAGAGCTCGTCGCTCCGCGCCGAGCCCTTCGGGCGACTTCCTAACTCATACTCCCATAATTTTACACACCTCTGGATTTGCGCGACGAAAAGCCTCGATCTCGATGCTTGACACGTTACCAATCTCCTCGATGCTGCTAAACGGCAACCAAACATATTCTGAAACAAACGGCGCCCCAAGAAACACCAAGGCTCGTTTTCCGTCGTTATCATCGTAGTAGCCGATAATGCCTTTGTGTCTGCCCTTGGTGATCCGCACCGGTCCAAAATCAATGTCTTCCATTGTAGCCATGTCTAGCGCCCTCATATTTTGAGGGCCGACGCTACCACAGCACCTTCTTGCCTTGCAAAGGCTGACTGACAAGCCTTTCATGCCTCTCCATTTTAATAAGGAGATTCGGCATGTACACCAAGATTCCTCAAGGTTCTAAACACATCGATGAGTTTGTTAAGCAGCTGCGCATACGCGGGCGGAGCGAAAAGACCGTCCTGGGGTACGTGCAAAGCCTTGATTACTTCCTCAAATACCACAAGGGCATTAGGCCCGCTGAGCTGACGATCCGCAATATTCACAATTATCAGCTGCATCTTTGCCAAAGGAAGAAGCATGCGAACGCGTATGTGAACAGCCAGACAGCGGCAATCAAGTTTTTCTGTCGCTATGTCCTAAATAAAGATTGGAACTTCGATCTCATTCCCTACATGAAGGATACACGCTCCATGCCGGTCGTAATGTCAAAACTAGAAATCTCCAGATTGTTGCGCGCCGCGATGAATATCAAGCACCGGACAATGTTTAGCACCATGTACGCGACTGGAATGAGACCAGCCGAGCTGCTCAATCTCCGCGTAAGTGACATCCATACCAGTGACAAGGTCATTCATGTTAGGCATGGCAAAGGGTCTAAGGACCGCTACGTGATGTTGAGTGGCCGCCTGCTAATAGAACTCCGTCATTTTTGGATGCTTGCCAAGCCGCACTCAAATGGACTTCTGTTCACAGGTGAAAATCAAAAAGTGCCTATGCAGGTCGATTCGCTGAGCATGGCGTTTCGTCGTCTCAAGGTCCAAGCGAATGTGAGGGAGGATGCACACCTCTATAGCCTCCGTCATTCGTTCGCAACCCATCTACTCGAACAAGGCGTGGACCTGCGAGTGATACAGAAACTCATGGGGCACGCCGACATCGCGAGCACGTGCATCTACTTGCAGGTCGCCAAGGAATTTGTCGCGAAGGTGGTCAGTCCATTTGACACCGTACATGATCGGAAGTCCACTCATGCGCCCCAATAAACTCGACCTTGCCGATATTTTTCGTCATCATAGTCATCAATTAGGCGTCTTGAGCCGACAAAATAGCAAAGTGGTGAATGCCATCCTCGACTGCCGCACACCGGCTCTCGGTGGCCACGTATACGAGTGCGATGGTTGCGGCACACAGGACCAATCATACAATTCATGTCGCAACCGCCATTGTCCCAAGTGCCAGTACTCTGCCAAGCGGGAATGGATCGAGGAACGCATCAAAGATGTACTGGATGTCCAGTATCACCACGTTGTTTTCACAATCCCACATGAGCTTAACGAGCTGGTTATCACCAACAAGGCACTGCTGTACTCGATGCTATTCAAGGCATCAGCCAAGACTCTTAAGGAGGTATTTAGGCAAAAATGCAAATCAAATCCTGGCATCATCTCAGTGATTCATACGTGGTCACAGGACTTGGGACTTCATCCACACATCCACATGATCATACCCGGAGGTGGACTAAACGATGATAAGACAGAATGGATCTCCTGCGACCAGGGATTTTTTCTCAACGTCAGGGCACTGAGCAAAGTGTTTAGAGCTAAATTCATCAAACTACTGAGAAAGGCGTTCTCCGACAACAAGCTGACATTTTTGGATGTTAATCAGCACTTGTCACGAATAGCCGAATTCCAGGACCTCATTGACCTGACTTTTAAGCAAGACTGGAACGTCTATGCCAAAAAGCCGTTCCGCCAGGTCCTCCACGTACTCAAGTATCTTGGCGGGTATACGCACCGCATCGCGATTTCAAACCATCGATTGGTCGCCTTCGACGACAAGACGGTAAAGTTTCTAGTCAGAGACAAAAAGGACAAGCACGATGGTAAGTCCAAGTCGAAGGTGCTCACTCTATCTACGCGGGAATTCATGCGTCGATTTTTAATGCACGTTTTGCCGCGGGGACTGGTGCGCATTCGTCATTACGGTTTCCTTGGATCGTCCAGCAAGAAGAAGTCCCTTGCCGCTGCAAGGTCTCTTATCCCGAAGAGTAGTGGTGCGGCTGCTGCCGAATCAAAGGCGACGGAGGACGGCATTGCTGAATTCCTCGCCAAGGCGGCTGTGATTGGCGAACAACAATGCCCCCACTGCAAGAGCGGTCGACTTGTGAAGATCGACATCATCCCGCGACCAGGATGGCTAAGCACGGGATGAGCCCCGGGGTCGAATACGAATTGATAAGCCGTCTGGCGTGCCGGGCCTTGGATTTTTGTGGCCATATGAAGAAATATGCAGATAATACCGGTCAAGGGCGTGCCAAATTAGCGCCTCTTTGTCGCCTTACGCGTCGATATCGCTTGATGCGAGGGGTGACGCCGATGAGTTTAGGGCTTCATGATGAGAGCAAAAAACTAGGAAGTGCACTCAACGCCCATAGCGTAGTGCCAATCCAGCTTGGACCGACAGGCCCACAGGTCCCGCTGGCGAATGCTGGACATAACCAGCACCGGAGCCGCAACGTCCGCCGAGTATGGCCAGTCGCCCCAAACTTGGGCATAGGCACGACGGCACCGACTACCGCTTTGACGATTGCCGTACCGACGGGCAAAACTCCTATCAGCACCTTTGCCGGAGCGGGTGGGCAGTGGCAGCTCGGGCAAAACGTAGGGCCTAGTAGCAACGACGACACGTTTGGCCTCTACTCATACACGAAGGGAGGAACTGCGATTTGGACGGCGACTACCGCTGGCAACGTTGGGATCGGCATAATCAACCCAGGCCAAACTCTAAGCGTCTACGGCAGCAATACGAACGGCTTCATGGAGGGAATTTACAACACGGGAGGTGGTACCACGTCCGACGGGCTTGCGATCTCGGCCGGCAGCAATTCAACGGCTGGCGCGGTCATGGTATACCTCATACGCCCGGATGGGACTGCGATCGGCTCGATCACACAAAACTCAGCCACAACCGTTGCCTACAACACCACCTCGGACCGGCGAATCAAGGAGAACATAGCCGATAGCGCCTCGGGTCTCGATCTGCTGGCGAAGATCAAAGTCCGCGACTACAACTACATCGCCGATCCCGACAAACAGACCCAGCAGGGGTTTATCGCCCAAGAGCTCTATGACATCTACCCGCAGGCGGTAACTGTCGGCGGTGAGGATCCAAAAACTCGTCCATGGCAGGTGGACTATGGGAAGCTGACGCCGCTGCTGGTGAAGTCCGTGCAGGACCTCCAGTCCGAGAACGATCAGCTCAAAGCCCGCGCTGACAAGGCTGAGGCCGACAGCAAGGCTAAAGACGACGCCATCACGCAGCTCAAGGCCGAATCGGCGCAGCTCAAAGGCTTCCTTTGCGGCCAATTCCCCAATGCGCCGATGTGTCAACCATGAGCAGGGGCCGCTTACCAGGTCAGGCAGCTTTGGGCTGCCTTAAATCTTGGATAGAATCACTGTTCTGATCCACACTTAAGGCGGCCTTAACTGTCTTAAAACTCACGTCAAATCAAGTAAGAAGATCCAGGAAAAGCGGCGCCAGACATGCCGAACTCTCAGGCCAGCCGTTTAACATTTATTTCAAGCTCCGCGCCCGTAGCATCCAATATCTCGATCAGCTTTGCGACGCTAATGGCGTTGCTGCCTCTTTCATAGTGCTTGGCGGTCGATCGACTTTTCAAATGAAGCTTCGATGCCAACTGCTCGAGGGTCATGCCGGACGCGCCACGCTGACGCTGAACGATCAGCCCAAGGACCGGACCGGGATCCCGCACGAGCAACTCAAAGGTCAGGCCCTTACCGGCCACGATCTCGACAGGGAAGTCAGGCTTGTCCAACGCGGTTCGCACCCAATCTACCATCATCTCCAGGGCTTCCCTTCTAGAAGAACCCTGGGTCATAGCGTCAAGTGCTGGACACTCAATGATCCACCACCTCCCGTCCTTCTGCAGTGTACCCTTAAGCTTCATCATGATTTGGTTCCAGTCGTGGCAGCGTTCTTTAAAATTTTCTTGGCTAGGATCTCTTTGATCTCATTGTGCCTTGGGACAAACTCAGTTGCCGACCCGTTCGTCCAAACCTCATGGCTGCCTCCTTCCCGGAGTAGCCACCAACCTAATTCTTTAAGCCTTTTTTCGAGGTCTCGTTTTTTCAAGACGCAGCTCTCATATCAGCGCATAGTTACTTATCGGTATATTAGTACCAAACCTTTAGCACGTGTGCAAATAAATTGCTACATCGAGACTTGGGATTTCCTAGCAAAACTCCGACTAGCCTTGGCATCTTGGGTGTTTAGGCATTTGAAATGGCGGGAACGTCGGTATTGGGACAACGTCCCCATCTTACATGCTTCATGTCAACGGCTCGGTCGCTGGCGTCGGTGCTGTAGTCGTATAACTGGTCAATCATGCGCTCTTGCGTAGCTTCTCTACTCCTTCGACAATTAGCATCCGCATCAGCGTCTGATAGGGGATACCCTTTTTCTGTGCAATCGCCTTTAGCTCCGCAACGGTCTCCTCCGGCAAACTAATACTGGTCGGAAATTTTTTAGCTTTTTTACGCTTATCGTAAGCGCGTGTGATGGCCTTGGCGTCGAACTCGAGTTTCTCGTAAGCCTTTTCTCTCTTAGCGTAATTCGTCATAAATATCGGACTCCTTCCGATTGAGTTGGCGGACAGAAATTAACCGTATTCCCGTACCGCGCATGGTAAAACACACAAAAACTCGCTTGCCCGTTAAGGTCAGCCCGAACAGTCCAAATCGGGGTTCATTGACTCTGGGACTGATTTGCTGGCCTAAAACGACTATTGCTTCCGGCTGCATAAATACTGATTCGGCCTCGTCGATCGTGATGGCGTGCTTTGCTAAGCTTTTTGTGCTGTTACCATCGTCCCATTCGAACGTAAAACTACGCTGCTGCTCTAGCCATTCAATAAGCCATTCGATGAATTCAAACTTCGCCATATGTGACCCTTGCTATTGCCCCCACGCTCCGAATATATAGTGTAATTCACTATATATCACTGTCCACAATATTTTTTATAATAGACCGTCTTTGCTAAGGAAAATCGAGATTGGAGCACTGCGCGCGTATTGCCAGGGGCTGACCGCGGCAGCTTGCATGGCGGCAACGTCGGTATAGGCACGACGGCACCCGGTTACCTACTGCACTTGTCGTCATCCGGGACACCGCAGCTGGACCTACAAAGCACAGATTCCGGCGGGCACCAGTGGTCGCTCCAAAGCGATGGCACTAGCGGTGCCGGAATAGGAAAATTCGAGATCGTCGATCGGACTGCAATCGCTAGTCGTTTATTAATTGATACGAACGGCAACGTCGGCATTGGCACTACATCGCCCGGTTCTAATCTCAAATGCAGGCCTTCGGGTCAGCGGCGTCAATACCAACGGCTTTATGGAAATTATCAACAACGCTGGGAGTGGCACCTTATCACACGGGCTGTGGATCCAGGCCGGTAGCAACACAACAAGTGGTGCCTAGTTTAAGCGGACTTGTCCTCGGCGGCCTGTGGGACTGGCGGTTGAAAAGCATTGAGTAATACGTTATACTTAACGGATGAACTGGGTAGATCTCACCGAAAAGCAAAAGATTCTCGATAAATATCGGCCACTTTCCCCGGATATCGTGAGCAACCTCGACGACTGGTTCCGGGTGGAGCTGACGTATAGCAGCAATGCCATCGAGGGTAACACCTTAACGCGCCAAGAGACGGCAGTCGTCTTGGAAAAGGGCCTCACCATCGGTGGCAAACCGCTCAAGGATCACGTTGAGGCGACCAACCATGCAGGCGCCCTCGACTACATCCGCGACCTAGTGCGCGGGGCTCCGAGCCAGCTCGGCGAATCCGTCATCTTGAGCATTCACGACCTAGTGCTAAGGGGGGTGGATGACCGCAATGCCGGGCGGTATCGCGATGTGCCGGTACGAATCTCCGGGTCGACCGTGGTCATGCCGAATCCGCGCAAGGTCCCCGTATTGATGGCGGCCTTCGTCGCTTGGCTCTCGGACGGCGATCGCCTGCACCCTGCGGCGTTGGCTTGCGAGGCGCACTATCGGCTCGTGACGATTCATCCGTTTGTCGATGGCAACGGACGGACTGCTCGGTTGCTGATGAATTTGATTTTGCTTATGCATGGCTATCCACCTGCGATCATTCAAGTCACGGAACGTTTGGCTTATCTAAACGCCCTCGAGACGGCCCAACTCGGCGGTCCTAAGGACTCGTTCGAGCAGCTTATTGCGGCTGCGATCGACCGCTCGCTGGATATCTATATTGATGCGTGCCTTGGCGGTGAACCTTTAGAGGTGACGCCAGGTCGACAGTTGCGCATTGGCGAGCTGGCGAAGGTCTCAGGCGAGTCGACTTCGACGATACGTTTTTGGCTAAAGGAAGGTCTGATAAGCGTTGCGTCGGTGACACCGTCCGGCTATCAGCTGTTTGATGATGGAGCTGTGACCAGGTGTCGGCGCATTCAGGAGTTGAAGCAGTCGCGGTTGACCTTGGCTGAAATCAAACAGAGGCTTGTTTGAGATCGGGACTACCAGCCCAGCAGGTCTCCTGGACGTCTACAATGGTAGCGGAGCGCATGTCATAACTGCCCTAGCGAGTGGCTACGTCGGGATTGGGTCTACATCCCCTGGCCAAATGCTTACCGTGGCCGGTACCATCCAATCAACGAGCGGCGGCGTCATGTACCCCGACGGCACGACCCAGAACACGGGCTGGGTGGACCCCAGCATCAACGGCGGTCGTCTAACCCTGACCTCAGGCACCGCAGTAACCACCGCCGACGTCACCGGTGCCACAAAGCTCTAATTTACCCCTTATAAATCCGATCGCTTGGCCCTGTATGACGGCACCAACGGGCGGGTCTATAGCTTCGCGGAGAAGTCGCTGGCACTAGGGACACCAACATCAGGCACAAACTATGATGTGTTTGCCTACGCCAGCGGCGGCGCCGTGACATTGGACAACACCAGCCTGGTAGCTTGGTCGAGCAACACGGCGCGCGCGACCAACATCCTGCAGCAGCACGGCGTGTGGGTAAAATCCGGGTCCACGACCTACCGATACCTCGGCACCATTCGCACCACCGCCACCACCACGACTGAGGACAGTGCGCTAAACCACTACGTGTTCAACGCCAGCAACCGGGTCCGGCGCCCGACGCGCCCTCCGCTTTGCCGCCCTGCAAGCGGCTGCCCAGCGCCCGCAGATTTCTCAGATGCCTTCAGCCTTCAACGGTGCCTACGGCACCTGCAAAGGACCCAGCCGAGTTCCCGTGCCGAATATAGCGAAAATATTGATATTTTTTAGGATAACGGCGCGACCGATGACAGCCGCCGCCTAAAGCATGCTTGGGATTCCGCCGATGGGTGCCCATCAGACAGTGTCCCATTCTATGAGGGTATCGACGTGGGCGCCACCGCCAAGCCACCCCCCGAGCTATACACCGATGGTGTCGCCTTTGGCGAGCGGACCGGGCAGCTCAATGACTGGTGTGAACTCCTTTGCCTTGGCTTGGAGCCGGACACCGTCGGCGGTGGTTTCCGCAATAAAAAAGCAGACGTACTTTTGAACTATGTCCGGCACGATCCTGCCTATCACATCATCACGTTCGTTGGGCCGGATCGGTACGTCAATCGGTTCATGGCGGGGCCAAGGAATCTCCATTTCCTCGCGGATGGCGACGCCGATCCAAACTTGATCTGCTATCCTTTTCGCGCGCTTGATTGGCATCTAGTCTTTGAAGACACGATCTGTAAGACTTTTGCCATGCTCAAGGACATCAAAAATCGTCGCCAGACCAAGGGCTAAACACTCGGTCTCGCGCCAGATGCCATCGAGCTTTGAGTCGTGAGCGGAACTCATATTTTGATACATGTTCATCGCAAGGGTGACCTGGGGACGGCGCCTCAGTTCCCTTGAAAGTAAATATTCGCACACCGCATACGCGTCCAAATGATCGGCGGGCGTATACAACGCACATGCCTCTGGTAATTCTAATAGCTGCTCATCGCTAAAGATCGGTACTTGTATCGCCTTGCCGCTGCGCGTGGTTCCGACATGCTGCGCCACTTGGCTCATAAAATCCTCCTATAGTCATCGCGATGTCTAGTAGCAATCGTGAGCCATGGCGTCCAGCGACATGTACCTATGGATGTCGATCCAGAACTCGGCAACCTTATCGATGCCGACGTCGTCGCACGCATGGAACACCTGGTTGCGCAAGAGCTGATCTTGCGCCGACTACCGCTGCGCGGTCGCGAGGTGAAGTTTCTACGGTCCATCTTTGCGATGTCGCAACGTGAGTTTGCCGACAAGCTCGGGCTTAGCCATGTCGCGATCTGCAAATGGGAGAAGGCCGTCGATCGGCGCCTTGACATCATCCAAGAGATTGCAGTTAAAGTCTTGGTGGTGGATCAACTGGGGTTAAGCGTTGCGGCTTCGCTGTACGGCCTTGTTGGAAAGGACGAGTTACCGAAGAAACTGGTCTTGGACTTCAGCGAGGCAGGGCCTACAGCCAGTAGACGTTCGACGTCCCGGTCGCTGAGCCTGCCCACCAGACCTTTGCTGTGACGGCTACAGGCACCGCCCAAGCGATCAACTCCGGAGGCGACGTTAACACGCTCAGTTCCCTGCCGCGCCGATGTGTCACCAATGAGTCCGGGTCATTTGCGGGAGGTAACTAGTCAGGGTCGCCTCCAAAGAGCACAGCCATGTCAAGCTCAATGGACTCGAAAGGCTCAAGTCGCGCCCTTTGCGCTGGTGTCACATCAGCGATGGCAATGTAGCCTTTCTCGGCCCACCGCAGGACCGAAAGAACTTCGTTGTCCACATCGACCATCCAAAGGTGCTGGATTCGATGCTCATGGAGGACCCATTTCTTCGTCGTCAAATCGTGCTGGCGGTTGCTGCTTAGAATTTCACAAACCCAATCTGGCTTGACAATCATCCGCTTGCCACGCGGTCGATCCGGGTGTCGGCTGCGGCGCCAACCAGCCAAATCATGGATGAAGCCGTTTGGTCGCCCTTCATAGACTACGGGTACCTCGCTAACAATCCACCAGCCACCCGGTGGCCCGCCATCCCCTCCGCCCTTGCGGTCGAAAGGATATAAGAGCTGTGCGATGCGGCGCTGAGTCGCACCGTGGTCAACACTGGGGAGGGCTCGATTGATGAATTCGCCTTCGATGAGCTCCGCTCGATCGTCGTTAGGCAGCGCGAGCCACTCTTCAATCGTCACAAGTTTGCGTGCGTGCTCTACCATGAAATTTTCTCGTCCGACTGGGATAGTACGACGGGCCCCGTAGCGATTCCGCACCGATACTACGGGTATAACTTCCCGATTGTAAACACAAAGTAGTGAAACAACAAGGGCGCCGCTGGTTTGCTCGCTAATGACGGTAAAATCCGTCGCCTACGCCTAGATCGGGCAGCTACGCGGATTGGGGCATGACCAGGGGTACATTCCAAACTGAATCAGCTTTTTGACCCTCGTTTTCGGCCTCCACCATACCTTAAGAAGACACATCCTACATCTACCCGCAGGCGGTAACTGTCGGCGGTGAGGATCCAAAAACTCGTCCATGGCAGGTGGACTATGGGAAGCTGACGCCGCTGCTGGTGAAGTCCGTGCAGGACCTCCAGTCCGAGAACGATCAGCTCAAAGCCCGCGCTGACAAGGCTGAGGCCGACAGCAAGGCTAAAGACGACGCCATCACGCAGCTCAAGGCCGAATCGGCGCAGCTCAAAGGCTTCCTTTGCGGCCAATTCCCCAATGCGCCGATGTGTCAACCATGAGCAGGGGCCGCTTACCAGGTCAGGCAGCTTTGGGCTGCCTTAAATCTTGGATAGAATCACTGTTCTGATCCACACTTAAGGCGGCCTTAACTGTCTTAAAACTCACGTCAAATCAAGTAAGAAGATCCAGGAAAAGCGGCGCCAGACATGCCGAACTCTCAGGCCAGCCGTTTAACATTTATTTCAAGCTCCGCGCCCGTAGCATCCAATATCTCGATCAGCTTTGCGACGCTAATGGCGTTGCTGCCTCTTTCATAGTGCTTGGCGGTCGATCGACTTTTCAAATGAAGCTTCGATGCCAACTGCTCGAGGGTCATGCCGGACGCGCCACGCTGACGCTGAACGATCAGCCCAAGGACCGGACCGGGATCCCGCACGAGCAACTCAAAGGTCAGGCCCTTACCGGCCACGATCTCGACAGGGAAGTCAGGCTTGTCCAACGCGGTTCGCACCCAATCTACCATCATCTCCAGGGCTTCCCTTCTAGAAGAACCCTGGGTCATAGCGTCAAGTGCTGGACACTCAATGATCCACCACCTCCCGTCCTTCTGCAGTGTACCCTTAAGCTTCATCATGATTTGGTTCCAGTCGTGGCAGCGTTCTTTAAAATTTTCTTGGCTAGGATCTCTTTGATCTCATTGTGCCTTGGGACAAACTCAGTTGCCGACCCGTTCGTCCAAACCTCATGGCTGCCTCCTTCCCGGAGTAGCCACCAACCTAATTCTTTAAGCCTTTTTTCGAGGTCTCGTTTTTTCAAGACGCAGCTCTCATATCAGCGCATAGTTACTTATCGGTATATTAGTACCAAACCTTTAGCACGTGTGCAAATAAATTGCTACATCGAGACTTGGGATTTCCTAGCAAAACTCCGACTAGCCTTGGCATCTTGGGTGTTTAGGCATTTGAAATGGCGGGAACGTCGGTATTGGGACAACGTCCCCATCTTACATGCTTCATGTCAACGGCTCGGTCGCTGGCGTCGGTGCTGTAGTCGTATAACTGGTCAATCATGCGCTCTTGCGTAGCTTCTCTACTCCTTCGACAATTAGCATCCGCATCAGCGTCTGATAGGGGATACCCTTTTTCTGTGCAATCGCCTTTAGCTCCGCAACGGTCTCCTCCGGCAAACTAATACTGGTCGGAAATTTTTTAGCTTTTTTACGCTTATCGTAAGCGCGTGTGATGGCCTTGGCGTCGAACTCGAGTTTCTCGTAAGCCTTTTCTCTCTTAGCGTAATTCGTCATAAATATCGGACTCCTTCCGATTGAGTTGGCGGACAGAAATTAACCGTATTCCCGTACCGCGCATGGTAAAACACACAAAAACTCGCTTGCCCGTTAAGGTCAGCCCGAACAGTCCAAATCGGGGTTCATTGACTCTGGGACTGATTTGCTGGCCTAAAACGACTATTGCTTCCGGCTGCATAAATACTGATTCGGCCTCGTCGATCGTGATGGCGTGCTTTGCTAAGCTTTTTGTGCTGTTACCATCGTCCCATTCGAACGTAAAACTACGCTGCTGCTCTAGCCATTCAATAAGCCATTCGATGAATTCAAACTTCGCCATATGTGACCCTTGCTATTGCCCCCACGCTCCGAATATATAGTGTAATTCACTATATATCACTGTCCACAATATTTTTTATAATAGACCGTCTTTGCTAAGGAAAATCGAGATTGGAGCACTGCGCGCGTATTGCCAGGGGCTGACCGCGGCAGCTTGCATGGCGGCAACGTCGGTATAGGCACGACGGCACCCGGTTACCTACTGCACTTGTCGTCATCCGGGACACCGCAGCTGGACCTACAAAGCACAGATTCCGGCGGGCACCAGTGGTCGCTCCAAAGCGATGGCACTAGCGGTGCCGGAATAGGAAAATTCGAGATCGTCGATCGGACTGCAATCGCTAGTCGTTTATTAATTGATACGAACGGCAACGTCGGCATTGGCACTACATCGCCCGGTTCTAATCTCAAATGCAGGCCTTCGGGTCAGCGGCGTCAATACCAACGGCTTTATGGAAATTATCAACAACGCTGGGAGTGGCACCTTATCACACGGGCTGTGGATCCAGGCCGGTAGCAACACAACAAGTGGTGCCTAGTTTAAGCGGACTTGTCCTCGGCGGCCTGTGGGACTGGCGGTTGAAAAGCATTGAGTAATACGTTATACTTAACGGATGAACTGGGTAGATCTCACCGAAAAGCAAAAGATTCTCGATAAATATCGGCCACTTTCCCCGGATATCGTGAGCAACCTCGACGAC
>Ga0315287_10005519_pt1 | contig 12479 bp, 7 predicted proteins | sample YL17G11_0_MG_FD_205037 | JGI IMG/M metagenome (GOLD analysis project Ga0315287, IMG submission 205037) | Sediment microbial communities from Yellowstone Lake, YNP, Wyoming, USA - YL17G11_0 | ecosystem: Environmental > Aquatic > Freshwater > Lake > Sediment | place: USA: Wyoming | collected...
CTCCCGGACGCTGGAGTACCTCTCCTCGGTCCTCCCCACCCTTCCACAGGGGGTGAAGACCGAGATCGGCCCGGACGCCACCGCGCTGGGCTGGGTGTTCCAGTACGTCCTCGAGGACACGAGCGGGAAGCACAGCCTGGCCGAGCTCCGCTCCATTCAGGATTGGTACCTGCGCTTCCACCTGAAGTCGGTACCCGGCGTGGCCGAGGTGGCACCGCTGGGAGGGTTTGGCCAGCAGTACCAGGTGAACCTCGATCCCAACCGGCTCCGGGCCCACCGCATCCCCATCGGCCGGGTGGTGGAGGTGGTGCGCGGAGGCAACGGCGACGTGGGCGGGCGGCTCATCGAGATCGCCGGCGCCGAATACATGGTGCGCGGGCGCGGCTACGCAAGGTCGGTGAAGGACTTCGAGGACCTGGTCCTCTCCACCAGCGAGAAGGGCACCCCCATCCGCGTGAAGGACGTGGGGCAGGTGGTGATCGGACCGGAGATGCGCCGGGGCGTGGCCGACCTGGACGGCAAGGGCGACGCGGTCTCCGGCATCGTGGTCATGCGGCAGGGCGAGAACGCGCTCGAGGTGATCGACCGGGTCAAGGCCAAGCTCCAGCAGATCGCCCCCGGCCTGCCGCCGGGCGTGAAGGTGGTGCCCGTCTACGATCGTTCCGAGCTCATCCACCGGGCCATCGCCAACCTCCGCACCACGCTCATCGAGGTGCTCGTCACCGTCTCGCTGGTGATCCTGATCTTCCTCTGGCACCTGCCCAGCGCCGTCATCCCGCTGGTCACCATCCCGGTGGCGATCCTGCTCTCCTTCATCCCCTTCCGCATGCTGGGGGTGACGGCCAACATCATGTCGCTGGGCGGCATCGCCATCGCCATCGGCGCGCTGGTGGACGCCGCCATCGTGGTGGTGGAGCAGACCCACAAGAAGCTGGAGGAGTGGGAGCGGACCGGGCGCAAGGGGTCCTACCAGGAGGTCATCGTCGCCGCGGTGAAGCAGGTGGGCGCGACCAGCTTCTTCGCGCTCCTGGTGATCGCGGTCTCCTTCCTGCCGGTGCTGACGCTGGAGGCCCAGGAGGGACGGCTCTTCAAGCCGCTGGCCTACACCAAGAGCCTGGCCATGATCATCGCGGCGTTCCTGGCCATCACCCTCGACCCGGCGCTGCGCATCTCGCTCACCCACTTCGGGAACTTCCGCTTCCGGCCCCTCTGGCTCTCCCGGGCCGCGAGCGCCGTGCTGGTGGGGCGCATTCACTCCGAGGAGAAGCACCCGGTCAGCCGCGTGCTCATGCGGGCCTACGAGCCGGTGGTGGCCTGGTCGCTGCGTCATGGTTGGGCGGTGGTGGGCGGGGCCCTGGCGCTCGTGCTGGTGACCATCCCGGTCTTCCGTCAGCTGGGTTCCGAGTTCATGCCGCCGCTCGACGAGGGATCGCTGCTCTACATGCCGACCACCATGCCCGGCATCTCCATCGCCGAGGCCCAGCGTCTCCTTCAAGTCAGCGACGGGATCCTGAAGCGCTTCCCGGAGGTGGACCGCGTGCTCGGCAAGGCCGGGCGGGCGGAGACCTCGACCGACCCGGCTCCGCTCTCCATGCTGGAGACGGTCATCACGCTGAAGCCGGTCTCGGAGTGGCGCAGGTCGGACGCCTGGTGGTCCGGGTGGGCACCGGATTGGGCCCGCCCGCTGCTTCGCCGCGTCACGCCGGACCACATCTCGTCCGAGCAGCTGGTGAGCGAGATGAACGAGGCGGTGAAGCTCATCGGCGTCTCCAACGCCTGGACCATGCCCATCAAGGGGCGCATCGAGATGCTCTCCACCGGGATGCGCACGCCGCTGGGGCTCAAGATCACGGGCCCGGACCTGGACCACATCGAGGCGCTGGGGACGCAGGTGGAGGCGCTCCTCCCGGCGGTCCGCGGGACCCGCAGCGTCTTCGCCGAACGGGCCGGGCGGGGGTACTTCCTGGACGTCGAGTGGAGCCGCGATGCGCTCGCCCGCCAGGGGCTCATGGTCGAGGAAGCCCAGCAAGTGCTGCAGGCCGCCATCGGCGGGGAGAACGTCAGCACCGCCTTCGAAGGCCGGGCGCGCTACCCTGTCAACGTGCGCTACCAGCGCGATTTCCGCAGCGACCTGGACGCGCTCGGGCGCGTGCTGGTCCCGGTGATGGGCGGCCAGCGCCACGTCGCGCTGTCGCAGCTCGCCACCCTCCGCACCGTCTCCGGGCCGTCCATGATCCGCAACGAGGACGGGCTCCTGACCGGCTACGTCTACGTGGACCTGGCCGGGCGCGACCCGGCCAGCTACGTCGAGGAGGCCGGCGCGCTCCTGCGGGAGCGGCTGCAGATCCCGGCCGGCTTCGCGGTGGCGTGGAGCGGGCAGTACGAGGCGCAGCAGCGGGTGGCGCAGCGCCTCCGGACGGTGGTCCCGCTCACGCTGCTGCTCATCCTGCTGCTCCTCTACATGAGCACCCGGTCGTTCACGAAGACGATGATCGTGGCGCTGGCGGTGCCGTTCTCGGCCATCGGCGCCGTCTGGCTGCTCTGGCTGCTCGGCTACAACATGAGCATCGCCGTCTGGGTGGGGCTCATCGCGCTCCTCGGCCTCGACGCCGAGACCGGCGTCTTCATGCTGCTGTACCTCGACATCGCCTACGACCAGGCCAAGAAGGATGGCCGCCTGCGCAACCTGGCCGAGCTCGACCAGGCCATCATGATCGGCGCAGCCAAGCGCCTGCGCCCCAAGTTCATGACCTTCGCCACCGCCTTCATCGGCCTGGCCCCCATCATGTGGTCCATCGGCACGGGGTCGGACGTCATGAAGCGGATCGCCGCGCCCATGGTGGGCGGCCTGCTGACCTCCTTCCTGATGGAGCTTGTGGTCTACCCGGTGGTCTACCGGGCCTGGAGGTGGCACCGGGAGGTGAAGTGGCAGGTGGGCCCGTCCACCTCCGCGTAGCGGTCAGTTGCTCCAGCACCTTGCCACGCCGAGCGTCCGTCGGAGCTTCGTCTTGGCGCGCCTCTCGAGCTGGCGAGCCCGCCCTGGCGAGCAGCCGAGCCGTTCGCCGACGGCTCGGAGCGTCATGGGCGGGTGGCTCATGACACGCAGCTCGATCACGGTGCGCTCGCGGGGATCGAGCCGCCCGAGCGCCGCCCCCACCTGGAAGGCGGCCATCGCCCCGTCCTCGTGCTCGGAGAGCGGGTTCTCCTGGCCCGGCGCGTCCGTCTCGACGAGGTCGAGCCGGGCGGTCTCGGTGTCGGCTGGGGTCCTCATGGCAGGGAGACACCCCGGAGGCGCGGCGAGGGACAGGAAACTGGCCCTGGGGGACGTATGCGGGCGATTCGGAGTATCGTCGGCGCCCATGCCGCGTGCCCCCGCCCCCGCCGCCTCCGCGCCGCTGGGACCGAAGGATGCATTCGCCGTCGGCGCCGTGCTCGTCCTCGGCGCGCTCGCCTACTCCAGTTCGCTGCGCGGCGAGTTCGTCTTCGACGATCTGGTCCAGATCGTGGACAACCCGGCCATCCGGGACCTCGGATCCTTCCTGGGACCCTCGGGCTACCGGATGCTTCCCAACCGGTACGTGGCCTACGTCACCTTCGCGCTGAACTACCTCGCGGGCGGATACGACCCGTTCGGCTGGCACCTCGTCAACGTCGCCATCCACCTCGCCAACGGGGTCCTGGTCTGGGCGCTCGTCGTGCTCGCCTTCCGCTCGCCGCGGCTGCGCTCGTCGGCGCTCGTCCCGGCCTCCCGCGCCATCGCGTTCGCCTCGGCCGCGCTGTTCGTGAGCCACCCGCTCACGACCCAGGCGGTGAGCTACGTCGTGCAGCGACTCGCGTCGCTGGCGACCTTCTTCTACCTGCTCTCCGTGGTGCTTTACATGACCTGGCGGCTTTCCCGCGCCACCCCAGGCCCGCGCGCCCTCTACGTGGGCGTGCTCGTCTCCGCCCTCCTCGCCGTCAGGACGAAGGAGATCGCCTTCACCCTCCCGGTGGCGATGGCGCTGGTGGAATGGGCCTTCCTCGACGGGGGACGGCGGCGCTGGCTGCCGATCCTCCCGGTGGCCGCTCTGGCCCTGCTCATCCCCCTCGCCCTCGTGGACCTGGGAATGCCGGCCTCGCCGGCTCCCGTGTCGGCCGAGAGGTCGATCCGTGTCCCCATCCCGGCCGGGCGGCACGACTACCTGCGCACCCAGGCCGTGGTGGTGACCCGCTACCTCGGCCTGCTCGCCCTGCCCGTCGGCCAGGCCGTCGACCACGATGTGGCAATCCGTCGCTCCTGGCTTGCCCCGGACGTGGCCGGCAGCGCGTTCCTGCTCGCCTCGCTCGCGGCCTTCGGCGCCTGGATGGCCTGGCGCTCGACGCAGCGCGGCGGCCGCCCCGCCCTCGACCCATCCGTCCGCCTCGTGGCGCTCGGGATCGGCTGGTTCTTCCTCACGCTTTCGGTGGAATCCAGCCTCGTTCCCATCGCCGACGTGATGAACGAGCACCGGGCCTATCTTCCGTCCTCTGCCCTCCTCCCGGCGGCCGTGACGCTCCTCGCCCTCCTCCTCCGCCGGGTCGACCCGGGCCACGTGGTGCGCGACATCGCGATCGCCGGCGGGCTCGCGGCGTCGGTCCTGGGTGTGGTCACCTGGAACCGGAACCTCGCCTGGCGGAACGGCGAGACGCTCTGGAGCGACGCAGCGGCCAAGTCGCCGGGCCACTTCCGGCCGGTCTCCAACCTGGGCTTCCTGCTGTCCACCCAGCGGCGATATCCCGAGGCCACGACGGTCCTGCGGCGGGGAGTCGAGATCGACCCAGCTTCCGCGGCGGCCCGGGTGCAGCTCGGCGTCGCGCTCTTCCTGGGTGGAAAGCTGGAGGAGGCCGAGGTGGAGCTGCGCCGTGCCGTGGCGCTCGACCCGAACGACACCGACGCGCTCTTCAACCTGTCGGTGTTCCTGCGCGCCACCGGCAGGCGCCCCGAGGCCCGCATCTACCAGGAGCGTCTGCGGCAGGTGGCGACTGACCCCGCCGATCGCGCCTGGGCGGAGGCCGAGCTGGCGAGGTGACGCCATCCCGGTCCTTCTGCCGGCTCAGGCACGGGTCGGAGCACCGGCGGGAGCGTCGTGACAGAATGGCGTTTCGATGCCCGGGCGCGCCTTCTTGGCCGGACTCCCCCTCCTCGCCGCAGCCTTCGCGGCGACCTGGCTCGGGCTCCAGCCTCCGGCCGTCCGCCCGGCCTCGGCCCCCGCGGGCGCCTTCTCGGCGGAGCGGGCCATGGTGCGGCTGCGCGCCGTGCTGGGAGCGGCCGGCGACGGCGTCCCGCACCCCGCCGGCTCGGAGGCGAACCGGCGCGTTCGCGAGCGCGTCCTGGCCGAGCTTCGCGACATCGGCCTCTCCCCCCGGGTGACCGAGAGCACCACCTGCGGCCGCTACCTTGCCTGCATGCCGGTGGCGAACGTCGTGGCCCGCGTGCCCGGGCGCGGCGGCGGAGCGCCCGTTCTCCTCTCCGTCCACTACGATTCGGTCCCCGCAGGACCGGGTGCCTCCGACGACGGATCGGGCGTGGCCATCGCGCTCGAGATCGGGCGCGCGCTCCTGGCCGAACCGGCGGCGACCGACGTGATCCTCCTCATCGACGACGCCGAGGAACCGGGGCTGGGCGGCGCCGAGGCCTTCCTCTCCGACCCGCTGGCCGGGCAGATGGGGGCGATCGTCAACCTGGAGGCGCGCGGCACAGGCGGCCCGAGCCTGCTCTTCGAGACCGTGGGCCAGAGCGACGTGGTGGTGCGCCGCTTCGCCGAGCGGGCGCCTCATCCGGTGGGGAACTCGCTCCTCTCGACGGTCTACTCCCTGCTTCCCAACGACACCGACCTGACCGTGCTCCGCCGCCTCGGCGTCCCGGGGGCGAATCTGGCCTTCGTCCACGGCGCCGTCCGCTACCACACGCCGATGGACGACATCGCCCACCTCGACCCGCGGACAGTGCAGCACCAGGGGGCGAACGCGCTGGCGCTCGTACGAGGCCTCGCCGAGCCAACCCCGGCCGGCGCGAAGGGGGAATTGGTCTGGTTCGACCTCCTCGGACTCGGCGTGGTTCGCTTCCCCGAGGGGGAGGCCCTTCCGCTGGCGATCGCCGCTCTCCTCCTCGCCATCGCCGCGGCCGTCATGGACGTCCGTCGCGGGCGAACCGGCGCGGGGCGAGTCGCACTCGGAGTCCTGGCCGTTCCCGTGGGCGCGGCGGCCGCGGCGGCGATGGGCTTCGGCGCTGGACGGGCGATGGGGCTGGATCCGATCTTCCGGCCCTGGGTGGCGTCTCCGGGGCCGCTCGTGGCGGCCTTCTTCCTTTCGGGAATCGTCGGCGCCGCGATCCCCGCCCTCCTCCTCGGCGGACGAGCGGGTCCGGCCGGCCTTCGCAGCGGGATCCGGATCGCCTTCTCGGTGATGGCGATCGCACTCTCGGTGACCTTGCCCGGGACGTCGTATCTGCTCCTCGTGCCCGCCCTGGCCGGAGGGCTGGCGGGCTGCCTGGTGTCGTTCACTAAAAGTGAATGGATGCGCGGCGCGGCCGACCTGGTCACGATGCTGGCCGGTTGCCTGGTGCTTTTGCCTCCGGCATGGCTCCTCTATCCGGCGCTGGGGCACGTGGCCGGAGCGGCCGCGGCCGCAACGGTCGCGCTCGCCGCCCTGCCTCTCGCCGCCCTCTCGGGCGGACTCTCGCTCCGGCCCAGGGTGTGGACGACTGCCGTCCCGGCCCTGCTCGCCGTGGCCAGCCTCGCCGCCGCCCTCGCCCTCCCCGTGGCCGACGTCGATTCGCCCGAGCGCGTCATCGTCTACTTCCATCAGGACGCCGCGACCGGCCGGGCCCGCATCCTGGCCCATTCCGACCTCGGGCGGCTGCCCGATCCGGTCCGAACCGCGGCGCCCTTCTCCTCCTCGGCCCAGGTCGCCTTCGGCTGGGGAAGGCTGCGCCCCTCCTTCGAGGCGGAGACCGCGCCGCTCCCCGTTCCCGGGCCGGAGGTCGAGGTGCTCGAGAGCTCTCGCGACGGCGACGCCGTTCGGTTGAGCGCCCGGATCCGCTCCCCGCGCGGCGCCTCGGAGCTCCAGATCGCCGTTCCACCCACGGTCCAGATCCGCTCCTTCGCCTTCGGCGGGATCCAGGTGCCGATGCCGGTCTCCAAGCTGGAGCGCTGGTACGGTGGCTGGTGGGTCTACCGACTGCCGGCAGGCACGGAGGGGATCGCGGTCGAGATGGAGGTCGCTTCATCCGGGCCGTTCGAGATCGTGGTCGCAGACCAGTCGTCCGGGCTTCCGCCGGCCGCGGCGGCGGTCGCGGCCGCGCGTCCGCCCTGGGCGGTGACGCAGCAGGAGGGCGACCTGACCCTCTTCACGCGGACCGTGCGGGTCGAGCCGGCGCGGTGATCCACGCCGTCCTGGATCTCGACTCCTCGGCCGGGACGATGGGCATGCATGGGGGATATGCTGGGGCGTCATGCGACGCACGCTTCTCGTCCTTCTCCTCGGGCTCTCCTCCTTCCCGGGCCTGGCGCGCGCGCAGTACCTCGGCCCCCCGCAGCCCACCCCTCCGCCTCCCCCGGTGCAGGAGGAAGCGGCGCCGCCCGAGATCGCACCCGGGCCTCCGGCCCCCCCTGGCGCGCTGCCGCCCTCACGGGACGCGGTTCCGGAACTGTCCGTCCGGCGGCTTCGGATCTGGGGAACGCTCGGCGCGAGCTTCGCCTACGGCCAGGCGGCAATCAGCCTGGGCGCAGGCGTGGGCTACTTCGTCTATGGAGGGCTGCTCCCCTCGCTCGATCTCGGCCTGGCCTTCGGCGATTCACCCACCGTCTTCATGGCGAAACCGGGCCTGGACTGGTTCCTGCCGGTGCCCGGGGGCGTGGTCCCGTTCGTCGGCGGTTACTACGCCCACTGGTTCGTCTCCAGCGGATACCTGCCCCAGGACGCCTGGGGGGTTCGCGGCGGCTTCTCCTTCGCCTCGGTGGGGCCGGCGACGTTCCTCCTCGGCATCGCCTACGAGCGGGTATTCACGAACTGTTTCGGGACCTGCGCCTACTGGGTCCCGCAGGTGGCGGCCGGCTTCGCGCTCTGATCGCGCCGGCCCGGTGTAACGAATTTTCCCCCAGCAGATTTGGCGTGCTGCGCACCTACCCATCTTCGGCGACAGCGGCCCGTGGCCCGCCCATGGCACGCTCGGTGTCACCGTCTTCGATGGCGCAAGTTGCCACCATCGAAGTCGTTGAACCGATCATGCGACCGATCGTCGCCCCGATTGTCGAGCCGATCCTACGATCGGCGCATGGCGGACCTCGTCCAGGAAGGCAATCTGGGGTTGCTCCGGGCGGTCGAGCGATACGATCCCGACAAGGACATCCGGCTCCTCTCCTACGCCGTCTGGTGGATCCGGGCACACATCCAGGCCTACATCCTGCGGAACTGGTCGATGGTGAAGCTCGGAACCACCCAGGGGCAACGCCGCGTCTTCTATGCGCTGGCGCGCACGCAGCGCGCGCTCGCGCGGCACGGCGATTCCCTTCCCCAGAACCTCGAGCCCGCGGAGCTCGCCACCGTCGCCGGGCGCCTCGGAGTCTCCCAGGGAGTGGTGGTGGAGACGGCCAATCGGCTGCACGGCCGGGACCTCTCCCTCGACGCGGCGATCGGCGATGACGGCGCGACGCACATGGAGTCGATGGCGTCCGGGGACCCCGCCCAGGACGACGTCATGGAAGAGGCCCAGGAGAAGGAGCTCCTTGCCACCCGGGTCGGCTCGGCGCTGTCACGGCTCGATCCGCGCGAGCGCGCCGTCATCGAAGCCCGGGTGATGAGCGATTCGCCCATGACCTTCGAGGCGGTCGGTCATCTCATCGGCTGCTCCCCCGAGCGGGTGCGGCAACTGGAGACGCGGGCCAAGATGAAGCTGCGCCTCGTGCTCGAGGAAAGCGTTTCCGCCGGGTGATCGCGTGACAAGCGAACGCTGGCATTTGTCTGGCTCACGGGTTAGGAGGACGTGAAGTGAGGCGGCTCGTCTTCATTGCCCTGGCTGGAATCCTCGCGATCGGCGTCATCGCCATCGCCGTCGTGCTGCTCGCCACGCAGGAGCCGGCCGGCGCTCCTGGCGCTCCGGACGCCCAGCGATCGGTTCGCCCCGTCGCGGCGCCTCCGCCAGACCGCTCCGTTCCTTCGTTCCCCGTGACCGAGCGCGACGGGTCGAGAGGGCCATCGTCGGCTCAGGCCGGTTCGCCCTCGCAGGCGGAGAGCCAGCCACCCGCGCCGGCTTCCTCGTCGATCCCGCCCAGTCGAGGCGCGCCGAGTCGCCGCGGCTCCCGCTGAGGCTCGTGGGCGCCTCTCGCGTGTGCGCCCCTCACATCCGGCCGCAGGGGCGCCGGAACGGGCAGCGCTTGCAGGCATTCCGGTCGTCGATCTGCGGAAAGCGCTCCTTCGAGGCCGCGTTCCGGATCGGATCGTCGAGCTGCGCCTTCATCCCGGCGATGCTCTCCCGCATCCTCACCTGCGCCGCCTCCAGCGCAGGCGCGTCCACCGCCACGTCGACCCGGTCGGCGCCGTGCCCGAGGTAGACGAGGCCGCCGACCACCAGCTCCGGCGGCGCCTGCCACTTCTGCTGCGCGTAGAGGGCGTACTGGGCCACCTGCATGTGGTCGGCCTCGCGCTCCTTGCCGGTCTTCCAGTCGAGGACGTGGACCCGTTCGTCCTCGTCGCGGTAGGCGAAATCGATGGCCACCCAGACCTTGGTCCCCTCGAAGCTCCAGGAGTCGAGCTCGTCCACGGTGAGCCAAAGCGCGGGCGGGATGGCGCGGATGCGCTCGAAGGTCTCGCTCCCGTAGAAGGCCCGGATCGATCCCTCGATGACCTCGTCCCAGATCCGCTTCCACTCCTCCGGCGAGACCGGCTCGGCGTACTCGTGCTCGACCAGGCCGGGGATGCGCTTGGGGTCGCGCCAGTAGCTCTTGTCGCGTGAGCCTGCGAACTGGGTCCGGGAGCGGCGTCGCGTCTCCTCGAGGAGCTGGTCGAGCGCCTTGCGGTCCCCGGTGAAGCGGGAGCGATTCAGCATGTGGCGGATCGCCTCGTGCACCACCGAGCCGGCCCACTGCCAGCGCGAGGAGAGGTTCTTCAGCACGTACAGCTCGCGGGTGGGCGGTCCGGTCGCCGCGTCCCATCCGCCCCAGGAACCGTAGTAGTGGAACCAGTAGGCGCGCGGGCACGAGGTGAACTTCTCGTGGCGGGATTTCGACCAGGAGAACTCGTTCTGCAGCACCTTCACGGCTTGCGAACCTCCACCTCGCCGATGGGAAGCCCGTCGAGCTGAGGCTTCACCACCGCCGGGTCGCCCACCATCACGGTCGAGAGCTTCTCCGGATCGAGGAAACCGCGGGCGACCCGCTGGACGTCGGCAGCGCTCACGGCGCGAACCCGAGCCGGGTAACGGACCCACCAGTCGTCGGGAAGCGCGTGGACCACCTGCTCGGCGACCCGGCCGGCGATGCCGGCCACCGTGGCGAAGTCGCCGGGGAGCGAGCGGACGATGCCGTCCTTCGAGTCGGCCAGCTCCGCCTCCGGCACCGTCACGTCGCGAAGTCCGTTCACCTGGGCGAGGAGGTCGCGAATGGCCTGCCCCGTGGCGTCGGCGCGCACGCTGCCGCCCAGGTAGGAGACCCCGGCCAGCTTCTGGGCCGACTCCCGGGCCGAGAGGCCGTAGGTGTAGCCCTTGTCCTCGCGCAGGTCGCGGAAGAGGCGCGAGGCCGAGCCGCCGCCCAGCACCTGGAAGAGCACCTGCGCGGCGATGAAGTCGGGGTCGCCGCGGGCCATGCCCGGCATGCCCAGGATGAGGAAGGTCTGCGAGGCGCCGCCCTTCTCCACCAGCACGGCGCGCCGCTTCGCCACCGGCAGCTCCGCTGCCGCCGGGCGGGCCGGATCGCTCCCCTTCCAGCCGGCGAAGGCCTTCGCGAGCTCGGCGCGGAGGGACGTGGCGTCGACGTCGCCGACCACCACCAGCTCGGCCGCGCCGGGGCGCCAGTGGTCGGCGTGGAACCGGGCCAGATCCTCCCGCGTGGTCCGGGCCACCGAGTCCTCGGTCCCGCCCGCCCAGTGGCCGTACGGGTGGTTGCCCCAGAAGAGCTTGCCGAAGGTCTTCGACGCGATGGCGCCGGGCTGGTCGCGCTGCTGCAGGAGCGACACCTTTCGCTGGTCCTGCACGCGGGCGAAGTCGGAGGGCGGGAAGGCCGGGTTCGCGGTCACGTCGGCGAGCAGCTCGAGCAGCTTCGACAGGTGGCGAGAGAGGGCGTGGCCGGAGACGTACGCCGCGTCCATGCTGGCGCCGGCGCCGAGGCTCGCTCCAAGGAATCCGAGCTCGTCGGAGAGCTGGATGGCCGAACGGGTCCTCGTTCCCTCGGTGACCATGCTGGCGGTGAAGCTCGCCACGCCCGGCAGGTCGGCCGGATCGCGCGCCGCGCCGCCCTCGAGCATCACGAGGTGCACGGCGACGATGGGGAGACGGTGGGACTCGACGAGCCGGACGGCGAGGCCGCCCGGGAGCGTGAACCTCTGCTGCGCGGGGAGCTGGAGCTCGACCTGCGCGCCGAGCGGCGGAACCGTGACGGCTGCGTTCTCCTGCCCGTCGGGGCGGGCCGCGGCCGTGGCGCAGCCGGCGAGCGCCAGCGCGGCGAGGAAGGCGGTCGACTCGCGGGCGCGCATCATCGGGGCACCACGGTGAGCGCCACCCGCCGGTCGTTGGCGAGGTACTTCGCCGCGGCGTCGCGGACGTCGTCGACGGTCAGTGCGCGGAAGCGCTCCAGGTCCTTGCCCAGGTAGCCGGGATCGCCGGTCTCCCAGTAGTAGGAGTTCAGGTGAGAGGCCCGCCCTCCGAATCCACCCACCGGCTCGAGGGCGAAGATGACCTGCGACTCGATCCGGTTCTTGGCCCGCTCGAGCTCGACCGGCGTGGGGCCATCCCGGGCGATGCGGGCGATCTCCTCCTCCACCACCTTCTGGATCTGCTCGGGCTTGACCCCCGGCTTGGGCGTGGCCACCACCATGAACGTCCCGGCCAGCGCCTGGGACTGCTGCCCCGCCATGACGTTCTGGGCGACGCGCTCCTCCATGACGAGGCGGCGGGTGAGCCGGCTCGACTTGCCGGTGGCGAGCACGTCGCCGAGCACCTCGAGCGCCGCCTCGCCGTCGGCGTACTCCTTCGGCGTCTGCCAGGCGAGGTAGAGGCGGGGGAGCTGCACGTCGTCCGGCACGGTGACCTGCTTCTCCCGGGCGAGCGGCACCGGCAACGGCGTGGCCCTCCTCGGCGGAGCGCTCCGCGGGATCCCGCCGAAGTGCTTCTCCACGAGGGCCCGGGTCCTGGCCGGATCGATGTCGCCGACGACGGCGAGCGAGGCGTTGCCCGGTCCGCACCAGCGCTGGAAGAACTCGCGAACGTCCTCGAGCGAGGCGGCCTGCAGATCCTCGTGCGAGCCGATGGT
>Ga0315287_10005520_pt1 | contig 12478 bp, 12 predicted proteins | sample YL17G11_0_MG_FD_205037 | JGI IMG/M metagenome (GOLD analysis project Ga0315287, IMG submission 205037) | Sediment microbial communities from Yellowstone Lake, YNP, Wyoming, USA - YL17G11_0 | ecosystem: Environmental > Aquatic > Freshwater > Lake > Sediment | place: USA: Wyoming | collected...
TGCAGTTGTAGCCGATCGGGGCCATCGGGAGGGCTCCGCCGTTCCAGCCGGGCACGTTGCCGTTTTGGCTGGTCACATAGGCGAATCCGGCGCGCCGGTTGTGCGAGTTGACCATCGCGTAGCCCCAGACATAGGCCATGCGGCCGATCGTCTGGACATATTCCTTGGTCATGGCGGTGCCGGCGGCGGGGCCGGGAACTTCGGCGGCGGTTTTGGGAAGCGGCACTTGCTGTGCCTGTGCTGTCGTCGCCGCCACCGCGCAAGCAAGCGCGGCGGCGATGAGCCGTGACGTTCTCGTCATAATGGTCTTGTCCTCTCAGTAAAGGTTTGCGGATGAGACCGCGGGCCGCCCACACGGACAGCCCGCATGTTTCACAGTCGAATCATTTCACCTTCTCGACCTCGCTGGGCTTCCAGCTCTTGTTGATGGCGTCTTCGGTGGGGCCGTAGAGCCGGAGGATCACGAAATAGCCCTTGCCGGGCACGGTGGCATTCCAGTTGCCTTCCTTGCCGGCGGGCGCTTTCGGGCCGAGGAAGATGTCCGTGCTGCCGTCGGCGTTCTGCGCCGGCTTGTCGCGGGAACCCAGCGACGGGAAGGGTCGCCCGTTGGCCAAGCCTGAACCATTCTCCGCCTCGTAGAGCGTCACGGACCAGAAGTTGGCGGCGGGGATGTTGGCTGGCAGGTTGATCTTGTAGTTGCTGCCGCCCGACAGGGCCGCGCCCTTGCTGTCGTCGAACGCGATCATGTACTTGGCGCCCTTGCCCGGGATCTGCGAAACCATGCCCGGGCTGAGCGAGTAATAGTTGCTGAACATCCAGGTGCGCGCGTCGAGATCCAGATACGGGTAGGCGCCGGCGACATTCTCCCAGGCCATGTTTTTCACCCCACCCGGATTCGAGGGCGTGCCATCCGCCATCGGATTGAGCCAGCAGGAGCGGTCGGCATAGACGTGCAGGTCCAGGCCGCTTACCTTGTTTTCATAGGTGATCACGCGGCTCATCTTGTAGGCGGTCCTGGCGGCCCGATCCAGGATTGCCTTGGTCTTCGCATCGGGATTGAAGGGCTTGCCCTTGATGATGCCGATGGACGCCAACATGCCGAACCCATCGGAGTCGGTGAGATTGGCGCCTTCGCTGTCCACGAGCGCCTTGAGCTGATCGAAGGCGCTGCCATCGCTGGCCGGCAGTTCGTTGACCGGAACACCCGAGGCGTTGGGATACTGCATCGGCTTGGCGGTGGCCTGGCCGTTCAGGGGATAGATCTTCGTCTGTTCCATCAGCGCCACGGCGGGCCCCAGAACCTTCGGGTCCTGGTAGAACGAGCGCAGGAAGACGAAGACATTGTTGGTCCCTGAGCGGTAGACGAAATAGCCTTCCGGCACTGTGCCCTTGTAGCCCGGCGGGAGGAGCAGCATCTTGCCGCCCTTGCCGGCGTCCGGACCGGGCAGGCCCACGTCACCGAAGAACTTGCCGCCATCCACCGGGATGGGGCGCTGCCAGTAATCGAGCAGGATGCCCTGCAAGCCCGGCGGCGCTTCCATGACCAGCGGACCATCCTTGCCCAGGTCCACGTAGCTGAGCGCGTAGATCACGTCGGAGTTCGGCGTGGTGATCAGCGTCTTGGCATCGAGGCGGTTCTTGAAGACTGGCAGCACGTGGTAGCCCTTGCCGAACACTTTTTCCGAGCCGACCTGCATGCCCAGCGTGTTGATGAGCGGCAAGGCCCAGAGGTAGGTCTGCGTCGCCCGCTGGAAGAGCAGCTCGTCGCGGAGCGTCTGCGCGGTTTCCTTCGTAGGCCGATTTTCCGCGAACGGCAGGTTGGCCAGTTCGTCGAAGCGCGAGGTTTGCGCCTGCGCAACGCACGCTGTGAGAGCCACCGCGCCAAGGAGCGCGGCGGCAATCAGCTCTTTCTTGCGTCTGATCTTCACCGATGCCCCCTTTTGAGTTTCGTGCGTGAAGGAACGTTTCATGGCCAGCTAACTAACGAGCAGTAGATGGTTCGGTGTAGCCGAATGTGCGTCAGTTCCGGGTCTGGTCAATCGAGTCGTTCGTCACGGACCTCCCACTCTGCGCCTTCGCCCGAACACTTTGCGCCCGCCGCATTCGCGCGATATGCAGATACGCTGCGAGCCGGCGGCAGCGTAGCGCGTGCGCGAGCAGCGCGTCATCCCGCGGCCCGTTCAGCGGACTCCTCACGTCCGAAACCTGAAAACGACCCTGAGAGGATCCCAGGCCGCTCGTGCTCGAGATCGGCATCGCAGGATGTCCGCACGGCCGCGATCGCAGCCGCGTCAGACTCCAGGATCATGGGGTTGGCGACCTTCTCGGCCACGGCGGGTACCTTGGGTGGGTTAATCCAGACCGCGGTCGGCAGTGGTCTCGGCGAGGGCCGCCCGTTCGGGAACCGCTCCGGGTTCCTCGCGAACGCCTCCGCGAGCACGTGTGCACGCTTGTCCCGCTTCCCCTCCGCGAGCCCGTAGTGGACGTCGTGCGGGGTGAACAGCCCGAGCCCGACGTGATGATGCTCGGTGTTGTACCAGGGGAAGAAGTCGCCACAGAAGCTGCGGCCGTGCTCGAGCGAGCCAAAGCGGTCCGGGAAGTCGGGCCGATACTTCAGGGTCTTGAACTGCGACTCGGAAAATGGATTGTCGTTCGAGACGTGCGGCCGCGAGTGACTCTTGGTGACGCCGAGATCGGCGAGCAGGAGCGCGACGGGCTTCGAGGTCATCGCCGCGCCGCGGTCGGCGTGAACGGTCAGCTGCCCCGGCGCGATGCCCTGCCGCTCGCAGCTCTCGGCGATCAGCTTCTCGGCGAGCCGCGCGGACTCGCGCTGCGCCAGCATCCAGCCCACCGTGTAGCGGCTGAACACGTCGAGCACCACGTAGAGGTAGTAGTAGGTCCACTTCGTGGGGCCGAGCAGTTTGGTGGTGTCCCAGCTCCACAGCTCGTTCGGACGACTCGCCAGCAGCTCGGGGGCGGCGTAGTGCGGGTGGCGCAACTGGTCGCGTCGCTCACGGACCTCGGCGTTCTCAGCGAGCACGCGATAGTACGTGCGCTCCGAGCATAGGTAACGGCCTTCATCGAGCAGCGTCGCGTAGACCTCCGCGGGCGCGAGATCCACGAACCGCGGCTCGTGCAGTGCCGCCAGCACCTGCTCGCGCTCCTCCGGCGGCAACGCACGCACCGGCGCCGGTCGTGGCTTCGGCTCGGGGCGTGGCTGCTGACCGCGGTAGTACGTGGCGCGAGGCAGGGCCAGGGCCGCACACGTCCGCGCGACGCCCAACCGCGGCGCCATCTTAGTGACGGTCGCCATCACCTGTTCTCGTCGTTCGGAAGGGGGTTGCCCAGGAGCTGCGCAACTTTTTTTTGGAGTTCGATCAGCCCTTCGGCGCGCTCAAGCCGCGCCTGCAGCCGCGTGATCTCGCGCCCCGCCTCGACGAGCTTCTTGTCGCGCGGATCGACCGGCTTCGCCTTCGGCCCCCGCGCACGCGGCGCCAGCCCGGTCAACTCGCCCCGCCGCCGCGCGGCGCGCCACGTCGCCAGGTGCGACGAGTACAGCCCCTCGCGCCGCATCAGCGCGCTCACCTCGCCCGGCTTCGCGCAACGGTCCGCCTCGCACAGGACGCGCAGCTTCTCAGCGGCCGTGAACCGTCGCCGCTGTGCCTTCGCCAGTACCTCGGTCTCCAACGCCACCCGCACCCCTTCCATGGTCGTGGACATCCTCGTTTCCCGTCTCGCCCTCTACACTAAACTGCCAGGGGTTCGGTGTCTCATCAACGTTGGCAGAGAGGGATCTTGCGCCACACGCGGTAGCCAGCAATCACCCGCAACTCCATAACGTCAAAGATGCATGGTAACCATCGAAGAAACACGCGCCCACCCTGATCGTTCGGAACATCCTGCACCGCCATCAGTTTCGGCAGATCCGAGTCGGGGAACACCAAGGCTCCGTCGGGCGACACTCCCTGCGAATAGATGAACGCTGGAGCACCTTCTAGGCGAAGGTCTATCCACGCCAAGAACCCCGTCCCTGAGGCGCCTCTTGCAACTGCGGGGTAGGTTTGTCCGCCCGAAGCCGCGCAGATGCGAACACCATCTTCCGCCCAGGTCGGCACCCCGACGTTGTCTAACTCTTGAGCATAGATGTCAGGCGCTCCCGCAATCCTACTGTCCGACCACACCACCAGAGCGCCCCCGACTCGATCAGCGCATATCACCGGATACAACTGATACCCCGGCGCATCACAGACTGCGACACCATCCTCCGACCACCGAAGAGTACCCGCAGCGCTGATCGCAGATGCGAACACATCATATTCTCCCGAAGCAAACCTCTGCACCACGGTGACGGCCCCGCCCGCGCCATCACTCGCGACGGAGGTGACCTCTTGCTGGCCCGCGCTCGTAACAAGGGCAATTCCGCCAACTGGCCAGAGTGCACCGCCCGAAGAGTCCAGCCGCTGAGCGTAGGCTTTGTATGTTCCACTTCGGAGATCCGACCACACGATTATGGCCCCACCGACCCCGTCACTAGCGATGCTGGGCATTCCCGATATCGTTGCACCTGTCCACACCGCAATTCCATCGCTAGCCCACAGTGGGTGCCCGGACGAATCGACGCGCTGGGCGTAGACAGCCGATTGGCCAGTTCGGAAATCGTACCAGGCAACAATCGCACCTCCGCTTCCGTCGGTGACCGCTTGGGGAGAGTACTGCTCATCGCTAGCCGTGCAAAGCGCGATACCATCGGCTGACCAAAGTGCCTGACCCCCCGAATCGAGTCGTTGCGCGAAAATGTCACCCCGGCCACTGCGATGATCTTGCCAGGCGATCACCATTCCACCTGCGCCATCGGAAATAGTGCTCGGGTTGTAGCTGCCCCCTCCAAACGCGCAGACAGGAACGCCGCCCTGCGGCCATGTAGACACTCCTGTGGAGTCAACCCTCTGCGCGTAGATGGCGGCGGCCGCCGCACGGCTGTCTTGCCATGCAAGGAGGACGCCCCCCACATCATCTGGCGCGAGGCTGAGCACCGACTGGGTTTCCCTGGCCGCGCACACTGCAACGCCATTTGAGACCCAGCGGGGAGTACCATCCTCTCCCATCAATTGCATGAAGATGTCGTAGCTACCATTACGAGCATCGGGCCACGCAACATACACACCCCCCGAGGGGCAAGCTACGAGGACCGGGCGTTCAGGCGATCCCCGCCCAACGTAGACCGCTGCGCCGTTGGTGGATGCCTCACTTGGCGTTGCGAACGCGGCCCCGGTGAAGGCCAGCGCCATCAGCATCATGAAGTATCGCTTCACCTTGGACCTCCCGTTCTCGCCCGTTGCGAGCCCACCGACGCCTACGGCTAGCCCTGGCGGACACGCGTGGCATGTATAACGGAGAGTATGCCGTGGGCCAGGCCCCTGTGGGTATGAGTCAGCGCATAGAGGGGCAAGTCGAGCTACATGCCCGGCGCAGTTCAGGTAGGCTGACACTCGGCACTTTCATCTTGGCGCCTATAGCAAACCAGTGCGATTCGAGTCGTTGAACCGCCCCAGGTTCTCCGGAGGGCCCTTTACGTGAGTGCCGCCGGTTCGGGCGCAGCGGGCCTCGTGCCTGCGGCTATCGCCTCTCGGCCTTGATCCGGCCCCAGGTCTTGAGCGCGGTGGGCACGGGCCCGCCAGTGCCCAAGTTCCCCAAGTGATACCAGGTGCCGTAGTAGTAGTGCCAAGCATCCCCATCGCTGTACAGAACGCGGAGACTGGTGTTGGCGAGAGACGGAGACGAATCGTTAAGGCTCGGGTCTACCTCCATCGGAGTGCCCGTCCGCGGAGGAGCTAAGGGGCCAAAGGTGGTGACCCTCCCTCCCGGGGCTTCCTCGGCCAAGAACCAAAAGGCTCCCCCGGCATCGACGGCGCACTGGTAGGCGCCGTTGACCCCGCCGAGAACAAACGCTCCGCCTTGGCTCTGTGCACTACGCGCTCCAAGCTGGACGGCAACTGCGAGTGCGAGGACTCCGAGGCAGACGTACAGGAAGGAACGGGCACGGTTCATGAGCGGCCTCCGGTGGGATGCCCCGGGATGATCCGAGGCGCGTCCAGTCTGCTCCCCGGGAGGGACGGATTCCAGGTGGAAGATTGGACTGTACGACGTTGTACGCCTGCCTTCGGGTCGGAAGGCGTGGGTCCCGGCTGCCGCCCGAGCGGCAGCAGCCGAGCCGAGGCAGACAGCGACCACCGGTTCCTCCCGGCACAAGGGAACACGTGGAGTTCTGCGGTGGGGGCGAGCTTGGAGCCTGGATGACGCCCAAAGCGGGCTGTTGACCGGCTATCTCTCTGCGCGGGTCCAGCGTAAGATGCCTGGCGTTGCCGCCGGGCGCATGCGCGTCCGCGCGGAGAAAGTCGATGGTCCTAAACAACAGCCTCAGGCCGGGGAGCGATCCCCAATAGTGGGTAGGTGCGGGATGGCAAAGAATCGCGTCCACCTAGTGAGTGCCTTCGCAAGGACCATCGTGGTGTGGAAGACAACCACGCCCGGGAAGAAGAATGTAGCCAAGAGTCGTCTGGGCAAGCCCACTGCGAAGGCAGCCAATGCCCCCGCTGTCGCGCAATATCGCGGCTTCCCAGTTCTAACGTCGGGCCCCGAAGCAAGTGTGGAGCTGGCGAGGCCTGCCCCGCCTGCTGGCTACGGGGCCCGGTTGTCATTCAGACGCAGCAAACTCCCTCGGAAGCTATCCCCCTGCTGGCACGAGATGGTCAAGAGTGCTGTCGAGCAGGAGGAAGCCAAGGTCCGTACGGCGGAGAACAAGATCAAGCTCCAGGACATGGTCCGCGCTTCTCGACGGGGAGGTCTGGGTAGTGTTCTTTCGCTTGAGATGCGGGAAGAAATCGAGGACGCGAATCCAGAAGCCATGCTCGACCTCGTGAACTGGGATGCTGCATGGTTGGCACTGCCCGAAGTCGTCGAAATCATTCGGAACCAACGTGCACGCCTCGCGAATGCAATCGGCGGCGCTGCTTGGAGGGAGGCGATCGGTTTCTTCTATCGGCTGGGGGAGGCGCTCACGGGCATCCAGCCCTGGACCGAGCCGGGACTCCCGGCCTGGTTTCGGCGGCTCATTCGCGCGGACTACCAAGCGACCGTTGAGGACGTGCGTCGGGAAAGATCGAACTACGCAAACCTCCCATCGAAGGTGAAGCGTGCGCAAACTCGTGTGGAATATCTCGCGCAACAGCTGAAACTCCGTCGCCTGGAGTCGGATGTCCCACGCGAGGTGGCGATTGCCGCTGTCGCTAGTCGCTGGCACTTGCCACCGTGGACGGTACACCATTGGCTCAGACCAACGAGAAGTCCAGCATACCGGCAGCGAATGGCCCTGCCCGTACGAGCCTGCGAGGATGGTGCGGGCAATAGGGTGCTGAGGGTGGCAGCCATCAGCACCCCTTTCGGCCGGACTGGACGACCACCGAAATCGGGCACGCGCCGACCGAGGGGCTAACCGACCAGCGCGCCGTCCCGTCGCTCTACCATTCCCTGTCGCAATAAGGGGCCGGATCTATGTTCGATCCGGCCTCTTTTTGTCATTCAGCCACTTTCTTAGCATTACTTCTAGCAGGACGCGACACGCGTCCCGCAGGGAGGACGTGCCGGTGGATGGCTTCGAATTGAAGGTCATGCGGATGCGGGCGGGGGTGACCCAGTGGCGCGCGGCCCAGGCCGTGGGGATCGCGCCGCAGGACCTTTGCCACGCCGAGAGGGGAAGGCGCCGGCTGCGGTCGGAGGCCGAGCGACGGTTGATCGAATTCTACCTAAGCCTAGGCGAGAACAACGATGCCGTTGCGCAGCGGCGGAGGTAGCCGGGTGCCGACAGGAAGCCCCGCCGCAGGTGGCCATGCAGGAATGCGTGCCAGCAGGTTCGTGATTCGCCGCAAGTGGGCGGCGCCGTCGAGGCCCGACGACCCCTGGCGCGCCGCCGAAGCCACCGTCGCGCACCTGATTGCCCTTCGAATCCTGGCGGAGGATGTGGCCGGGCCCGCTCCGAGCAACGCCCAGCCCCGCACGTGGCCCCGGCTGGGAAGCGCGGCGACGCCTAGCGAGGCGGTCCAGCTCCCCAACCCGAGCGATGCCCGCGAGTCTCGATTCACGGTCGAGCCGTCTGTAAATGAGGCGAAGCCCGCCCGAGCTTCCACCCCCGCCCCTTGCGCGCCCCAGGCGCCCAGCGCCGACGCGGAGATTGGCTGATGGCCCGGGGGCGCATGGTCCGGTGGGCACTGCTGGACAGCGATGTCTTCGCCCGCTTGACCGCTCGCCAGCAAGTGACAATCTTGGCCCTGATCATCGAGGCGGACTGCACAGGGAGAGGGCGAATCCCCACGACCAGGGCGTCTCTCAATAGGCGGGAGGGTGCCGGAGGGGGCTAAGCTCACCAGGTGTGTAAAAGGCTAAAGGCGACGTAACCTTCCGGTGGTTGCCACCACCACGGGCCGAGTGCCCGCAACGGAAGGAGCGTCGCCGTGAAGAAGAAGACACCCGTTGTACCGGCTGCGTCAACCCCGACCTGGGAGGCACTGGAGCCGTTCGTGCGCGGCCAGATCCAGGAGATCCTGCAGAGCGTACTCGAGGAGGAGGTCACGGCGTTCCTGGGTCGCCAGCCTTCGGCGCGGCGGGCGGCGGTGGACGCGGCCACGGGGTATCGCAACGGGTATGGCAAGCCGCGCGGCCTGGCGTTGAGCTGTGGGACGGTGACGGTGCGTCGGCCGCGGGTGCGGGACGTGGAAGAGCGCTTCGAAAGCCGGGCCCTGCCGTTGTTCAAGAAGCACACGCGGGAAGTGGGCGAGTTACTGCCCGAGTTGTACCTGCACGGGCTGGCCAAAGGGGATTTCGAGCTGGCGCTGAGGGGGCTGTTGGGAACGGCGGCGCCGTTGTCGCCGTCGTCGATCGAGCGGCTACGGGAGAAGTGGCAGGGCGAATACGAGGCGTGGGCCACGCGCTCGCTGGTGGACTGCGAGCCGGTGTACGTGTGGGCCGACGGGATCTACGTGAAGGCCGGGCTGGAACGGGAGAAGGCCTGTCTGTTGGTGGTGATTGCCGGAATGGCCAATGGAACCAAGGAGATTTTGAGCGTGGTGTCCGGCTACCGCGAGTCGAAGGAGTCGTGGAAAGGGGTGTTCGCCGACCTGGCGGCACGGGGGCTGGAAGCGCCGAAGCTGCTGGTCGCCGATGGCATCCCGGGGCTGTGGTCAGGGCTTGCCGAGGTGTGGCCCCAGACCCAGGAGCAGGGCTGCTGGAATCACAAGATCGTCAACGTGCTGGACCAGCTGCCCAAGAAGCTGCAGGCCGTGGCCCGCGAGCAGCTGTGTGCCATTCCCTATGCCGAGACGCGGGCCGAGGCGACCCGCTGGCGGCAGGCATTCGCCAAGGCCTGGCGGCGCACGCATCCCAAGGCAGTGGTCATCCTGGAGAAGCACTGGGAACGGATGGTGGCGTTCTACGACTTCCCCCAGGCGCACTGGAAGCACCTGCGGACCAGCAACGTGGTGGAGAGCCCGTTCGCGGCGGTGCGGCTGCGGACTGACGCGGCCAAGCGGTTCAAGAAGGTGGCCAACGCGACGGCGCTCATCTGGCGGTTGCTGTTGGTCGCGGAGAAGCGGTTCCGGAAACTGAACGCTCCGCACTTGGCGGCCGAGGTCTATCGCGGGGTGAAGTACGAGGACGGAGTGAAGGTCACGAGGTCGAATCGGAGGGCCGCCGCCTGAGGTCGTTTACACACCCCTTGACGTGAGCCCTGCCGGAGGACCGTCACGAACTCTCTCGCAGTGCTTCCGGAGGTACCGGGGCCACATGCCACGAGAGTGGCGACGCCACGATGCCACTGAAACTGAGTTTGGCGTCACAGCGTTGCCAAAGTGGCGTCCTGGGGATGCCAAGGGTGGCAACCTGGCGATGCAGCTTTGGCGTCTGCTCGATGCCATCGGGACTGCGATCGATATTCACTTCTTCCTCGCAGGGAATCGCCTCTACTACTGCCTGCCGAACTTCCACAAGTACCAGACGCTCAAGTACATCAAGCGGTCCTTGTATCCCCCGTGTCCGACCTGCGGGGGGCAACGTGGCGATGCCACAACCGAGGGTCAGTCGATCCGTGAAGCTAGAAGTTCAAGAGAAGTACAAAGAAGCCCGCGCGCGGAGGCGGCGGCTCAAACCGCGCCGGCCGCCGCGCGCTTACAGAAGGAGGGAGAGACACACCGGGAAGAGGCTTTGCCAAACGGAGCCGGCCGATGCTCAGAGGTAACGAAGGCAGACTCGGACTCCAAGTCAACCCATCCGACTGGCGAGGACGTCCGGAGTTGCGTTATTGCCTTCAAGGCGTTTGCTCAAGAAACTGGACTTCATCTTGAGAATGGTGTGGTGTGCATCGCCCACCCAGAACGCCTGTCCCCTCGGCTTCGAGCCGAGCTGAGGTCGGTGGAAGAGTCTCTGCCGGCCACCCTCAGGGGATTGGGTCACATGTTTGCGAAGCCAGGGGAGGCGGTGAGTCATCCACTAACCGTGGTCCTCAATGCGGCTAGCCGGTCGTCTTCGTCGGTGTCTGAGGAACATTGACTTGAACCCGGAACGCACACATGGACTGATTGGACGAGAGACGTGCGGGTTGCAGGTGGATCATCGGGGGCTTACTTGGACTGGGTCAGGGGATGAGCGCAGCGCAGGACTTGCTCCATAGCCTCCTGGGGACGGAGGACGGGAGCCGGGTCGATCCCGAGCCAGCCCCCGTCCGCGCCTACGCCTGGGCCCGTGTCAGCAGCGATGGGCAAGCCGAGCGAGGGGACTCCATCCACGAGCAGCTGCGCCAGATCCGGGCCTACGCCGAGAAGTCCGGCATCGAGGTCGTAGGCGAGTTCTCTGAGATTGCCAGTGCCTTCCAGAAGGAGGAGCGCCGCGTCGAGTTCCACCGGATGCTCGCCCAGGCCAAGACCGACCCGGGCGTCACCGCCATCCTCGTGCACGACTTCAGCCGCTTCAGCCGGGACAGCCTGCTGGCGCGCACGCTGATCCGCGATCTTGGCAAGGTGGGCATCAAGGTGATGTCGGTGACTGACCCTCGCACGGACACCGGCAGCTCGGCCGATGTCTACATCGAGGCGTTCGTTCACGCCAAGAACGAGGCTCATAGCCGCGATATTGCCTTCCACACCATAAAGGGCTGCCAGGCCAACGCCCAGACGCGCGACCCCGAGACCGGCTGGTGCTACACGAACGGCGGCCAGCCGCTGTGGGGCTACCGAACGGAGCAGCTTCAGCGCGGCTTGGACAAGCGTGGCCGGCCGATCCTAAAGTCCATCTGGGTTCTCGACGACACGGTCGTGGCCGGCCGCCCGACCCACGAGTGGATTCGCCACTGCCTGGTCGAGATGGCCGCCAGGGGAGCCTCGCTCAATGAGCTGCGCGACTTCTGCGAGGAGACGCGTCTGCCGGCCCGGCGCAAGGCTCACTGGGGGTGCTCGACCTGGAACGCCCTGCTCCAGCCCTACGTGTTGCTCAAGTACTGCGGGCACGGGGTGTGGAACGTCCATACGAAGACCGGGGCCATCCGGCCGTCCAGTGAGTGGGTAGTCGTGGAGAACGCCCACCCGGCAATAATCACCCCGGAAGAGGCCCGGGCGATCGTCGAGGCGCGCCGCCAGCGGACCCGGCAGGTCTTCTTCCAGCCCGGCGGGCGCAGCCGGAGTTCGCCGTATCTGCTCTCTGGCGGGCTGTTCAAGTGCGGGCGCTGCGGGGCGAACATGACCGGCCTCAGGGTCCCCCGAGGCACCTACTACGTCTGCGGCAGCTTGCCGTACCGCCGGGGCAGGGGGTGCGGCACCGGGGTCTACGTGCCCGTGGAGCTGGCCGAACGTGAGGCCATTGCGGGCCTCCGGGGGCTGGTCGGGCACTGCTCCGACCCCAAGGGCTTCACCCGGAAGGTCAACGAGGAGATCGCCCGGCTGTGGCAGGCGAGCGCCCGGCGGGAGCCCGCCGCGGAGGGCAAAGTCGAGGAGGTCGATGCCAAGATCGCCAGCATCCGGAAGGCCATCGAGGACGGCCTGGCGGACGCCTCCTGGGCGAACTCCAGGCTTCGGGAACTGTCCGTTGAGCGACAGCGACTGACGCGCCCGGTGACACCCGCTGGCAAGCCGCCGCAGATCACCGTCGATGAGGCAATGACTTACCGCCGCGACGTGGAGAGGCTGTTCCAGCACGGCACGATGGCCGAGCGTAAGCAGCTCATGCGGGCGTGGATCGCAGAAATGAAACTGGCTCCGGAACGACGGGAGATTGAGATCATCTACCGCGTCCCGGAGCCTTTTATGAATAAGATGGTAGCGGGGGCAGGATTTGAACCTGCGACCTTTGGGTTATGAGCCCAACGAGCTACCGGACTGCTCCACCCCGCAGCGTTGCACGCATCCTAGACGACCCCGCGAATGGCTGTCAACCCGGCCCG
>Ga0315287_10005523_pt1 | contig 12476 bp, 14 predicted proteins | sample YL17G11_0_MG_FD_205037 | JGI IMG/M metagenome (GOLD analysis project Ga0315287, IMG submission 205037) | Sediment microbial communities from Yellowstone Lake, YNP, Wyoming, USA - YL17G11_0 | ecosystem: Environmental > Aquatic > Freshwater > Lake > Sediment | place: USA: Wyoming | collected...
GCACCGATTGCTCCGGCGGCGGTTCCTGCGATACGCGGGGAAAAGGGTTTTTTGTGATAGACCTCAACGACGGCACTGTGATATGGAGCTTCACACACGGTGCTTCCGGCGAGAATGCCGCGATGGACTACAGCCTCCCGGCCCATCCCGGCATTGTCGACACGGACAACGACGGCTACATCGACACGGCCTATATCGGGGATCTGGGCGGCAACATGTGGCGGTTCAAATTCTGTACGAAGCTGGAAATGGATGCCGACACCTGCACGAGCACGGCCCACTGGACGGGCGCCCGTTTCTTCAATGCCACCGGGGGGGGCGAAGGTCTCCGGCCGGTCTACAACTACCCCACGGTGACCAAGGACCGTAGCAATAACCTCTGGGTCTACTGGTCCACGGGGGACAAATCCGATCCGGCGGCGAACTCCACCAACGAAAAGGTCCTGGGTGTCAAGGACAACACTCGCAGCGCAATGTATAGTCTCAACGACCTGGAGAACGTCACATCGAGCGCGACAGTGAGCTGCGGAAACAAGTATGGCTGGTACGTGAACTTTACGGGAAGGGAAAAGGCCCTGACCGATATCACCGCTTTCGGCGGCGTCGTCTACTTCACCACCTTCGTGCCGCCGGCGGGCGCCGATGCCTGTGGGACCGCCGGTGAATCGTTTCTCTACGCCATCGATTACCAGGATTGTACGGGGGCCTTGGCGGGCAACATCAGGATGATGTCCCTCGGGGCGGGCATATCCTCGGCGCCCATGATCTCCATGAAGCCGGGCGGCGCCCTTCCCGTGGATATCTTCGTGACCCGCAGCGGCGGCGGCGGCCAGGGGGCGGGTACGATCAGGATTCCCTTCAATCCCCCGACACTGTCCAACAAAACGAACCTGATCTACTGGAAGGACCGGCGACTACAATAAAATATAAGGAAGCGGTTGAAGGATTCAAGAAACCGGAACGCCCCGGGGAGCGGAACGGGAAATCATGAACCATAAAGGATTTACGCTTGTTGAGCTGATGATCGTTCTCGCGATCGCGGGCATTTTAGCCACCATGGCCGTTCCCGCCTTTCAGCGTTATGCGGCGAATGCCAACCTGCGGGCGGCCTCCCGCGTCATCGTGGCGGATTTTTTCAATACGAAGCAGCGCACCGTTTCGGGGGAGAGGGCCGTTGCCGGCAGTCTCAGTTCCCGCTATCGGATCACCTTCAACGGGACGGACTCCTACACGATCAGGCAGTGCACAAATGAATCCTGCTGCACCGGCGCCAATCCCTGCTATACGAATATCAATACCAAATCCATCACGTCCTACGGATATGGAATTCGGCTCGATCCCGAGACGACCGTGAGCGATTATTTTTTTCAGAACCGGGGGACCGTGACCAATGGAAAGATCGTCCTGCGCAACAACCAGGGATCGAAGGCAACGATTACCATCAACATTACGGGGAGAACCTATGTTCAGTTCAATACGCAATGACAGGGGCATGGGGCTGCCCGAGGTGATCATCGCCATGCTGCTGACGGCGGTCGGCATCATCGCCCTGCTCTCGGTGCAGTCGCCGAGCTTGCGTTTGACCTCCCGAGCGGACTTTACGGGCCGGGCGGCGGGGATATTGCAGAAGACCCTCGATACCCAGGAGGGTTTGATCATGAACCCCTGTATTGTAGTAGCGACGGGAACAACAACGGCCAATGTCCGCGTCAGCGGCATGGACACGGCCCAGCCGGGGGATGTGACCTATGTCGTCAGAACACAGATTGCGACCAATGCCAACGGAACCTTCCTGGTATCCGTCCGGGTGACCTGGCCGGGGACCGCTACCGGTCTTTCCGAGAGCATCATCGTCTCGAGACAGGAATTTTTCAGGCAGGGGTGCTGATGAAGGACGACAGAGGTTTTACCCTGGCGGAGATTTTGGTCGCGCTCGCCATCGGCATGATTCTGATGAGCGCCATCTATCTTGCCGTTAACATGGGGCAGCGGACGGCGTCGGTCCTGGAAAGGAAGGTGACGGCCGGCCAGGACGCCAAGTTCGCACTGGAGTTGATGGCCATCGAGATCGGCATGGCCTCCTTCAGCCCCTCCACTACGGCCAATATCTGGCGGAATCCGGCTACCTGCAATACACCTGCCGTTCCTGCGGATCAGGTCAACTTGGGCATCCAGGTAGCAACGGCCAGCACAATCACGGTGGAAATGGATATCGATGAAAGCGGGGCCATCGGTGATGATTCCAATGAGATTATCAGATACGTTTATTATTCGGCGGATCAGTACGTCACCCGTTCCACGAACTGCGGTTTTGAGCAGCCTTTCCTGGGGGATACGGCCGCCAGCGGCCGTCCCCGGACTGTGCGGGTGATCAATAACGCGCTCAATATTCCTATGTTTCGCTATTACAATGGCAGCGGGGCGGTGATTGCCGCCGGGAGTCTTCCCGCAGCGATTCCCACTATCCGGAGAATTGAGATCACCCTGGCCGTGGAAACGGACCAGATTGATCCCGACCTGAGGCAAAGAAGAAGGATGATCTATTCAACGTCCGTCATACCGAGGAATCATGGGATCAACAGCCAATAAATGGAGACGCTTCGTTTCGAGAACGCCGGTGGGTTCCTCCGAGAAGGGATTTGCCCTGGTGCTGGCCATTCTCGCCAGCATGATCATGCTGTCGCTGGCCATCCTGGTCTTCATGCTCTCGACCCAGGACAGTCGTCTGAGTTCGCGAATCGTCGGTGAAAAGAAGGCCCTGGCGGCCGCTGAAGCGGGCATTCACGCCCTCGCCTACAGTTTCGATCCGACGGCCATTGCGGCCTTCTCCAACATTCAGGTCGACGGCGCCAACGATCCCAACTCCCGATACTCCATCGCAGCGTCGACGCGCCCCGCCGGCACATCGTCGAGGCCGCTGCCCGGATACTCCCTCACCGGCGGCCAGTTGTGGGGCATGGAGCTTTTCAACACGAACGTCCGGGGTGAAAACACCAGTTACAACACCCAGGTCACCATTGATGTGCAATTCGGCTACGGTCCCATTGAGATCGGCACGATGTACAGATAAACCGCGCCAGCTCTGAATTTCTATGGTTTCGTAAAAAAATCCCATTTTGTCATCCTGAACGAAGTGAAGGATCTCTCAACAAATCGATATTACGAGATTCTTCGCTGACGCTCAGAATGACATCTTCATGATTTCGACTTTTTACGAGTTCATCAATCAATATTGATCAATGTAGATTATTTTTATCTATGAACGTATTTTTTTGCTTGACATTGTATAAATTTTATCGCACAGCTATAAGCCAATACAATGGCGAGTGAAATAAAATGGGTGGAAAGAGTCGTGAAAACAAGGTTAAGCAGTTTCGGGAAGCTGTTCCATTGAGCATAGCAGAACTTGCCAGAAGGGCGGGAATTGCCGCCCAGACCATTGCCAAAATGGAGAAGGGATTGCCGACGCGAAAAAATTCGGAGCTGAAGGTAGCGATGGCATTACAGAAGAAGTATGAAGATGTCTTTGCCCCGGACAATAATCATTGAACCATGGACAGCAATTCGGTATGAAGGTGGGCAAATACCTCGTCGGTTTTGTGGTCTTCATGGGGATCCTGATCACCTTCGGGAATCGGGGGCTGGTTGACAGTTATACAATGAAGGAAAGGCTTGAGGCTCTTAAGGCTGCCAGCCGGGAGATCGCGGAGCAAAACAGGCAACTGAAAAAAACGATCATCCTGCTGAGAAATGATCTGACCTATGTGGAAATGGTTGCAAGAAATGAACTGGGTATGGTCAATGAGGGCGATCTGGTTTATCGGTTCACAAAATGAGCCTCGCAAAAGAGGCTGTGTCTGTGTCGTTGAGCTTTAGACGGTGACTCCATGCTTAATATAAAGGATTTGTTTTCGCGCGGTAAAAAAAATGTCGTAGGTCTTGATATCGGGTCGAGCTCCCTGAAGTTGGTTGAGATACTGGACACACCCAAGGGACCCAAGTTGAACCACTTCTCCAGTATTCCCCTCGAGCGGGGCATGATTGCGGACGGCGCCCTTGTCGAACCGGAGGTTATCACGGCCAAGATCAAGGAGCTTTTCAAATCCTTCCCTGGCCGGCGAAAAGGTATCGTCACCTCCCTGTCGGGTAATTCCGTTATCGTGAAGAAGGTCACTTTTGCCTCCATGGATGAAGAGGAGCTGCGCGGGCTTATCCACGACGAGGCGGGCAAGTACTTGCCCTTCGACGACATGAACGATGTCAACTTCGATTTCCAGATCCTGGGGGAGAATGAATTCAACCCCAATCAAATGGAAGTATTGCTGGTGGCGGCGAAAAAAGATATCATTCGGGGATACACCGATGCGATCCAGGCGGCTGGGCTCTCCGTATCGATCATGGATGTGGACTCCTTTGCCCTGGAAACCATGTACGAGGCGAATTACGAGATTGGTGAGAACGAACTCGTCGTGATCATCAATATCGGAGCGAGCATTACGAACATCAATGTGCTGAAAAACGGGGTTTCGACCTTCACGAGAGATTTCACGCTGGGTGGGAATTCCATCACGGAAGCGATCCAGGAGCGTCTTGGCGTCACCTTTGAGCAGGCCGAGGAGATCAAGATCGGCGGACTGACCGGCGAGGATGATGCCATACGGGAGATAAGGGACAACCTCATGAGTATTGCCGATCCCATCTGCATGGAGATAGAGAGATCCGTCGATTATTTCCGCTCGACCTACCGGGGGGAAAATATCAAACTCATTCTCCTGTCCGGCGGCGGGGCAAAGCTGCCCGGCATCGAGGCGAATCTGACCCAGCGGCTCAATATCGAAGCGGAAATCATCAACCCCTTCAAGAAGATAGAGATCGTCAAGAAGCTCCAGGACCAAGTGGACATCGAGAGCATCGGACCCATTGCCGCCGTGGGAGTGGGGTTGGCCTTGAGGAGATTGGGTGACAAATGATAAGAATCAATCTTCTTCCCTATCGTGAAAAGGAACACAAAGCAAGTATCGAGCGTCAGCTCACCTTTATTGGCGTGTCCTTCGCCGCTTTTCTCATCATCCTTCTAACGGGCTGGCTTGTAGTGAGTTCCAAGGTCAGCGGGCTCGAGAAGGATGTCAAGGATCTGGAAGACAACCTTGCCCGCCTGACAAAGATCGTCGGTGATGTCGAGAAATACAAGGAGGACAAGAAGATCGTCGAGAAAAAACTGGCAGTCATAGCAACCCTGGAGCGCAACAGGCTGGGGCCCGTGCGGTTGCTGGACGCGCTGACGCAGCTCGTCCCTACCAATGATGTATGGCTCGATCGCCTTTCCCAATCCGGAACCGCTCTCCGCATCGAGGGCGTCGCCAGGGACAACATCGCCGTCGTTAAATTCATGAAAAACCTGGAGGGGTCCAGTCTCATCCAGTCCGTAGACCTCCTATCAACCAAGCAGATGGAAAATTCAGGGGTGAAATTACAGACGTTTATTCTTTCCTGTGCAATGAAGAAGGGCTGATCTCATGGCTGTCAACTTAGATACCATCAAGAATCTCTCTCCCCGCTACAAGGTGCTTATCGTCTGCGTCTTATATCTTCTGCTGGCTTATTTTTATTATTTTTTCCTGCTGCAGGTTTCTTTGAATAAGATGGAAACCCTGGGGGCCAAACAGGCGGAACTCAAGCAACAGGTGGCAGAGAAGGAGAAGATCGCTGCGCAGAAGGACAGGTATGTCAGGGAACTGAATGCCCTGAAGGAGAACCTCAATCTGGCCCTGACGAAGCTCCCCGACAAGAAGGAAATTCCCGGTCTCCTTCATGCCGTGGCCATGTCGGGCAAGAGCGCGGGTGTGGAATTCGTTCTTTTCGAGCCCAAGGTCATCGAGAAGAAGCCGGAGGTAAAGGCGCCGCCCAAGCCCGCCCCGAAGCCCGAAGAGAATAAGGATCAGAAGCCCGAAGCAAAGGGTGCAGCGGCAAAACCGGAGGTGGAAGAGAAGTTTTACGATGAGATTCCCGTGAATGTCGTCGTGAACGGTGGCTATCACAACATGGCGGTATTCTTTGGGAATGTGGGAAACCTTCCCCGGATAGTCAATATCGAGAACATCGCCATGGAGGAGGTAAAGGATGCCAAAGGCCAGGGACGCATCCTGAAAACGTCCTGCATAATCAAGACCTATATGTTTGTGGAAAAAGAAAGATGACAATACGAAAGTTGCTGGCGAAAAAATTAAGTGAGGAATTCGTCCGGATCGTACTGTTCCTAACGTTTTTATTTGCCGGGCCGGGGGTGCTCCAGAGCTGGGCTATAGGTCCGGTCAAGGCATCCGGTCAGGCCAAGCCCGCGATTGCAGCGAAGGCGGTGGTTTCGGACAAGGCCGTGGTTTCAGCCAAGGCGATGGAAGCCGCCCCCGAACTCTACCGATACAATCCCGCCCAAAAGCCGGATCCTTTTCGGCCCTTTATCGAAAATGAAGTGGCGAAAAAGAAACTGGAAGTGAAGCAAAAGGCGGTCGCCATCTCGCCCCTGCAGCGTGCCGATATCATGGAGTTCAAACTCACCGGCATCGGGGGCGATGAGAATCACAGAACCGCCGTCGTGGAGCAGGGCAAGGGGAAATACTATCTCCTTTTTGTAGGATCCATGATCGGTCAGAACAACGGCCGTGTCGCGGAGATCCTGAGCGATAGTGTTATCATTGAGGAACCGCTCGGCGCGGGCTTACGGAAAAGCAAGGTCAAACGATTGGTCATAAAGCTGCGTGAAAATCAAGGCGAGGGGAAACCATGAAAAAGTTCGGGCAATGGACATGGATTGCTTTTTTAATTGGTTTTATTGTCTTTTCGGGGAATATTCAAAGTGCCAGAGGAGCACCGACTGATCCCGGAGAGGCGGACAACAGTAGCACAGGGCAATCCGCGATGGTCAATGTGGGATATCTCGAGGATATCACCTTGGGGAGGGTCCAGGGCAAAGAGCGGGTGTCCCTTGTGCTGTCCAGACAATCGGGAGTCAGTGTAGAGAATACGGCGGGCCAGGGGGTCCTCGTCAAGCTTGAGAACCTGTTTGTTCCCGAAGGACTCCGCCGGCCCCTTGGCGAGGGGGTGTTGAGCAACGTCATCCGGGTATTGCCCGCCCAAAAGGCCGTGAGTGGAAAACAGTGGGCTCTGGTCACGATTGATCTGAAAAAACGGGTTCCCTTCAGTGTGAGGCAGGAAGGGATGAATGTCCTGATCGATTTCAATATCGGTTCCCTTGCCCAGGGCGATTTGCAGGAAGTAAGCGCTGCGGGCGCTGCGAAACCGCAGCCGCCCGCCGCGGATACCAAGCCGCCTGCCGACGTTGCGGGAGCATCCGTCCCGGAGAAGGCTGTGGATGCGGCAGTCAGGAAGATATCCCTCGATTTACAGGAGGAGAACATCAAGGCTGTGCTCCGGCTACTTGCCGAGTTAAACAAGGTAAATATTGTCTTCGGCGACGATGTGAAAGGGAACGTAACGGTCAGCATGAAAAACGTGACCTGGGAACAGGCCCTCAGCACCATTCTCGATATTAATAGCCTCACAAAGAAGCAGGAGGGAAATGTCATCACGGTCATGACCCTCGAAAAGAAGAAGAAGGATGAGTCTGACCGCAAGGCTGCCGATGAAGAACAGCGCAAGGCTGAAGACGAGCGCAAGGCCAGGGAGCAAAAACTGCTGGTTGAGAGAGGGAAGCTGAAACAGATCAACATCGAGGCCAAGATCGTGGAGGTGAATACCAGTTTCTCCAGGCGGTTGGGCCTGATATGGGGTTACGGTTACAAGGATGCCTGGCGCAATCGAGACTATGGCGTCATGATGGGCAACTCGGGTCCCATCTCCGGCACCGTTGCGACGGCGCTGCCGACCGGCATCGGACTTACGAGCAGCAATCTGGCGGTGAACTTCCCCTCTGCCGCCGGTGCCGCCGCACCGGCTATCGGTCTGATTGTGGGATCGGCGAAGTTTGCCCTCGACGCCAAGTTAGAGGCCCTGGAGACGACGGGGGAGGGGAAGATCATTTCCGCCCCGAAGGTCATGACTATGGATAATGAAACGGCCACCATCGGGCAGGGGGAAGAGATTCCCTATATCACGCGTGACAAGGACGGCAACCCCAATGTGAACATGAAAGACGCCAAGCTCCAGCTCATCGTCACCCCGAAGATCACGCCCGATGGGAAGATTTCCATGAAGATCCTGACGGAAAACAAATCCGCCGACTGGGGAAAGACGAACACGAACAATGAGAATCCGCCGCTGGTTGCGAGCAATCTCGATTCCCGGGTGGTGATCAATGACGGCGACACCGTCGTCGTGGGCGGTATCTACAAAACGACGGACAACACCAGCGAAACAGGGGTCCCGGGGCTTTCCAGGATTCCGGTTTTAGGCTGGCTTTTCAAGTACAAATCCAAAACGAAGGAAACGCGGGAAATTCTCATCTTCGTGACGCCTACCATCGTCAAAGAGGGCTGAAGAGAAAAGGGGTGCTTTTATCGTCGCGAGAGAGGAAGGTATTTCTGTGTATCCAAGGTCCCGTTCCGATGATCGGGGTCCGGCATTTGACAGTTTATGGAAAGGGGAGCAAGTGATGGGTCAGCGGAAGGCACTTTTATTATGGTTGTTCCTGTGCTCTTTTATCCCGTTTATGATGTCGGGTTGCGGCACCGGGGAGGGCGCGGCGACTACGACGCCGGGAACCGGCGGTACAGTGGTGATCCCCCCCGCCGCCATTCAACTGCTGGTGGACAGCCCCCAGTTGAATTCGGACGGTGTCTTGACGGTGACCCTGACCGCCCAGGTCACGGATGCCAATAATAACGCCCTGTCGGGGCAGGCGGTGACCTTCAGTACGACGCCATCGGGCGCCCTTGGCGGCATCCTTGCCGTAACCAGTGGCACGACCAACGCCAGCGGCATCGCCTCGGCCACGCTGGGGACAGGGGGTGACAAGACCAATCGCACGATCAGCGTGACGGCGGCGACGGGTTCCTTCACCGATGCCGTGACGGTGACCGTGGTGGGGACGACCCTGTCCGTCAGCGGTCAGAGCTCATTGGTTTTCGGCGCTCACACGCTGTTGACGATCTTTCTGAAGGACTCCAGCGGGGCTGGTATTGCCAACCAGACGATAACCGTAACCTCAGCCAGCGGAAATACCCTGAGCAGCTCGACGGTGACGACCGGAGCTAATGGCCAAGCCACGGTCACCGTCACGGCATCCGTGCCGGGCGATGATACGATTACCGTTGCGGCATTGAATGCCTCGGCGACCCATGTCCTGGCGGTCAGCAATACGACCTTCGCCTTCACGGCGCCCGCCTCGGGCGCCGATGTCAATATCGGCGTTGCCCAGCCGGTGACTGTCCATTATGCCATTGGCGGCGTGAACCAGCCAGGCGTGCCCGTCAGTTTCACGACGACCAGAGGCGCCATTACCGGAGGAGACGTCACAGCGACGTCGGACAATACGGACGCCGGCGGGAACGCTACGGTGAACGTATCGGCGACGACGGCCGGGCCTGCCCTGCTGACGGCCTCCGTCGCCGCAGGACCTTCCGTCCAGGTGCCCATCGAATTCGTCGCCATCACGCCGGCTACCATGACCATTCAGGCCAGCCCGGCAACCATCAGCACCAACAGTGGCGGCTCCACAACGCAGCAGAGCACGATCACGGCCCGGATCTGGGACGCCGCAGGCAATCTGGTGAAGAACAAACGCATCAGCTTTGTGCTGACCGATACCAGCGGCGGCAGCATCGACCCGGCGGCGGCCACGACCAACAGTGCCGGCGAGGCCAGCACGGTCTATACGGCGGGATCGGCGCCCAGCGCCCTCAACGGTGTGCGGATCGACGCCTCGGTGGACGGCTTCCCCGCCGTAACGGCCTTTACAACCCTGACCGTCGCAGGAAGGTCCCTGTCCGTAATTCTGGGCACAGGCAATGCGATCGTGGCCATGAATGACACAACCTACAAGAAGGACTATTCGGCCGTGGTCACTGATGCAGCGGGCAACCCCGTTGTGGGGGCGACGGTTACTACAAGTCTGGTTCCCGTTTCCTACCGGAAAGGGCATTACGTCGTGACGACTTCCGGCTGGGTTCAGGTCCTCACCCTCCTGCCGGTAGAAACTGTCTGTACGAATGAAGATATGAGATGGCCGGGTACGAACAACTATCTCAACGGTATTCTGGACGCAGGGGAGGATTTAAATTTAGATGGCATGTTAACACCCGGCGGCGTCGCCTCCGTGACCGCTTCCACGACGACCGATCAAAACGGTTTCGGCCTGTTGAGCCTGACCTACCCGAAGGAGTATGCCACTTGGGTCCGTGTCCGTCTTGAAGCCAGGACCAGTGTTTCCGGCAGCGAGGCCGTCGGTACGGCCATCTTCTGGTTGCCGGGCGCGGGTTCGGACTACAGCAATACAGGCGTTACGCCCCCGGGTGTCGTAAGTCATTTCGGCGACTCAGCGACCTGCGCCGACGCTCTGTGATGTATCTTTTCATTGGGGATGGCCACCGATTGTTCGGTGTTTTTCTTCACACCGGGAATATTTTATGGGCGACAGGCCGGGTCGGAAAATATTCAAATTAGTAGACAACATCATTTCCAAGGCCTTTCTGGTTGCCATTGCTGCGCTTCTTATCCCTTTGCCCCTTGGCGCCGAGCTCGACAAAGAGCTTCGCCAATCGTCCAGTTTCCGCTGCGGCGCCGCGTTGGTTTCCCTGGGCGATACGGCAACCGATGTCATGGTCCGGTGCGGGAAGCCGATGCGCCGGGTGGTTTCGCCGAGGGGAGGGTCGAGGAGCCATGTGGCGCAAGCCGGCAGCGACATGAAAGCCGCTGCGAAAAAGACAAGGCGTAAAGGCCCGCCGAGAGAAACCTGGTATTACGACCTGGGGGCTCAGGATTTCATTTACGGCCTTTTTTTTGAAGAGGGTATCTTGAAGAAAATAGAGCGCAGCGGACGCGGCAAGGAGCGATGATTCCTTTTCGCTGCGCACTTGTTTCCTTTTCCAATTCCCCCCAAATGACCGATTTCCTTCTTGACACGTTCCTGAAGGCTGTGTTAGCGTGCGGCCCGAAATCCACAAAGAAAAGACCTTATGAATCCTAAAGATTTCGATGAGAGAGAGGCTTTTCTTGCCCAAGCGGAGACATGCCTCAACGAGAACCGTTATCAGGCGCTTGCCGATCTGGCAACCCGGCGGCTTCGTTTCTTCCCGGGGGATATCGAAGCCCGTCTCATGCTCTGTCGAGCCCGCATCGCCTTGAAAGATGCAGAGCAGGCGACAGAGTGCCTTGACGATCTCGATCATTGGATCGATCTTCTGTCAGTCGGTTTTTTCAAGACGGCAAAGGCCTTCCAGGAGGCGGGTTTTGTCAGGCAGGCCCTGATATGCTACCGGAGGGCTCTTGCCCTGAACCCCGCTTCCCCCCTGACAGGGGAGCTGTCCGGGAAGATTGACGCCCTCGCTTCCCGGGAGCATGATCCGTATGCCCCCGAAGCCGTCGATGAGACTGCCCCGCTATCGCGGATCGGGCCGGATTTTTATACCATGACCCTGGCCGAACTCTATATCAGGCAGGGCCACCTGGATATGGCCGCGGATGTTCTTGAGGAGATGATTCGCAAAGAACCTCAGGACAGGAAGGCTCAGGCTCGGCTCTCCGAGGTGAGAATGAAGATCGGGAAGCGCTCGGGGGACGGTCTTTCTGCGCGGCGCGCTGCGGTGATCGATGAGCTGGAGCGATGGCTGAAAAACATGGACAGGATCAAGTGGTATGCAGCCTGACGGGTCGATTTTCGAAAAGCGCCGATCGCTTCTGTCGGCACGTTTTTTTGAGTTCGGCGTGGAAGCCCTTTTATTTTTCGGCAATAAAAACATCCGTTATCTGACCGGCTTTACGGGAGACGAGGCTGTCCTTTACCTGAAAGAACAGCTCGCCGTCCTTCTGGTTGATGGGCGCTTCACCACCCAGGCAAAGGGAGAAGCGATCGGCGCAGAAATTCTGGACTGCCGGGACAAGGTTGAGGCCATTCGTTCCGTTCTTGCCGGGGACGACGTCGGAGCCGTAGGCATCGAGTCTGCGGTTATGACTGTGGATACCTATAACAAACTTAACGACGGCGGCCTCGGGAACGTTGCCTTGAAGCCTCTGGCGGAGAAAATCAGCGAGATAAGGGTCATAAAGGATGATGGGGAGATCGCAAGGATGAGAAGGGCCGCCGCGATCGCCCGGGAGGCCCTTTTAGGCATCCGGGATCGGATCAAGCCGGGTGTCAGCGAACGGGATATAGCGCTGGAGCTCGAATACAGAATGAGGCAAGGGGGGGCGGAAGGCGTCTCCTTTCCCGCCATCGTCGCTTCGGGTGTGTATTCTGCGTTGCCCCATGCCACGCCGCAGGAGCGAAGGATCGAGAGAGGGGATGCCCTCGTGGTGGACTTCGG
>Ga0315287_10005524_pt1 | contig 12475 bp, 7 predicted proteins | sample YL17G11_0_MG_FD_205037 | JGI IMG/M metagenome (GOLD analysis project Ga0315287, IMG submission 205037) | Sediment microbial communities from Yellowstone Lake, YNP, Wyoming, USA - YL17G11_0 | ecosystem: Environmental > Aquatic > Freshwater > Lake > Sediment | place: USA: Wyoming | collected...
CTGCATACGAAGCTTCCGGGTCGGAGAAGTAAAAGGCCGCGGTCCGGTTCAGGTCTTTGCGCCAGCCTTGCACCGTCACGTAACCGCCCGGCTCGATGACATAGCCCGACTGATCGGGCGACGCGGTCTCGCCGGTTACCGCGTTGACGCCATCCACGCTCAGCACGGCCAGCAGTCGCTGGTCGGTGCAATTGCGGATTCGGACGGCGTATTCGTTGCCGGGCTGCCCTTCGACATACCGGCGCCCGCGATGACGGTAGACCGGCAGGGCCTCGCCGGCGTTGCGGTCATAGACGTCGACGCGCGCGAGTGATTCGGCTCGTGCGCCGGCAAGTGGCACGACCGCAGTCGCCAGAATGGTTGCCGCCGCAGTCGCCAGCAGCGTGCGGCGGTTGATCGAAATACTCATGGCTCGGACTCCGTTTGCAGGGTGTGCATCCCTGTAAACGGTCGACTGAGACCTGCGGGGTTAAATCATGCGGTGCGGCTTGCGGCACGCTGGACGTGCTATGGATCGCTCGCTAGCAGCCCTGCACGAAACGCTCTAGAACCCGTAGTTGATGCTGGCCAGGAACTCCGTGTCGTCGTCGGAGATGTCGCTTTGCCAGATGAAGTTGATGGTCAGGTTCACGACCAGCCGGCGGTTCAGGGCCTTGTCAATGCCACCCGTCAGCATTCCGTCCACCTCGCCGAGATCGTCCATGTTGTAAGCCAGGCCAGCGCCGCCAAACCACGCGAATCCGTGTTCGTTTTTCTGGCCCTCGACGGTGAAGGGCAAGCGCCACTCGGTGTCGTACCCGCCCATCAGCAATGCCGGACGGGTAGAAAGGGTAAGGTCGCCCAGATTCGTCAGCTTGATCTTCGAGTCAATAACGGCGGCAGTCGCGTCGCCTTTGCCACCGCGAAAACCAACACCGACGTAGTAATCCGGAACCTGTAACGCGGGCGTGGACTCGGCCAACGCGATCGGTGACTGGGACAGGACGCCAGCCAACACCGCGCCCAGCGCACCCACTGTCCGACAGGAGGATCGAAAATTCATGGTCATGACCTGAAGTTGCGGTAAATCGAAGGCGGAAGTCATCCGCCGCTTTTAACGTATATCAATTGCAACGATCAAACGTCGAGGTTCGACACGAGCAGCGCGTTTCTCTCGATGAATTCGCGCCGGGGCTCGACTTCATCGCCCATCAACGTCGAGAACAACTCGTTCGCAACGTGGGCGTCCTCGATGCGCACCTGCACCAGCCGGCGCGTTTCGGGATTGATGGTCGTGTCCCACAGCTGCTCGGGGTTCATCTCGCCAAGGCCCTTGTAGCGCTGGATCGTCTGGCCGCGACGCGCTTCGTCGAGCAGCCAGTTGATGGCTTCCTTGAAGCTGTCGACGGTCTGCTCGTTGTCGCCGCGGCGCACGATGGCGCCCGCGCCAAACAAGCCGACGAGCGTGCGCGAGAGATCCGTGATGCGGCGGTATTCGCTGGAGTTGAAGAACTCGCGGTGCAGGTGCTTTTCGACGGCGTTGCCGTGTTCGACGCGCGTGACGACCAGGTGCGGCGGCGTACCGGGCTGCAGCGTCACGGTGTAGTGACGCCCCGCCTGTGGGATGTCGTTCAGCATCTTCTCGAGCTGCGCGCCCCAGGAGGTGAGTTTCTCCGGGTCTTCGCGATCGGCAATGCCGATTTCCGGCAAGTGCAGCATCTGCTCGAGCACGTGCGAGTCGTAGCGCCGCGGCGACTTGCGCACCGCGTTCTGGAAATCCATGTACTTGCGGGCGAGCGTCTCGAGCGCGCCTTCCAGCATCGGCACCGACGAATCGCGCACGACCAGCGACGCGCCCTCGAGCGCGGTGCGCAGCAGGATCTGGTTCAGCTCCACGTCGTCCTTCACGTAGTTCTCGCTCTTGCCCTTCTTCACCTTGTAGAGCGGCGGCTGCGCGATGTAGACGTGGCCGCGCTCGATCAGGTTCGGGATCTGCCGATAGAAGAACGTGAGCAGCAGCGTGCGGATGTGCGAACCGTCCACGTCGGCGTCGGTGTTATGGCAGCAGAGGCCGCCCATGCCAGCGACGAAGTTCTCGTCGGTCTCGACCGAAAAATCATAGACATAGCCGTTGCTCGGCGTGACTTCCTCGATCGACACGACCGGCAGCGCCATCAGGTCGCCGTCGAGCGTGTCGAAGCGGCGATTGATCGTTCCGTCGACGCGTTGCACGTGCTCGCGGATACCCGCGGCGGCCGGGTGATCAGACCAGATGCTTTCGAGTCGGCGCAGGTCTTCGGCCGCGGTGACCGTGATCTGCCAGTAACGCCGGCGGGTGACGCAAGACTCGCCGCGAATGAGCCGTACTTTGCCGTCAGGCTCGTGCTCGCTTAGTGACGCGACGATGCCTAGCGACGAGAGCAGGTACATGAGCCCGCTCGCCAGGTCGTACGAAGAAGTGGCGAAACCGACGCGCCCTGCCGCGGCCGTGCCGTCGCCCCGGAAGTACCCACGCAGGAATGCGAGCCGCAGCGATGTCGGCACGTTGAATACGAGATCCGGGATGCGCTTCGTGTGAGATTCCGCATCGCGGAATCCAAACAGGCTTTGCCACGCGACGGCGGCGACCCGGTTAACCAGCTTCAGCTCGGCGGCCCGATCGACAACTTCGTACAGTGCCGGTGCAAGGCCGAATACGCGCGTCATGCACTCGGCAATTTCGGGAGCAAAGGCGCGATTGCCGTTTCCGATCGACAGCCGGATGCCATTACGGTCAGAACAGGAGCCTTCGGCGACGTAGAAGCCGAGCAGCGTCATGAGATCGGCATCGACCCGCACGCGAGGCGGAATGCCAGCGTCCGCGTAGTGCTCCGGCGTCAGCTCGAAATCGTCACGGCCGGCAAACCAGTCGACGTCCGCAACGTCCAGGTCGCCGATATGCACGAGGTTGCGCACGGCATTGCGGCCGGAACCCGAGTACTGCGACTGCCATATGCGATCAAGCCGGCTCGGCACGGACTGCACCAGTCCCTGGGCGACGTCGGCATTCGCGCCCACGGCGCGCAAATAGGTGTCGAACTGCGTCTGGGTGGGACGGGACTCGCCCCGCTCCCAGGCGTAGAACGTCACCGGCTGCTTGATTCCGATTGTGTCGCACAAGTCGCCATTGCTAAGGCCGCTCTCTCGGCGCTTGGCCGCGAGCGCCTGCCCGACGTCGCGAGGGATCTCGACGCGGCTGTCGGTTAGCTGCGGATTGTCAGCATGCTGCTGGCGCACACGATCCTTGAACCATTCCTCCACTGCGGGTCCGCGGAGCCAGGCGTTCAGCTCCGGCCGACGCTCCTGCCAGAGTGAACGCAAGACGTCGACGTGTCCGGGCGCGCCTTCGGGTAGCGACAAGCGCTTGGGCGCGACCAGGCGGTCGCCGGTCTGCAGTTCATCACCGCGCTTCAGGCGCAGCGCGCCATGGTCGTGGGTAAAGACGCTGTGACTCGACGTGACCCGCACGGAACGGCCGTAGGCGGTGCGCACCCGGAACAGCTTTTCCTGCAGCGGATGCCGGATCACAGCTTTGATCGGGCGGAAGCGGATCGCGTGATCGTCGCTGCCAAAGCACAGTACGTCGCCGAGTTCGCCATTGCCCAGTCGCTCGGCAAGCAGCTTCTGGGCGTGGCCATCGTCGTCGACATGGCCTGAATCGCGATGCGACTCGATCGCCGAGTCGATGAACGCACCGATGCGCACCATGCGCGCAAGACCGCCGCGTTCACGGACAAAGACGTGATCGTCGCCGTCGACGCTCATGATGATGATGCGGTGATAGCGCAGCTTGGCGAGGTCGAGCTCATCCTTGCCGATACCGCAACCGAGCGCGGTGATCAGCGTGCCGACTTCTGCCGACGACAGCATCTTGTCGAAGCGCGCGCGTTCGACGTTCAGGATCTTGCCCTTCAGCGGCAGGATCGCCTGCGTCCGACGATCACGCCCCTGCTTCGCCGAACCGCCTGCGGAATCGCCCTCGACGATGAACAGCTCGGATTTCGCCGGATCTTTTTCCTGGCAGTCCGCAAGCTTGCCGGGCAGGCCCGCGATGTCGAGCGCGCCCTTGCGGCGAGTGAGCTCGCGCGCCTTGCGCGCGGCTTCGCGCGCACGTGCTGCGTCGATGATCTTGTTGACGATGGCCTTCGCCTGCGCCGGTTGCTCGAGCAGGAATTCGCCGAGCTTCTCGCTCGCAATTGCCTCGACCACGCTCTTCACTTCGGACGAGACCAGCTTGTCCTTGGTCTGCGACGAGAACTTCGGGTCGCTCAATTTCACGGACATGACGGCGGTGAGACCTTCGCGCGAGTCATCGCCCGTGGTCGGCACCTTGTCCTTCTTGTTCGCCATCTCGCCTTCGATGTAGTCGTTCAGCGTGCGCGTGAGCGCTGCGCGGAACCCGGCGAGGTGCGTGCCACCGTCCTTCTGCGGGATGTTGTTCGTGAAGCAGTACATCGTCTCCGCGTAGGAGTCGTTCCACTGCAGCGCGATTTCCACGACGATTCCGTCGCGCTCGCCGCGAAACCAGAAGATTGATTCGTGAACTGCGGTTTTGCTGCGATTCAGGTACTTGACGAATTCCTTGATGCCGCCGTCGTAGTGGAAAGTCTCGCGGCGCTCGTCGCGCTCGTCTACCAGTTCGATTCGCACACCGGAATTCAGGAATGAGAGTTCGCGCAGCCGCTTCTGCAGGATCTCGTACTCGAACTCGATGTTGGTAAAAACCGTGTCGCTGGGCTTGAAGCGGATCGTAGTGCCGCGCTTGTCGTTGGTACCAGTCACCGCAAGCGGCGCGACCGGTTCACCCAGGCGGTACTCCTGCGTATAGGTCTTGCCGTCGCGGTAGATCGTGAGGTTCAGGGTTTCCGAAAGCGCGTTGACGACCGAGACACCGACGCCGTGCAGACCGCCCGAGACCTTGTACGAGGAATCGTCGAACTTACCGCCTGCATGCAGGACGGTGAGGATGACTTCCGCTGCCGAGACACCCTCCTCCGGATGGATATCCACAGGAATTCCACGGCCGTCGTCCTGAACGGTGACGGATTGGTCGGCGTGGATGGTGACGATGATGTTGGTGCAGTGACCAGCGAGCGCCTCGTCGATCGAGTTGTCCAGGACCTCGAAGACCATGTGGTGCAGACCAGAACCGTCATCGGTGTCACCGATGTACATTCCCGGGCGTTTGCGGACCGCATCGAGGCCTTTTAAGACTTTGATTTTACTGGAGTCGTAGACGTCCGCGGAGCTCATGGGATAACCGGTTCAGAAGGACGCGGGATTATAGCAGAGGGGTGATTTTTCCGTGTTCCACGTGAAACCTCCGGGTCACAGGAAGCCGTTGGAAGGCCGCCATGCCGGGGTCCAGGGCCGTAACGAAGAGCTGCCCCGGCAGCTCCAGCACCACCGAGATCAGCCGTTCCAGGTTGGCCGCGTCGAGTTCTGCCGCAGGGTCATCCACAAGTAGCGCCGCCGTAGGACTGCCCAACGCGTCGTCGCATTTGAGCTGCCCAAGGAGCATCGCCGAGGCCGTCAGCTTCTGCTGGCCGCGGGACACTCGGTGCTTGGCCAGATTCCCCGCGACTCTGATCGAGAGGTCGGCCCGGTGAGGTCCGGCGTGTGTCGTGCCCCGCTCCCGGTCCCTTGGCCAGGCGTGCTCGATGGCGTCCCGCAGATCCGTCCCTGCCAGCCAACCGTCGCTTAGCGCCAGCTCGATGCTCGTGCCGAGAAGCCGCTCGCCGACGGCTGCAACATGCGGCCTGAGATGCTCAAAGTACTCGCGCCGTGACTGGGCCAAGGCACGTCCGGCCTCCAGCAGTTCGGGATCCCAGGCACGCACCACGCGTTCGGGCGCTTCGGCCCTCAGGGCGGCGTTGCGCTGCTTGAGGGCGCGCTGGTATCGGCGCCACTGCTCCACGAACCTTGGTTCCACGTGGAACACTCCCCAGTCCAGGTAACGTCGACGCTCCTGCGGGCCCTCCTCGACCAACCGATGTACTTCTGGATCGATTGCCTGCACCGGAAGGATGGTCGCCAACTCCGCCAGGCTGCCAACTCGGTTGCCCGCCGCCCGTGCCTCGAATCCTTCTCTGCTGTACCGAACACCGACCGGGCGGAGACTCTCGCCGGCTCCTAAGCGCCCGGTGAGCAGCAACTCCTCGGCGCCGTTGCGAATCAGGGTTTCGTTGCGAGCCGTGCGGAACGAACGGCCGCGGCCGAGAAAGAAGATCGCCTCCAACAGGCTGGTCTTGCCCGAGGCGTTTGCGCCGCTGATCAGGTTGCAGCGAGCGTCGAATTCGAGGTCGGTCGACGTTATGCAACGGAAATCGCGGACTTCGAGCCGACGCAGACTCATGGCGTCAGGCTAGCCCGATGTTCCACGTGGAACCAACTCAAAGTCGCGACCGCTTGCCGCACAAAGATAACCCGCTGTTCCACGTGGAACGAACACGGGCACGAGCGCAGGCGGGTCAGGCGCCCGCCCCTGCCGCTCAGAGCCGCATCGGCATGACGACGTAGCGGGCCGACCCGTCCTGCGTCGCACGAATCAGGCAGCTGCTGTTGCCATCGGTCAAACCCACTTGCACGTCAGCTCCGTCTACAGCAGCCAATGCGTCAAGCAGGTAATTGACGTTGAAGCCGATTTCCAGCTCTTCGCCGTCGTAAGTCACCTCGACCTCTTCTTCAGCCTCTTCCTGTTCCGGGTTGTGCGCCTGGATCATCAGCGCATTCGGCTTGAGCGCGAACCGGATACCCCGATACTTCTCGTTCGACAGGATCGCCGCACGCTGCAGCGCCTGGCGCAAATCGTCGCGAACCGCGCCAATCGTCTTGGGGGGCGTGGCAGGGATCACGCGGCTATATTCTGGGAAACGGCCGTCAATGAGCTTGGAAGTGAAGCGAATTTCGCCGATCTGGACGCGAAGATGATTCGATCCGATGGAAACTTCGAGGATCTGGTCTTCATTTCCCAGGATCCGTTGCAATTCAAGCACGCCCTTGCGTGGAACAATGACCTGCTGGCCCGCTTTACCGCCATTTGGCAGCTCCACTTCGCACAATGCGAGCCGATGGCCGTCAGTTGCGACAGCTCGGAGCAGTTTCGCCGAAGTTTCGAGCAACAGGCCGTTCAGGTAGTAACGGACGTCCTGCTGAGCCATCGAGAAGTGAGTCTTGTCGAGCAGCCGCTTGAAGTCCTTCTGCGGCAGCTGCAAGGTCTGCTCCGCGTTGATCTCCTCCACGGTGGGGAACTCTGCCGCCGGCAGCGTGCAGAGCGTGAAGCGGCTCTTGCGAGCCCGTACGAGCATCCGCTCACCTTCCTGCGTAAGCGTGATCTCAGTGCCTTCGGGCAACGCGCGACAGATGTCGAGCAGCTTGCGTCCGGGGATCGTGATCTCACCCCCCCGCTGCACGTCCACGTCGGACGTAGCGACGAGTTCGACTTCGAGGTCCGTCGCCGTGATCGAGAGCTTGCCGCCTTTCGCCGATACCAGCACGTTCGCCAGGATCGGCATCGTCTGCTTGCGCTCGACGACGCCAATGACGGCCTGTAGCGGGCTCAGTATCGCTTCGCGCTTCGCGATGATCTTCATCTTCTATAGTTCCGGAGTCTTTATATAAGAGATCTATTGTTATGACTTTTAGCACAGCGCATGTCTGTGCAAAACCTCAGTTTCCCCAATGCCAGCGCGCATTTGCAGACAGGGTCAGCACCCCTCGCAACACCAGCAAGCCCTGTCCGCAGCCTGTGGATGAAATGTGGAGTACTCGCTCTCCCGTTTCATCCACAGGTTAATCATGTCATCCCGCAAGCGTTCTCAACAGGTTTGAATAGTCCTCGTTGAGCCGCTGCTGCGAAGTCCGCAGCTCCTTCACGACACGGCAGGCATGCAGCACCGTCGTGTGGTCACGGCCACCAAACGCATCGCCGATTTCCGGCAGGCTGTGATTGGTGAGTTCCTTCGACAATGCCATAGCCATCTGCCGCGGCCGCGTGATCGAGCGACTGCGCCGGCGTGACAACAGGTCAGCCACACGGATCTTGTAGTACTCGGCGACCGTCTTCTGGATGTTCTCGATCGTGACCAGGCGTTCCTGCAGTGCGAGCAGGTCTTTGAGCGCTTCCTTGGCAAAATCCAGCGTGATCGGCCGACCCGTAAATTGCGAGTTCGCGATAACGCGACGCATGGCGCCCTCGAGTTCGCGTACGTTCGAGCGGATCCGCTTGGCGACGAAGAATGCGACCTCCTCCGGCAGTTCGACGCCGCTGGCTGCAGACTTGCTCATCAGGATCGCGACGCACGTTTCGAGTTCGGGCGGCTCGATCGCCACCGTGAGCCCCCAGCCGAAGCGCGACTTGAGACGCTCCTCCAGGCCTTCGACTTCCTTCGGATAGCGGTCGCAAGTGAGGATCACCTGCTGCTGCCCTTCGAGCAGCGTGTTGAACGTATGGAAGAACTCTTCCTGCGAACGATCCTTGCCGGCGAAGAACTGGATGTCGTCGATCAACAGCGCGTCGAGCGTGCGATACGCCTGCTTGAACTCGTTGATGGTGTTGTGCTGCAGCGCGCGGACCATGTCGCCGACGAAGCGCTCGGAGTGCACGTAGGCGACTTTTGCGTCCTTGTTGCGCGCGCGGATCTGGTTGCCGACGGCGTGCATCAGGTGCGTCTTGCCGAGACCGACGCCACCGTAGATGAACAGCGGGTTGTAGGCCCGCCCCGGGTTCTCTGCGACCTGGACCGCGGCGGCGCGCGCCAGTTGGTTGCTCTTGCCCTCGACGAAATTCGCAAACGTGAACTCGGCGTTCAGCCGGCCGCCGAACTGCGGCAGGGGGTCGATTGTGCGCCGGGGAGGCGCGCCCGGCTGTGACTCAAACGTGGCCGGCGGCCGAGCCACGGGTCGCGGTTGCACCGGCAGGCCGATTCCATCCGTCATCTGGGTTGGAGTGGGAAGCGGCTGTCGCCGTGACCCGATTTCAACGGTCACTTGTGGGGCCGGGGAGGGCACCAGCTCGTCGACGAGTTCACTGATGCGCGAGGTGCAGTTCTGATTGACCCAATCGACCACGTACCGGTTGGGCGCCAGCAGTCGCAGCCGGTCCCCGTCCTCGACGGCCTGCAGCGGGCGGATCCAGGTGTTGAAAGCCTGTTCCGGGAGCTCCGCTTCGAGCCGGCGGAGGCATTGATGCCAGAGCGAAATCTCCACGAACCGACGGGCCTTTCTAAGGGACGGTGAGCGCTTGCCAGCGGGAAGGGGCGGCGAGTGTATACCGGCCTCGCGGCCTGTGGATATCTTCGGTTGAGGTTGACTCTGCCGGGGTCCGTGCGTATTCTTCCCGGCCCTTTTACGGCCAGCGCATGTTGTTGTTTCTGGTCCTGTTTTCCGGTCCTGTTCAGGACACCTCCGGAGCCGAAGATGAAGCGCACATTCAACCCCAGCAACCTGCACCGCAAGCGAGTCCACGGCTTCCGTGCGCGCATGGCCACCAAGGGCGGTCGTCTCGTCCTCGCCCGTCGTCGTGCGAAGGGCCGCAAGCGCCTTGCGGTCTGACCGTTCTCACGAGCAGTAACGATCGCACGCCGGTCTCGCGACGCTTCCCGCGCGCGAGCCGCCTGACCGACAAGCCCCAGTTCGACGCCGTTCATCGGCAAGGCCAGCGATCTTCCGATGCGCTGTTCCTCGTACTCACCCGTCCCAACGAATCGGGCCAGGCCCGGCTCGGACTCGCCGTCGGCATCAAGGCCGCGGGCAATGCCGCCAAGCGCAACCGCATCAAGCGCCTCGCGCGCGAATCGTTCCGCCATCGCCAGCACGAACTGCCGCCCCTGGACGTCGTCGTCAATGCGCGACCTGCCGCCACCAGGAGCAGCAGCGTCGAGATCCGCGCGAGCTTGCAATCGCACTGGGATAGGATCGTGCGACGATGCGCCCGCTCCTGATCGCCCTCATCACGTTCTACCGGTGGTTCATCAGCCCGCTGCTCGGGCCGAACTGCCGCTTCTATCCCACGTGCTCCTGCTACGCGCAGGAAGCCATTCAACGTCACGGGGCGCTGCGCGGCTCGTGGCTCGCGGCGCGTCGCATTGGACGCTGCCACCCCTGGAATCCCGGCGGCTACGATCCCGTGCCCGCATGCACGCACACGCCGCACGACCACACTGATAAGCGACCGAGTCATGGATAACCCGCGCCTGTTTCTCTGGATTGGCCTCGCACTGCTCGCGTGGATGAACATCATCCAGTGGGACCGCGATTACGGCTCGCAGCCGGCTGTTGCATCGGCCACGACGGCCGCGCCCGGCGCCACGACTACTGCCGCCGCACCTGCAACAGGCACCACGGCATCGAGCTTGCCGTCACTGCCGTCCGCCACGGTCCCCGCCGCCGGCACGACCGCTGCGACGGCCGTGCCAACGCCGGCCATCAGCGCGGTGGCTACCGATGCGCCGAAGATTCGCGTCGTTACCGACGTGATCGACATGGACATCAGTCTGCAGGGTGGCGACCTGCTGCGCGCGGACCTGCTGAATTACCCGCAGGACAAGCAGCCGGGCAGCCCCGCGGTGCGCTTGCTCTCGACGGAAGACACCAAGTTCAGTGTCGTGCGCAGCGGACTGCGCGCAGCGGACGGCCGTGCTGAACCGACGCACCTTGCGCTGTATACGGCACCGGCCGCCGAATTCCGCCTCGCGCCGGGCGCGAAGGAGCTGCGCGTGCCGCTGACGTGGACGGACGGGCAGGGCGTCACGGTGATGAAGACGTACGTCTTCAAGCCGGGCCACTACGCGATCGACGTGCTGTACGACGTGCAGAACGCATCGGGTGCGGATTGGAAGGCCGCTTCGTACATGCAGTTCGCGCGTCACGTGTATTCGCAGAAGCGTTCGATGTTCGATGTCGAGAGCTACGCGTTCCGCGGCCCGGCCGTGTACGACGGCAAGAAGTACCAGAAGCTCAGCGTCGACGACAAAGACGATGCTGCGTTCCGCCAAGCCGCTGCCGGTGGCTGGATGGCCGAAATGCAGCATCATTTCGTGTCGGCCGCCGTGCCGCCGCCGGGCGAGACCTACGATTTCTCACTGCAACGCGAAGGCGACCATTCGCTGGTCAGCTATCGTGGCCCGCTCAAGAGCGTGCCCGCCGGTGCCAGCGCCGCGTTCAGCGAAAAGTTGTTCATCGGTCCGAAGCTGCAGGAACAGTTGCAGACGACCGGTCCGAAGCTCGAGCTCACGGTCGACTACGGCAAGCTCACGATCCTCGCCAACCCGCTGTTCCACCTGCTCGAGTGGGTGCACAAGTACGTCCAGAACTGGGGTGTAACGATCATCATCGTGACGATCCTGCTGAAGCTGCTGTTCTACAAGCTCACCGAGAAGAGCGGCCGCTCGATGGCGAAGATGCGAGCGATCGCACCACGCATCAAGAGCATCCAGGAGCGCTACAAGGACGACCGCGAACAGCTCGCGAAGCAGACGATGGAGCTGTACAAGCGCGAGAAGATCAACCCGGTCGCGGGCTGCCTGCCGATCCTCGTGCAGATCCCCGTGTTCCTCGCGTTCTACTGGGTGCTGCTCGAGAGCGTCGAGATGCGCCAGGCGCCGTTCTTCGGCTGGATCCAGGACCTGTCGTCGAAGGACCCGTTCTTCATCCTGCCGATCCTGATGGGCTTCGGCATGTTCGCGCAGTTCAAGCTGAACCCGGCGCCGCCCGATCCCATGCAGGCGAAGATGTTCGCCTTCATGCCGGTCATCATGACCGTGATGATGGCGTGGTTCCCGGCGGGTCTCGTGCTGTACTGGCTCACGAACACGCTGCTGTCGATCGCGCAGCAGTGGAAGATCAACCAGGTCGTCCTGGCCGAAGCAGCCAAGAGCGGCTCCTGACGTCGTCCTGACTTCTCCCGCCGCAGCGGGAGAGGTCGCGCAGAGCGCCGGCGAGGGCTCTGGCGTCCGACCCGGCATGTCTGGCCGCGATCGGAAAGGCGGACACGCGACTATTGCGGACGTTCGATCCGGTGCCTTGCCCCGAGCTTGGAACGGCAGACACGCGCTCGGGGCAAGGCACCGGATCGAACGCCTGACAACACACGCGCCTGAGCTACTTTTCCGCGAACGCGGGAACAGTCGCACGGCGCACAACGTCACCGCGCTCCGATCAATACCTCTCTTGCGAGGCGGGAGAGGTTGGCCGAAGCACGGGTCAGGGGCCCGGTAGTCCCTCGCATCTATGGCGAGTTGTGTTGCAAAAGCACCAAAGCGGTCTAAAATGTGCCTATGGAGTTCATTCCACCGATTCTGACCACCCACGCCGTGGCGGATGGAGCAAACCTTCGTCCGGCCGAAGTCCTGACGCGCGCCCTGGTGAAAGCCGGCAAAGAACTCGGCTTAACCCAGGCGGATCTCGGCGCCATCGTCGGCCGTGACCGCACCGTGCTTAGCCGGGGCGCCCTTGAACC
>Ga0315287_10005526_pt1 | contig 12474 bp, 15 predicted proteins | sample YL17G11_0_MG_FD_205037 | JGI IMG/M metagenome (GOLD analysis project Ga0315287, IMG submission 205037) | Sediment microbial communities from Yellowstone Lake, YNP, Wyoming, USA - YL17G11_0 | ecosystem: Environmental > Aquatic > Freshwater > Lake > Sediment | place: USA: Wyoming | collected...
GATCAGTTCCCTCTCCCCCCGGTTCAGCAACCGCTGCATGAGGGAGCCGAAGAGAGGAAGCAGAAAAAGGGGCGCCACCAGCAGCAGACTGAAGCGGAGATAGCGGACCGGCACCTTCCAGAAGGCGCCGGAGCCGCTGATAAAGGTAAACTCGCCGATGAGTGTTGACAGAAGAGCGTTCAGCGCCAGCAAGACCGGGATCGGCCAGAGAAAACGGAGGGACGGAACTGCATGGAGGCTCTTCTGAAACATCATGTCCTTGTGTTTTTTCCAGTATCATTGACGAGATGATGCGGGACCCGCCGGTGGTCAATAAAAGAGGGCCCAATTCGAGCAGGTCACCGGGCCCTCGCAATCCGCTACCGCTGCCGACCGCCCCACCCGGCCCAGACGGGCATGCCGTTGCCGTCACGCAGTACGAGCAAGTTGTCACCCCTTTTCACCTCGGCGGCAATAACGGCGGGCTTGTTGTCGAAGGTGACTCTCGACCCCTTGACCTCCACCTTGTCTCCGACGGCGAAGGGCTTGTCGATGCGCTCGATGAACCAGCCCGGTCCCAGGTGAACGGGAATCGTTTCCTTTTCCGTCTTGACAACCAGGGCGACACCGTAATCCATCCGCTTCATGGGGACGGTTTTGTCGATACCGACCACCTCGCCCGACAGGGTCTCCACGTTGGCGGGATTGTACATCTGGTTGTAGGGCGTGCCCGGCCCCCAGCCGCCGCTGCCGCGCCAGCCCTTCCAGGGAGCGCCCAGGGCCGTGGCCGCCGTGAGTCCGACAACCAGAACTGCCACGAGGAATACAACATACTTTTTCTTCATGTCCGTTCTCCTTTCGCTATGGGTTTGGCCGTCTTTTGCACGGCGTCATCTTGTTTCCTACCTTTGCCGTCTGACATCAGCGCTCAATCAATGTTGTTTTTTCAAATCCGGAACAGGGGATGCACACCGGCTGGCCGTCTTTCGTGCGAATATACCGCTCAAAGACATACTCCTGGCAAACACTGCATTTCGCTCGGTTGAACGAGCCCTTGACTGGAGTGAAGCGGAAATCCGGCTTGGCTTCCACCTTGTAGATGAATTCATCCGACTGATCATAGACCCACTGGATGATCTCATCCGCTGCGGCTGTCGGGATCATCGAAGGTTCGACCCCCTTTTTCCGGTAGGAGAAAAACTCAAACTTGCCGAACTCATCGAGGAATTCCGGCTTCAGCGCGTAGCGTACGGCACCTTTCTTTGGGTGATAGAACGTTGCCGCCAGCTTCCCATAGAACGTCTTGGCCATCAGAACCTTTCCGTAGGTGGCGCCCGTCGATGCCTGCAGGCCGTCCATCATGCAGGCCTGGGGGTGCCCTTCGCCTATTTCCGGGAAGATGAAAAAGCCGTGGTCCTTTTCGGGTTCGATGCCGAGGTACTCGAGGGCCAACTTGCCCATCCTGTATCCGACGGGCATGAATGGGCAGCGGTGGCCGTGAAACTCAAAGGCCCATTCCGGGGCAACATGCTTTGTCTTCATAATCAAACCTCCTCTTGGGTTTATTGGATTAAATCGAATAACATCTTTGCAGCGATCAACCACAACAGAACGCCGATGATGCGCTTGAGCTGGTTGCTCGATATTTTGTTTTTCATCAAATTCGAGCCGAGGACAGACCCGGCTGCAGCGGCCACGGCGGTCAGGCTCAGGAACAGCGGGTCCAGACCGCCCAGGGTGGCGTGCCCGAGAAACCCGGAAAAAGAGGCGAAAACAACCACCAGTGCGGTCGTCCCGGCGGCCACTTTGGCATCCAGGCCGATCCAGTTCAGCACCGGGACGATGAAATTGCCGCCGCCCACGCCCAGAAGCCCACCCAGGAATCCCGCCACACTGCCAACGCCCGCACCGATGCTTATTTCCGTCGGACGTCGAAAAGGCTTTTCTCGGACCTTGGCCTTGTAGAACAGCATCATGGCCCCTGCAAAGACCAGGAAGGCCGTGAACAGGCTCAGGAGGACCCTTTTATCAACCAACGCAGTCATACGTGCCCCGAGGGGCGCGCACAAGACAGCGGTTATCAATACCGGGACACCCACCCGCCAGTTGATCAGCCGGCCCCGCCAGTAATTGAGCACCGCGAACATAAGGCTGACAACGTTCAGCAGCAGGGCCACCGCCGTTGCCTCGGCCAGGGGGATCCCCATGTAATAGAACATCGGCACGAAGAGAAACGCCGCGCCCAGCCCGGCCATGGCCAGCAGACCTGAAAAAACAAAAACCATTAATGTACTGACCAGATACATCATTTCAAACCGTACCCATTTCAGCTGCGACCATCAATCTTTTCAGAGAAGACAAGAAACGCCCCTTCATCGGCGAATGGAAGAGGGTCGCCTACCCGGAGATACGTTGCGGCATTCTGTGGAGCGTTCAAGTATCACGGACAGGCGATTCATTCTCTTCAAAATCGAATCTTCCCCCTGCAAACAGAGACAAACAGGCATCCACGACCTTGGGATCATAAAGGATACCCCGGTTTTTGGATATTTCCTCCAATGCCTTATTGATGCCCAAGGCCGGACGGTAAGGCCGGTGTGATGTGATGGCTTCAACAACATCCGCTACGCCGAGTATCCTCGCCTCTAGCATGATATCTTCAGCGGACAGCCCTTGCGGGTATCCGGAGCCATCGAGCCGCTCGTGATGCTGAAGCACGATTTGGGCGACCGGCCAGGGGAATTCGATTCCTTTCAATATTTCATAACCGATTTGGGGATGATCCTCGATCAAGGCAAATTCTTTCTTATATAATTTTTCGGGTTTGCTTAAAATCTCCGCCGGAACATGTATTTTGCCCAAGTCGTGGACAGTTGCCGATGTCCGGATGCCCATGATTTTGTCCTCTGTAAGGCCGATCTCAGCGGCGATCGCACAGGCCAGGTTGGCAACCCGCTTTTGGTGACCCGCGGTGTAAGGATCTTTTTGCTCGATAATCAGCGCCACGGTTTGGATCATCCCCTCCATCGTTTTCTGTAATTTTTCGAAACTGTGGCGGAGTTCATCTTGAACTCGATTAAGACCGCTGATGTCCCTGAAGTCTTCAACGATGCCAATAAGCTCCCCCCTGGGCCCGCGCAAAGGCGTCGCCGTGAGAATGCAGGGAATCCTTGTACCGTCCCGATGCGGCTTTTCCACCTCGTATTCGAGGCGCTCGACGCCTTTGCGAATCCGAACCATCGGGCAGCCGTCCGTGCGGCACAGTAAGCCGGGGAATTCATCGTAGCACTTCCTGCCGTTGACCTCGTTTTTATTTACCCCGAAAAGGGATGCAAACGTTTGGTTTACTCGAAGCGTATTGTATTCCTTATCGATGATACATATCCCGTCTGCTGCCGTCTGAAATATCTGCTCAAGCTCGGCATGAGCCAGCTCCAATAACTCCTCTTTGCGCTTGAGTTCTTTACCGCAGCTTGCCGGCACGGGATGGGGCCGACGTGGTTTCTCCGGTTTAACGTGAGCAAATTCCTTTATCATCTTTTGCCGTTTCATATGTTTATGTTAAAATACAAAAGGATGTATTTCAATGACACATATAAGAATAGCACACCAAAGAGGGTTTTCAGAACATTCGGCTTGAACTTGGCCACTAGCTTGGCACCGTATAGGGCCCCAATCAGGGCCCCCACCCCCATCGTGACCGCCACGGGAATATCCACCACGCCCTGGTAGATCTTGAAGATCGCCCCCACCAGGGCCATCCAGACAAAAGACGCCATGGAGGTCCCTATGGCCAACTTCATCGGCGCCTTCATAAAATAGACAAATGAGGGAACGAGGGCGTAGCCGCCACCCAGACCGATGATGCCCGTGAGAATTCCAATAGCACCCCCGAGGCCCGTTTTCGACAGGGTTGTACCGGGCATGGTGCTGCCCTGTGCCGGCGGCATCTTTCCCACGAGACCCTCATACAGCATCCGCATAGAAACGATGATGAACGCAATGCCAATGATCAGATCGATGACGTCCCCATAGGGTTGAATGTAACCGAAGACAACGGAACCGATGACCACTCCCAGCACGCCGCTCAGTCCAACTTGCAGAGCTGTGGTTCGATCCACGTTCTTCATGCGCATGTGCTGAAATGCGCCCGAACCGGCGGTGAAGACCACCGCCGTGAGCGTTGTTCCCACGGCGAGGGCGGGATCGAAGTGAAAGCCGAAGCGGATGACCGGCATCATGAGAGCGCAACCGCCGGTCCCCAAAAGGCCGCCGACGACTCCCGCCAACAAACCGGTTAGCAGGTAGACAAGGTACATCATTTTTCTATCCCCTTTCTTGAAATAATCGTACGATGATTCCTCCACCACTTCTGTGCGTTCATTTAAATGATCCAGATCGCAATTGCAGCCTGAAATAAATAAACCCGTAAATCAGAGAGGCATAGTATATTACTCTATAGGAATATAGTAATGCAGTGGCGCTTGTCAACACCATTCTTCAATGTATTTGAACTGCCTGTATCGAGATCATTCAGTCGCGATCCGTTCCTTGATCTCAATCCATGAAGGTCCTTGCCGACGTATGATGCTCGTCCTGTTCCCGGTCACCGCCAGGATTTCGGGGTTCCGTACCTTCCGCCCTTCTTGTCCTCGGGCGATCCACCCATGTCCATGCTCATGCCCTTCCCCATGCCCGGAAGGGCGCCGGAACCGAAACAAGCCCGCGTGGGTCCGTAGCTTTCCAGTGTGTCCTGCTGATCCCGGGTCAGCAGATTGTAGATATCCTTTCGATACCTCGAAAATCTGTCGCTCATCGTTCCCCGAAGCGTCCGGTAATCTCTCTGGGCCGTTGCGATCCGGTCCTGCTCCGGGCTTTTCTGCAACCACAGGCGTCTCAGTTCGCTTCGCCTTTCGGCCATCTCGCTCAGAAGCGGCTGGATCTCCTTTCCGTAGGTCTCCCGCAATGTTTCTGTCTTCGCCTTTTGCTCCTCCGACAACCGCAGGCTCGGCACCGACGAAAAGTCACCACCCAGACAGGGACTGCCGGCATCGCGTCCCCTGTAAGCCATCGCCTGAGGGTTCACCGCCATGAGCAACACCATTACTGCCGCGAAGACCGCCCATTTTTTCATCCCATTGCATCCCTGCCGGACCAGCCGGGCCTCGATCCGAGCGAACATTTTTCTTACTTCCCCGGACCGTCGGTCTCGCGATCGCAGACCCCCGCGGCTTCCTCTGAAAAACGTTCCTCCGCGCAGGCAAGACGCTGCAGCTCGGAGGACTCGCGAATGGCCTCTTTCGCCATGACACCCTGCCCGCCGAGCAGGGCCCGACCGAACGCGATCGGGACCCCGTAGTTGCCCCCCTGGAATTGCTCGAGATACTCGGCATTGACGCCCAGGACCCGTCCATTCATGTCCATAATGGGACCGCCGCTCCCCCCTTCTATCGTTCGGGCATCGTAGACCAATATGTGGGGGTAGACTTCCCAGAGAAAACCGCTGGTCGCTGTAGGTTTCAGACGGCCTTTGGCAGACAGACGCCCAGCGGTCTCATAACTGCACGATTCCTCTTCATCCAGTTCGCGTTTTTCCGCCTCATCCAGTTTGGCCAGGATGGCCTCCAGGCCCGTCGGATAGCCGATGAGGAAAACGGGCTGTGCTTCCCGAATTGTCTCTGCTTCGGAAAGCAGCTCGAGGGGCCCTGCTTCTGGAAACCAATTCATTGTTCTGGCCAGTGCAATGTCGAGTTTTTCGTCGTAAGCGATTATCTCGATGGGGACACCTTCACTTCGCTCCTGGAAGAATGCGCGGAGAATAAGGAAAGCCGGCTTCAATCCAGCCTTCAGGAGAGGCTCAGCCGATTTGTCACGCCACCACGACTGCGCCACGTGCCGGTTGGTAAGAATCTCTCCCCGTCGGCCCACGAGGAAAGCCGTTCCGCAATAAGTCGTGTAGGCGATGTTCCCCGTACCATCTACATCAACGAGGGGCACCCCCTGGGGGTCGGCAACGGGCTGACCGGCCTCGTTCAAAACATGGCGAAGAGGTCTGCCTACCGAATCTACGTGCGTGTAGGCACCCCAGATAAACGCCACGGCCTCCCGTGCCTTCTCCAAGCGCTGACCCTCTGGCTCTGTCTAGATTCCATCAGGGCCAAGCGTGCCTCCAGGGCTTGAATCTTTTCCTGCACCGCGGCGTTGGATGCGGCAGGAGGCCCGAAGGTGGCGCATCCGGCCAGCAGGACTTGAAGCAACAGCACGGTCCCGAGAACAGTCTGCCTTTTTTTCCGTTCCGTCATTGTTGTTCCCCCTGCCGGCCCCGCCCGTCTCGCCGGCCTTTTTGACGCCATAACGGCCGACCGTCCTCATCCCGCAGGAGAATTCCCTGTCCCGTCTTTTCATTTGCAATGTTTGCCGCCACCACATACACCATGCCCTGCCTGTCCAGCATGCGCGAACCCGTCACACGCAGTCCGTCTCCCTTTTCAACGCGCAATCCCTGCTTTTTCAGATACCAAGCCGGTCCGAGTATGACCGTGTACTGTTCGTTATCCGCCCGAAGGGAGAGGGAGGCGGAACCACCGCCCTGTTCTGGAAATCGCGCATCCGTCACGATTCCCTTTATGTCAATGACGGTCTTGAGATCGTACCCCGAATCCATCGTTGAGCCCCACCACCATCCCTGGGCCGATGCCGTCGCCGGTAGAAATACCAGGCACAGCGCGAGAGCCAGAAACAGTGTCCTGAAGCCGAACGGGAATACTCTCAGATTCTTCATTTGGTACATTGTAATCATCCTGTCATCTCCATCGGATGGTTTGTGGCTGACGGGGTGTTTAGAATCGGTCGCTTTTGATTTCTTTCTCATAGAGTTCGCCATAGTTTCCCGCACGGTCGCGAAGCTCCAAAGCCTTTCCGATGAGGACAAACTGCAGCCTGTCCCTGGGGAAGTGTCTGGCGATCAGTTCCCGGGTTTTCTCAACGGTTACGCCTTCCACCCTTTTCCGGTACTCGCTGACGAAGGTCTCGTCGAATCCGTAAAAGAACATCGAAGCCAGAAGGCTCGCGAGGCTGCCCGGGGTTTCGTAGGAAGTGGGGAACTGGCCGATGAGATACGCCTTGGCCGAGGTCAGCGTCTCCTCATCGACACCCTCTGCGTGGATCCGGTTCAGGACAGCGAGAGCGAGATCGACGGCTTTGAAGGTATTTTCCGTGCTCGTGAAACTGCTGACGACAAAGGACCCGGAATCCCTGTATGTGTTGAAGGAGCTCGAGGCGCCGTAAGTGAGGCCCGCACTGACCCGCAGCGCGTCATTCAACAGGGAGGTGAAGCGGCCTCCCAGCACGGTATTGACCACCCGGACGGCAACGTAATCGGGGTGGTTTCGCGGTATGCCGAGGCCGCCGAAGGCAAACTGGGTCTCCGTCGAGTCGCTTTTGTTGACCAGCAGGATCCGGCTCCGGTCATGTGCGGGCAAGAGGCCCCGTTCCGATGGGGATAGCTTGCCAGCCGACTTCCAGAACGAAAAGAGCTCCTGAACTCGCCGTTTCATGGGCCCGGTCTGAAAGTCCCCCACGATCACCAGGGCCGAATCCTCCGGGCGGTAATGGGCTTCATAGAAAGCCTTCGCATCGCGGCTGCCGATTTTCTGAACGGATGCACGCGTTCCGTAGATGGGGTTCCCGTATCCATGCGGGCCGAACAGGAATTTGTTGAAATAGGTATCGAGTACGGCGGATGGCCGCTCTTTTTCCTGGGCAAGCTCCAGGAGCAGTCTCTTTTTTCTCTTCTCGAATTCCCCGGGATCGAAGGTCGGATTCTGGATCACCTCCTTGAACAGCGGAAGAACCTGATCGAGATCGGTGCTCATGAAGGAAACGGAAACCCCCGCCGTTTCGAGATTGGCGTAGGAATAATATCGTGCCCCCAGAAACTCGAGTCGATCCTCGATCTGTGCCTTCCGGTAACTCCAGGTCCCGAACAGGAGCGCCTCCGCGGTGAGATAGGCCAGCCCGGGCTTGTCGCAGTCTTTCACCGCCCCTGCAGGGAACAGGGCGGATACGTAGATCAGTGGCACCTGGTGTTGCTCCATCAGATAGACCGTCAAGCCGTTTTGCAATTTGAACTTCTCGTAGCGGGGCAATTGAAAGGACGGGGTTTCCCGCTGATCGGCCAGGATATCCCCAACCGGGAGGCTCAAGCCGACAATCACTGCACAGGCTGCCACAGCGGCCGCAAGGATCCTTTTGGACCAGGGGATGGGGATGTGGATGTGTCTTTGCTGCCTCATTGAACTTCGTCCTTCTGCAGAATGCCCACCGTGCGGTTGTTTTTCGTGAAGGTTTTGGCCGCCACGGTACGGATGTCCTCTGCGGTCACCTTCCTGTATATTTCAGGGGCCGCGAAGAGCTTCTGATATCCGCCGTAAAAGATCTCGTAGGTCCCGATCCTGTCGGCTTTGTCGCTGATCGTCAGCAGGGAACGCCAGAAGGATGCAACCGCGTTGTTTTGCGCTTTCCGGAGTTCTATTTCCGTCACTCCATCGGCGACCACGCGCTCGATTTCCCCGAAAATCGCCCCCTCCAGGGTCTTCGCGCTGATATCCTCGGCGCAGACCGCGTAAACGTAAAACAGGGTCGGGTCCAGCGCTTCGTACATGTAGGCGGAGACCCCCGTCGCCAGCTGTCTCTCGCTGACGAGCGCCCTGTAGAGCCGCGAGGAATTGCCGTCGGAGAGAATGGTACTTAACAGATCGAGTGCGTAATAATCGGCCGCCCCGGTTTGGGGCACGTGGTAGGCAATCAGGACGTGGGGAGAAGACACGTCTTTGTGGACGATGAGGCGTTTCTCTCCCCGTTGTTCGGGTTCCCGTGTGTGCACCGGACGGGGGGGCATCCGGGCGGGGATCCGTTCGAGGTATTTTTCCGCCAGGGTCTTGACCTGCGCGAGGGTCACATCGCCCACGACAACGGCGATGGCGTTATTCGGCGCGTAGTGGCGATCAAAGTACTCCTTGACGTCCGCCCGCGTCCAGTTCCGGATGTCGGATTCAAATCCGATCACCGGCCAGCGATAGGAATGAGCGTAAAAAACGACGGCGCGGAGCTGGTCTTCCAGCAGATCGTAATCGCTGTTTTCGTAACCGGTCGTATATTCCGACAGCACGACGCCTCGCTCGCTCTCCACGATCCGCTCGTCGAGGGCGAGGTTTTCCATCCGGTCCGCTTCCATCTCGAAGATCAACGCCAGGGCCGAATTCGGCACCCAATCCTGATAGGCGGTCACATCTGCAGAGGTGTAAGCATTGCTGGCGCCTCCGGCACTTTCCAGCACCCGGTCGAACATCTTCGGCCCGTACTTCCGGGCGCCGTTGAACATCATGTGCTCGAGAAAGTGCGTTAGTCCGGTCATTCCCGGGCCTTCGTTCCGGGACCCGACCTTGAAGAAGATCTGCAGCGTGACATTGGGAATCGCGTGATCCTCCAGCACGTAGAACTTCATCCCGTTTTTCAGACTGAACATATGAACGTCTTCCGCGGTCAGGGCGTGCAGAGGGGCGGCACAGGCCAGAAACCACAGAACTGACAGGATCGACAGGATTCGTTTCATCAAGTTCCCCCGGCTGAGCGGTGCTCGTTTCTCTTGGAATGGATATATAAAAGGAACCGACTCCGATTTGTAAGCCCAGGGAAGCCATGAAGCGTATAATGGATCCGGTGAAGGCGGCTTGGCTCATCCTTCGGGATCGGCAGCCTCCTCCATGCGGATCACGCTGTCCGCGACAGGGCCTGTATCCTTGATTGTGTACCACACACGGACCTTGTCGCCTGCTTTGACTGGGAGGGGTCTCGTGGTCACGAATTTCATTTTATCAAAGCGCTTGTCCACCGCGACCCGGATTTGAAGGGAAGCTGGGGTCACGGCGACGACCCGCCCTTTCACCGTGTAAAGTTTTTCTGCAAGCCTCGATGAGGCGGTCATCCCAGCCGCGATCCGCGCGGTTCCTTTTGCATCGGCCGGTCATTACCGATATCCCCGTAATGACCGGCCATGCCTTGTCCCTCTTCCAAATCCATAGTGATTGATGCGTCCTACCGCCAGGCAGCCTGGCGATGCATCCCCCGCCCGGGGCCGCCATAGCTCTGGACCTGGTCGCGCTGCTCCGGGGTTAGAATGTTGACGATAGCCAGCCGATGAGCCGTTCTCTTATCCTGCAATTGATCCCTCAGTGCACGGGTTTCGGCCTGGAGGGCGTTGATCTTCTGCTGATCGGGATTGCGCTCCATCCAGAGAAGTTTTAAATCACCGCTTTTGCTGTAGAGCTTGTCCTGGAGCGGCTTGTTCTCCCGCAGAAACTGTTCGTCCATGGCCCGGATCTTCGAGGCCTGCTCTGCCGTCAGGTTCAGGCCTGGCTGGTTCAGCAGGCCTGCGCCGTAGTAACCTCTGCCGTAGCCCATGCCGCCTCCCGGGCCACCCTTTCCGCCATAGGCGTGGGAAACCGTCCCTAGGGCCACAACCATCAAAAGGGCCAGTGATACTGCAAATAATCTTTTCATCGGAATCTCCTTTTTCGTTTAATTGCCTGAGAACCAGGCTTCTTGGGTTTGTGAAACGATCTGTTTTCTCTCAAAGGACGACCATTTCGAAAACAAGTCTTTGAAGGTGTTCAGATACATCAACCGCTGTGAGAAAAGGTGATGCAGGAAATAGCCGAGCATCCCTCCGGCGGCCAGGACGATCATGAATGTCGCTATGGTTTCGGCTGTTTTTTTCATATCCCTGACCTTTTCACTTGTGTTCTTGGTCTTTTGTAGGGCAAGGTGTATGCCATGGCGGGAATGTAGTCACAACACATTGATATTAAACAACTATTTATATTAATCTTTCCTGCCGCGTGTCCTTTCAAAGAGGAAAGTGGATACATAGTATCCGTTTCTGGTATCCAGTTGGATCTTTTTTATCCGAATGCTATATTCTCAATAAACGATTCAGTACGATATTCCCATCGATCTGTCGCGGCAGGCCATTATTGTTGGTGACGATGGGCCGATTACGGCATTCCCGACTTTGACCTCTTGTATATATACAATTATTATAATAACTTACATTTTATGCAAGCGATTTATTTCAGAGACGCATAGATTGTTTTTTTGCGGTGCCGGTTTCTTTTCCATCATGAAATTTTGCTGGCAAGCTGGGACAAGGATTGCTATATTGCGTTTCTGCAATATAAGCGGCCTCGTTGTCATCGGCCGAGGGGAAAGCACGGGTGTGCTGAGAATTTGTGAAGGTCGCGGTCGGTGCTCACAGAGAAGCCCGGTCAAACCCCGGGGATCATCAAAAGGAGTCAGCAGGGTATGAAAAAAAATGAGCCGGAAGGGGCTTTCCTGGAAAGCATCCGTGCAGCCGCCATCACAATATGCACGATCCTGGAATTGTCCACGTCGGCCGTCGGTGTTCGTCTTGCGGAGGCTGCGGAACCCCACCCCGGATCGACCCGGCTTGGTCAACACCGGTTTTGCCAGGCGCTCATGCTGGCCCGGCACGGCACCAGAGTCATTCTCGGTCCCGACGGGATCGCCTGTCCGGCGGCGGCTGCAGCTTTCGGGTTTCGCGGTCTTCCGGAAGGGCTGCGATCGGGAAAGGGCCTTGTTGGTTTCGGCATTATCTCCGAGCCGCCGGTTGGCAAAAGGATGTTCGAGGACATGCCGAAACTGGAACCGGGGCGTGTGGATCATCTGTACCTGTTCCCGTTGGAGAAGGCCGATTGCATTCCCGATGTAGTGGTCGTCGAGGGGGAGATCGAGAAGCTGATGTGGATCCTGATGGGCTATCTTCACCTGACGGGCGGTCGCCGGATTGCCGGATCAACGGCTGTCCTCCAGGCCGTCTGCGTCGATGCCACGATCCTGCCTTTTCTCGAGCAGAGGCTGAACTACGGATTCGGGTGCTACGGTTGCCGGGATGCCACCGATATCGACATCGGCGAGAGCATCGTGGGCTTCCCGGTGTCTTTCCTTCCTGGCATCACGGCGCACCTGGAATACCTCGGCCGGAAAGCCATTCCCGCCTCAAGGGGAAAGAATGCGTGGCGCGCCCTGCTGAAGAAACCCGGGAAAAGGCGGGGTGAAGGGGGACAAGCCGACGGCTCCATGTAACGTTTAATTTACAACATCTCTGAAACTGTCCGACAAGAGAGGAGAAACAGGATGGAAAAGCAAAACGCAATGATTGAGCAGATTCTGAAGCACATGGCGGATAAGCTGGGAGAGGAGCCCAAGCCCATGGTCCTGCTGTCGCAACTTCTGCCCGAGATGATCCCCCGGCAGGCCCAGGAGAGAAAGTTCGTCATGGAACTGCCGAACATTCCCCCGAAGTACAAGCACCTGATCATGATCGGCGTGGCTGCCGCGGTGGGCTGTCACCTGTGCACGGAGACATTCATCAAACTGGCTCACCGGGACGGGGTCAGCAGGGAGGAGATCGCCGAG
>Ga0315287_10005527_pt1 | contig 12474 bp, 9 predicted proteins | sample YL17G11_0_MG_FD_205037 | JGI IMG/M metagenome (GOLD analysis project Ga0315287, IMG submission 205037) | Sediment microbial communities from Yellowstone Lake, YNP, Wyoming, USA - YL17G11_0 | ecosystem: Environmental > Aquatic > Freshwater > Lake > Sediment | place: USA: Wyoming | collected...
GAGGGTGATATGGTCCTTATTGCCGGCAAAGGGCATGAGGATTATCAGATTGTCGGAACCCAGACGCTTCCCTTTGACGATCGGGAAACCGCACGGGAGATCCTGAAAGAATTCGGATTTCCGTCCTTATCCGGGGAGGAAAGGAGAGGGGAAAAATGATGCACCTTGTGCTTTCGGATCTTGCGAAGGAAACCGGCGGCCGGGTCGTATCCGGCGATCCTTCTCTTATTGTCACCTCTTTTTCCACGGACACCCGCAAAATAAAACCCGGGGATTTTTTCATCGCCTTGAAAGGGCAGAATTTCGATGGCAACCGGTTCGTTTTGGAGGCTTTTGCAAAAGGCGCAGTCGGCGCTGTGGTCTCCCTTGTTCCGGAGGGATTGTCCATCCCCTCCGATAAATGCTGTCTCATGGTCAGGGATACTGAGAATGCCCTCGGGGATATCGCAGCCCTGTGGCGCAGAAAAAAGAATCCCCTGGTGATCGACGTGATGGGAAGCTCCGGCAAAACAACGACAAAGGAAATGATCGCCCATGTGACCTCTTCACGGTATCATATCATCGCCACACAGGCGAATTATAATAACACCATCGGCGTTCCCCTCACACTTTTCGGGATTGATGAGCGGACCCAGCTGGTAGTGGCTGAGATCGGCATGAATGCGCCCGGAGAAATGTTCCGGCTGGGGCACATGACTGATCCCGATCTCCTCGTGGTGACCAACATCGGCCGGGCACACATCGGCATGTTCGACTCCCAGGAAAAACTCATCCGCGCCAAGGCCGAAGTTCTCCCGGTCATACGGGATGAATGCGTCCTGGTGACCAATGCTGATTGCCCCAGGACCGCCATCTTTCTTCGTTATACAAGATACAAACATCACCATATCACCTTTGGGATCGAGGAAAAGGCCGATGTACAGGCCGAAAACATCCGGCTGGTCAAGGGGTATTGTTATGAATTCGATCTCCTTATTCATGCCGGGAAGATCGGCCGGATTCAGATCCCCCTCTTCGGCAGATACAATGTGTATAATGCCCTGGCAACCCTGGCCGCTCTTTATGCCATGGGAGTGGATCTCGCAGATGTGGGGGATTGGTTCCTCGATTTCACTCCCGTAAAAATGCGCTCCGAAACGTTTACACTGGAGGGAATCAAGATCATTGCGGATTGCTACAATGCCAATCCCGATTCCGTTACACAGGCGCTTTGGTCCCTGAAAGATCTGGAATCCGGAGGAAGGACATTCGTCGTTTTGGGGGATATGCTGGAGCTGGGTCAGGAATCGGAAGGCATCCACAGGGAAATAGGATCCCTTTTCGCCGATCTCAATGTGGAGGTGCTGGTGACTTATGGGGATCAGTCCCGGGTTTTGGGGGAGGAAGCAGCCTCGTATGGACAGAAGATCCGCCATGCCCAAACGCATGAAGAGGCGGCCTGTATCCTCGCGGAGCAACTCCGGAAAGGGGACACCCTTCTGATCAAAGGCTCCCGTTTGATGAAGCTGGAAATCGTGATGCAGAAACTCGTGGAATCTTTATCATCGGATATTCTGGTGAACCAGGAGTCGAAGGAATGATTTATCTCTTTATCAATTACTTGCACAGTGTGGGGATTCACCCGAGCGGTCTCCGAGTGGTCCAATATATCACCTTTCGAGCAGCCATGGCACTGATTCTTGCCTTTGCAGGAGGGGTGATTCTCGGTCCCCGGATCATCAGGAAGCTTCGCCAGCTCAAGATCGGACAGCAGATCCAGGTCGTTACATCCAGGGACGGTGTGAATCTGCCGGATAAGCACATGGTTAAAAAGGGAACGCCCACCATGGGGGGGATCATCATTGTAATTGCGTTTCTGATTCCCGTTCTCCTCTTCTGCAATCTCACCGATCCCCTGATCCTCATGCTTTTGGCAATGACCGTGGGCTACGGATTGGTCGGGTATCGCGATGATTATCTCAAGATCACGGAAAAGAAATCGGACGGGCTTTCCCCCCGCATAAAGATGCTTTTTCAGCTCCTGCTCGGGCTGCTTGTCGGTCTTTTCTTGAAGATCAAGGGAAGCGGGATTGTTTATTCCCTCACGAGCGAAACAGGGGGCACGCATTTGTGTTTTCCCTTTATCAAGGACTGGTATCCGGATCTGGGATGGTTTTTTGTGCCCTATGCCATGCTGGTGGTTGCCGCAACCTCCAATGCCGTGAATCTGACCGATGGACTGGATGGGCTGGCCATAGGCACGGTGATTATTGTGGCTGCCAGTTACGCAGTTCTGGCTTATCTCGCAGGACGTCCGGACTTTTCCCGGTATCTGATCATACCTTATGTTCAGGGTGGGGGGGAGATGGCGATCTTTATGGCTGCCTTGGTCGGCGCCTCGGCCAGCTTCCTCTGGTTCAATGCCAATCCCGCCCAGGTGTTCATGGGGGATATTGGATCCCTCACCCTCGGCGGGCTGATCGGCGCCATAGCCCTTTTTCTGAAGCAGGAATTGCTCCTCATGATTATCGGGGGGATTTTTGTACTGGAGGCGCTTTCTGTCATCATCCAGGTTGCCAGTTACAGGTTCAGAAATAAGAAGCGCGTGTTCCTCATGTCTCCGCTTCACCATCATTTTGAGAAACTGGGGCTTGCAGAACCCAAGATTATCGCCCGTTTCTGGATCGTGGCTGCGCTTCTGGCCCTGGTTGGTCTGACCACTTTGAAATTGAGATAAATTTTAAAAGGGATTTGCATTTGAAGGAAACATCCGATGGAGCCTCTCTCGAATAAAAAGTTTCTCGTTCTGGGAGCAGCCCGAAGCGGGCTGGCTGCTGTACGGCTCCTCCGTTCCTGCGGAGGGGACGCGGTTCTTTTGGATGAAAAACCCCTGTCAGCATTTCAGGATATCCGGGGGGAACTGGATCAGATGCAGGTGCCCTGCTTCTTTGGCGAGGACATGGCACGTGCGCCGATAGAGGAGGCAGGCGCCCTGATCATAAGTCCGGGTGTGCCGATTGATCATCCCCTGGTGCGGAAGGCGCGGCAGAGAGGAATCGACATTATCGGCGAACTGGAACTGGGATTCCGCTTTGCCAAATGCCGGCTGGCTGCCATCACAGGCACCAACGGCAAAACCACAACCGTGCATCTGGCTGCCGATATTTTAATGGAGGGGGGCATACCCTCCGCCCCTGTGGGGAATGTGGGATTCCCTCTCGCCCAGGCTGTCCTTGTTCCAAGGTGGTCAGATCCCCATGCCTGCCTTGTGACCGAGGTATCGAGCTTCCAGCTGGAGACGGTCAGAACTTTTCATCCCAGGGTCGCCGTGCTTCTGAACTTCACCCCGGATCACCTGGACCGGCATGGATCCCTGGATGTGTACCGGGATATGAAGTATCGCATCACGGAAAATCAGACCGGGGAGGATTTCCTGATCCTGAACCGCGATGATCCTGTTTGTCTGGGACTCGGAGAAAGGACAAAAGCCCGGGTCATGACCTTCTCCTTAAAGGATCGCGTTCCCTGCGGCGCTTATTGTGAGGGGGATCGGGTGCGGCTTTGTCTTGAAGAGGATATTCCCCTTCTTCCTTTTGCGGATATTCCGATTCCGGGCATGCACAATATTCAGAATGTCCTGGCATCGAGCCTTGTGGGGATGGCCCTGGGAGTCGAGCCTGAGGCAATTGCCTCCGCCATCCGCCGCTTTCCAGGCGTGGAACACCGCATCGAATTCGTTCTCTCCCGGCACGGCGTGGACTTTTATAATGACAGCAAGGCTACAAATCTTGATTCCATGGAAAAAGCCCTTTTAAGCTTTACCCGGCCTGTCATACTGATTGCAGGGGGAAAGGACAAGGGGTGTGATTATAATACCCTGAATCCCCTGATCAGGGAACGGGTCAAATCTCTCATTGTCATGGGCGAGGCTGCGCCTTTGATCCTCAAGGCATGGGAGAATCTTGTCCCGAGCTTCCAGGTCGGGGACATGGGTGAGGCGGTTCAGAAGGCTTATGAACTCGCCTCGACCGGAGAGGTGATCTTGTTCTCTCCTGGTTGCAGCTCCTTTGATGCCTATCAAAATTTCGAGCATCGAGGGAGGGTGTTCAAGGATGAAGTGAGAAAACTTTCAAGAGAAAAGGAGATGATAGCGACATGAAAACCACCACCCTTTGGATATTCATTGTCACCCTTTTCCTGGTGAGTTTTGGAATAACGATGGTGTACAGCTCCAGCGCCGCAATGGCGGCTTACCAGAAAAGGATTATTCTGCGCAACAAAGCGCCTGAGGTGCTGGATGAAACCACCTTGTATCACGATGCCTCATTCCTCAAGAAACAGGTTGTCTGGATGATCATCTCCATGGCTGTGCTGTTGTTTTTTTTCTATTATGATTATGCCCGGCTGGGGCGAAGGGCTTATTTTATCCTGGGAGCTGTGATTATCCTTCTGGCCATGGTTCTTGTCATGGGAGTCACGGTCAATGGGGCAAAGAGATGGCTCAGATTCGGCCCTTTCACCATCCAACCCTCGGAATTCGCCAAACTGGCCCTTGTCATCTTCATGTCGCGCTTCCTTGCGGAATATAAGGGTAAGGTGAAGAGTTTTGTCCGGGGTTTTCTCCCGGTGTTGGGGATACTCTCCGCCACGCTGATCCTCATCATCATAGAGCCGGATTTCGGCTCCACGGTGATCATTGGCATGATTGTTTTCACCATCTGGTTCATTGCCGGATTGCGTATCCTTCACCTGTCCTCCCTTGTATTGGCCAGCATCCCCTGCGCCATTGTGGCGATTCTTTTGAATCCCTATCGCGTGAATCGCATCCTGGGATTTATCGATCCCTGGAGTCATGCCCAGGGAAGCGCATATCAGGTTATCCAGTCGCAGATTGCCGTGGGCTCAGGGGGATTGACAGGCCGGGGATTGGGCGCCGGACTTCAGAAATATCATTTTCTGGCGGAATCCCATACGGATTTCATCTTTGCCATTGTGGGCGAAGAGACCGGATTTATCGGCGCAGCGCTTCTCGTGCTCATGTTTATTGTTCTTTTATGGATGGGAGTCACAGTGGCTCTCCGGGCTTCGGATTATTATACAGGTCTCCTCGCCTCAGGCATTGTCACCATGATCTGCCTTTCCGCAGCGGTCAATTTCTGGGTGGTTCTGGGTCTTCTCCCTCCCAAGGGATTAGCCCTGCCCTTCATCAGCTATGGAGGATCTTCCCTCGTGACGAATATGGCAGGAATTGGGATTCTGTTGAATATCTCGAAGGTCACGGAGGAATCGCAAGGCTTGGGACGCAGGAGAAAAATCGTATGAGGGGAATACGGAAATCGTGAAACAGGAACGCGGCAATCGAAAAAGGATTCTCTTCGCAGCCGGAGGAACGGGAGGACATATATTCCCCGCCCTGGCTGTGCAGAGGGCCATCGAGGAGATTGATGGATCCGTGGAGACCCGGTTTATCTGCGGTTCAAGACCTGTTGAAGTTGAGATCTACCGCCGGGCTGGCATGATCCCTGTCATCCTGGATGTGCAGCCACTCCGCAAGGGAGTTCTCAGCCGTTCCCATGGGATTCTCCATCTCTTCAAGGGATTTATGGATGCCTTGATGTTTCTCAGGAAGTGGAATCCTGATCTGATCCTGGCGCAGGGCGGATATGTCACAGCGCCGGTTTTGCTCGCAGCCCGTCTCCTGGGAATCCCGTATGATCTCCAGGAGCAGAATAGCGTTCCAGGCAGGACCAATAGATGGTTTGCCCGAAGGGCGGGTATGGTGTATTGCTCCTTTGAGCAGGCGCTCACCCGGTTTGGGAACGGCAGCCGAAAGATTGCGTGCCTTTATACAGGAATGCCTTTGCGAACCGAGGTGATCGGCAAAAGGAAAAAGGATGGGGAAGAAGTCAAACGCTCTTTTGGACTGGATACCGCGCTGCCTGTTCTTCTCATCCTCGGAGGGAGCCAGGGCGCCAGGCATCTGTATGAACAGATCCTGAACTGTCTTTATGAGATTGATTCCCAAAAGGGGGAGTGTAAAAATTTCCAGTGTTTATGGAGCACGGGGCAGCAGAACCTGGACTGGATCCAGGAGAGTCTCGCCCGGAGCCCTCTCACAGGAATAAGGGTGGTTCTTCGCCCGTTTATCGAGGATATGGGGGCTGCCTATTCCATAGCGGATGCGGCGATCTCCCGGGCCGGCGCCTGTTCTGTTGCGGAACTCATGGCCAATCGCATTCCGACCATCTTTATCCCCCTTCCGCATGCGGTGCATGATCATCAGAGGGAAAACGCCCGGGAGGCGGTGAAGACCGGCGCCGCACTTCTCCTGGAGGAGGGGGAACTTGGGAACGGGACCCTTGTAAAAACACTGGCAAAGGTTCTTTATTCAGAAGAAAAACGAGCGGAAATAACCCGGACTGCCGGAAGAATGTTTCCCCGGGATGCGGCAAAAATCATCGCTAGGGAAATGATGAAAAAAATTTAAAATTACTCTTGAAATTCGAGGAAATACATGTCACAAAATATTTTTAGTTGTTGTTCAAAATAGTTGCTCTTGTTCTTGTGACTGTTGATTGTGACTGTTGCGACTGATCCTGTAGCTGTGAAGGTGGATGTTGATGCTCCCGTTGAAGCGGATTCACTTCGTCGGTATTGGTGGCGTGGGAATGAGCGCCATCGCCTGGGTGCTCCTGAAAAAGGGAATACCCGTCAGCGGCTCGGATATTCATCCCGGTCCTCAGACAACCCGCCTGGAAGAAAACGGCGCAACCATTTTTTATGGACATTCACCCCTGAACATCGAGGGGGTTGGTTTGGTTGTTGCCTCGTCCGCCATTCGCGAGGATAATCCCGAAATCGTCTGCGCCCGAAAACTCCATATCCAGGTCTGGCATCGCTCTGCAATGCTCGCTGAAATCCTCGATGAAGGCGAAGCGATCACCGTGGCAGGCACGCACGGGAAGACGACCACCACTGGCATGATTTCCCTCGTTCTGGAAATGGCCGGCCTTGATCCCACGGTTCTGATCGGCGGCGATCTGCCGGAAATGGGCGGCAATTCCAAACTGGGATTGGGAACCCATATCGTGGCTGAGGCGGATGAGAGCGATGGCACCCTGCTTGCCTATCATCCCCGGTATGCCGTCATCACCAATGTGGACTCCGATCATCTGGATTTCTATAAAACAAGCGACGCCATCCGCCAGCTGTTCCGGAAATTTTTGAGACAGATCCAGCCGAATGGATATGCCATCGTATGCGCGGATGATCCCGGCGTCCGTTCGATCCTCAATCCACTTCCTTCCTGCGGAGTTTGTTCTTATGGCATCCTGTCTCCCGATGCGGACTGCCAGGCCCGGGACATCGCCCTTTATCCCCGGGGATCCCGTTTTTCCGTCTTTTTCAAGAATCAGGAATTAGGCAGCCTCAACCTTTCGGTTCCCGGCAGACATAATGTCTCCAACGCCCTGGCTGCCGCTTGTCTGGGTCATATCCTGAAAATCGATTTTGACAAGATCCAAACCGCCCTCCGGGTGTTCAAGGGGGCCAAGCGCCGGTTCCAGAAAAAGGGAGAGGCCGAGGGCATTATGGTGGTGGATGATTACGGGCATCACCCCACGGAAGTGGCTTCAACACTCGAGGGCGCGCTGCCACTCGCCAGGGAAAGGAAGGGGCGCATTGTCATCGTGTTCCAGCCCCATCGGTTCACGCGCACCCAGGCACTGGCTCCGGATTTTGCCCGGGCTTTTGACAATGCGGATATCGTCCTCGTGACGGATGTGTATTCCGCAGGCGAGGACCCCATTGATGGCGTCTCAGGGAGATTGATCCATGACGCCATCGTGAACAGGGGACATCCGGATGTGTATTATGTGGAAAAGATGGAAGACGTTTGCGACAGGCTCCTGGGCATGCTTCTGCCGGAAGATATTGTCATTACCATGGGCGCGGGGAATATCTGGAAAGTAGGGGAAAATCTTCTTCAATGTCTCGAGCGCCCGATTGCAAAGATGAGTGTATGATCATGCAGACTCCTAATCTGAAAAATATCAAAGGAATTCATTGCCACAGGAATCAGCCTCTGTCCCGCTATACATCCATGCAGGTGGGCGGGGCTGCCTCCTTTATTGTGGAACCAGAGGATAAAAAGATCCTGATGCGCCTTTTGACCTGTCTCAGGGAGGAGATGATTCCCTGGTATCTTCTCGGCGGCGGTACCAATACCATCTTCGATGAGGAAGGATTCCAGGGCGTGGTCATCAAGCTGGGAAAGGGATTCAGATTTGTTCTTCAGAAACCTCCCTTTCATCTCCAGGTTGGCACAGCCACACCGCTGAGTCTGGTTCTCGAAAAAAGTCTCGACCTGGGTCTGGCAGGCCTTGAGTTCTGTTTGGGAATCCCAGGTACCCTCGGCGGCGCGGTCGAGGGAAATGCCGGAATGGACGGTTGGGGAATCCACGACTTCATTTCCCTCGTGGAAGGCGTGACGGAAAGGGGAGAGGAAGTCGCGTTTCATCGGGGAGAGTATTCCTACGGGTATCGCCATGTGGAATGGCCCTTTGTTACAATCAATCGGAGCATGCAGGAACGCGGGATTGGAGGGGGACACAAGATCATTGTAACATCTGTAGATCTCGAACTGGGTCCTGCTGATCCGGAAAAACAAAAAGCTTTGCTTGAAAAATATCGGCGGATCAGATTGAAGCAGCCAGCCACTCGCAGAACTGCGGGGAGCATCTTCAAAAATCCCTCGGGGGATTATGCAGGCCGGCTGATTGAAGCGGCGGGGCTCAAGGGGCGAACCATCGGCGGGGCGTGCATCTCCTCCTCTCATGGCAATTGGATCATTAATAAAGGAAACGCCTCTGCTCATGATGTGATCTCACTAATCTCCATGGTGCAGAAGACGGTGCGGAAGAAGTTCGGCATCCTCCTGGAGCCGGAGGTTCATATCATCTCCCATCAGCGCCTTGAGGCGGTGTAAAGGGAAGTCTTGAGGAAGGTGGAATTGTGGGCAGGGATAAGGACACAAGTAAAATGAGCGGGAAACGGGATCCCTTTCCCGTCCGGATGAAACGGATGTTTTCCATGCTCTTTAAGTTCCTTATCTTGATTCCGGGCGTCATTCTCTCCCTGTGGCTCGGGTACCGCCTGCATTACTTTTTGTTTCTATCCCCCTTCTTTCAGCTTCGGAAGGTGGAAGTCCTTGGCGTATCGGACGAGCTGAATGGCGAGATCCTGGAGAATGTCAGGATGGATCATCTCGGGCTTCATTATTATAATCTTTTGAAATTGCGGGTGGGACCGCTCAGGGACAGGCTCCAGACCATGCCCAGGCTCCGGACAGTCAGGATTTACAAGGATTATCCTTCCATCCTTCGCATTCTGGTTCAACCCAGGAAGGGCATGATTCTGGTGGCAGGAAAGGGTTTGTTTCTCGCGGATTCAGAGGGGATGATCATGGAAAAAGTCAAACCGGAAAAAATCAAGGAATATTGTTTCCCTGTTGTCACAGGACTCAAGGAGGAGGAGATCGCCCCGGGAAAAATAATCAAAGAAGAGGCCTTTTTTAAAGCCCTCGATATTCAGGCCGGCCTTCTCAAGCACCGTTATGAACTCTATGATCGTCTCTCCGAATTCAATCTCAATGCCCGCGGCGATATTACCGCCGTATTCCAGGGAGGAACGGAAATCCGCTTTGGCCGCAAAAATCCTTTGGATAAGCTTCCTGATCTGGATGCCTTTATTACAAAATATGCCCCGGGAAATCAGGATCTGACCACTTTCAAATATGTGGATCTGCGATTCAATAAACAGATCGTTTATGCCTTGAGGGATACGCGTTAAAGAGAGGGCGACGGCGAGGAACTGAGAAAGTATGAAACAGAGAAGGAGAAAATCAAGATACGTTATCGGCCTGGACGTGGGCACCACCAAGGTCTGCGCCCTTATCGGCGAGGAAACAGAAGGCGTGTGTAATATCGTGGGAGTGGGAACCACCCCCAGCCTTGGCCTGAAAAAGGGCATCGTCATTGATACGGAACAAACCGTGGAATCCATTCAAAAGGCTGTGGACAAAGCCTCCCGTATGGCAGGCCGGGAGGTCCAGGACGTTATTGTCGGAATTGCGGGAGGCCACATCCAGTGTCTCAACTCCCGCGGTTCGATTGAGATTGTAAATCCGGGCAGGGGAATTTCCCGCAGGGATATTGTACGGGTGACGGATCGTGCCAAGGCCCTTTCCATGCCCGTGGATCGGGAAATCCTCCATTTGATCCCACAGGAATACATCACGGATGGAGGTCCCGTGAAAAATCCCATCGGACAGGTGAGCTCCAAACTCGAAGTGAATGTCCATATCGTCACCGCTGCTGTCACAGCGGTCCAGAACCTGATCCGGTGTGTGAAACAGGGGGGATATAACACCTCGGACATCCTGCTCCAATCCATCGCCTCCACGGAAGCGATCCTGGAACAGGAGGAAAAAGAGTTGGGTGTGTTGCTCCTCGATATCGGCGGAGGAACCACGGATGTGGCCATCATCAATAACGGCCATATCCGATATACGGGCGTGATCCCCTTTGGAGGGGACAATTTAACCAAGGATATCGCCGAGGGGCTCAAGGTTTCCCTGTTTGATGCGGAAAATATCAAGAAGAAATACGGCTGCGCCATGGCCTCCCTTGTGCGTTCGGAGGAAAACTTCAGCGCAATGCAGGTCGTGAACCGGAAAAAGGTGGATGTGAAAAGGCATAAACTCGCGGATATTATCGAAGCCCGGATGGAGGAGATCTTCCATCTGGTTCAGGAGAGCATCAAGGGAATGCCGGAACGGGACAGATTTTTTGTCGGCTTGGTCCTGACCGGCGGCTCCGCACTTCTCGAGGGCATCTGTGAACTGGGGGAGAAGATATTCGATTGCCCCTGCCGCGTGGGCGTGCCCCAGGGACTCAAAGGCATGACCAGCGTGATCAATAGTCCCATCTATTCCACGGGCGTGGGGCTTGTCCAGCATGGGTTTTCCGACATCTTGAATCACCCGCCCAATGGCACGGGACTGTATGAATGGACAAAGGATACGCTTGTAAGAATTTTGGATTTTTTCAGATAAATCAATGCGGAAGAAGGAGGAATAAACCTATGGCGGAATTCGAGTTCGTTGACCAGGTCGAAAAGGAGAACAAGACGGATCTTCATATCAAGGTCATCGGGGTCGGCGGCGGGGGCACCAACGCCGTGGACAGCATGATTGATATGGGTCTGGACAATGTGGAGTTTTTTGTGATCAATACGGATGTGCAGGCTTTGAAACGGGCAAAGTGTCCCAATAAACTCCAGATCGGGCGGGACATGACTCATGGCCGCGGCGCAGGCTCTGATCCCATTATCGGGGAAAAGGCCGCCCTGGCTGCCAAGGATACCATCTGCGAGATCCTCATGGGTGCGGATATGCTGTTCCTCACCGCCGGTTTCGGAGGCGGCACAGGAACAGGCGCCACACCCGTGATCGCGGAAATCGCGCGGGAAATGGGCGTCCTTACCATCGCCTTCATCACTCGTCCCTTCCACTTTGAAGGTCCCCAGAGGATGAAGAGGGCGGATCTGGGACTGGACAGACTCAGGGAATCCTCAGACACCCTGGTGCCAGTCTCCAATGAACGGCTTTTGGAGGTGGTCGGCAATAAGGCAACCCTGACCGACGCCTTTGCCATGGCCAATGAAGTCCTGGCTCAGGGCGTCAGAAGCATTGCCGAACTCATCATGGTCCCGGGACTCATCAATGTGGATTTCGGGGATCTCAAGGCTGTGATGACAGGCAATGGCGGAGCGGTCATGGGCGTGGGCGTTGGCAAAGGGGAAAACCGCGCTGTGGAAGCGGTGAAAAAGGCCTGCTCCAATCCCCTCCTCGAAAAGAACGTGATTGACGGCGCCACCAATATCCTGATGTGCATCTCCGGCGGGGAAAACCTGAAACTGGATGAGATCAATCAGGCCGCTTCAACGGTGTATGAGGCTGCCGACCCCAATGTCAATATCACACTCGGCGTGGTTCTGGATCCCAATCTGGGGGATCAGATCAAGGTCACGCTCATTGCCACCGGATTCCCGGATGAAAAACGCACCCAGGCGAATAAGCCCGCTCAGGAGCAGGAAAAAAAGGAAGAGAAAAAACCAGCGGCAACCGTGTCGTACAAAAAGCCCGGCCAGCCCTCCGTTACACTCAAGGAAAAACTGGAATCCATGCTCGCTGCCGAGAGCCAGGAACCAGCCCCTGACAAGGCGCAGCAACAAAAGCCGGCTCCCGCAGATCCTGTCCAGGAAACCGCAAAAGCCGACGAGGAACAACAGGATTTTGTCGTGAATTTCAACCGGCCGGATAATCCCCTGCGTCGGCTTCGCTCAGAGGACAAGCAGGAACAGGTCAAACAACGTGAAGAGACCAGGGAAGAAGAGGACCTGGAATCTCCCGCTTTCTTAAGACGCAGAAAAAGC
>Ga0315287_10005528_pt1 | contig 12474 bp, 7 predicted proteins | sample YL17G11_0_MG_FD_205037 | JGI IMG/M metagenome (GOLD analysis project Ga0315287, IMG submission 205037) | Sediment microbial communities from Yellowstone Lake, YNP, Wyoming, USA - YL17G11_0 | ecosystem: Environmental > Aquatic > Freshwater > Lake > Sediment | place: USA: Wyoming | collected...
TGCGTCGAAGCCGATCCCGGGCAAAGGCCTCAACGGCACTTCCAGGATCAACCGGATCATTGCTGTCCGGCAGGTCATGCTCCAAGGCATAGACCTTGTCTACCAGGCCGTTGCTCTCGCGGACTTGGTCGAGACAGGCGGCCAGGACGTCCTCGAATGGAGCCAGGGTATTCGGGTCGATCTGCACCGGTTCCGCCAGGTTCACCTTGGCCAACAGGGCGTCCACCTTGGCGTGGATGCCCGTGTGCGGCGAGTCCCCGTCCGCGGTAGCGCGGCCGTCATAGTGGACGGTCGCGTGCAGGGGCATGGCCATGTCCTGGGCATAGTGCGAAAGCAGTCCGGCGTAGACCAGACACTTGGCCTGGATGGCGGGGTCCTGCGGCCATCGCCGGTATTCGGCCAGGGCTGCGGCCAGGCGATAGGTCCACTCGATCGCCGCATAAGGCAAGGTCCCCACCTTCGAAAACCACTGGTGGTGGCTGAGGCACCACGACGTGAAGGCCTGGCGGTCCTTGGGCAAGGTGGGGGCAGTGAGATACTCCAGGTCGAAGAAGTGGTCCGGGTATTCGGTCATGTACAAGGCGTCGCAGTCGCTCTCGAACTTGAACACGTCCGGATCAACCGCACAATTGGAGATCGTACCACCTCCTTGGCCAAAAAACGGCGGCATCCTGGATTGGACCTGCGAGACCGCCAGGTCCGTGGCTGCCGTATGCCCTTCGCCATACCAGGCCCGCAGGGTTCCTCCAGCAAGCATCGCGATCGCCACCGGCAACACGACCCACTTGTGTGCATATCTTCGCATAGACTACCTCATACCAGATACAGGTTTCGCCCCAGATGGCCCTGCTCGAACAGGTGGACCTTGTTGACGTTGAAGGTGATGCCCACGGCATCTGCCGGCCGCAGCGACACCTCTCCGGTTACCGCCACCATCCAGGTCTTTCCGGTCCGGTCCATCGCGCATACGTCCGTCCTTGATCCCAGCGGCTCTATAGAGTTCACGGTTGCGCAGAGGCCATGCTTGGGACGGCCATCTACCGGAACAATCGTCAGGTCCTGTGGACGAACGCCCAAGACAACCCGGCCATTGCAGGGGAGCGGGCCTGTTCGCTTCGCGGAGACGATGATGCGTTCGCCGCCGGATAGCACAAGGGCAAGTCCGCCCTCCTTAGACTCGACTACCACCTCTGCGAAATTCATCACCGGTGTACCGAAGAAACCCGCTACAAATCGATTGGCCGGCCTGTCATAGATGTCCTGGGCAGCACCTATTTGCTGGATCTGGCCGGCGGAGATCACGCAGATCCGATCAGCCAGGGCCATGGCCTCTGCCTGGTCGTGCGTGACATACAGGCAGGTTGTCTGCTCCTGCGATAGAATCGCCCTCAACTGTCTGCGGAGATGATCTCGCAACCGGGCGTCCACGCTGCTGAGCGGCTCATCCAGCAGCAGGACCGCCGGCTGCCGAATCAGGGCCTTGCCCAAGGCCACTCGCTGGCGCTGGCCGCCGGACAGGGCCGCTGGCATTCGGTCCAAAAGGTCCTGAATCTGGACCAAGGCGGCAATCCGGTCGATTCGTTCGCCGATCCCGGTCTTGGGGACCTTGAGCACCTTCAGAGGAAAGGCCAGGTTCTGCCGGACGGTCATGTGGGGATACAAAGGGTAGTTCTGAAAGACCATGGCCACGTCCCGCTGGTGCGGCGCCACGCCGCTGACGCAACGATCGCCGATGACGATGTCGCCGCAGGTCGGTTCTTCCAGGCCGGCGATCAGACGCAGCAGCGTGGTCTTACCGGAGCCGCTGGGCCCCACGAGCACCAACAACTCCCGGTCCTCCACATCCAGTGTCACCTGGTCCAGGGCCGCAGTCGTCTTGTCGAAGACCTTTGTCACTTGTCGCAGAGCCACGGTCGCCATAGCCTATGTCGTCCCCTAGAAGATCCGCCGCCGCAGGTTGGTCTTGGCCCGTCCGGCAAAGACCAATCCAAGTAGGATGAACAGTGCCATCGTCATTAGCAGAAACACCATGGCCTCGCCCGTATCAAGGTTGTAGTCCCCCAAATGGTACATCTGGAGCTTCCAGCCCCGGGCGCACGTGTCTGTGATGACCATGGCCTGTGCAAAGGGACATAAGCCCATGTACGCGATCATGGGATCCGGCCTTGTGTCGCTCATGGCCAGGATCATCGCCATGACGATCGGCACCAGGCCCCAGAGGACCGTAGGGACTGCAAGGTTGGCGATCACTGCGGTGGTAGTGTGCTTGAATCTGGAGCTGAAATACAGGCCCGTGCCAGTCAGGAACGCCACCAGGCCCGTCACCACCATGGCCAGTTGCAGTATGGCCATGGGATGGATGAAGCCCACAATCGTGAAGACCACAACATGACCTGCCAGGAACACCCAGGCCGGCAGGCCCCGGCGCATGGACCCCAGCCCTTTGGCCAGCACGATCCGCCAGTCGCTCAGCGTAGTGCCCAAGAGGATCGGCCAGGACCGGCTCTCTTTCTCAGAGGTGATGGTGGTGGCAGGAGTGACGATGCAGAATAGCGCCCCAACCATCATCAAAAAGAAGACCATAGACACGTGGAAGGCCTGTTCACCAAAGGCCCGTTCGTCCGCAGCCACAATATAGATGACGGACAGCATGCCAAGGGCCAAGGCAGTGCCCAAGACAATCAGCCATCGCCGCCTTCCCAACAAAGGCGCCCTCATCTCCTTCCACAGGACCGGACAACCCCGCACCGGGATGAGCCAGGCGGATGTCCTCTTGCCCCCCCGCATCTTTGATGGACCTCCGGAGGCAGGCAGATCGCCGGTGATCTGGCGACGGGCCACGACCCGCACTCTGAACACCGCCAAGGTAAGCACCCCGATCGTACCGATCACCATCACCATGCTCGGCCAGAGCCACGCCCCGTGCACGCCAAAAGGAAGTGGCACTGCCCAGGGTGACATGAACCACGCAGACAATTGGACCAGACCAAAGTAGGGATGCGTCCACGAGAGAAACACCTCCAACTGGCGTTCGTTGATGATCTTGTAATGGGTCCCCACCAGGGCAGCCAGCAGCGGGATCACCCCCCATAGGGCGCCCAAGCCCAGGACTGTCCAGATGATGACCACATAGGCCCGGCGGCAAAAGATCGAGAAGAGCAGGCTCACGGATCCGACAAACAGAGTCGTGGTCAAGGTCAATACCCATGCGCCCACAAGAAAGACCCAGGCTATACCGCCAAAGACCCTGACGATGGCCAATAACGGAAGGCTGAGGCCCATCAGAAGTACCACCTGCAGGAGCCTGCCCGCGAGCTTCCCGATGACGATCTGAAAGCTGTTGATGGGCGTGGTCATCAGCACGCCAAGGGTCCGGTGAAAGATCTCGTCACTTATGGCGGTGCTGAGCATGACAATGGCCACGACCTGGCAGGCGAGGAACTGAAACCACACGATCAGTATCGTAATGCCCTGGCCTGCCCTGGCCATCTCCACTGTTCGCAACGCCCCTGACGGATTGTGTGGGGCCGCATCCAGCCAGGCCAGTGTCACGAACAGGGTCAGCAACGCCAGATAGGCCGCCCGAACCACGTAGTTCCTTAGGCGCCGGCTGGAGACCCGCATCTCCTTATCCAGGATAGGCCCCACCAGCCAGCGAGGCGACAGATACTTCATGAAGCCATGTGCCATGCTTTCCATTCAACCATCTGGCCTTTAACGATCCCGTCTGTCAAAAGATCTCACGCCGCAGTCGCCGCCTGGCCAGGACCCCGAGGCCCAGGCCGGCCAACAGGTTTCCGGCCATCACCACCAGCAGGATGCTCGTCATGGTGATGAAATGCAATCCATGAGCCCCAAGGGGCATCCCGTAGCGGACCTGTCCCAGCTCTGTTCCGTCGGCTAGGTCACAGGAGCCTCGGATGATGGAATCGGCTTGGACAAACGGATTGACCAGCCAAACGTACGTACCCCAGAACCAATGGCCGAACACCAACCCGAGGTTCAAGATGGCCGGCAGTATAAACCACAGACTCAGGACCAACGCCAGATTGACAACGACCGTAGGCGCGGTCCGGCGAAGGCGGCTGCCCAAGTAAAGGCCGCTGCCACACACAAAGGCCGACACCCCTGCCACAAGCATCGCCATGTGGAGGATCGAGGTCCAATGGATGAAGCCAAGGGCGACACACAGCAGTAGGTGTCCCGCCAGGAAGGCCCACACAACCGTGCAACGCCTCATCACGCCAACGGCCTTGCCCACCAGGATGTCCAGATCGGTCACTGGCGTAGACAAGAGGATCGGCCAGGTGCCTGCCTCCTTCTCGGCGGTGATTGGCGTGGAGACCAACAAGAGCGTCACAAGCGTACCGAGGATCATGAAGAGCTCTACGTACGCCACCTGGACCACATCTTCGTTCAAGATCCGCTGCCTGTCATTGATCCCGTAAAGCAGGGCCAAGACCATGACTGCCGCCACTAGGCTGATAGTAGTCTTCTCCTTTCGCCCAGGAATCAGGGGGCTGGCCAGTTCCTTCCAGACCACTGGCGGCCCATGCACGGACCGGAGGGGTCCTTCGTGCCGGGTGGCGGTGGATTCCGGCAACAGTGTATCGATGACCTTGTCTTCCAGGGCCGTGGCTTGTGCCTCAAGCTGCCCAGTGGCCTGACGCAGGGCGACCCGACGTACGTTCCGGACGGTAAGAAACAAGACTATGCCGGAGGCGGCCAGCATGAATAGGCAATGGACAGGCCAACAGAAGGCCCCTTTCCCCACTGCCGCCGCATTTGGGCGGGAGATCTCCATCAAGGCCAAGATGGGATTCAGATACGGCAGAATGCCCCCCATAGACATCCCCCTCGGACCGCCGATAATCGCCCAGGCACCTCTCAATGTCAAAATCACCGTCAACGGCACAAAGACATAGAACACCCCCACGGCAAAGGCTGCTCTAAGGATCACGGCATAGGCGAGGCCTGACCGGATGGAAAAAAACAGACTTACCGCCCCGGTGAACACCGCCGCTGTAGCCGTGACCGCCAGGCTGGCCAGCACGTAGTCCCAGGGTATGCCACCAAAGACCCGGACTATGGCCAGGACCGGCAGGCCCAGGGCCAGCAACAACAGCACGTGCAACAGCCGGCTCAGGAGCTTTCCCATCACGATCTGCAGCCCAGTGATGGGTGTAGTCATGAGCACGCCCAAGGTACGGTGCTGGATCTCGTCGCTGATGGCCGTGCTAAGGGACACCACGGCCATCATCTGGGCGGCGACAAACTGGAAGACCAGAAAGACTATCACCAGGGATCGGCCCACCAGGGCCATGCTGGCGGTCTGCATGACCGAAATCCGGGAGGCCCTGGTCTGCATCCAGGCCAGGGAGATCAGACCTGCCAACACGGTCACGTATACGAACCGCATCCAATAGGTGCGGCGGCGACGGCTTTCCACCCGAAGCTCCTTGTCCAGGATGGGACCGGTCAGGTTCGTCAGCCTCAGGTATTCTCGCCATGACCTCGTTGTAGACGTCACACGCAAGCCCCTTAGAAGACACACCGCCGCAAGGAGCGGACCGTCAAAACCAACAGCACTGCGCCCACAAGGGCCTCCACGACCAGGTTCACCGCGTGATACCACAACCACGCGCCAAGCTGCAATGGAAACAGGATCGACACCAAGGGAATCAGGGCATACTGGCGGACGAAATGGAAGGCCACAACCACGGCCAAGGTCACGACCACCGCGGTGGTGGTCGTGCGGGATCGCAGACCCACGTAAAGCCCTGTGCCGGCCAGAAACGTCGCATACACCGGTGCGTTCAGCACCGTCATAATCAGCAAGGGCACAAGGGCCTCCGGCCCCATCATCCAGTTGACCAGCACCTGATTGACCACGCTGTAAAACAGAAAGACCAGCCATCCGAACATGGTCTTCAGCAGGACGGCAGCGGCCTTGTCGCGGACGATCTTGAGGCGGGTCAATGGCGTGGCCAGCAGCACCGGCCATGATCGCCCCTCTCTCTCCCGGGCTATACCCAGCGCAGCCAAGGCTGCAGTGTGGAGGCACAGGACCATCCACCAGCCCACGCCCAACACGTTCCAGATGGGCCTGGCCACGTCGGACCGCTGGGTTACCACCTGCACGGTCCCCACCAATATGCCGACAAGCACCGCCAATCCGATCTGGCGAAGGACTCGCTTGCCTGCGCTGCTGCCGTAGTCCTTCCACAGGATGATCGGGCAGGTAATCCGTCGCAGATCGGGCCTTATTCTCCTATCAGGCCACAACCCAACTCGGCGATGGGGTAGTATCGAGACTCCCCTGTTCAGCAGACGGACGGATACGGCAAGGAGAACGGCTGAGATCAGCACGATGCTCCCGCAATGGATGGGCCAATCCACCACGACCTGGTCCCCTCCGGCCAGTATCTCGCCGGTAGCCAGCATCATGGCAAAGGGATCCACCAACAAGAGAAGTTTGGCAAAGGCCAAGTGCGAACCCGCGCCGAAATCTCTCCAGAGCGATCCCAGAATCCACAGGACCACCAGCACCGTCATCACCTTGAGGATCACCTTATGCGGCTGCGCACCCCGGATCGAGAAAAACAGGCTCATCGAGCCTGTCAACAGAACCGCCGTCAGTGTGACGCAGAATCCGGCGATCACGAAGTCGCCGGGCACCCCGCCCCACAGCCGGACCAGGGCCAGTAGGGGCAATCCTGTGGCCAGGAGCATGACAATGGGCAGTATACGGCTTAGGACCTTGCCCAGCACGATCTGGGTGCAGCCGATCCCGCTGGCCACCAATACGTCCAAGGTCCCCCGCCTGATATCCTCACAAACACAACCCGCCAAAGACACTACGGCCAGGACCTGGGCGGCCATGAACTGAAACCACACGATGCTGACCACCACCTGGCCTGCCGCGTCTGCCATGCGGGACGCTGCTACCAGCCCGGCGGCTGCCACGGGCCGGACCTGGGTAAACCATTGCATCGTCACCAGCACCGACAAGAACAACAGATATCCTGCACGCACGGCGTAGGCATGGCGCCGCCGGCTCAGGACCCGCAGCTCCTTGTCGAAGATCGGCCCAGCCCAATTCAGGGGGCTCAGCATGGACCACCATGTTGGATGTGTGAGAATCATGAGAGAGATCGAAAGGCGGGCTGAAGCCCGTATTCTGTCTTCTGGATTCTGTGTCCTGGATTCCGCCCTCTCAATGCACCAACCCCTTGGTCAGCTCAAGGAAGGCCTCGTCAAGCTTGACCTGTTGGGGCTCGATGGAGACTACGTCCAGTCCACCCTGTACCAGGGCCCTGGCCAGCCACCCATCGTTGGTCTGGCCGTCAGCCAGGGTAACCAGCATGCCGTTGTCGCCATTGGGCTGGACCTGCCGGACCTGGGGCAGGGCCGAAAGCAGGTCCACAGCCTTGTCCACATTTGCGGCCACACGGACCTTGACCTTGTCGGCAATGCCCATGCGGCGCCGAATCTCCTCCAGAGCGCCGCTGAAGACCAGGCGCCCCTGTTCGATGATCCCCACGTGGTCGCAGATCTCCTCCAGCTCACTGAGGATGTGGCTGGAGATCATGATGGTCTTGCCCATGCGTTTGAGTTCCTTGAGCAGCTCCCGGACCTCTATCCTGGCCCGCGGGTCCAGGCCGCTGGCCGGCTCGTCCAGGATCAAGACCTTGGGGTCGTGGATCAGGACGCGGGCCAGACCCAGTCGTTGCTGCATGCCGCGGGAGAGGCTGTCCACTGCAGCGAGCTTCTTGGATTGCAGGTCCGTCAATTCAAGGACCCCCTCGACTATCGGCTTTCGCCTGTTGGCCGGGATGTCGAAGGCCGCGGCAAAAAACTCCAGGTACTCAAAGACCTTCAGGTCGTCGTACACACCCATGAAGTCCGGCATATAGCCCACGCGACGGCGGACGTCCTTGCCTTTCTTTGTGACGTCCAGGCCGTCGATGAAGGCCTGGCCCGAGGTCGGCTCCAGGAGCGTGGCCAGGATCCGCATGGTCGTGGTCTTGCCTGCGCCGTTGGGACCTATGAACCCGAAGATGTCACCCTGCTGGATCGTCAAGTCCAGGTCTGCCAAGGCCGCCAGATCGCCATAGTGTTTGGTCAACTGCTTGGTCTCAATCATGGTTCCGCCTGTCTTCGTTGTTCGTTGTTCGTTGTTCGTTGCCTGCCTGTGCGTGCCGCACGCAGACAGGTTCGTTGATCGTCATGCGTCATGCGATCTGTTCATTTACCTTCAGGAAACACCACCAGCCTCACCCACTCCACGTGGTGATACTGGCAGGTACGATCCTTGATGCGAAACGGCGACCTTGCCTGGTCCAGTCGAACGCAGACCACTGCCGCGCCCCGGGCCAGGTAAGACCGCATCGCCAGGCTGCGGTGCGCCGCGCCATAGGCATCGAATAATGTCTGCACGGAAAGGCCCGAGTCCTTGGCAAAGACCGAGCCGAGGGCTACCAGGCCCTCCATGGCCGAAGGCCCGACCCTCAATCGCTCAGAGTAGGAGGCGCTCGCCCCTGCAGCCACCTGGCCGAACGTAACAGGTCGACGACCGGCCAACAAGACAAACCCATAATCGAACGCGGCATCGGACAGGTTGGTCACCTCGATCCGAACCCCATCGCCTTCGCGGCGGACAGTCGCCTGCACCGGCAGGTCCGGTATGGCCTGCTCGGTAATCGTGTACTGCATGGTCCATATATTGACCGGCAGTGCCGCAGGCAGATTGCCGCCGTCGTGTTGCAGGCAGTAGATGTCACGACTGCCCAGATGCTGGGGATTCTGATACACCTGGGTACCGACCGGGGCGATCCCCGACCACCATTGGTTGGCAGCCAGGTCCTCAAACTGGTACTGGTCGCTCCGCGGGGCAAACAGGCCGCTGTAGTGTGTGGCCCAGGCCCGGTCTGTGCCGGCGATGCCGTCGAGAACCGAGACCACCCGCAATTGCAGGCTGCCCCCGCGCAGGGCCTGCACGCCGTAGTAGGCCCCTACCGTAAAGGCCACGATCCAGAAACCGCTTGTCACCCACGTCCAGGGCTGCCGGTCCAGTCGCTTGAGCACGAGGTAATCCACTGGTCCGATGAGCAGGGCCAATAAGACCAGCAGACCCAGTATCGGCCAGATACTCAGCGGCCTCATCTGAGAGATGCTCTGCAGATACCCCAGGATCTGGGTGGCCACCACATGGGACTTGCTGGTCGAGAAGGACCATTGCTGCTGCTGGGAACCTGATGCCTCCTGGGTGGCAGGGCCGGCCATACGGATCGTGCGAATCTGGTACTGATTTTCTGCGATGTTCCACTGACCAGGGCGGCCGGTCGTCCTGCTTGTTTCCGTGGGACCGAGACCCGAAGAAGCACCGGCCGCAGGCAAGACCAATGGGTCCTCCAGGATGGCGCGGATCAGCTCCGCCCAGAACGGGCTGGACCGACTGGCCTGCGATTCGCCCAGGCCTGCCGGGTCAAAGCCCAACACCCCGATCCGGCCAAATCCGACCGGCATAACGGCAAACACGCACGCATTGGCGTCAGTTACCTCGCAGCGATACGCTGCTCCAGGGTCGTGAAGGCCAAGCGGAAAACACGGCACCGACACGGCCTGCCCGGTCTGCAATTGCAGACGAGCGAGCAGGTCCGGAGCAAGGACCAGTTGACGTAATGGTGCAACGTCCAAGCTAAGGCCTTTCAGGAGGCCCTCAGGCAATCCCAAGTTCCCCAGCACTACCAGGGCCTTGCCGCCGCCGGCAATCCAATCAACGATCGCCTTGACTTGATCGGGCCGCATTTGGTCCCAGTCCGGATCATAGAGGATCAGCAGGTCCAGGGATGTAAATCCCGTCCAGTCCCAGGGGACCATGTTCGGCACCTTGTCCCCCACATAGACCTTGCCCTGGGATGATTCCGCTCTATCGGCGAACACACTAACCGCCTCCAGCGGCAACTTGAGGACGCCGAACGTGCGCCTTCCAACCAGGCCGATCAGCAGATCGGTCTGGCCGACCGGCGTGACCGCCCTGGTTCCTGACGAGAAATCCCAGAGGTTGATATCTGCCCTCCAGCAAGACCTGCCGTTCCGGTCGGTCAATCGCAGGGAACATCGGCTTGCGCCATAGGCGATCTTGGTGACCAGGGGCAGGCGGAGCGGCAGATCAAAGGTCACTACGAACCGGTGGCTGACGCGAAGTGTGTTCTGTTCGTCCTGAGGCACCGCCACCTCGATCGCCCCGGCAAACGGCTCCTTCAGCGTGGTTCCAATGCCGATCTCCAGGGGCGTCCATTCCATAGGTCTGTAAAAACCGCCCCACCCGAAGAAGCAATCCACGTTGAACGGGTCTTCCTTGGCTGCATAGGCGAAGCCGGGAATCCACAGAACGCAGAACACAGAACACAGAACCCTACGGTTTCTCATATCCTCACCCTGGCATTATAGACCCACCACTCGATACACACAAGGACCAGGGCCGCGGCCACCAGCGCAGGCCACAGCGGCATATTGGTGCGTTTGACCCGGCCCGATTGGGCCTGGACCTGTCCGCTGGCCAAGGTCAGTTGCGGGCGAGGTGCAATCTCACTCTCCCGGGCGTCGAGCAGGTTCACGGCAAACGGACGGCTGGCCTGCTGGGGCGCATCCAGGCGATAAACCCCGGCCAGTTGGGTCGGCGGAAACCGGAGCCTTCCCGAGTCATCGGCCCTGGCCGCAATCCGATCGAGGCCCGGACCTGTGATCGTCACAGGCGAGTGGCCGGCCAGGCCTTCCACGACAATCGGTTCGCCGACCTTCCTATGGCTGACCTGCACCTGGGCCGTCTGCAGGGCAAGGAAATCCAGGGTATTGTAGCAGAACAGGATGAAGCTGCTTTCAAAAGGCCAGTTGGATTGAAGGACGTCGAATGCAACCAGCAGAAACGTGCTGCCTCCCCTGTGCACGAGTGCCACGGCCGGGCCTTCGCTGAAGTCTGCCAGGACCTGCGCATCTCGCGGAAGGTCGAGGCGCAGGCCCTTGGCCACGAACACCTGCGCCAGGTTACAGTGCCGCAACACCGCATGTCCCGATCTCCAGTCAGCGATAAAGGTGTTCTCAACCGCCCCTACCACCGAGGCCTCCATCCCGGAAGGCGGCCGACCGAAGACCAGGAAACGGCCCTTGGGTATGGATGTCACCTCAACGTTGTCCAGGACGATCACATCATAGGGCTGCTCAAGGGTCATGCCGGCGTGGTCCATGGCGGCAAACGCCCGGGCATCGGCCTTGTCGACCTTGGCCACAGGACACGACTGCAAGGCCGCCTCCAACACCGGGTTTCCGGCAGTCACCAACAGGATCGACAGGCGTTTGGGCGGCACAAGGACCGACCAGGCCGCATCGTCACAGGCCAGCAGGTCCTTCTGCATCTGACGGACCTCCAATACGCCCCCTCCGCCATAGGAGAGCGTCCACTCAACTGTGGCCCTGCCCGGCTCCACGTCATTGGAGTCTGCGCCCCGTCTGGCCGCTGAGACCGTGACTGGCCGAACGCCCACCACGTTGGCGTCGATGCTGACCTGGACGTCTGTCGCGATCGGGCTGTCCTGGTAATTGGCCACTGTGGCCAGGACCTGCACATTGCCGGGGGCATCGTAGGGGCGTCTGGTCTGCATCGCAGTTACGGCCAGGTTGCGGCCGGACTGGCCCATGCAGTGGAAGGTCAATTCCTCCCTGCCGACCGTGATCAGGTCCAGGTCCTGGATACGCCCATCGCTGAAAAGCACCAGCTTTGCCGGCTCTTCGGAGGTTCGATTGTTGGCCTCTGTGCCGGGCGAGGTCATGAAGGCACGGGCCACGGTCACGGCCTCGGCCAGACGCGAGGGTCCATCCACCGGCTCGATGGAATCGATGGCCACGGCCAACTGGCGTTTGTCGGCAGTAAAGGTGCACATGACCTTGGGGTGTTCGTCGAAGGCCACGACCATCACCTGGTCGGAGATGCCGGCCGAGGCAAAGGTCCAGCGCGTGGCCAGCGAGTCCACAAACCGCCTGGCCTGCTGCTTGGCCTCGTCCAGCCGTGTCCGGGGACCGCCCGTGGAGGCCACGTCCGTGACATCTGTTGCCTGCATACTAGCCGAACGGTCGATCAGCATCACGTACCGTCGGCCGGGGCCGGGCCTCAGGGCCATCACCGGCCCTGCCAGGGCTGCAAGGACCGCGGCTATCGCCAGCAGTTGCAACAGCAGCAGGAGGTTTCGCCTGATCCTCTGGAACGGCGCATTGACCTGCAGGTCCTGAACGGCCCGTTTCCACAGGAAGGTACTGGAGACCACCTCTTCTCTGCGTTTGAGCCTCAAGAAGTAGAGCAGGACCAGCAGCGGCACAGCCACCGCAGCAGCCACAAGCCCAATTATCGGAGTCAGCCAAGTCATAACACTTGAAGGTTTTAGGTTTTAAGGGCCAAGTGTCAGTAACCCAAGGTCA
>Ga0315287_10005530_pt1 | contig 12471 bp, 8 predicted proteins | sample YL17G11_0_MG_FD_205037 | JGI IMG/M metagenome (GOLD analysis project Ga0315287, IMG submission 205037) | Sediment microbial communities from Yellowstone Lake, YNP, Wyoming, USA - YL17G11_0 | ecosystem: Environmental > Aquatic > Freshwater > Lake > Sediment | place: USA: Wyoming | collected...
CCCACATGAACGGGGCGTAGGCGTGGAGCAGATCCCCGGTTGCCACCACCCGCTCCCGGGGCAGGTAGACCACCACATCGCCATCGGTGTGGCCCCGGCCGAGATAGAGAACGTGCACCGTCTGCGCCCCACGCCGGAGCGTCACGCCGCGCTCGAAGGTGAGGGTCGGAAGCGTCAACTCCATCGCCTTGAGCTCGGCGACGTACCGGGTGGCGTCGTCGATCTTCCGCGTAAGACCGGCTCGCGCAGCCGAATCGCTGGCGGCGTCACGCTGCCCGCGCCAGATGACGATGCTATCGGGCAGCACGGCCAGATCCCATTGCATCCGGGCCACCCCGATGTGCTCCAGGTTGAAGCGCGTCGCCTCCGACGAGATGATCTCGGCGCCCGCCGGCCACACCCCCGCGTAGGCCTGGTTGCCCTGGGCATGGTCGTAGTGAAAATGCGAGTCGACCACGTAGCGCACGGGCTTGTCGGTGATCCGGCGGATCTGCTTGACCAGGGCCCGGGCAGTGGACGGTCTCGAATGGGAATCGACCACGAGAACGCCGTCATCGAGGATCACCACCGCGGCATTCGAGTTGGCACCCCACCCCGAGGGGTTGGCGATCGCCAGGTACACGGACGGGGTCACCTGCTTGAGCGTGAACGCGTCCTGGGCCAGCAGCGCGTTGACGCCGGCAAGCGGGGTGAGGGTGAGTGCCAATAAGGAGTGTCTCCGCATCGTTCCTCGCGAGCTGGAGTTCAGATCAGGCCACCTCGGCCGCCACAGCCGCACCAGTCGATCAAGGCCGCGCCCAGATAGTGAGGCACGGTGTTCATGCTGAATACGCCAAGATGCGGCGCGCAGAGGCTCGCGTCCAGCAGGGAGAACTCGCTGCCGCGGCGATTTGGCACACTGGTGGCACACAAAGCAGAAAAGCGAGCGAAACCCTGAGGTCTCACTCGCCTTCTAACTTGTTCGTTTTCTTTGGTTTACGCTAGTCGGGACGGCGGGATTTGAACCCGCGACCCCCTGAACCCCATTCAGGTGCGCTACCGGACTGCGCTACGTCCCGTAATCCCGGTGTTCACTCAGCGTGCGTAACTCTGCGAAGCCCAGGTCGAGATCCCTCGCTCCGCTCGGGACAAGCCGGACTGCGCTACGTCCCGTTATCCCGGTGTTCACTCGGCGTGCATACCCCTGCGAAGCCCAGGTCGAGATCCCTCGCTCCGCTCGGGACAAGCCGGACTGCGCTACGTCCCGTACTCCCGGGACGCCAAACCTACCCCACGGCCCATTCAAAATCCAGCCAGCGCGCGGGCGAATGGGCGGTCCGATGTGGCAGGGCGGCTGTTACAGGGTCGAGCCCCCGCCGGGAAGCCGCTTGCGGAGGAAGTTGGTCCGCTTCGACGGCGGCAACGCCAGCAGGCGCCGGATCTGCTGGACCAGCGCCCGGTCGGATTCCCGCCTGAGCGCGGTGCCGCGGTTAGCCTTCGAGCTTGGCTTTTTCATCCAGCGTCTTTCGAAGCACTGGCAGCACCGCCCGATCCTGGGGTCGGTTGGCGGCCCGTTTGCTCTTGATGATGTCCTCCAGGGTGGCCACCAGAAGGGTGGCCCGCCCGAACCGGACCGCCGCCGCCCGGGACCGAAGCGACTGGTAGGACCGAATCCCATCCACCTTTGACATGAAGTCGAACTGCAATCCATCGCGATCCCGTACCAACCGGAACAGGCCCGACGCCGGATAGTAGGGTTTGAGCACCACCGCGCCCAGGTCGTCGGCCACCCGCTTGAGCTTGGTCAGGTTGAGCGGCGTCTTCCGGAACATGAAGTCCAGGTCGAGGGTCGTCACCGGCGATCCCTGCAATGCGGCCGCCGCGTTGCCGATCAGCACCGCCTCCAGGCGGTGCTTGGCAAAGGAGCGCGCAGCCAGAATCAGCCAGGGTTCCGCAGTCATGCCCGAAACATAGCCAGGAGCCCCCCCTTCCCTCAGACCCTGCATCATCCGAACCTCGGGTGCGCCAGTTTGATGACGCGCCCCGCCGAGCGTACCTTAGGATAAGACCAGTCCAGCCCAGGAGTGGTCATGCCGGTCACCGCCCGCTTGTCCCGGAGGTTCTACGAAACCTTCGGAGACGAGATCGCCAATGAATTCGTGGACTGGTTCAACCAGGTGGACCTGACCTACCGTTCCGACCTCGAGCGCACCAACGAACTCAACTTCGCCCGGTTCGACGCGAAGGTGGAGCAGCGCTTCGCTGAATCCGACCTGCGCTGGGAGAAGCGGTTCAACGAGTTCGAGACCAAGGTAGAGGGGCGCTTGGCCGCGTTCGAGACCAAGGTGGAGGGACGCTTGGCCGCGTTCGAGACCAAGGTAGAGGGACGCTTGGCCGAGTTCGAGACCAAGGTAGAGGGACGCTTGGCCGAGTTCGAGACCAAGGTAGATGGGCGCTTGGCTGAGTTCGGGCGGGAACTCAGCGAGGTCCGACGGGAGGTCGCCCAACTCGATGCCCGACTGGATCGCCGGATGTCGTCGCTCGAGACCCGGCTGATCCGCTGGGTCGTCGCCCTCTGGCTCGCGACCGCCATCGGTGTGCTCGGCCTGCTTCGGCTCTGATCCCCGGCGAGGGCGAGGATGAGGGGCTGCCCCCGCGTTCCGGTTCTCCTTCTCTCCGGCCTCCTGGCCGGCTGCCGGCCGGCGCCCCCCGTGCTGGATCAATCCGCCATCCTCGCGCGCCAATCCTGGTGGGATAACCGCGACTGGAGTTGGTTCCAGCGGCAGATCCCGTTCTTCGAGTCCCACGACCCGGAAATCGACGCGACCTACTACTACCGCTGGGAACTCCTCACCAAGCACCTCACCTACGGCTCGCCCGAATCCGGCTACACCTTTACCGAGTTCATCGACCGCCCCTTCTGGTCCGGCGCCTACGGCGCCATCAGCTGCCCGCTCGGCCACCAGCTCTACGAAGCCCGCTGGCTCCGGGACCGGCGGATCGTCGAGGACTTCGCCCGCTACTGGTTCGAGACTCCCGGCGCGGAACCCCGGAGCTACAGCAACTGGTACGGCGACGCGGTCTGGGCTACCTATCTCGTGACCGCGGACTCCGCCTTCCTCCGCACCGTCCTCCCCCATATGCTGACCCAGTACCAGGGCTGGCTGACGGAACGGTGGGACCCGACCCACCAGATGTTCCGGTGGGACGGGATGCACGACGGGATGGAGACCAACATCAACAGCCGCCAGACCGCCGAGCCCTTCGCCGGCGCGGATGGCTATCGGCCCACGCTCAACAGCTACCTCTTCGCCGACGCCCGGGCCATCTCGCGGACGGCGGCACTGCTCGGCGATTCGACGTTGTCCCGCGAGTACGCCGACAAGGCCGCGGGCCTCAAGGCGCGCGTCCAGCAGGAACTCTGGGACCCGGCGCGGCAGTTCTTCCTCCACCAATTCGCCCACGATGAAGCAGGCGGCATTCGCGCGCTGAGCCGCACCTACCAGACCGGGCCGTACGCCGGCAATCCCCACGGGCGGGAATTGATCGGCTACGTGCCCTGGCAGTTCAGCCTGCCGGATTCGGGATACGAGGCGGCCTGGCGGTTCCTGATGGACACCACCTACTTCCTCGCGCCGTTCGGGCCCACCACCGTCGAGCGGAACGATCCCCTCTTCAAGGTCTCGAAGATCTGCTGCGTCTGGAGCGGAAACGCCTGGCCCTACGCCACGACCCAGACCCTGGTGGGGATGGCCAACCTGCTGAACCAGTACCGCCAGCACGTCGTCACCCGCGGCGACTGGTTCCGGCTGCTCAAGCTGTACACGCTCGATCAGCGGAAGGGCGCCCGGCCCTACGTCGCCGAGGCCGCCGACCCCTGGACCGGCTCGTGGGAAGGCCACGACACCTACTATCACAGCGAGCATTATTTCCACTCCGGCTACGTGGACCTGGTCATCACCGGGCTGGCGGGACTCCGGCCCCGCGGGGATGACTCCCTCGAGGTGAATCCCCTGGTCCCGGACGACTGGGACTGGTTCGCCCTCGATGACGTGGCCTACCGGGGTCGGCAGGTCTCGATCTTCTGGGACCGGGACGGGCAGCACTACCGACGCGGCGCCGGGCTCTCGCTGTACGTGGACGGCCGGCGGGTCGCAAACAGCCCGCGTGTCACACGCCTGGCGGCCCACATGGGACCGGCACCCGCCCTCGCGACCGTGGACCGGCCCGTCAACTTCGCCGTGAACAACGGCCGCGGCGCCTTCCCCCAGGTCACCGCGTCCTACAGCGCGCCGTCCACGCCGCCCCACTACCTGATCGACGGCCACGTCTGGTACCATCGGGCGCCGCCCAACCGGTGGACCGCCAGCGGCTCCGAACACCCCGAAGACTGGGTCGAACTCGACTTCGGCATCGCTCGGCCAGTCGAGTCGGTGACGCTGTACTTCCTGGATGACGGCGACATCATCAGGCCGCCCGAGCGGTTCGCGCTCGAGCGCTGGCAGGACGGACGGTGGGAGGAGATTGCAGGACAGCGGCGGGTCCCCGAGGTGCCCGAGGGCCGCCGGGCCAACACGGTCACCTTCGACCGGATCGAGACCACCCGGCTCCGGCTGGTGCTGACGCATCGCGCCGGCGCCTCGAGCGGGCTCACCGAAATCGAGGCTTGGACCCACGCCATCCCTCCCTTTGCCGAGCCCGTGGCTCGCTCGGGCAACCTGGCGCTCAACACCACGGGACAGGGGTATCCAAAGGCTTCAGCTTCGTACACCTCGCCCGGTGACCGAGTGGAGCAGGCCACCGATGGCCGGATCGCCTATACCAAGTACTCCCGGAACCGATGGTCCGCCCGGGGCACGACCAGCCGCACCGATTGGCTGGAGGTGGACTTCGGAGCACTGCGGCGGATCGGCCGGATCGAGCTCCACTTCGTCGCCGATGGCGCCGGACTCGCGGCGCCCCGGGGGGTCACGGTGCAGTACTGGACCGGCAGCGACTGGTCGCCGGCACGGGTGCGCCGGCGGCTGCCGGATCAGCCGGAGGGATCGGCGGTCAACACCGTGTGGATCGAACCGGTCGAGGCCTCGAAGGTCCGGGTCGTGCTCGAGCATGCCGGTCCGGCGGCGACGGCGGTCACCGAACTGCTGATCTGGGAGGAGGCACCGTGAGCCGGACCTTGCGCTTGATGTGGCTGCCCATCATTCTGGGCCTGTTGGCGTGCTCGACCGGAACACCACGGTCCCCTGCCCTGGAGGCCCACCTGACCCGCGAACCGTTCGGCACGACCCCGACCGGCGAACCCGTCGAGCTGCTGACGCTCACCAACGCGCATGGCATGGAACTCCGGGTGATGACCTTCGGCGGCATCATCGTCTCGCTCAAGGTGCCCGACCGGACCGGAACCCTGGGCGACGTGGTGCTGGGCTACGACAGCCTGGCGGGATATCTCAGGAGCTCGCCCTACTTCGGCGCCATCGTCGGCCGCTATGGCAACCGCATCGCCAGGGGCCGCTTCGCCCTGCACGGCACCGAGTACCAGCTGGCCACCAACAACGGTCCCAACCACCTGCACGGGGGTATCCGCGGATTCGACAAGGTGGTCTGGGGGGTCGAACCCTTCCAGGGCGACAGCGGCATCGGTGTGCGCCTCACCCACACCAGCCCCGATGGCGACGAGGGCTATCCCGGTGCGCTGCAGGCCAGCGTGACCTACACGCTGACCGACAGGAACGAGTTGATCCTGGACTACCAGGCAACGACCGACCGGGCCACGCCGATCAACCTGACCCAGCATTCGTACTTCAACCTGGCCGGCTCCGGTGACATCCTCGGCCACGAGCTGACTCTCTCGGCGGAGCGCTTCACGCCGGTGGATTCGACCCTGATACCCACCGGTGAGATCGCGTCGGTGGCCGGAACCCCATTCGATTTCCGTACGCCCCACGCGATCGGTGAGCGGATCGGGGCCGACGAGGAGCAGCTTCGGCGTGGCGGCGGGTACGACCACAACTTCGTGCTCACCCGCTCCGGCCCCGGGCTGGCACTGGCCGCGCGCCTGGTGGACAGCGTGAGTGGCCGGACGCTGGAGATCCGCACCACCGAGCCCGGGATCCAGTTCTACTCCGGCAACTTCCTCGACGGTTCGATCACCGGGAAGGGCGGAGTGGCATATCGTCGCCGCACCGGACTCTGCCTGGAGACGCAACACTTCCCCGACTCGCCCAACCAGCGCGTGTTCCCCTCGACCATCCTCGAACCCGGCCAGACCTACCGCTCGCAGACGGTCTGGACGTTCGGGGTGTGGCCCTCGAAGTAGCATGCGACTCGGCCTCCCGCTGGCCTTGCTGGCCTTTGCCGCGGGGTCCGCGACCGCCCAGGCCCCCACTGGGATCACCAGGTTCCCCCTGCCCGCGTCGCCACTGGACCTGGAGGGCCCGGCTCGGGCCGGCGAGTACCTGGGCGACGTGGGCCGGCGCGCGGCCCTGTTTGGCGACGAGACCGGCGGTTTCGAAGTCTGGACCTGGCCGGTGAAGCTGGTGCGGGACCTGACCTTCGCGTTCAGGATTCCCGAGTACGACCGTCCGATCGAGGCGGCCACGATCGCCCGGCGGGTGATCGTCCACCCCGGCTACAAGACGATCGTCTATTCCCATCCGACCTTCACCGTGCGGGCGCATGTGATGGCGGCGCTCGACGAGCCCGGCGCTCTCATCCTGCTGGACGTGGACGCCGTCCGTCCGCTCGAGGTGATCGTCCGGCTCAACGCCGATTTCAACCTGGCCTGGCCCGGCGGCTTTGGCGGGCAACACATCGGCTGGGACGCCGCGCGCCGCGGGTTCGTGCTGACTCAGGGCGGAGTCAACAACATCAGCGGAGTCGTCTCCTCGCCCGCAGCGACCTCTGGTACCTCCCATGCCGCGCACGACGCGCCCGCCTTCCCGTCCCAGTTCGTGATGGCGATCGACCCGGCCCTGGCCCGGACCAGTTACCTGCCAATCGTCATCGCCGGTGGCACCATGCCGCTGGATTCCGTCTGGGCCACCGCCGACCGGATCCTCGCCAACGCCCGCCAGCTGGTCGAGACGAAGGCCGCCCACTATCGCAACGTCGCCGATTCGCTGGTCTCGATCGAGTCCCCCGATCCGGCCTTCGACCGCGCCTTCGAATGGGCCAAGGTGAACCTGGACCGTCAGCGGGTCTGCAACCCGGACCTGGGATGCGGCCTGGTGGCGGGCTACGGCAAGGCCGGCCCCGGCAACTTCCGCCCCGGGTTCGGTTGGTACTTTGGCGGGGACGCCGCCATCAACTCGTTCGCGATGGATGCCATCGGCCAGTTCGACCTGGTCCGCGAGGGGCTGTCGTTCCTGGGCCGCTACCAGCGGAGCGACGGGAAGATCCCCCACGAGATCTCGCACGCCGCCGCGCGGCTGCCCTGGTGGACCGACTATCCGTACACCTGGTATCACGGTGACACCACGCCCTACTGGATCCTCGCCTCTGCCGAGTACTGGCGGGCCTCAGGCGACCGGGCCTGGATCGAGGGGATCTGGGACAAGCTGCTGCTGGCCTACCGCTGGTCGAAACAGAGCGACACCGACGGCGACGGGCTGATGGAAAACCCGACCGCCGGCGCCGGGGCGATCGAGGTCGGGGGCCTCGGCGACGAACTCCACACCGACATCTATCTCGCCGGGGTCTGGGTATCGGCCCTCGACGGACTCCGCGCCCTGGCCAGCGAGCGGGGAGACCAGGCGCTGGTGACCGAGCTGACCCAGCTCCACGCCCGGGCCAAGGCCAGCCTCGAGCAGCGGTTCTGGATGGAGCCGAGCGGGCGGTACGCGTTCGCGCTGTTGCAGGATGCGCAGGGCCAGACACGGCTCAACGACGCGCTCACCGTCTGGCCCGCGACGGCGATGGCGTTCGGCCAGCTCGACCCCGATCGGTCCCGGCGGATGCTGGCCCAGATCGCCGGCAGCGACATCACCACCGACTGGGGTGTCCGGACCCTCGACCGCACCCATCGGCTCTACGACCCGCTCCACTACAACAACGGCGCGGTCTGGCCGTTCGTCACCGGGTTCGCCGCGTGGGCCCATTACCAGACGCGGCGGGCCTGGGCCGGGTTCGACCTGCTGCAGGACATCGCCCGGACGGGCGACGACTTCGCCCTCGGCGTCCAGCCCGAGCTGATGTCGGCGGCGTTCTACGACCCGCTCGACACCGCGATGCCCGACCAGTTCTTCTCGACCTCGATGCTGGTGTCGCCGCTGCTCCGGGGACTGATCGGTTTCCGGGCCGAGGCGGCCCGTTGCCAAGTCACGCTGTCGCCACAGCTCCCGGCCGATTGGGACCGGCTGAGCGTACGACGACTCTCCACCGGGTGCGGGAAGCTCGACGTGGTAATCCGCCGGGAGACGGACCGGCTGCTGATCGACCTCCGCCGGAGTGGGCGGGGGCGGCCGCTCGCCGTTGCCCTGGAGCCGTCGCTGCCGCTCGGAGCCACCATCGCGACCGTCTCCGTCGGCGGGAAGACACTGGAGTATCGGACGGTCCGGACGCCGCACGACGTGTCGCCGAGCTTTGCGGTGACTGTCACCGACTCGGCCCAGGTCGACATCCGGTTCCGGGGCGGCGCCGAGCTGGTGCCACAGCAGACCCGGCCCAGACCCGGGGATCCGTCCCGGGGACTCCGGCTCCTGGATTGGCGCGAGGACGGGGGGCGGTACGTGGCCTTGGTGGAGGGGAGCGGCGAGCAGCAGTTCCGGGTCCGGAGTGCACTGGCCCTGCGGGTGGTGGAGGGCGGGCGGGTCGGTGGCCGAACGGGCCCGTTCACGTTCGTCGCGGTCTCACTGGCCGCGGCGGGAGAGCGCCGGCGGGTCGTGCTGACACCCTGACCGGGCCGGCGCTCACCCATGCCTCAGGGCTTCGGCGGCGCCACTCGCGTGAAGACGATCGGTTTCACCGAGTGGTCCATCGGCACCGACACCGACGTGATCGCCCCCTTCTCGTCCAACCCGAAGGTCAGCCGTCCCTCGATCATCGGGGCTCCCGGCGCGATGGCGAAGACGTCGTAATGCACGTGTTCCAGCGGCGTCTTGAGGTCGTCGAGCGCCAACTCCAGCCCCTGCGCCCCACGGCGGATCTCCAGAATACCATAGGCCACGTCCTCGTACTTCCCGACATAGTCATCCAGCGGGTGTGACGGGCTGGTTCCCGCGACCCGGGTCTTGAGCTCCGCCGCCCGGTCCGCCTTCTCGGTCGAGTCGGCGCTCACCGCCTGCTCGTGCGCCTTGCCGGCCCAGTCGAGCGGCGCCAGCCCCAGCATCCGGTCCATCAGGTACAGGGCCAACGCGTTCGGCAGCGGGTTCCCGCCGCCGCCGGAGTTGCCGGTATTGGAGAGGATCACCACCCCGATCTTCTCCTCCGGCAGCCAGGCCATCTGCGAGATGAAGCCGTCAATGCCGCCGCCGTGAATCACCAGCTTGTGCCCCCGGTAGCCGACCACCGCCAGGCCGAGCCCGTAGGTACTCGCCGGCCCCATCTCCGGGACGCCTTGGAACGTCCAGCCCCCAGGCACCACCGCCCGCCCCGTCTGCATCAGGCTGTCCTGCTTGGCCGAGACCAGCTGCTTACCACCCCACTCCCCGAAGTGCATCCGGAATCGGACGTACTTGAGCATGTCCTCGACGCTGGCGTTGATCGCGCCGGCCGGCCCGACCGCGTCGAGGCTCCGGAAGGGAATCCGGATCACCTTGCCGTCCTTGTAGTCGTAGGCCCAGCTGAAATCGTCCGACCGGGCCATGTCGGTCACCGACGTGGTCGCCCGGTCCATCCCCAGGGGCGTGAAGATCCGGCCCCGGACCTGCTCCTCCCAGCTCTTGCCGGTGACCCGCTCGATCAGCACGCCGGCGCTCAGGAACATCAGGTTGTTGTATTGCCAGATGTTCCGGAACGAGGTGCTGGGCTCCAGGTACTTGAGCTTGTGGAAGATCTGGTCCCGGCTGAACGCCCTCCCATACCAGAGCGCGTCGTGCCTCGGCAGGCCGGAGACGTGCGACACCAGGTCCATCGGCGTCATGTTCCGGCCGGCGTAGTCGTCGTAGAGCTCGAAGTCCGGCAGCCAGGTCCGTACCGGCTTCCGCCAGTCGATCTTGCCCTCATCCACCAGCATCGCCAGCAGCGTCGCGGTGAACGACTTCGAGTTGGACCCGATGGCGAACAGGGTGCGCGGGGTCGCAGGCACCTTGGCCTCGAGGTCCCGGTAGCCATACCCCTTGGCCAGCACCACCTGGCTGTCCCTGATGATCCCGACGCCGAGGCCCGGCACATGGAACTCGGCCATCATCGCCGTGATGACCTGGTCCACGCCCTTGAGGTCGGGTGCGGCGGGTTTGGCCTGGGCTGCAATCGGCCCGGCGACGAGAAGGACCGGCGCTAGCAAGCTCAGGATGGGGGACAGGAAACGGGAGCGGCGCATGGAACCTCCGATATTGTCGACAAGATTGCGTACAATGTACCAGTTCTTTCGGGCGTTTGTTGCCCTGTTTGGCATTGAATTGCGCCCCTCCCGCCGCCGAGCGTACCTTAGCATGGACCGACACCCGCCACCTCCTATGACACCTTTGGCGACGAGTTGACCAATGAACTGGTGGAGTGGTTCAACGCCGTGGACCTGACCTACCGCGCAGACCTCCGCGACTTCAACGAGCTGAACTTCGCTCGCTTCGACGCCAAGCTGGAACAGCGGCTGGCCGAGTTCGACGCCAAGCTGGAGCACCGGCTCACCGAATTCGAAACCAGGGTCGACCGGCGCCTCCTCGAACTCGACCAGAAGATCGAGCACCGCACCCTCTCGCTCCGCGCCGACATGGTTCAGTCGATCGCCGGCCTCCGCGCCGAGATGATCAAGTGGATGTTCGTCTTCTGGATCGGCACCGTCGCGACGTTCTTCCTGGCCCGGCTGCTCTAGAACCCGTCCGCCCCACGGTAGGCCGCGATTACCGCCGCCTCGCCGTCCTTCCCCTGCCCCGACATGCCGTGCTCCATGCCCAGCACTCCCTGGAAACCCTTCCGGGAAAGGTGCCGGAAGACATTCTTCCAGTTCACTTCGCCCGTGCCGGGCTCGTTTCGTCCCGGGTTGTCGCCGATCTGCACGTAGCCGATCTCGTCCCAGGCCGCGTCGAAGTTGGGGATCAGGTTTCCCTCGGTGATCTGCTGGTGATAGCAGTCGTAGAGGATCTTGACCGCCGGGCTCCCCACCGCCTTGCAGAGCGCATAGCCCTGCGCGATGGTGTTGAGGAAGAGCCCGGGATGGTCATGCCGGGTGTTGAGCGCCTCGAGCACCATCACCAGGCCGTGCGGCTCCAGCACCGCCGCGCCCCGCTTCAGCAGCTCAATGACGTTGGCGGTCTGGTACCCGGCATCGAGCCGCGGATGCACCTCTCCCGGCACCACGGTCACCCATTTGGCGTTGACCCGCTTGGCCACCTCCACCGACTGCTTCAAGTCGGCCAGGAAGCTCTCCCGGTACTGCGCCTCGCCGGTGGTGAAGGTCGGCTTCCCGAACGCCGTGCCGAAGTTGGCGACGAAGACACCCATCGTAAGCCCGAGCCGTGTCATCTCCCGCCCGATCTTCTCCTGCGTGTCGGCGGGCCGGCGCGTCATCTCGTTGTCTTCGAAGGCCCGGAATCCCTGGTCGGCCGCGAAGCGGAGCTGGTCGAGCAGGTCCGGCCCCGCGTGTTTCTCAAACTGCCCGAAATGCGGAGCGTACTTGAGCGTGAACGGCGCCGGGGGCGTTGCCGCCATGCCGGCACTCGCTTCGGAGGCGCGGAGCAGCGACACCGTTCCCGCAGCCAGTCCCACCCGGGCGAACTCCCGCCGGTTCATGGTTTTGGCGCCGCCGCCACCGGCCGCGAATGTCCGAACGGTGGCCGCGAGAGCTGGGTCACGCCGGGCTGCGGCACCGGCGCCACCCCCCGCTCGCCAAAGCTCAGTTCCCCCGGAAGCAGATCGAGATCGGACGCGAGCACCTCCTCCCAAGTCAGCTGCTGTCCCGTGTACGCCGCCTCCCGTCCCAGGATCGCCGTCAGCGTGCTCTCGGCCACCTGCCTGAGCTCGTTGACCGGCTTGCCCGCACGGATGCTGGCGACCAGGTCGGTGTGCTCCTGGACATACGGGTTCAGTTCCGACACCGGCGCCTTCCAGGGCTGCTTGCCCCGGATGCTGTTGCGCGCGTCGGACGTGCCCTCGGTCCCGACGAAGCGCTCACCGACGTACTGGGCCGTGCCGTCCTGCTGGCGGCACATGCTGACCACGCGGGCGCCGTTGGGATACTCGTATTCGACGGCGAAGTGGTCGAAGATGTTGCCGTAGGCCGGGTCCACCCGCACCTGACGGCCGCCCATGGCGAGCGCGCGCGCCGGGTGCGCCCCCATCACCCAGTTGGCCACGTCGAGGTTGTGGACGTGCTGCTCGACGATGTGATCACCCGAC
>Ga0315287_10005532_pt1 | contig 12470 bp, 11 predicted proteins | sample YL17G11_0_MG_FD_205037 | JGI IMG/M metagenome (GOLD analysis project Ga0315287, IMG submission 205037) | Sediment microbial communities from Yellowstone Lake, YNP, Wyoming, USA - YL17G11_0 | ecosystem: Environmental > Aquatic > Freshwater > Lake > Sediment | place: USA: Wyoming | collected...
AAGACCCTCGGCATTGCCCGCGACCTGCTCGACCGAGGCCGACATCTCGAGCATCGAGGAGGAGCTCTCGCCGGCGAGGGAAAAGAGATGTTCAACGCTCTGGACGACGGATTTTATGCTGACGTTCATCTGCTCGATCGACGAGGAGACCGTCGTGACGGCGCCGGTCTGCCCGGAGGTGCCCTCGGCGATCCGGTGGGAGACCTCGGCGATGTCGCGCGAGACGACTTCGAGGTCGCCGAATGCGGTGCTGACTTTCTCGAACATCGCCCTCAGGTTTTCGGTCATCCGGTTCAGGGTCGTCGCCAGGGTTCCGAATTCGTCGTTCGAGGCGATCGTGATCGCCGCGGTCAAATCGCCGGCCGCGGTGACTTCGGCGTGGCGCACCAGCAGCCCGAGCGGGCGGCTCACGAAACGCATGACGAAGAGGGAGAGCATCGCAACAAGACCGACGAGGGTCAATCCCGATCCGACCAGGAGTCGGGTGACGAGCGCGGAGAGCTTGTTCTCGACACTGGCGGTCGCGTAGTGGATGGTGACGGCGGCGATCGTCTTGGTGTCGTCCTTGATCTCGACATCGAAAGGGCGGAACGGACCGGCGGCGACCGCGCCGGCCTCGCGCCGCTCCTTGAGACCATCGCCGAAGGCGACGCTGGCATACAGGAGATTGGGGTCGTCGGACAACCGCTTCTTGAGAGCGCCCTCGATGGTCTTGTAGTCGAAATAGGCAATGGACTCTTTCGCCTGGTTGCCCATCGTGAACGCGAGGTTCTTCGCGCTGGCGTCGAACCAGCGGTAGGTCTCGGCGCGCAGGTCGCGAAAGGAAGAGATGAAAAAAGCCCCGACGAGCAGGGCGCTCACCGTGAGCAGCCCGACGACCGCCAGGTTGATCTTGTAGAGCAGTTTCATGACGCCCTCTCTGTTACCCGTCCCCGCGCGCCCGCCGTGCCGCTGGACCTAGAATTTGAAATCGAAGGTCTTGGCGTTGATGTTCGCCTTTTCGAAGATCTCGAAGGTGTGGGTGAAATCAGCGTTCGTGGTCGGGATGAAGCCCTTGATCCCGAAGAGTTTCTTCACCTCCACGGCTTGTACTCCGGTGTCTGCCTCGAGCTTGAGCAGCAGGCGCTTGATATCCTCTCCGTGCTTGCCGGCAGCGGCATTCGACATGATCAGCGTGTTGTTCGGGTTCTCGCCCTTGTCCTCGCCAACGAGGGCCAGGCCCGGGAACTTGGCCGGGTCCCAGACCATGTTCTTCACGACGGCGTAATCGGCCGCACCGCTCTGCACCGCGTTGATCGCAATCAGGTGGCTCGCCGCGGGAACCGGGGTGTAGACATTTTCGGGCTTCTCGCCGGCAGGCAACAATCCGCGCACGAATGCTTCGCCTGAAGAAGCCAGCAGCGTGTAGGCGACTTTCTTGCCACGGAAGTCGCCGATTCCCGCAAAGGGTTTCGTCCCTTCCTTCGCGATAATGACCGCCTTGTACGTCGTCGCGCCGCTGGTGAGCACCGGCCGGGCAATCGGTTTGGCAACCTCTTTCTTAATAAAGATCCCGGCGACGAACGAACCAGAGAACATCCCGTCGACCTCGGCGCCCTGGAAGAGTTTGGCGGCTTCGGTGTAATCTTTGGCGACGCGCAGTTGAATGTCGCCGATGCCGGTACTGCCGGCCTTGAGATACTCGGCGAGGGCGGCATACTTCGGGCCTTCCTTCTTCGGGTCCTCGGAGGACATGATCACGAAGTTCAGGGTGTCGGCGGCCAGGGTGAAAGATACCGTGGTGAAGATGAGAGCCAGGCAGACCAGGGAGACGATCTTCTTCATGCGGCTACCTCTTCTTTCCTGCCGCTCGTGCGGCAATTGCTTCTCGCGACGCATGCTTCGATAGTAACATAATCAGTAAAGCTGCTCAAAAAGGCCTAAGCGCAAGAGATGGGCCTTTTTCATTTGACCATCCCTCGAGGGCAGACCAAGTCCTCACGGATCAATTCTTCCGTTTCCCGGCCCGTCAAATCCCCCTTTTCCCCCTTTGACAAAGGGGGATTGAGGGGGATTTGACGGACGAGTTCCATCAAAGCTGCCTGCTAGGGGATGTTCGGGTAGGCAATCACGATCTCCGGTCCCGTGAGTCCCTCGACGAGGAACGCCCGCAACGCCAGTTTCTCTTCCGCGGTCAAGCCGAGTGGTTTGAGCGCGGTGTTCCCTTCCCCGCCACCGCGGTCGACGAAGGCGATGACCTCCTCGAGCGTCGCGAAAATGCCGTTGTGCATGTAGGGTGCGGTGCGCGCGATCTCGCGCAGGGTCGGCGTGCGAAAGGCCTTCCAGTCGCGCTTGTCCTTGGTCACGAGAAAGCGGCCCGGGTCTTCGGCCAGGTTGCGAAAATCCTCGTAGCCGGAGACCTTGGCCACGAATCGCCTTGTCGCGGCCACGCGCGGATCGCGCTCGAACTCCGGGCTCTCGGGGACGTGCAGCGCATGGAAGCCGTCGCCCGCGAGGTTCCCGCCGGCGTGGCAGGTGCTGCAGCGCCCCTTGCCGGTGAAGATCGCCAGGCCGGCCTTCGCCGCGCTCGAGAGCGCCTTTTCGTCGCCGGCGAGATAGCGGTCGAGCGGCGCATCGCGGCTGACGATGGTGCGCTCAAAGGCGGCGATGGCCATGGCGACCTGCTCGCGCGTGATGTCGGGGGAGCCGAAAACACGGGTGAACGCCGCGACGTACTCGGGAACAGAGCGCAGTTCCTCTTCGACGAAATCCAGGTTCTGATTCATCTCGAACGCCGACATCAGCGGAAAAAGCGCCTGCTCCTCGAGACTCCCGGAGCGACCGTCGTGAAAGAGACTCTTCTGGTAGGCGACGTTGATCAGCGTCTGGGAGTTGCGCCAATTGCGGGTGGTCGGGTAATTCAGCGCGATTGCCTGGCCGTCGGCGAACCCCTGCTCGGGGATGTGGCAGCTCGCGCAGCTCATGGTGCCGTCGCCGGAGAGGCGCCGGTCGAAGAAGAGTATTCGGCCCAATTCGACCTTTTCCGGAGTCTGCGGGTTGGCCGCGGGCACCGGCACCTCGCCAAGTCGCTCCAGCCCCGCTGCGTCGACCGGGAGGGCCGAAAACAGCGTCGCCAGCGTCAATGCAGCAATCAGCGGCAGGTTATTTTTTCGCACGCGCCAGCTCCTCATCGATCACGTTCTTGAGATACTCGAACTCCCGGTTGCCGACCACCTTGCGACCGTTGATGAAGTATGTCGGGGTCTCGTAGAGGTTGATCGACACGGCGAGCGCCTTGTCGCGCTCGAGCAGGTCCTTGTGCTTCATCGTGTCGATGTCGGCGGCAAAACGTTTGACGTCGAGCCCGAGCTTCGCGGCCATCTGCACGAGCCCGTCGCGGTCGAGTTTCGCGCCGCGCTCCAGCAGCAGATCGTGCATCTCCCAGTACTTCCCCTGGTCGCCGGCGGCCAGGCTGGCTTCGGCGGCGATGTGCGAGTAGTCCCGGTACTTGTACGGCATGTTCTTGATCACGAGGCGGATCTTCCCCTTGTAGACTTCCAGGATTTTCTTGACGACCGGACCGGCCGCCTGGCAGTGCGGTCACTGGAAGTCGAGAAACTCGAATACCGTGACCGGCGCGTCGGCCGGTCCGATGCTCGGGGAGTTCTCGAGCGGGATCTGGTAGCGCTTTTCCTCGGTGCCTTGCGCGCCGGCGGCGGCGGGCAACACGAGAACCGCGATCAGGAGCAACAACGCGAAACGGTGCATGCTCTTCCCTCCTCGGTGAGTTGTTTTGACATCGATTATATCTTACCAGCGAATCATTGAGCTCGGCGGGGTTTGGGGAGCTTGCTTTGTGAAATCCCCCTCATTCCCCCTTTGGCAAAGGGGGAGATGGGAAATTGCCGGGCCAGTGGCTCAAGTGCATATCCGTATCAACGATTGCCGGCAGTTGGCCGATGCAGCCCAGGTGCCACGGCCGAGGAGGCGATTGCGGCACAGAAAGCATCGCCGACCACTCCCGCGAATGGGGCAGGACTCCCCCCTCCGCCGGTGGACTCGAATTGGCACCAGGCCGGCTGATAACTCAGACCATCCCCTCCCGTGTGGGCGAGCACAGCCGCGCACTGCAGGGACCATTGCGATTCGCGATCGAGCGCAATCGCGTACGGCAGGAATTTCTCGTAAACCTCTGGGGTCAACTCCGGCCCGAAACGGCTCATCCCGTCGGCTTCAGCCGCGGCCAGCCAGACCGCGAAGCCTTCGATCCGATCAAGGAGTCGGCGGCCCGCGGACGCTGGCGCCTTGAAGAGGTAGTGGAAATGTACGTTCAGAAACGCGACGCCCAGCAGGACCACGCCGTAGCTGTATGAACCCAGCCAGATGATCAGGCCAAGTCCCACGATCTCCGCGACGAAAAACGGGATCGCGAAGACAGAAATCGACGCGGCGTGGAACAGGGTGTCTCTGCGATGTCCCCGACGCAGGAACACGTCATGCCAGCGGTATTCGATCTGGACGGTCAGCAGCGAAACCCCGAGCGTCCAGAAAAAAAGCAACAGTGCGGTCAGACCTCTCGTGAACGACCGAAGTCCCGGCTCGAGCGTCAGCGTGGAGCCAAGCACGATCACGGAAAGCGCCACGCCGGGAAGAAGAAACTCGCGATTGCGGAGCACGTAAAACCTCTCGAGCGACGCCCGGAGGAAGTTTTTCAAGCCGTTGACCGCGGCGCCGACCTGCACATGGTTCGCGCTCTCGATCCCGATCTGCTCGACCCGCTCCAGATGCAGGTCATTCGCCACAAGGGCTTCTTCCGGAGTGAGCACCGCGCTGCCCGCCTGCCCCCGGTACAGGGTGAACTTCCCGCCCCGTTCTTCGATGACGAGATAGCCCTTGATGGCCATGTGCACCACGGTCGCCACCAGCGCGCGTTCGTCGTACTTCCCGGTGCGCACGACGCGGATGGCGGCCGGGGAGAGCCCCTCCGCCACCTCGCCGCGCGGCACGATGACACCGCGCTGCGGGTCCCGGCCGACCTGGCGCCCGACGAGGACGTAGTAGGTCAGCACCAGGAGCAGCCCCGCCATCCCGGCAATCGCGCTGCGGTTGCTGCCGAGGAAGTACCACCACCAGAGTTGCGGCTCGGCGGGCTCCTGCACGAAGCCCTTGGGCCACTTCACGATTACCGCGAACCCTTCTCCCGGCTGGAAAGGCCGCGTCGCGCGGAAAGAGGCTCCGGCCTCTCCGCCCCAGGAGAACTCCGCTTCCCGTTCCTTCGATCCCCGCGCACCGGTGGTGACCTCCAGGCTCACCCCGGAGATGCCGTGCGGCAGAAGAACGCGGGCCTCGACCACGTCGATGGGGAGCGTCCATTCGTACCCGGTCACATTCCACACCAGCTCGACGTGATCATTGAAGAACCCGAGTTGGCGATCGGTCTTGTACGCGATGGTGTAGGTGTGCTCCCCCGGCTCGAGCAGGAGATCGGCATTGCCGACATAGGCCCTGAGGCCGTTCTCCAACTCCTTGGTCTGCCAGGGCTCAGGCTTCCCGTCGCGAAGGACCTCGGTCAAGATGAAGGGGACATTGAACCAGATTCCTTCCGAGCTGCGAAAGCGCGTGGGAAAATCTCTATAGATCCCGTGCTTGATCCCGCGCTGCGCCGCACGCACACGGATCGTCTCATGGACGGCAAGCGAGGCATCCGGCAGAACCGTGATCTCGCTGCGGAAGGAAAGGATTCGCTCGTCGCCGGTGTCGCTCGCGACGGGCTCATCCGCGCCGCGGCCGGGACCAACGGCGAGAAACAGCAACGCGGCGACAAGTGGAAGGAACCAGAGCGCTCTTTTCATCGACCCTCTCATGGTGTCCGGTATACCTGTACCATGTTTTCCGGTGCCGATGCACTATTTCATCGCTCGCCCTCGTCGGCGCTGCGACGGACATAAAAAGGTGGCGAGAGGGGAACCTCCCCCCTCGCCACCGCGAGGCACTCGATTACTCGCCCGGGTCTCAAACGCCCGAGTTCGGTAACGGTTGGACGCGGATGTTACAGAATCAGAACCCGCCGCCGCCGCCGCTACCCATACAGGTCGTACACTTGCTGAAGGGTTTGACGTGTGCGACCGCCATCACCATGCCGCTCTCGAAGACCAGGCAACCGACAAAGAATACGGCCACGACGAACGCTGCAATCTTCTCACTCGTTTTCATGGATCCCCTCCTTGTGGGATGTTTTCTATCGCAAATAGTTAGCAACAAGCGTGCCAAAGGGAGACAAGACTTATTAATGAATATAATCAATATGTTGAAATGTAGCAGCGTTATCGAACAGCGCTTAACCGCTCGCGTAGTACACATTAAATATACTTTTTAACGAATCGCCATGGCTAATTGAGTTACATTATCTACATATTCAATTACTTACGTAACACAAGCGAGATATATTATAATTATACAACAGTCAACGATTTGTTAATTTGCCTTCATTCCCAGTAACTGCTCAGGTGGTTCCGCGAAAACAGTCGTCATTGCGAGCGAAGCGTGGCAACTGACTGGGTCGGGCCGCAACCATCAGATTGCCACTTCGCTTCGCTCCTCGCAATGACGTGCCAGTGCGTTCGTGCGGGATCTCAGGGAGCAGTTGAATCAAGTGCATAGCCCTGTTTATGATTGCCTGTTCCCACGCTGGAATCAGCCTGGCCGGTGATAGACGGTGAAAAAAGTGGCGAGAGGGGGCAACTCCCCTCCCGCCCGGGTCAAGGACCTCTGTACTGAGGACAGTTCGATGCGGTTAAGACGGAATCAGAACCCGCCGCCGCCGCCGGTGCCCATACAGGTCGTGCACTTGCTGAAGGGTTTCACGTGCGCAACCGCCATCACCATGCTGCTCTCGAAAACGAGGCAACCGACGAAAAACAAGGCTACGACAAACGCGGCGATCTTCTCACTGGTCTTCATGCTATCCCTCCTTGTGGGATGTTGTTTGGCGGCAATATAACACATTGCAGGAAAATATGTGAATATTATTTTATGAAACATTATCAGTATGTTGACTCAATATCTAGGGATTGGTCAGAGGTTTCCATATGCCAGAATCATACATCGCGATGTTTTCAGGATGCAGGCCGGCAGCGTACATTTCACCTTCGATTGTCATCCTTTAGATTCTCTGAACGAAGAGATCTCGCCTCAGCTGGATATATTTCTATAGACTCGACAGCTTGATAGAAGACGTATGTCGACAGGACTTCGGGAAGAAGCTTGATGAATAAAAGCGACGGGGCGCTGTCTCAATGGCGCCCCGTCGTCCTGACTGTTGAGCGTCTATCCCGCCCTCCCCTAATGCTTGGCCTCGGTGCCTGAGTCCAGAAGCGGCAGATGCTTCGCGGCCATCTTGAAGCAGAAGATCGCAAACGATACCAACGCGATGGAGAGAACGAACTCCACGAGCGATGGGAAGTACTTCGCCCCCCCCGAGGCCTGATCCCGGTAGAGGCCGAAGATGCTGACGTTCAGGCGGTTGAGCATGACCCCGGAAATCACCAGGATGTTCACGATGCGAATCGTGCCCATCCTTTCCCGGGCCCCCTTGCCGATGAGCAGCACGAAGGGCAGGACCACCCCGATGATCATCTCGAGCAGATACATGTTGGCTTCCGTGCTGCCGGCGAAGGCGGCCCCGATGCCGGGCCCGGCAACAAGGGCATAGAGCTTGTAGATGAAGTAGAAGCCGATCACCCACAGGGACATCCGGGCCAGGCCGGAGAAGATGCCGGGGTCCACTTCGTGCTCGAAGGCGCGGGAGCTGATCATTGTCTCGAGGCTCACCATCGACAACCCCATCATCATCGCGGAGACCAGGAAGAGCTTGGGGATCTCCGGACTGTACCAGAGCGGCGACATCCGGCCCTCGGAGATCAGGAAGACGGCCCCGAGCGAGGATTGGTGCAGCACTGAGAGCAGGGCGCCGAAAATGACCACGGGGACCATGATCCGGTACACCGCGCGAGACGCCCCGGTCATCCCCAGCCGCTCGAAGAGCATCGGGCTGAATTCCAGGGCCAGCGTCGTGGTGTAGAGAATGACGTGGATGCCGACCACCCACATCACCGAGTGGACCTGCCACATGATCGCGGGGTGCCAGAGCCGGTGCGGCTGCCCGATGTCCAGGAGCAGCGCGACGATCGCCAGCAGGTAGCCGAGAAAGGCCGTGAGAATCGCCGGCCTGACGACCGGCCGGTATTTCTCCAGGTGAAAGACGTACACCAGGCTGGCGATCATAAACCCGCCCGCGGCCATCGCGACGCCCCCGAGGACATCCACGCCGAGCCACATCCCCCAAGGGAAGGAATCGCCGAGATTCGTGGTCGCCCCGAGCCCGGCGCCGAGTCGGTAGAGGGCCGCGGCGCCGCCGAGCAGCATGAACACCGCGAGCAGGATCGTCCCGGGTGTCCAGGTCTTGATATCGCTCTGCTTCATCGCGGACCCTCCTTCTCCTGAACTTCTTTCCGGCGCGTCACGTACCAGCTGCCGACGCCGAAGGCAAACACACCCGGGATGATGTAGGGGATCTGGCTGATGTAATTCCAGGTCAGCGGCGGCAGGGCGTGCAGCGGCACCTGCATCCGGAAGCCCAGGTCGGCAAAAGGCACCGCCGAGACGTAGATCCAGGAGGTGCCACCGGCCTCCTTCTCGCCGTAGATGTGCGGGACGTACTTCCCCTTGCCTTTCTCGACGCGCGCTTTGGCCATGGCCAGGATGTCCTCGCGCTCACCATAGACCAGCGTCCCGGTCGGGCAGGTCTTGATGCACGCCGGTGTCACCCCGTCCTTGATCCGCTCGGCGCAGAAGGTGCACTTCTGAACGATCGGCAGCAGTTTCTCCCATTCGTACTTTGGAATCTGGAAGGGACAGGCCAGCATGCAGTACCGGCAGCCGATGCAGCGCTCCGCCTCGTAGGTCACGGGTCCCTCGGGAGTCTTGCGCAGAGCAGCGACCGGACAGACGGAGACGCAGGCCGGATCATGGCAATGCAGGCACTGCGATTTCACGAAACTCCAGACCGGCTTGTTTCCCTGCGTAGTCTCCACGAAACGGATGTTGGTGTAGCACTCGGAATTCAGATCGGGCGGGTTGGTGAAGGTGCCGGATTCCACCGTCTTCTTCACGCCCCGCTCGTTCCAGGACTTGCACGCCACCTGGCAGCCCCGGCAGCCGATGCAGCGTGTCAGATCGACCAATACGCTCTTTGGCATGTCGTGGCCCCCCTACGCTTTCTCGACGTTGACCATGAAGGCCTTCGTCTCGGGAATCATGGTGTTCGCATCGCCGATGGTCGGCGTCAGCAAATTCGAGCTGTCGCCGCCGCTGCCGTCCGCCGGGGTGTGCCAGCCGAAGCACCAGGGCAACCCGACCTGGTGTACGGTGGCGCCCATGACCTTGAACGGCTTGAAGCGGAAGGTCACGACAGCCTTGCACTTGATCTCGCCGCGGGCGGAGGAGACCTTGATGGTGTCCCCGTTCTTGATCCCCTTCTCTGCGGCCAGTTCGCGACTGATCTCGATGAAGCTCTGCGGCACGGTCTCGAGCAGCCACGGGGTGTTGCGCGACATGACGCCCGTCTGCCAGTGCTCGGTCACGCGGTAGGTCGTCGCGACGAACGGGTAGCGCGTGCTGCAGGACTCGAAGACATCCTCGGCATTGCTCTTGGCCGCGTCGGTGTAGAAGAGCTTCGCGGTCGGGTTGATGCGGTGCGCCTTCGAGAGCGGGTTCTCCTGGATCGGGCACTCCAGCGGCTCGTAGTGCTCGGGGAACGGCCCGTCGCTGAGCGAGTCGCTGCCGAAGATGTTCGAGACGCCGTTCTTCTTCATGATGAACGGCAGGCGGCCGTCGGGGTTGACCTTCCCGTCCGGTGTCTTCAGCGGCGGGTAGCCGCCGTCGATCACGTCGCCGGCCCACTTGAACAGCGGCGCGCCGGTGGTCGGGTTCTTCTTCTGCTCCTTGGTGGCCGGGTCCACGTCCGGCACCCACTTGACCAGTGTGCGCTTGGCGTCCCAGGGCTGGCCGTACTCGTCGACCGACGCGCGGTTGTAGACGGTGCGGCGGTTGACCGGCCAGCTCCACGACCAGTTCGGGAACAGTCCGAGACCGGTCGGGTCCTCCTTGCCGCGCTTCGCCATCTTGTTGCCCTTCTTCGGGTCGGGCGCCGGCTCGCCCTCCTTCTTCGCGGGATCGCCGTAGGAGCCGCTGTAGATCCAGGCGCCGCACGAGGTCGTGCCGTCGGCCTGCAGCGTCGCGAACGAGGCGACCAGCTGCCCCTTCTTCCAGCTGCTGATCACCGCCTGGGTCTTCGGGTCGAGAATGTCCTTGTCGGCGAGCCAGTAACCGTTGATCTCGCGGGCCACGACGTGCGTGTCGAGCTTTTCGCCGTAGTTCCAGGTGGTTTTGAGGACCGGGTCCGGGAAGGCGCCGCCTTCCTTCGCGTAGAGCTCGCGGACCTTGCGCGCCAGCTCGTTGATGATCTCGCCGTCTGGCCGCGCCTGCCCGGGAGGCTCGACGGCCCTGGTACGCCACTGCGCCCAGCGCCCCGAGTTCGTGACGCTCCCCTCCTTCTCCACCGAGGAGGCGCAGGGCAGGAAGAAGACCTCGGTCTTGACGTCTGCCGGCTTCACGCCGGGGCCCCTCCAGAACGAGGCGGTCTCGTTGTCGAAGAGGTTGACGTTGACCATCCACTCCAGGCTCGCGAGCGCCTTGCGGGCCTTGCCGGCGTTCGAACTCGAGCAGGCCGGGTTCTGCCCCCAGGCGAAGAAGCCCTTGTACTTGCCCTTGAGCATCTCGTTGAACATCACGAGCCAGGAGGCGTTCTGGCCGTCGTCGATCTTCGGCAACCACTGGTAGCCGAACTCGTTCTCCGGCGTGGCGTTCTCGCCGAAGATCGCCTTGAGATAGCTGACGAAATACTTGTTGGAGTTCGACGGCCAGTTGGCGCTCTGCGGCTCCTTGATCTCGGCGGCGAACGGTTTGATGTAGGCCTCGAGCGTGTCGGTCGAGGCGTTGGGCACGCGCAGGTAGCTCGGCAGGATGTGGAAAAGCAGGCCGTGGTCCGTCGAGCCCTGCACGTTGCTCTCGCCGCGCAGCGCGTTGATGCCGCCGCCGGCCATGCCCATGTTGCCGAGCAACTGCTGGATGATCGTCATCGCGACGATGTTCTGGGTGCCGACCGTGTGCTGGGTCCAGCCCATCGCATACATCGAGGTGCCGACCTTGTCCGGCGCGCCCGTCGCGGCATAGACCTCGTAGACCTTGAGCAGGTCGGCCTTCGGGGTGCCGGTGATCGACGACACGGTGTCGAGGTCGTAGCGGCTGAAGTGCTTCTTCAGCAACTGGTAGACGCACAGCGGGTCCTTGAAGGTCGGGTCCTTCTTGATCACCCCGTCCGCCCCGATCTGGAAGGCCCAGGCCGCCTTGTCGTACTTGCGCGCCTTGGCGTCGTAGCCGGAGAAGACGCCGTCGAGCTCGCCGGGCATCTTGAAGTCCTGGTTCACGATGAAGGACGCGTTCGTGTAGAGGCGCACATAGTCCTTCTGGATCAGATCCTTCTGCAGGATGTAGTTGATCATGCCGCCGAGAAAGGGGATGTCCGAGCCCGAGCGCAGGGGCGCGTAGATGTCGGCCTGCGCGGAGGTGCGCGTGTAGCGCGGATCGACGTGGATGACCGTCGCGCCCTTATCCCTCGCCTCCAGCACCCACTTGAAGGAGATCGGGTGGTTCTCCGCGGCGTTGCTCCCCATGATCAGGATGACGTCGGCGTTCCTGATGTCGATCCAGTGGTTCGTCATGCACCCGCGACCGAACGACTCTGCCAGAGCCGCTACAGTTGCGGAGTGTCATATCCTGGCCTGGTGCTCGATGGCGACCAGGCCGAGCGAACGCAGCCACTTCTGATAGAGGTAGCACTCCTCGTTGTCCAGCGCCGCGCTGCCGACGCTCGCGAGCGCGTTGGTGCGGTTCACCGTCTGCCCCTTGTCGTTCTTCTCGACAAAGGAGGCGTCGCGGGCCTTCTTGACGCGCTTGGCGATTTCGTCGATCGCCCACGACCACTCGACGTCCTTCCACTCGCTCGAGCCGGGGGCCCGGTAGCGGGGCTTGGTGACCCGCTTGTCGCTGTTGACCGTCTGCATCACCGAGGCGCCCTTGGGGCAGAGCGAGCCCAGGTTGATCGGGTGCTCGGGGTCGCCCTCGATCTGGATGACCTTGCCGCCCTTCTGGTAGACGAGCATCCCGCAGCCGACTGCACAGTACGGGCAGACGCTGGTCGTCTTTGTCGCCCCGTTGAGACGATTCTCGCGTTCGACGGCTTGCGCCTCGCCCGCGCCGCCGACCGCACCCGCCACCGCGGTGGCGCCGGTCAGCTTGAGAAAGTCCCTCCTCGACACACCCATTGCTGCACCTCCCTTTCCCGCTTCCCGCGGGTACCGCGCATGAAAAAA
>Ga0315287_10005534_pt1 | contig 12469 bp, 4 predicted proteins | sample YL17G11_0_MG_FD_205037 | JGI IMG/M metagenome (GOLD analysis project Ga0315287, IMG submission 205037) | Sediment microbial communities from Yellowstone Lake, YNP, Wyoming, USA - YL17G11_0 | ecosystem: Environmental > Aquatic > Freshwater > Lake > Sediment | place: USA: Wyoming | collected...
GACCGGCTTGTCTACCTCCCGTCGCTGCGCGAGGGCAACGCCGCCGGGCCCTCGTCGGCCCTGGCCGCCATCGCCGCCGCGGCAGCAGTTTCGAGGGAGCGGCGGCAAGGAGGCGCGGGAACTGGTATTTCCGCCGCCCCTCTCCCTCCGCGCCCGTGGGACCGCAACGATTTCTACCGCCGCGCGGCGACCTTCAGGCCCTCAACGTGGTTCGCCAAGGACGCCGCGACCGCCGGCGCGCTGGTGGCCGCGGCCCGCGGCTGGTGCAACGTGGGCCTCGACCTGCTGCGGTGCGAGTTCTGCGGCGAGAAGCTGGCCGCGACGGTTGCGACGGCGGCGACGGCGGTGACGGCGACGGCGACGACGGGAGGAGCAGGCAACAATGGCGGCGAAGAGAGCGAAAAGAACTCGTTCGCCTCGCGCCTCGTCTCGTGCCACGCTGCGGCGTGCCCCTGGCGCACGGGCCCGGCCTGCGACCTCGACGCCCTCGCGCAGTTCCCGCCGTTGACGCGGAAAGCGGCAGAGTCGGACTTCAGGGCCAGGGAGGCCGCGGCGCTCGCGCTCGACGTGCTGCCGCCGCTCTCTCGCGCGAGCTACGAGCTCCCCGCGCGCGTCGCCCCGTCGAGGCTCGAGGCGCTGCTGCAGCTCGGTCCCAGGCCCGCGGGAGGAGAAGAAGAAGACGAAGAAGCAGAGGTAGGGGAGGCGCCGGAGCCGCCGGTGCTGCTGCTGCCGGCCGGCGACGCCCCCGAGGGCGGCGGAGGGGACGGGAGCAGAGGGAGCACCCCTTCCCCCGCCGCCGCCGTCGCGCGCCACGGCGGCACGCTCCACCTCCGCATGTGCCGCCTCGTCGCCCTCTTTGGCTGGAGCGCCGAGATCGTCGCCCCAGGCGTCGCCAAGGCGGCCGCGGACCGCGCGGCGGAGGCGGAGCGGAGGTGGATGAAGGCCGCCGTCGAGGAGGCGGAAAGGAAGAGGAAGAGGAAAGGAGTGGGAGGAGGGGGCGGCGGTGGCGGCTCGGAGGCCGACGGCACCGAGCTCCTCCCTCCGCTCTGGCCCCGCAGGCCCCTGCCCGCCCGCCCTCCGGCCTCCGCGATGCCCGCTGGCTCGGTGCGGGCCTGCGACGCGGCGCTGCGGTGCGAGGCCTGCGGGGCGACGGCGGGGCTGTGGTCGTTCGTGCCGAGCGAGCCCTGCGGGAGCGGCGGAGGAGGGGAGGGAGAGGAGAAGGGAGGAGGAGGAGAGGCGGCGGCGGCGGACAACGATTCGACCCCGCCCGCCGCCAAGCGAGCCAAGGGAGGAGCCGGCCCTTCTCCCTCCTCCGGCTGGTCCCCTTCGTCCTCCTCCCGGAAAGCAACAGCAGCAGCAGCAGCGACCGCCGCGACTCCGGGCCCCTCCCGGCCTCGGGAGCTCGACCTCGTCTCTCTCCACCGCGCCTGGTGCCCATTCGTCGACCCCTCCCCCCTCGACGAGGAGAGAGGCCGGCGCCCGCTCCGCCGCCGCGTCGGTTGGAGGTGGACACTCGCGGCGCTGATCCCTGCCGTGGCCGGGGACGACGAAGCAGGAGAGGGCGACGCGAGGCTGCTCCGCCTGGAGGAAGAGGAAGGCGGCGACGAGGGAGGAGAGGGAGGCGCCGGGAGGGCCGGCGCCGGCGCCCCGGCCGCCCCGGCCGCCGCGGCCGCCGCGGCCGCCGCTGCCGCCTCTCCGGCTTCCTCGGAGCGCGCCACGGACCGGCTCCGCGCCGTGCTCGCCCGCGCAGGGATCGTCTCCCCGGCGGCGGCGACAGTGCCTTTTTCTCCTCCTCCTCCTCCGTCGCACTCCTTTGTAAACTAGCGAGGAAAGACTAAAAAATATGGACTGGAAATTCTACAGATTGTTTTTAGAAGAAAAACTTCATTTTTTTTTGTCGTTCGTTCTAATTTCTAAAAAGCTTTCCTTCCCTCTCTCTCTCTCAACTTAAAATCTCAAACGGCTCTCCCGGCCTTGATCTTCCTGTCGTCGCCACCGAGAGCAGCAGCGGCATTCGCAAAAGCACCAGCAGCAGCAGAAGACGAAGACATCAAGGGCTTGAGCTCCATCTCTCTCTCGCCGCCGCCTCCTTCCTCCGCCGCTCCTCCTGCCGTCGCGCCCGGAGCAGCAGCAGCGGCGGCCTTCGCGCTCGCCACCTTCATCTCTTCGAACTTGGCCTTGTTGTACCAGCACACCCCGGCGAACGCCACCGAGTACCCGGCCAGGTTGAGCGGCGTGACGGGTGCGTGGAACAGCAGGGCAGACAACCCGATCAACATCCAGTCCTTGACGACGCCCGCCACGTTCATCGCGAGCGCCGAGGTCCTGCCGATGAGCAAGAAAACGGAGAGGTTGAGCGCGAACGCCAGCGAGGCGTTGGCGACCAGCGTCAGCGGGGAGACGCCCAGGCGCCACCAGGAAGAGAAGAGCGCGTGCGACGAGTCGAGGAGCGCGAACGGAGGAGGACTCGGGTCCCCCCCGAGCCCGGCGCCCCAGGCGGCGACCAGCGCCGAGCGCTCGAAGGCCAGCCAGGGGAGCGACAGGCAGAGCAGCGAGACGGGCGCGAGGTAGTACATCGTCGTGACCGGGTTGAGGGCGATCTTCGGGGGCTCGGGGCTGGAGGGTGAAGGGGGGGAGGCGCGGCTCCGGAGGAGGGCCGAGGGCTTGTGCTGCAGCAGGATCTGCACGAGGGCGAGCCGCGTCGACTCGGTCGCGACGGAGCCCAGCTGCAGCGCGACGCCCAGCAGCGACAGCGACACCTCCCCCGCGGACGCGGCCGCCACGCCCGCCGTCACGACCGCCATGTTCGCGGCCCTGCCCCGCGAGAAGGCCTCGGTCCCCAGAGCGCAGCCGACGCCGTAGACGGCGGCCGGCATCAGCGCCTTGAGCATCTGGATGAAAGACACGGAGAGGTGCAGGTAGGCCGCGTTGCCGAGCCAGAGCGTCCCGGCGAACAGGGCGCCGACGGGGGCGATCCTGCGGAGATAGGTGCGCGCGTCGAGGCCTTTCCGAGTAGTGGCGGTCGCGGAGCCGTCCGCCGAGACGCCCGCCGTCGTCGTGGTCGGGAGGTCGACGAGCGAGGTGCAGTGCACCAGGACGGACGAACAGGCCCAGGAGAACGCCATGTGGAACCCCGTGAGCGTGATCGGGAAGGGGAAGCCCGAGAAGGCCAGGATGTGCTTGTTGAAGAGGATGACGGCGGCCGAGAGCGAGATCCAGAGCGAGGCCGCCGCGGCGTTTTGGAGGGCGGCGGCGAGGGCGGACGGCGTCGGCGGAGAGGCCGAGGAGGAGGCCGGGGCCGAGGGAGGCCGAGGGGGAGAGCTCGTCCTTTCGCCCTTGCTGCTGATGCTGCTGCTGCTGCTGCTCGGGGACGGGATCACAGCAAGCAGCCTCGCCGCGGGGCCCTTGGGCTGCTGCTGCGCCGGAGAGGGCGAGGCCATGTTTTTCCTTTTTTAGTTCGGAAGGGAGGGCAAAAGAGCAGTCGAAGAGCGCCGAGCGTTTCGACGCCGGGCCGACGTTAGAAAAAAAAAAGGTCGATGGACGTTTTCTTTCTCTCTCCGTCTGCGCCTTTCTTGGAGCTCGTGTCGCTTCGGCACTCCCTCCGACGGAAAGCAGATAAAGAGAAGACCAGTGAAGCGCAGGAGGAACAGTTGGGCAAAGGGACAGCGGGGCGGTTCTCGGCCTCGCGCGAAAGTTGGGAAGAGCAGGAGACGCAGTGCTCTCCGATCGCTCTCGGTTCGACGCCGGTTTTTGAGGAAAAAAATGAGAGCCTGGTTGTCGAAGAGCCTAGTCTTTTCATTTCTCATCATCTCTCTCTTCGCAAGAGGGGTTGCGCCCGTGGAGAGGAGCCAGCGCCTCGGACCGTTCTCCCTCTTTTTTTTTCCCACCCAGAGCGGGCGTCAGAGAGAGGGCTCCCCCCTCCGTCTCGCGCGTCGCTCTCGCTCTCTGCCTGGAGGAGGAGAAGGCGTTTTTGGTGACCAAGAGACGGTCTCATCGCCGGGCGAGTGGGCGGCGGCAGCAGACGAGAACGAAACTCGTTCTCGCCTCGTCTCTCGCCCCCTTGTTCACGCTCTCTGCTGTCTGCACGTGGCGACTTGGGCAGCTACCACCTTCGTTCAGGCGCACAAGGAGGCAACGCAGCGTTTTCCCGAACTCTCTCTCTTGTGTTTGAGCGTTTTTTTTGGTAGGGGCATGCTGCTTGCTTTCACCTTTTTTCCTTCTTTGGTGTCTCGAAATAAATCTTTAAAAAGAAAACAACTAAGTTTCCCCTTTGTTTGAGAGCCCGCGATCCCCGAGCGCTCTCGGCGCCGGGAGGATGAGGCGCCCGCTCACGCTGAGAGAAAAGAAAAAAGAAGAAACGAAGGAAGAACAAGACACGAGAGAGAGAGAGAGAAAAGAGCAAAAGGCAAAGAGTCGAAAAAGAGGTTCTCTCCGTTGACCATACAACGCAACGTCTCTCTCTCTCTCTCTCGACCCCCTCACCCCCACCTCTCTCTCTCTCCCCCCCCCCCCCTCTCTCTTTCTTTCTTTCTCAACAAAACGATACAGCACAACCAGATCTTGATTCCCCTCGGAGATTCTGTTCTCAGAAGACAGAAGAAAGAAAAAAGAAAGAAATAGCAACTCAAACAAACAAGAAAGAAAAGAAACGAAGGGGCAAAGCAAAGCAAATTTCAAAGCAAGCTCTCTCTCCCTCTCCCCCTGTCTCTTTCTCCCGCCGTCCCGAAAGGAAAAGAGAGATAATTTAGGAAAGAGAACACGTACACGAGAGCTTGTTGGACCTCTCCCCACCGGAAAAGAGAGAGAGAACGAAAAAAGGCCAAAAAATGACCGAGGCCGGCAAGCGCAAGTCGCCGCCGGCCGAGGACGCCGCCGCGAGGGCCGCCGCCACTGCCGGCCCTTCCCCGCTCGTCAATCCCGTGCCAACTCGGGTCGCGGGCGAAGGCGGTGCTGCTGCTGCTGCTGCTGTTGCTGCTTCGCGTTCGCCGCGCGCGAAGAAGAAGCCGAGGGTCTCCCCCGAGCCCCCCCCTTCTGCTTCCGAGCTGCAGCTGCAGCAGCAGCAGCGGCAGCAGCAGCAGCAGCAGCAGCAGCAGCTCGCGGCGTTCGCGCAGCAGCAGGAGGAGAGGGAGCGGCAGCTCCGGCGGGAGCCCCCCGCGAGGAAAGAAGAAGGCTTTCCGCCGCCGCCGGCAGCGGCCTCGTCTTCCCCGAGAGCAGCCGCCGCCGCCGGCCCTCCTGCTCCCGCCCCCGCCGCCGGCCCGCGCCCCCTCACCCTCACCGCCGAGGTCGCCGCCATCGCCGGGCCCGGCGGCGGCGTCGAAGGCGCCGCCAGCGTCCCGAGGCTGCTCGCGCTCTGCCGCGGCGCGACGTCGGACCGGCTCCGCGCGCTCCTCGCGGGGATGGTCGCGCCGTCGCCGGCGCCGGCGCGGTCGCTGTTCGCCGAGGGGGGCGGCGGCGGCGAGAGGGGGGAGGGGCTCGTGATCCTCAAGGGCTGGCTCGAGAGGGCGTGCGCCGCCGCCGAGGGGGCCTCGGAGGAGCTGGCCGCGGCGCTGGGGGCCCTGAACTCCACCACCAACGGCGGCGCCGATGGCGGCGGCGTTGGCGGCGACTTGGCTGACGCCGCGGCGAACCAGACGCTCGCGGACGTCCTCGCCCGCAGGGACACGGCGTGGGACTTTGCTGCAGCCGTCCTCTCGGCCCTCGAGTCCCTCCCCGTCGACAGGGACCTGTTGATGAACTCCAAGGTCGGCAAGCCCGTGCGGCGCGCCGCGACGGAGGACAAGTCGCCGGGCCTGTCCGAGGCGCTGCGGGAGCGCGCCGCGGCGCTCAAGGACGCGTGGAACGCCGAGTTCGGCGTCGCGCCGCCGAGCAGCAGCTCGGCTGAGGAGGCGACTGCTGTTGCTGCGGCGGCATCCGCGGGGGGGAAGCGGAGGGCTCTGCCCTCGGGAGAGGCAGCGGCCGCCACGGCGAGGCGGAGAGCGGCGCCGTCGCCGCTGCCGTCGACGTTGCGGGAAGAGGACGAAGATCGATTGCAAGTCTACGGCGACGACGGAGCCGCCGCCGCCACCTCCGCCGCCTCCGCCGCCGCCGCCGCCGACGACGACGTCTGGGGAGGAAGCGGAGGCGACCAGCGCGCCCCTTCCTTCGAGCCCGCGTCTCCGAGGCCGGCGTCGTCGTCATCGTCGGCGGCGGCATTGGCAGGCCAAGGCGGCACCGCCCCCTCGGCCGCCGAGCTCGCCGCGGCCGCGGCGGCGCAGCGCGCGCTCGCGGTCCAGGAGCTCCCCGAGCACGACGCCCCGGCAAACGCCTACGGCGTCTTCAGCGGCCCGCGACCGACGGGATTCGGGTACGTGTCGATGACGGTCCCGGAGAAGGCGGCTGCCGCTGCCGCGGCCGTTCCGGAGCCGCCGCCACCGACGCAGGCCGAGCTCGAGGCCAAGGCGGCTAAGAGGGCCGCGAGGCTCGCGGCCCGCAGCGCCGCGGGCGTGAAATGGGCTGACGACCCCGTTTTGGTCAAGGAGCGCCACTTCTTGATGCGGGACAGGCCGGAGCAGGTCTCGAAGGGGGACAGGTTTGGCGACGACGGCGATCTCGACGACAGCAGGGGGCCCGGCGGCCCGGCGTGCCCCTCCGCCGCGCCTCGGGCGCCATTTGCGCCCCCGGGGGCTTTCCGAATAGACGCGACGACGCTCGCGGGCGCCGCCCAGGCCGCCGCGGGCTTCGCCGCCGCGTCCAGGCGCGAGCACGAGAAGGAGAAGCGGCTGATGCGCGAGATGGCGCTGAAGGCGAAGCGCGACGCGTTCAGGGCTTCGGCGGCGTTTTGCGCCGCGGGCGAGGGCGACCCGACCGGCGAGTGGCGGGGCCCGCCGCCGCCGGCCGCGCCGCCGCCGCCCGGCCTCGACGGCGCCGCCCCGACGACGCCGACGGCGTTCGAGGCCCCCGCGGTCCGCCCTCCCGCGCTCGGGGAGGGGTCGAGAGAGCGCGCCACGCTCGCTGCGTACTGCGCAGGGCTGCCGGCGTTCGTCTACGGCAAAGGAAACGTCAAAGAGTCTGCCGAGGAGGTCGGTGAAGACGAGAGCGACGATGACGAAAAGGACGAAAAAAGCGAAACCGACGATGATGACGAATTCGGAGACGACGACGGAGGCCGCGGCCCGAGCTCGCCGCCCCCAGAGGACGCCGCCGCGTCGCTCGTGCCTCCCCCGCCCGTCGGGTTCGAGCCGCCCGTGACAGTAGCAGCAGCAGCAGCTGCTTCTGCCGCGGCTGCCCCTGCTGCGGCTCCGCCCTACGCGCCTCAATCGAATCCCGGCTACCACCACCAGCACCGATCCAATCAATACCGGCTTCCGGCGACGGCGCATGGCACCAATCAGCAGCACCAGCAGCACCAGCAGCGGACTCACTACCAGCAAGCGCAGCCGCCACCGCAGCCTTTCTACCAGCCAGCTGTAGGAGCAGCAGCAGCAGGAGCAGGAGCAGCAGCAGCAGCTGCGGTCCCCCTGAGAATGCCTAGCGCGCAGGACTTCGCGGCGCAGCAGCGCGCGCGGCAGCAGCAGTATGAGAAGAGCAGTCGCGGCAGCGGCACCGGCTACTACCGCAGTCCCTCACCGGAGGAGGACGCCGCCAGAGGAGCAACAGGAGGAGGAGCAGCAGCAGGAGGAGCAGCAGCAGGAGGAGTAGGAGCAGCCGGAGGAGCAGCAGCAGGAGGGGGAGCAGGAGGCTTCGGCGGGCCCCCACGTCCCCCGCCCTCCTCCAATCCCAGCGACTGGCCCTGCCCCGAGTGCCAGAACGTCAACTTCGCGTGGCGGACCGAGTGCAACCGCTGCCGGGCGCCGAAGTCCGCCCACCTCGGAGGTGCCACGCCGCCGCCGCCACCGACACACCACCATCACCACCTCCACCACCACCACCACCAGCAGCAGCAGCAGCAGCAGCAGCAGCAGCGGCACCTCTCACCCGAGTACCGCCCTGCAGGAGGCGACACCGCCGTCGCAGCTCCAGCACTGAACTACAACAACAGCGCCAGAGGCGGCAAGAGGATCTGCCTCTTCTTCTCGATGCGCTCGGGATGCAATAAAGGGGACGCCTGTGGGTATCTGCATACGAAAATCCCCGAAGAAGAGGTTAGGGCGCTGCGCGACTCGACGTTCGGCGGGAGCAGGGGAGGGGCTCGAGGCGGCGGCCGAGCGGGCAGGGGCGACCTCAGCCGAGGAGGAGGCTACGATGGCGACGGCTACGACGGCGACGGAGGCGGCGGCGACTCGCGAGGGGGATACCAGTACCACGGGGCGGGAGGAGGAGGCTCTTCCCACTCGGACCGCCGTGGCGGAGGCAGCAGCTCTCGCGGGGGAGGTGGATACGGGCGCGGCGGCTACATGGGATAACTGAATTTGAAAGAGAGAGAGACGGTTTGTTTTTTCGCCCCTTGTTTTTCATCTTTTCCCCGCATGTTTTTCATTTCCCTTTCGACATTCTTTTTCAGAGGTGTAAGATAAACGAAAGCCGAAAGCACAGAACACGAGTACTTTCTCGAGACGAAAGGACACGGTTTGCGTCGAAAAAGGTTGAGTTCTATTTTTAAACTTTCCTTCTTTGTGTTTTACGTCGTCTTTCCCTCACTTTCTTTTCCACGCTCCGTCCTCCTTCTACTCGTCTTTGTTCTTCTGCGACGAGGGCGAGGACCCCAGCGGCCAGATGCGCATCACCAGCCCGTCGCTCGGCAGCGGCAGCGGCGAGCTCACCAAGGGAGCGTGAGGGTTGACGACCTCCCACTCGCAGCCCCTGCACAGCAGCGCCAGCGCCGCCTCGAGCTCCGCCGTTGCGAGGACGTAGCCGGCGCACATCCGGGCCCCGCCGCCGAAGGGGATGTGAGCACCTGCACGCCTCAGGGAGGAAGCGGCTGCCGCGTCCTCCTCGCCAGTCTCGCCTCCGTCGGCCGAGGAGGAAGAAGAAGCGACCAGCCACCGCTCCGGCTCGAAGCGAGACGGGTGGAATCGCGACGACCGCGGCTCGCCGGCCCATCGCTCGTCCTGCAGCAGCGTGTCGCCGACGTCGAGCACGAGCACGGAGCCCGCGCGGACGGCGACTTTCTGTCCGCCCTTGCCGGCGTCGAGCGCGATGTCGCGCTGCGCCCTGCGGAACAGCTGCGGCACGATCGGCCTGAGCCGCAGCATCTCCTTCACGCAGGCCGACGCCAGCGGCGCCGCGGCGAGCGAGGCCGAGGTGACGGCGGAGCCGAGCTGCGCGACGACGGAGGCCTGCTCGTCGCGCAGCCTCTGCAGGAGCGGCGGCGGGACAGGGGCTGGAGGGGCAGAGGCAGGGGACTCGCCGCTCGGAATAGGTTGAGGGGCGACCAGCTCGCGCAGCAGCAGGCACAGCGTCGTCGCCGACGTGTCGTGCCCGGCGAACAGCAGGTTGAGCCCGACGTCGAGCAGCGCGGCGTGGTCGAGCGAGAGCGCGGAAGCAGCGGGAGGAGGAGCCGGAGCGTTTTCGTTTCCCTCTGCTGCTGCTGCTGCTGCTGCTTCCTCCTCGAGCAGGGCGGCGTCGACGAGGCGGCCCATCACCGTCGACGCCGCCTCGCCCTCCTCTCCCCTCTCCTTCTCTCCCTTCCTCTCCCTCCTCCTCTGCGCGAGCATCGGCGTCAGAAACTCGTCGATGAGCGCCAGCAGCCCCTCGCGCGCGGCCAGCGCTCTCCTGAGCTTCCCCCAGGGCAGGAGCGCCGAGCCCCCCGGGACGAAGCCGCCGATCCACGCGTCGAACAGCCCGTGGGCCTCGTCGAGGCGCTCGCGGGTCAGCCTCGCCGGGTCGAAGCCCAGGATGGCGTCGAGGGCGATCTCGAAGGTCAGGGACTTGCAGGCGTGGACGCCGGAGAGGGCCGCCGCCGCCGCCCCCGGCTCCCCCTGTCCCCGCCCGTCGCCTCCTCCGGGCTGGGAGGCCGCGCTGCCGCCGCCCCCCTCGCACCACTGCCCCAGATGCCGCTCGACCGTCTCGGCCAGGCGAGGCACCATCGCCGCCACGGCGCGCGGGCCCAGGGCGGGCGCCATCGTCCGCCGCAGGGCGCGGTGCGCGTCAAAGTAGGTCGTCGACACCGACCGCGGCCCCAGGAGCCTGCGGACCGCGTCGGGCCACGCCACCTCGACGGCCCCGTGCTCGGCGTTCAGCAGGAGGCGAACGTTCTGAAAACCTCGCACGGCCACGAACTCGTTGCCGAGGAAGACTGACGAGTAGACGTCCCCCAGCTCGGCGTGGCGCCGCTCGCGGAGCGCGTCGGGGTGGCGGAGCGCCTCGAGCGTGTCGGCCGCGCAGTAGCGGGACAGCAGGGACTTGGTCCTGGGCGGCGGGGAGCATCCCGGGATGGCGGGCACCCTGCAGCGGTACTCGTAGGCGAGGAAGCGCGAGAGGAGGTATCCCGCGAGGGCGGCGAGGAGGGCCCCGAGGAGGGAAGGTAGGGAGAGGGGGAGGGGAGTCGGCGGCAGCGCCACGACGCCGAGCTCGGACGCCGCCGCCGCGACGAGGCCGAGGAAGCGAGACATAGTAAAAGAAGAAGAAAGCGAAAGAGAGGAAAGATGCGCGCTTTTGGTCGGGTTTTTCCTTCTTTTTTAGTGCAGGCGTGCTCTTGCGAACGTGGAGAGCCGAATGGCCTCGGAGCTTGAAGCAGAAAGAAAGCCAGAGTAGCACACGGTTGATGCGGAGAAGAAGAAGACAACGGCGAAGAAGAGCAATGTAAACGAGAGGGAAAAAAAAATCCTGTGTTTTGTCGGTCGCTCTTCTTCCGACCGAGCAGCTCACACAGCAGCAGCGACTCGCTGTGGGGTCGAAAAGAAGACCAAGAGGTGTTGTCCACCCCCACCCCCGCGGTTCCGGACTACCCTCTCGAAGCGCCTCAGGCATGCGCGTCGCCCTCGCGAGCACCGGCCGCGAATATGAGCTCGCGCTCACGGCCGCGGCGACGTGAGTCGAAAGGAAGAGCGAGAAGAGAGAGAGAGAGAAAGAGAGGAAATCCAATGCAATCAAAGTTTTTCCCCCTTCGTTTCCGTTTCGCTCCGTCGTCGTCCCCTCTCTCACGCGTCCCCCTATCTCTCTCCCTCGACCCCCTTGACACCCGATTTCGCGCTCACTTTTCCAACAGCGTCGGCGAGCTCCACGCCGCCCTCGAGGCCGCGACGGGCGTGCCCCGCTCGGACCACATTCTGCTCTACAGAGGCTCTCCCCTGGACGACAGGGGCACCCTCGGCGCTCACGGCTTGCCTCGGGAGGAAGGCGGCGGCGGCGGCGGAGAGTGGGGCGGCGGCGGCGGGAGCGCGGGCGGCGGCCCCGCCGCGAGCGGAGCCGAGGAGGAGGAGGGCGCAGGCGGCGGCGACTTCGACGCCGATCTCGCGGACGCCGTCTTCCTCTACTGCAGATCCCAGCTGAGCGGCGGTGGCGGGAGGGAGGGCAGGGAAGGCAGGGAAGCGAGGGAGGGAGGAGGAGAGGAGGCCGCGCCTGCTGCCGCCGCCGCCGCCAACGCCAACGCCAACGCGCATCCTCCTTCCCTCTCGTCGTCGTCGTCGCTCCTCGAGCCCGAAGAGGCGCTCTCGCCCGAGGTAGAGGCAGTGCTGGCGGCGAACGACGCAGACGCCGCCTCTGCTCCTGGCGCTCCCCCCTCCGGCGGCGACGGCGACGACGAGGAGGGAGACGCGGAAAAGCCGGAAGAGGGAGGCGAAGGAGAAACACAGTCGCCGCCTCCTCCCTCCTCCCTCCCCGTCCCCTCCCTCGAGGCCTCGGCCTCCGCCTGCCTCTCCGAGGCAGCCTCCCTGCTCGACGCCGCCGCGGCGGCCAGGCGCGATGCCGACACGCTCGCCCGCGCCGCGCGAGTCCAGGCCTTCGCCGCCTCGGCGGCCGCGGCCTCGGCCGCGGCGACGGAGCGCTGGGTCGAGGCCTTCTGGGACGGCGCCCTCCTGAGGTCGCACGCCCGCGGGAGGGCCGCCGGGGAGGCCGCGGCGGGGGCGCTGAGGAAGGACATGGCGGCGCTGGGGAGGATCGCGACGCACGCGAGGATCCGAGGAGCAGGGGGAGCAGGGGGGGGAGCAGGGGGAGCAGGGGGGGGAGCAGGGGGAGCAGGAGGAGGAGCAGCAGCAGGAGGAGGAGGAGAGGGAGGAGAGGGCGCAGGCGGCGCTCCCCCCTCGTCCTCTCCTCCCCCTCCACCTCCGACCTCTTTCGAAACCCTCGCCGACTTCCTTCCGCGGGCGGCGATCGAGGACTGGGTCACGCGCACGGCGGCGGCGCGCGAGGCGCTCGACCGGCGCGTCGCGGCGGCGGGTCTCGCGAGGGAGAGGCTCCGCGAGGACGCGGCGGCGCTCGCCGCGGTCGCGTCGACGCCGACAGACGGAGGAGGAGGAGGAGGAGGAGGAGGAGGAGGAGGAGGAGGAGGAGGAGGAGGAGGAGGAGGAGGAGGAGGAGGAGGAGGAGGAGGAGGAGGAGGCCGGGGGCCTCC
>Ga0315287_10005535_pt1 | contig 12469 bp, 8 predicted proteins | sample YL17G11_0_MG_FD_205037 | JGI IMG/M metagenome (GOLD analysis project Ga0315287, IMG submission 205037) | Sediment microbial communities from Yellowstone Lake, YNP, Wyoming, USA - YL17G11_0 | ecosystem: Environmental > Aquatic > Freshwater > Lake > Sediment | place: USA: Wyoming | collected...
CGCGCAGGTAGTACTGGCGCACCAGGCCGTTGAAGTTGATCGGCGCGGCGGTGCCGGCGTAGGCCTGGTAGTCGGTCACTTCCGGCACCGTGGCCAGGTGGGCTCCGAGTTCGTGCAGCAACGCCGCGGTCTGCTCCACCGGCGTGCCGGCGGGCATGTCGACGATGACCTGGAATTCCGACTTGTTGTCGAACGGCAGCATCTTCAGCAGCACCAGGCCGGTGGCCGGCAGGGCCAGAGACACCGTGATCAGCGCACCGATGCCCAGGCCCAGCAGGCCCCGGTTGCGGGCACCGCGCCGGTCGTCGAGCAAGGGGCGGAACAGGCGCTCGAACACCGGTCCGAGCTTGCCGGCCAGGCCGTGGCCGCCGGCGTGCGCCGCAGGCTCGGGCGCAGCCGCGGCTGCACCCTTGTGCGCTGGTGCGGCCTTCATCCACAGCCGCGCCAGCCAGGGGGTGACGATGAAGGCGATGGCCAGCGACAGCAGCATGCCGATGCTGGCGTTGATCGGGATCGGGCTCATGTACGGGCCCATCAGCCCGGACACGAAGGCCATCGGCAGCAACGCCGCGATGACCGTCAGCGTGGCCAGGATGGTCGGGCCGCCGACCTCGTCGACCGCGGCGGGAATGATCTGTGCCAGCGAGCGGCCGGGGTGGTGCAGCTGGTGGCGGTGGATGTTCTCGACCACCACGATCGCGTCGTCGACCAGGATCCCGATCGAGAAGATCAGCGCGAACAGCGAGACCCGGTTCAGCGTGAAGCCCCAGGCCCAGGAGGCGAACAACGTGACGGTCAGCGTCAGGATCACCGCGCTGCCGACGATCGCCGCCTCGCGCCGGCCCAGCGCGATGAACACCAGCGCCACCACCGAGGCGGTGGCGAACAGCAGTTTCTGGATCAGCTTTTGCGCCTTGTCGTTGGCCGAGGCGCCGTAGTTGCGCGTCTCGGCCACCTGCACGTCGGCCGGAATGACCGTGTTGCGCAGCGTGTCGACGCGGCGCATCACGGCGTTGGCGACGTCGATCGCGTTCTCGCCGGCCTTCTTCGTGATCGCGATCGTGACCGCTGGATACTCTGCGGCCGCGGCACCATCCCGGCCGGCCACGCCGTGCCAGACGTAGCGGCTGGCCGGCAGCGGCCCGTCGCGCACCGCGGCCACATCGCGCAGATAGACCGGCTTGCCGTTGCGCACGCCGACCACCAGTTCGCCGACCTCGCTGGCCTGGCGCAGGAAGGGTCCGGATTCGATGGCGACCGAGCGGTTGCCCGTGATCAGCTCGCCCACCGGCAGGCCGAGGTTGGCGGACTGCAAGGCCTGGCGCAGGTCGGGCACCGTCACGCCGACGCTGGCCATGCGGGTCGGGTCCAGCTCCACCATCACCGCCCGGCCCGGGCCGCCGACCGTGGTGACCTCGCGCGTGCCGGGCACGCGCTTGAGGTCGGCCTCGACGCTGTGGGCCACCCGTTCGAGGTCGAACGGGCCGGTGGCGGCGTCGTTGCTGAACAGCGTCAGCGTCACGATCGGGACGTCGTCGATGCCCTTGGGCTTGATGATCGGGTCCAGCACGCCCAGCCCCTTGGGCAGCCAGTCGGCATTCGAGTGCACCGTGTCGTACAGCCGCACCAGCGCCTCGGTGCGCGGCACGCCGACCTTGAACTGCACCGTGATGATCGCCAGCCCCGGCCGCGAGATCGACATCACGTGCTCGATGCCGGAGATCTGCGCCAGCACCTGCTCGGCCGGCCCGGCGACCATCTGCTCGACGTCGCGCACGCCGGCCCCGGGGAACGGGATCAACACGTTGGCCATCGTGACGTTGATCTGCGGCTCTTCCTCGCGCGGCGTCACCGCCACGGCGAAGACCCCGAGCAGCAGCGCCATCAGCGCCAGCAGCGGTGTGATGTGTGCGCTCTGGAAGTAGGCCGCGATGCGGCCCGAGACGCCGAGTGACGACGGGGTCGGGGCTGTCATTTCACGGCCTGCGGCTCGGTGGCCACACGCTCGCCGGCCCGCAAGCCGGTCAGCACCTCGACGCGATCGCCGTCGCTGCGGCCCAGGCGCACCTGGCGCAGCAACGGCCGGCCGGTGGCGTCGAGCACGTACAGGCCGGTCAGCTCGGCGCGCCGAACGACCGCCTGCGCCGGCACCCACAGGCTGGCGTCGCGGCTGGCCGGCAACGGCAGCCACAGGCGCGCGAACTGGCCCGGTGCAGCGCCTTCCAACCCGGCCGGCAGGTCGGCGCGCAGCTGGACGGTGTGCGTGGCCGCGTCGACCATCGGCAGCTTCTCCACGCGCGTCGGCACCGGCCAGCGGCGCGCTTCAGGCAGGCCCGGCAGCTCGACGCGCAGCGGCGTGGCCGGCGTCCACGGTGTGGCCACCGATTGCGGTACCGACGCGCTCACGCGCAGCGCGGCCGGGTCGTACATCTCGATCAGCGCACGGCCGGGCAGGGCCATGTCGCCGAGGGCCACCGGCACCTGCGCGACGATGCCGGCATACGGCGCACGCACGACGTGCAGCCCGGTCTGCGTGCGCGCCACATCGGCCTGCGCCAGCTGTGCGGCCGCCTGGGCCTGCGCGGCCTGGTGTTCGGCGCTGGCGCGATCCAGAGCGGCCTGGCTGATGAACTGCTGCGTGAACAGCTGCTGCTGGCGCGCGTAATCCTTGGCCGCCACGTCCTGCGTCGCGCGCGCGGCACGCGCCTGGGCGTTTCCGGCGGCGGCGGTCTGGTCGGCGGCGCGGGCATCGATGCGCAACAGCACCTGGCCGGCGCGCACGCGGTCGCCGGCCTTGACGTCGATCTGCACCACGGCACCGGTCACCTGGGCGGCGATCACCGTCTGCCGCAGGGCCTCGACCACCGCGTCGAAGGCAGCCAAAGGGGGCGTTGCGGCGGCCTGCGCGGTGGCGGCGGCCAGCGGCGCGGCGGTGGCGGGCAAGGCGACGCAGGCGGCGAGCGCGAGGGCCCGCGAGGCCAGCGAAGCCCATGAAGTCAACGAAGTCAACGAAAGGGACGGACGCAACGGGCGCATCAGGTTCGGCTTGGCGGTCGGTGGATTCATGGTGTATTATTGCGTACATACGCAAATAGTCAATAGAGCAATTGCCCAAACAACATCGTCGCGGAGGTCCTCAGGCATGATCGCAACAGCCCAGCCACCGGCGTGTCTCGCCATGAAAAACCTTCCCCCCGAAGCCCTGGAGCAGGTCGCGACATATTTTCAGGCGCTGGCCGAGCCGACCCGCTTGCAATTGCTCAACCTGCTGCGCGAAGGCGAGCACAACGTGGGCGATCTGGCCCGGCTGACCGGCTGCAGCGCGGCCAACGTCTCGCGTCACCTGGCCCTGCTGACGCAGCATGGCCTGCTCGCGCGCGAGTCGCGCGGCAACAGCGTCTACTACCGCATCGCCGATGCGTCGATCTACCGTTTGTGTGACCTGGTCTGCGACAGCATTGCGCGGCGCATCGACCGCACCGCACCCGAGCGCGCGCCGTTCGCCGCAGCGCCGCTCAGCGCTCGACGCGCACCAGCCGCCCGTCGTCGCTGAGCAGGTAGAGCCAGCCGTCGGGGCCCTGCCTGACGTCGCGGATGCGCTTGCCCAGGGCCTTGACCGCCGCCACCTCTTCGCGCAGCGTGACCGCGTTGCTGCCGTCGAGCACGATGCGCCACAGCGTGCTGCCGGCCAGCGCGCCGGCGAAGAGGTGGCCGCTCCACTCGGGAAACTTGTCGCCGCGGTAGAAGGCCAGGCCCGAGGGCGCGGTCGAGACCGGCTGCCAGGTGGTCTTGGGTTCCTCGAAGTTCGGCGCGTGGGTGCCGCCGCCGGGCCGGCACGAGGGGTCGGACTGGCTGAAGCTGTACGGGCAGCCGTAGCTCACCAGCGGCCAGCCGTAGTTGCGGCCCGGCAGCACACGGTTCAATTCGTCGCCACCGCGCGGGCCGTGCTCGGTGAGCCAGAGATCATCGGTGCCGGGTTTCAAGGCGGCGCCCTGCGGGTTGCGATGGCCGATGCTCCACAGGCCGGGCAGTGCGCCGGGTCCAGCGAACGCCGGGTTGTCGGTGGGGATGCTGCCATCGCGGTTCAGGCGCAGCACCTTGCCCAGCGTCTTGGCCACGTTCTGCGCGTTCTGCGCCGTCGGGGCGGCGGGGTCGTCCTGGCCGCGCTCGCCGACGGTCACGTACAGCGTCTTGTCGGCACGAAAGACGATGCGCGAGCCGAAGTGCAGGCCGCTGCTGACCTTCGGGGCCTGGCGCCAGATCACCGCGACGTCTTGCAGCGCGCTGCCCGCGAGGCGCCCGCGGGCCAGCGCCGTGCCGGCGCCACCGCTGCCATCCTCGGAGAACGTGAAGTAGACCCACGGGTCGGTGGCGAAGTCCGGATCCAGCGCGACGTCGAGCAGGCCGCCCTGGCCGCTGCTGTTGACCGCCGGCACGCCGGTGAGCGTGGTGTCGACGGCCGAGCCATCGGCGCGCACGATGACCATCGAACCGGCCTTTTGCGTGACGAGCATGCGCCCGTCGGGCAGGAACGCCAGGCCCCAGGGGCTCGACAACGTTGCGCCGAGCAGCGTGGCCTTCGGCGGGCCGGCCGGTGGTGCCGGCGGCGTGACGCTGCCGTTGGCGGCGCCGCCACAGGCCGCGATGCTGGCCACCATGAGCGCGGTGAAACAACCGGCTGCCCAACCGAAGGCGCGGCGCAGCGATGGCGCGCTGGCGGTGGGCGATGCGTCGGCGATCTCGTTCACGCGCCGAAGGCTAGCGGGTCTGGCCGACCATGCTGCTACGAGTTGCAACCCCGAACGATGGATCGCGTCCGGGCGTGACCGGCTTCACAGCGCCTGCGCCGCTTCGACGACCATCTGCAGCCGCTGCTGGCCGTTGTACTCGTCCAGGGCCAGCCGGTAGGCCAGGCGCACCCGTTCGGCCACCGGCTCGGCGTGGCCGAACCAGATCGCGTCGCGCGGCTGGCCCAGGTGGCGCACGCGCAGCTTCAGGTGGCGCTCGCCGACCAGGCGCTGCGCCAGCACCACCACCTCGTCGCAGAACAGCGGTGCCTCGAAGGCCTGGCCCCAGACCTGCGCGTCGAGCGCGGCCACTGTCTCGACGTTGAAGTACTCCAGCGCCAGTGCCCCGTCGGTGCGGATGCGCCGCAGCAGCGTGGCGGCGTCGAGCCACTCGCTGGCCACGCGTTGCAGGGCCTGGTCGAAGGTGTCGAAGTGCTCTTCGGCAATCGTGCAGCCGGCGGCCATCGCGTGGCCGCCGAAGCGCAGCAGCACGCCGGGGTGGCGCTTGGCCACCAGGTCGAGTGCGTCGCGCAAGTGAAAGCCGGCAATCGAGCGGCCGGAGCCCTTCAACGCGCCGTCGGCGCCGCGCGCGAAAACAAACGTCGGGCGGTGCAGCCGGTCCTTCAGCCGACCGGCGACGATGCCGACCACGCCTTCGTGAAACCCGGGGTCGAACAGCGCCAGCGCGGACGGCGGCTCGCCCGCGCGGTTGCCCTGCATCAGCTGCTCGAGCGCCGCCTCGGCCTGCTCGCGCATGCCGGCCTCGACCTCGCGCCGTTCGCGGTTGATGGCGTCGAGCTGCTGCGCCAGATCGGCGGCGCGCGAGGCATCGTCGGTCGCCAGGCATTCGATGCCCAGGGTCATGTCGGCCAGGCGCCCGGCCGCATTGATGCGCGGCCCCAGCGCGAAGCCGAAGTCGAAGGCCGAGGCGCGCGCCGGCTGGCGGCCGGCCGCCGCGAACAGTGCCGCGATGCCGGGCTGCATGCGGCCGCTGCGGATGCGCTTCAGGCCCTGCGCGACGAGGCGGCGGTTGTTGGCGTCGAGCTTGACCACGTCGGCCACGGTCCCGAGTGCGACGAGGTCGAGCAACGCATCGAGCTTGGGTTGCGCGCGGCCCTCGAAGGCGCCGCGCGAGCGCAGCTCGGCGCGCAACGCCAGCAGCACGTAGAACATCACGCCGACGCCGGCCAGCGCCTTGCTCGCAAAGCCGTCGCCGGGCACGTTCGGGTTGACGATCACCGTGGCGTCGGGCAGCGCGACCACGCCGTCGACGAGTGCCGGCAGGTGGTGGTCGGTGACCAGCACGTCCAGGCCGCTCGAGCGCGCATGGGCCACGCCGTCGAAGCTGGCGATGCCGTTGTCGACGGTGACCAGCAGCTGCGGCTGCTTGGCCAGCGCCAGATCGACGATCGCCGGCGTCAGGCCGTAGCCGTGCACGCTGCGGTCGGGCACCACGTAGTGCAGCGTGCCGGGCGCGGCGCCGAGCAGCGCCAGGCCGCGCAGCGCCACTGCGCAGGCGGTGGCGCCGTCGCAGTCGTAGTCGGCGACGATGCAGATGTTCTTCTTCGCGGCCATCGCGTCGGCCAGCAGCCTGGCCGCCGCCTCGGTGCCTTGCAGGCTGGCCGGCGGCAGCAGGTGCGCGAGCGCGTCATCGAGCTCGGCCACCTGGGTCACGCCACGCGCCGCGAACAGGCGCGCGAGCAACGGGTGCACGCCGGCCTGCTCGAGGGCAAACGCGGTGCGCGGCGGCACGTCGCGGGTTTCGATCAACGGGGTGCTCAAAGAGACTCCAGCAGGGCGCTCGCGCTGGCGCGCGACGGTGCGACAGTGTCGGCGATGCGCTGCCACCATCGACGCGGGCGCGGGGCGAGTTCGACGGCGCTGCGTTCGCCGCACAGCGTCAGGCGCACCGCGTGGCCGCGGTCGGCGGCGGCCAGCAGCGGCGCGATCGCGTCGGCGTCGAGCGACTGCCATGCCTGGCGCCACGCGGCGGCGTCGTCGCGCAACGCCGCGCCGCGCAGGCGGTCGTCGAGCCTTGCGTCGTGCGCGGGTTCCGCCTGCGCTGCACCACAGCCACTGATCCACAACGAGTTCACCGGCAGCGCGCCCGCGGCCTCGCGGGCCTCGTTGAGCGGGTGGGCATGCAGCAGCATCTGTACTTCGCTCTGCAGCCGCCGCAGCGGGCGGGCCTCGGGCTGACGCGGCAGCCAGGCCCCGATGTTGCGGCCGATCACGCGGTCCAGCGATGCGCAGGCCAGGCCCTGCAAGGCGTCGTGCGCGGCGTACCAGCGCAGCGCCGCCGCCCAGGCCAGCGTGTAGCCCTCGCGCTCGAACACCGGCCGTACCGCATCGAACAGCAGGCGCGATTCGGTGTCGGCGAGCCCCAGGGCGTCGGGGTCCGCCAGGTGCACGCCGTCGCTGCCGACGCGCCAGTGCACCGGCGTCAGCTGGCCCCAGGCCTGCGTGCCGATCGCGACGCCTTCGGCGGCGGCCTGCCGCGCCGCCCAGGGCAGGCAACCATCGGGGGCGGCCAGGCCGATCGCGCGCGCCAGGGCGCGCTCGTGCGGCGGGCTGAGCGTGCCTTCGTCGGCGCTGTCGCGCCGGACTTCGGCCCACGCGGCGACCAGGCGGCCCAGGTGCGGCAGGGCCTGCGCGGCCGCGACGCGCCTGCGCGGCGACAGTGTTGAGGCGAAAGGCACGATCAGATGCACCGACGGATTATCCCGGTGGCCTCGAGAGGCCTCGGGTAGCATCCCGGCGCAATGAACACCCCCTACGAATGGCAGGTCGGCTGGCGCTACACCCGCGCCGGGCGCACCGGCCGGCGCAACGGGTTCATCTCCTTCATCTCCGGCGTGTCGATGCTCGGCATCGCGCTGGGCGTTGCGGCACTGATCATCGTGCTGTCGGTGATGAACGGCTTCCAGAAGGAGGTGCGCGACCGCATGCTCAGCGTGATCGCGCATGTCGAGCTGTTCGACGCCCAGGGGGCGGCGCTGCCTGACTGGCGCGCCCTCGCCGACCAGGCGCGGGCGGTGGTGCCCGGGCAGGTGATCGGTGCCGCGCCGTTCGTCTCGGCGCAGGTGCTGGTGGCGCGCGGCGAAGACATGCGCGGGGCGCTGCTGCGCGGGATTGCACCGGCCGACGAAGCCAGCGTCACGCCGCTGGCCGCGCAGCTGCAAGGCACGACGTTCGCCAGGCTGCAACCCGGCGAGTGGAACATCGTGCTGGGCATCGAACTCGCGCGTTCGCTCGCGGTGCGCGAGGGCGACAAGATCACCGTCGTCACGCCGGGCGGTCAGGTCACGCCGGCCGGCACCGTGCCGCGCTTGAAGCAGTTCACGGTGGCTGGCACCTTCGAGGCCGGGCATTACGAATACGACAGTGCGCTGGCGCTGATCCACCTCGACGATGCGGCGCGGCTGCTGCGCGTCGAGGGCCCGACGGGCGTGCAGTTGAAGCTCAGCGACGCCCAGGCCGCACGAGGCGTCGCCACGCAGCTGGCCAAGGCCTTGCCGAGGAACGTCAGCGTGCGCGACTGGACGCGTACCAACCGCAACTGGTTCGACGCCGTGCAGCTGGAAAAGCGCCTGATGTTCATCATCCTGACGCTGATCGTCGCGGTGGCGGCGTTCAACCTGGTCAGCACGCTGGTGATGACGGTCACCGACAAGCGCGCCGACATCGCGATCCTGCGCACGCTGGGGGCCAGCCCGCGCTCGATCATGGGCATCTTCATGATCCAGGGCGCCACCTCGGGCATCGCCGGCACCGCAGCCGGTGTCGCCCTCGGCCTGCTCGTGGCCTTCAACATCGGCACCCTGGTGCCGGCCTTGGAGCGGCTGCTGTCGACCAGCTTCCTGCCGGCCAGCATCTACGTCATCAGCCGCATGCCGAGCGATCCGCAGTGGGCCGACATCCTGCCGATCGTGCTGATCTCGCTGCTGCTGGCCTTCGTCGCCACGATCTACCCGAGCTGGCGCGCCAGCCGCGTCAACGCGGCCGAGGCGTTGCGCTATGAGTGAGCCTGCCGCGCCCGCCGTGCTGAGCTGTGCCGGCCTGCGCAAGCGCTTCCACGAAGGCGACCTCGACGTCGAGGTGCTGCGCGGCGTCGACCTGACGGTCGCGCGCGGCGACACGCTGGCCATCGTCGGCGCCTCGGGCTCGGGCAAGAGCACGCTGCTGCACCTGCTCGGCGGCCTGGACGCTCCGACGGCCGGCCGCGTGATGCTCGCCGGCCGCGACCTGACGACGATGGACGCCGCGGCGCAGGGCCGCTGGCGCAACCAGCACCTGGGTTTCGTCTACCAGTTCCACCACCTGCTGCCCGAGTTCAGCGCACTCGACAACGTGGCGATGCCGCTGCGCATCCGCCGCCAGAGCCTGGCCGAAGCCCGCGCCGCGGCCGCCGTCGCGCTGGCGCAGCTCGGCCTGGCCGAACGCGTCAGGCACCGCCCGTCCGAACTCTCGGGCGGCGAGCGCCAGCGCGTGGCCATCGCCCGCGCGCTGGTCTCGCGACCGGCCTGCGTGTTCGCCGACGAGCCGACCGGCAACCTCGACCGTGAAACCGCCGATACCGTGTTCGAGGCCATGCTCGCGCTGGCGCGCGAGCGCGGCACCGCGTTCATCGTCGTGACCCACGACGAGGCGCTGGCCGCGCGCTGCGCGCGGGTGCTGCGGCTGAGGCACGGCGTGCTGGTGTGAAGGCCAGCGCAGGCTGACACCGCGACCGGCGGCGCAGTCAGCGCAGCGGCTTGGCGCGCTTGACCAGCGCCAGCACCGCCAGCACGGCCAGCACGGCCAGGCCCAGGCCGAGCGCGCCGACCAGCGTCGGCGGCGCCACCGGCGCGAAGCGGAACAGCTCGCGCAGCGGCGCGATGTACAGGGCTGCCGCCAGCAGTGCAGCGGTGGCCGCGAGCATCCGCCACAGCGCGCGGTTCGGGCGCTTCACGCCGGCCACCACACTGCCCGACAACGAACGGTTGACGACGATCAGCGCGACGTTGCAGACCACCAACGCGGCGAACGCTGCCGCGCGGGCTTCGGCCTCGGGCACTTGGCCGGCGAGCAGGGCGATGAAGAAGGCGCCGACGGCCAGCAGCACCACGCTGCCCTGCAGCACGCTCGAGGCGATCAGCCCGAACGAGAACAGCGCGGCGGCCGGGTCGCGGGGCGGCCGCTTCATGACATCGCTCTCTTCGGTCTCGGCCTCGAAGACCACCGAGCAGACCGGGTCGATCAGCAATTCGAGGAAGGCGATGTGCACCGGCATGAACACCAGCGGCAGGCCCAGCAGCAGCGGCAGCAGCGACAGGCCGGCGATCGGCACGTGCACGGCGAGGATGAAGGCCATCGCCTTGCGCAGGTTGTCGTAGATGCGCCGGCCCAGGCGCACGGCATGGACGATCGAGCTGAAATCGTCGTCCAGCAGCACCAGCGACGAGGCCTCGCGGGCGACGTCGGTGCCGCGGCTGCCCATCGCGATGCCGATGTGGGCGGCCTTCAGCGACGGCGCGTCATTGACGCCGTCGCCGGTCATCGCCACCACCTGGCCGCTGGCCTTGAAGGCCTCGACGATGCGCAGCTTCTGCTCGGGCATCACGCGGGCGAAGACGGTGACGCCCGCGACGCGCTGGCGCAGTTCGGCGTCGCTCATCAGCGCCACTTCGGCCCCGGTGAGGGCAGCGGCACCCGTGTCCAGGCCGGCCTGCGCGGCGATCGTGCAGGCCGTGGCCGGATGGTCGCCGGTGATCATCACCACCCGGATGCCGGCGGCACGGCACTCCTGCACCGCCGCCGGCACACTGGGCCGCAGCGGGTCGGCCAGCGCCACCAGGCCGAGCAGGGCGAAATCGAACCCGTGCGGCCGTGCCGGCCAGTCGGTGCCATCGAACGACGCACGGGCGACGGCCAGCACACGCAGGCCGCGTTGCGCGATGGCCTGTGCCGCGGCCGACAGCGCCACGCTCTGCTGCACAGGCAGATGGCACAGCGCCGCCACGGTCTCCGGAGCGCCCTTGACCGCCACTGCGTGGACGTCGCTGCCCGGGGCCTGCCAGACATGCGTCATGACCAGCAGGTCCGCGCCGAGTCCGTACTCGTGCACCAGGGTCCAGGCCTCGTGCCGGTGCGAGGCCGGCAACCTCTCGCGGCCCAACGCCAGGAAGGCCTTGTCCATCGGATCGAAGGGCTCGCGCTCGCTGGCCAGGATGCCGAACTCGACCAACTCATGGAACGCCTGCGGCAGATCGGCCTGCGCCGATGTCCAGTGGGCGATGGCCTGCGGCCCGGGCAGCGCGAGTTCGGCGATGGCCATCCGGTTCTGTGTCAGCGTGCCGGTCTTGTCGGTGCACAACACGGTGGCCGAACCGAGCGCCTCGATCGTGGCCGCGCGGCGCGTCAGCACGCGCTGGCGCGACATGCGCCAGGCCCCCATCGCCATGAACACGGTCAGGATCAGCAGGAACTCCTGCGGCAGCAGCGACATTGCCAGCGTGATGCCGGCCAGCAGGCCGGCCAGCCAGTCGCCGCGCGTCAGGCCGTAGAGCGCCACGACCACGGCACTCAGCGCCAGCCCGATCACCGAGAAGACGCGCACCAGCCGCCGCGTCTGCAGGTGCAAGGGCGTCGGCGGGCTGTCGATCGTGCCCAGCGCCTTGCCGATGCGCCCGACCTCGCTCGAGGCCCCGGTGGCAACCACGCGCGCCAGCCCCTGGCCGCCGACCAGCATCGTGCCGGCATAGACGAAGGGCTGGCCCTCGCCGCCCGGCCGGGCGGCGATCCCATCTCCACCCGGCCGGGCGGAGATCCCTTCCCGGCCCGGCCGGGCGCCGATAGCGTCGTCGGCGCCGTCAATGGCCGCGACCTTGCCCACCGGCACCGCTTCGCCGGTCAGCAGCGACTCGTCGGCCATCAGGTCGGCGGCCGACAGCACCAGCGCGTCGGCGGCGACGCGGTCGCCCTCGGCGAGCACGAGCAGATCGCCGTGCACGACCTCGCGCCCGGCAATGCGCCGCGCCTGGCCGTCGCGCAGCACCAGCGCGCGCGGGCTGGTCAGGTCGCGCAACGCTTCCAGCGCGTGCTCGGTGCGCTGCTCCTGGGTGATGGTGATGGCGATCGTCACCGCGACGAAGGCCAGCAGCATCGCGGCTTCACCGACATCGCCCAGCAACAGGTAGATCAGGCCGGCGGCCACCAGCAACTGGAACATCGGCTCGCGCGCGACCTCCAGCCCGATGTGCCAGGCCGTGCGCCGCCGCCGCGGCGCCAGTTCGTTGGGGCCGTCGCGCTGCAGGCGCCGGGCGGCCTCCGCTTCGGTCAGGCCCTCGGGGCCGCTGCGCATGTTCTCGGGCATCGTGCGGCCATTGTGAGCGCCACGCCGCGCTGCGCTGCTGCGTCAGGTCATGTGCCGCGCCGTGCCTAGGTTGCCGACACCCGCACCGCAATGCGCCGGCGGCCGAAGCTGCGTTCGAAGCGAGGCGCAAAGTGGCCGGCGATGCGCGTGCCGCACTGCGGGCAGCCGCCCTCGGCATCGAGCGCGTAGTCCAGCACCGCATACCAGTCGCGTTCGATCAGCGGTGCGGCGCAGCCGGGGCAGAACGTCGTGTCGCCCTCGGCGTCGTGCACGTTGCCGGTGTAGACATGGTGCAGCCCGTTGGCCAGCGCGATCTTGCGCGCGCGCG